>ERZ773269.1442-NODE-1442-length-22465-cov-13.147390_pt1 | contig 22465 bp, 22 predicted proteins | sample MGYA00511958_ERZ773269 | MGnify/ENA primary metagenome ERZ773269 (study PRJEB29015, sample SAMEA2737761) | human gut metagenome | biome: human gut; feature: human-associated habitat; material: faeces | place: China | collected 2012 ... | reverse complement strand
TTCAAGGGCGCGTGGATAATCCACAGCATTCATTTGTTTGTGGTATTGTGCCAAACTATCAGCAACTACTGCTGCCAAATCAGCATCGAAGTCCGTCACATTTTCCACATAAACTGGAACTTCACCTTCAAAATACTTGTTAATCATAGCAACCGTGCGGTTGAGGAGGTTCCCAAGGTCATTGGCCAATTCATAGTTGATTCGACCTACATAGTCCTCTGGAGTAAAAGTTCCGTCTGAACCAACCGGAAGGCTACGCATGAGGTAGTAACGAAGTGGGTCCAGTCCATAGCGCTCTATCAACATTTCAGGATAGATAACGTTCCCTTTAGACTTAGACATCTTGCCGTCTTTCATGACAAACCAACCATGACCAATCAAACGTTCTGGCAATTTGATATCGAGCATCATGAGAAGGATTGGCCAGTAGATTGAGTGAAAACGAAGGATGTCTTTTCCAACCATGTGGAAGACTGTTCCGTTCCAGAATTTGTCAAAGTTAGCGTGTTCGTCTTGATCGTAGCCAAGAGCTGTCACATAGTTGAGCAGTGCATCAAACCAAACATAGACAACGTGTTTTGGATTTGATGGGACTGGTACACCCCAGGTAAAGGTAGTACGAGAAACCGCCAGATCTTCCAAACCTGGCTCAATAAAGTTCTTGATAATTTCATTCATACGACCATCAGGCTGAATAAAGTCTGGATGTGCATGGAAAAATTCTACCAAACGGTCAGCGTACTTACCCAAACGCAAGAAGTAAGATTCTTCTGACACCCATTCAACTTCGTGACCTGATGGGGCAATTCCTCCGATAACCTTGCCAGTTTCATCACGGAAAACTTCTTCTAACTGACTTTCAGTGAAAAATTCTTCATCAGAAACAGAGTACCAGCCTGAATATTCACCCAAGTAAATATCATCTTGAGCTAAGAGACGTTCAAAAACATCTGCTACTACTTTTTCATGATAATTATCGGTTGTGCGGATAAACTTATCATAAGAAATATCCAGCAGTTGCCAAAGTTCTTTTACTCCTTTCGCCATCCCGTCCACATATTTCTGAGGAGTAACACCCGCTTCTTCTGCTTTCTGTTGAATCTTTTGACCGTGCTCATCAAGCCCTGTCAAATAAAAAACATCATAACCCATAAGACGCTTGTAACGAGCAAGGACATCACAGGCAATGGTCGTGTAAGCAGAGCCAATGTGGAGCTTGCCGCTTGGATAATAGATTGGTGTTGTAATATAAAAATTCTTTTCAGTCATAGTTTTTCCTTTCAAGGCAAATGAAACCTTTTTTGATAACACCTCATTATATCATATTTCACGGGGTTTGCGAAAAGATAATCACCTATAGTAAACATAAATAAAATGCCGCTTTCTTACTCTGCGATAAAAATATTAGAAATGTCAGGATAACCGCTTTTAGTCAGTCTCTCGACGAACTTTTTTACAATAATTTATGGGAAATCACGCTTTTCGACGGAGAAATCACCAATCGGACTTATTTTTAGATGAAAACGTCAATACCATCATAAAACAAGCAAAAATCTGTCACGCTAAAGTTTCTATTACTTTAACTTCCTTGTTTACTGTTACACGGGAATGCATCAAAAATCAATAAGAATTTTGGAGAGCAAGTGTCTGCACCTATTTGTATTGCCGAAAGCACTGACGTTATTTATGTCTTGGCCAAATTAAAGAAGTTTCACCTTGAACCTTCCCTATCGGCAGTGCTAGTTTGCTACGATTTCACTCAGCAAATCAATGTTGTTTACGATTATATCACGAAAGGGAACTAGGAACGACTTGTTTTTAAAATATAAAAAGCTAGCTAAGATATAGGGTTAGCTATCGAGATGAAAACATTTTTTAACAAAAAGCTATATAATTTTTTGATATTTCGTTTAATAAACTTATAGTACCTCTCAGCTAAACACTTATAGAAACAATTCTCTTTCTTTAGATGCATGTTATAAGAGGGTTAGCATTCCCTAAAAAATCTATTCCACATACAAAATTTTAGGTGTTATCATATGTTCAGTATCAAATTCTAGAAAATCAACAGTAAGATGAAAATTCAAATCGTCCTAGAAATATTACTAATTCCCCGTATCATCTTTTTCATGTACTTGTTAGCAAATATAAGTCATTATGTTTGAATCTTCTACAATACAAACTATTCTTTGTAAACCTCAAAAAATGCTTTGTGATTTTGCCATTGTTCCGTCAATTTCTTGTTTTTCATATTAAAAGTCCATTCCCAAAGATTCACTTTTGTGTCAGCAATTAAGGACTCGTATTTACTTAATAAACCTATAACATCAGATTCAACCTTTGAAAAATTTTCTCCAATTTCTTTGTACCGAGAACATATCATATTTGCCTCATCAAATAATTCTTTGCATCCTTTACTTAACTGAAACACTGATACCGTTTTAGAAATAAAATTACCTGAAAACATAAAATTTAAAAGTATTAACGTTACATTATCCTTATTTTCATGAAAAACAATCAAAAGTATAAGTACTAAAATCATTGTGCCAAAAATATAAAATCTGCACATTACTTTAGTAATTTCCCAAGTATAAAGTGTATTCTCATGAATATTTGCTAAAACTCTTTTAATTCCTGTCTTAACTTCATTATTATCATAGTAACTTTTGCTATTAATCACCGTACGCGTCCTATTAAAAGAATTATCTAGAAAGAACTCTATCCTTTGCTTAGTACCAATAGAAAAATTATTATCTTTGAAAAAAATCACTAGATATGTAACAATAATAAAAAGCACATTACTCCAAAAATTAACCTTAGAATTAGTTACGTGAAATTCTGGTATAAGAGAATAAACACATGATAATACGGCTAGTACATTTTCAATTATACTTAGTCTTTTTGAGCAAGCAAATGCTTCATTTTGTGGCGTTTTTCTTTTTGACAATAATCCATCATCTCCATCTCTATTATACATACTTCTTGAATAAATTTTTTTCTTAATATGGGATTGGTTATTATTTTAAAAACTAAATTTCCATGACAATTTCTTAGTTTTTTATTCGAACCACAGAAACAAAGTTGGTGTCCTCTATAGTTATTGTTATATATCATTTTGAACATTTGTAACAAATGTATCTCTTCCAGATTCCACTGCTCCTTATAGTAGGACAAAAGTCCAGAAGCGCCATGCTCTCGTTCTCCAAAAAGGAATACACCATATTCCTCAAAGTATTCCAAGGTAAAAAAGAAAGGATTGATAAATTTTTCGATGAATTCTGTTACTGTTGGACTATTAGCTAAAAAATCTATTATTTCTCCAATAGTTGCTAAACAAGCAACCCCATTAGGGTATATATGTTCAAAATTTTTAGGAATATATTTAACAATTAATTCAATAGGTTCTTCAGGGAAATTTTTAGGAACGTTAATTTTTACTTTCCTATTGTTTTCATAAATAATTTCTTGATATTTTAGACTATAATGGTAAAATCCATTAAAAACATACACCTCGTCGGTCTCGGTTAATGTCAACTCCTTGTTTTTTACATGAAAATCATTAACCTGATTCATTAAATCAGTATTAGTCAATCACTGCTCTCCATGGTTTTACTGGGACTATATTTTTGGTAGTAATCTTACTTAAGTCTCCAAAAGCCTTTGGGTTGATATTCCTTTGGAGACTTAATTTAATATTCCGTTCATTAGTTGAATTTATTAGCTCTCCCAATTTAACAATCCAATCATTTATCGCTTGCCAATCCCTGCTAGTCATACCATCAGCTAAATTATCAAAACTATCTACTGGATTAGTCACTTTTGACTTTTTCTTAATAGAAATGGAATCACTTTGAAAGTCTTTAACAAACTGACTAATAATATCAGATATACTAAGAAACGGTGTTGTCTTAACCGAGTCTGTAATCAAAGCCGTAACAAGTATTGTGGAAGGTTTATTTCCGTTATTTTTACTAAAGAACATATCTCTATGACGTTTTACAAACTGAATAGCACGTTGTAAATTTGTCTTATACGCATATTTTGGAATATCATCAATGGTTGCATAATAATGATTTTCAATTAAACTACGACTTTGTCTTTCCATTAATTCTGTCGTTAAAAAGTTTTTATTAATGTCTAAAAACCAATCTCCAAATCCCAATGAATTGCTACGCCTCCAATCATAACTATTGTTACTTTTTTGAGTTATAAAAACAATTTTATCATTGTAAGGAATTAAATTATCTACAACTTCATTAACAGCCGGAACAAGATCTAATGCAAAACCTATTCCATCTGAAACTTCAGCGTATTGAAGTGTCCAACAATTTTCGTCCTCAGTTTCTAATTTATTAGCATAAATTTGGTTATCTTTTAAACAGTCACCTAATTTATTTTTAACTTCACCAGGAGTAATCATTGTTTTCAAAGAACGTGAAATTGTAAGGACATCTAAATCATAATTTCCATCTTTATCACCTCGGAATGGACGAATTGCAGTACCAATTAAAAACGAGCCTTGTGGAATAAAATCATATTCTAACCCCTTACTTTCAATATAATTATAAATAGCTTTGTACTTTTCTCTAGCATTCTTTTCCATTGTTAAAGAGAGCTCGATACCTGCCATTGCTTCAATAATTATAGAATCTTTATCCATTTACTACCTCATTTTCAATTTAAAATTATACTTGATAAATTAAGTATCTACATTCTATCACCAATTTAATAATAAATCAAATAAAAATATCCAAAAAACACTATATACGGCATTTCTTTATATTGTTGTATACTATATATAGTGCTTTTGTTTTGTTAGCTCTTTTCAACAGAACTAACAAAAAAACATATAGAAATTATATAAATTCTATATACTAAAACATCGATTATCTGCAATAAGTTTTATATGTTTCATTAAATAACTTACCTTGCTGTTAGGATTTCATAGACTAATTCCCGCTATTCTTCGGTTTCGAATAATAGATAAATTAACAGGAGGACATTCAAAAAGACCAGCGAAAAAATATAAAACTGCTATTATTCCAAAAACATCTTTTGCTTTACAGACATTAAAAAGTTATCTATAAGGATTTTAGTATTTAATAACCTTCAACTAACTTTTTAGTAAAAATTTATAGGGAATCACACCTTTCTAGCTAATTTTTACAAATAAATTTTTGTATTTGATGCTCTTCAAGTGAATTTTTGCACAGAATTTTTAGCAATAGACGTCTTCCGAGTGAATTTTTACACAGATTTTTAATATAATGAAGAAAAGGAGGGCTAAAAATGAAAACACATCTTATTAGCCAAGCTATTCTAAAATACCTGTCTGGTCTTATGTTTTTGATTTCGCTCATTTTTATACCAGCAGGAAGTTTAGACTTTTGGAAGGGCTGGCTTCTCGTGGGATTAGTCTTTCTACCAATGCTCTTGATTGGAATCCTTCTGTTCCTTTATAAACCTGACCTCCTCAGAAAAAGACTGGAAATGAAAGAGAAAGAAAAGGAACAAAAGCAGATCATTTTTTTGAGTGCTTTACTCTTTCTTGCTACCTTTATCTTAGCTGGTTTAGACTATCGTTTCTCTTGGTTTCAAGTTTCCAGCCGAATCACATGGTGTGCAAGTTTCATTTTTCTAGCATCCTATCTCCTCTATGCTGAAGTTCTGCGAGAAAATAACCATTTATTTAGAATTATTGATGTTCAAGACCAGCAAAACGTCATTTCAACTGGGCTTTACGGAATCGTCAGACATCCTATGTATCTAGCAACCCTTGGCCTGTTTCTGAGCATTCCGCTCATTTTAGGTTCACTTTTAGCTTTCCTTGTCATGCTTCTTTATCTTCCTATTATCAACCAGCGCATAAAAGGAGAAGAGGCTTTCTTAGAAAAGAATCTAGAAGGCTATCAAGAATACAAAAATCAAGTCACTACAAAAATCATTCCATTCCTATGGTAACAAAGAAAATGACAAACCCAAAACTCGCCTGCTTAGCCTTTTTTTGGTAAAATAGAAAAAAATGAATCTAGAAAAGGTATCTATATGAAACTCATTTCTTGGAATATTGACTCTCTCAACGCGGCTTTGACCAGCGATTCTGCACGCGCGCAATTGTCACAAGCTGTTTTACAGACTTTAGTAGGATTAGACGCTGATATTATCGCCATTCAGGAAACTAAATTATCTGCTAACGGACCAACTAAAAAACATCTAAAAGTTTTGGATGAATTATTCCCACATTATGAAACTACATGGCGCTCTTCTATAGAACCTGCACGTAAAGGTTATGCCGGAACTATGTTTTTATACAAAGAGAATCTATCTCCAAAAATAACCTTCCCAGAAATCGGTGCACCTTCTACTATGGATGCCGAAGGGCGTATTATTACCCTTGAGTTTGAAAAATTCTTTGTCACACAAGTCTACACTCCCAATGCAGGTGATGGTTTAAAACGTTTAGAAGAACGACAAATCTGGGACAAAAAATATGCTGACTATCTAACAGCTTTAGACATAGAAAAACCTGTCCTTGCGACAGGGGACTACAATGTAGCCCACAATGAGATTGACCTCGCTCATCCTTCTAGCAACCGTCGCTCACCTGGATTTACAGATGAAGAACGATCCGGATTTACCAATCTGTTAAATCGTGGTTTTACGGATACTTTCCGTTACATTCACGGCGATATTCCAAATGTTTATAGCTGGTGGGCACAACGCAGCAAGACCAGCAAAATCAATAACAGTGGCTGGAGAATTGATTACTGGCTGACCAGCAATCGAATTGCAGATAAAGTAACCAAGTCAGAAATGATTGACTCAGGTACAAGGCAAGACCACACACCAATTGTATTGGAAATTGAGTTATAAAAAAAGAGGTTTCTCCTCTTTTTTTCAATCAAAATGATACAGTTGTGAATACTGGTCACATTCAGGATTTCTTGGGTGGCAGATTTCACGACCAAAGCAAATCATAGCTTGATGAGCTGGAAGCCATTCATTTTTGGGCAGAACTTCCATCACGCGTTGTTCAACTTCTAGAGGGGTAGCCGACTTTTTGACAATGTCATGATGTTTGCAAATCCGCTCCACATGAGTATCCACCGCAAAAGCCGGAATACCAAAACCAACACTCATGACCACATTGGCTGTTTTACGTCCCACACCTGCAAGACTTTCCAATTCCTGTCGTGTATGAGGTACCTGACCGTCAAAGTTATCCAGCAATTGCTGAGCACATTTTTTCAAAAACTTAGCCTTATTGCGATAAAGCCCCAGACGAGCAATATAGCTGGCAATCTCGCTTTCTGAAGCCGCAGCCATTTCCCGTGGAGTTGGATGGGCTTTAAAAAGGGCTGGTGTGACTATGTTGACTGCTGCATCGGTCGTTTGAGCTGACAGCATGACTGCGACTAACAATTCAAAATGATTGGTAAAATTCAAGCTAGGTTTTGCATCTGGAAATAGGGCAATGATTTCCTCAATTACCTTTCGCGCACGTTTTTTTGATAAAACCATTTTTTCTCTTTTCGTTTTTTACTAATATTCAATGAAAATCAAACAGTCTCACAGACTGTTTAGCAACCTTGCAAGGTGAGACTATACAAAATATCTGACGGAATATGTTGTATCGGATGATTAAATCAAAAGAGCGACGATTAACATTTTCAAATTTTAGTTCTATCTCACTCCCAAGCTAACAAGGTTTGAAGAAATTTTCTCAGTGTATAAAAACATTATAACACGAACAGCAATGATACCAAAATAGAGAGCTTAAAAAGAAGTGAGACGACAAAATGGATTTCTTTAAAATCGCAATTGTTGCCTCACTTCTTTTTTATTTACAAATCTAATATTGCATATTCTGTGCGGTAGCCTATTTGCAGGATTTTTCCGTCTTTTTCTAAGATTGGTCGTTTGATGAGCATGCCATCGGTTGCTAAAAGCTCTGCGGCTTCTTCGGCGGACAATCCTGATAGTTTATCTTTCAAACCTAGCTCACGATATTTGAGCCCGCTAGTGTTAAAGAATGATTTGATGTTTAAATCAGAATTTTTCATCCACGTGAGAATTTCCTCTTTACTCGGTGTTTCCTTGACAATATCTACTGCTTCAAAGTCCAAACCCAACTGGTTTAATTCAGCCTTGGCTTTGCGACAGGTCGAACATTTTGGATATTCAATAAATCGTAACATATCATTTTCTCCATTTGTATCATTTATCCAAAGCTTTCTCGCTAAGTTCTACGCCTTCATGCTCCAAAAGCCATATTTTCTTGTCTAATCCCCCAGCATAGCCGGTTAATTGTCCTTGGCTTCCCAGCACCCGATGACAGGGAACGATGATAGAAAATGGATTTCTGCCCACAGCACCGCCAACAGCCTGCGCCGAGTGAATATCTAACTCCTTTGCTATCTGACCATACGTGACCGTTCTCCCATAAGGAATAGTTTGCAGATAAGTCCAGACCTGTTGTTGAAAATCCGTCCCAACAGGAGCCAAAACAAGACTCGAAAAGTCTGGATACTTTCCGCTAAAATAATCATCTAGCAAAAGACGAGTTCTTTTCAGAATATCATTTTCTACTGGCATCGTGGCTTTCTCTAAACCACGCTCAAAATATTTCTGCTTGAAAAACCAAGCTCCAACAAGCCCTGTCTCATCAGCAACCAAAGACATTTCTCCTAAAGGGGAAATATAAATTTGTTTATAAAAAGTCATTTTTACTCACTGACTTGCTCATGATAACGAGCATATAATTCACTCTTATTCCAGCCGTATTTTTTCGCTACTTCTTTGATAGCTTGATTTTTCTTTGCTCCTGCTACTACTAGAAGATCAACCTCTGCCAACAAATCCGCTTCTGACTGTTCAATCTCTTCTTCCTTAAAACCTTCTACGATTAACAAACATTCACCTTTTAGTGGATTTTCCGTAATAAAGCCAATCACTTCCGAAATCAAGCCGCGCTGGTATTCTTCATAAATCTTAGTTAATTCCCGTACTAGTACTACAGAACGATCCCCATAGATGCTGAACATATTTTCTAAAGTAGCCTTAACCCGATGAGGAGATTCGTAAAAGATCTGCGTTTCTGGGTAGGCTTTTTTATTAGAAAAAAACTCTTTTTGCTGACCAGCCTTGCGTGGCAAAAATCCATAAAAAATATGAGGTTGCGGAGCTAGACCGCTTGCTATCAAGGCTGAAATTCCCGCGCTGGGACCCGGCACAGTCACTACTGCGATTTCCTCAGCAATAGCAGCTTTAACTAAATCATGCCCCGGATCCGAAATACTAGGCAAGCCGGCATCCGAAACCTGAGCAATATTCTGCCCGCTTTTTAGCAAACGAATCAAATCAGGGATTTTTTCTTTGGCATTATGCTCGTGAAAGCTAATCTGCTTCGTAGTAATGCCAAAATGCTTGAGCAACAAACCAGTATTTCTGGTATCTTCTGCTGCAATGAAATCGACTTCTTTCAGAGTATTCACCATACGGATACTCATATCGTCCATATTCCCAATCGGAGTTGCCACTAGATAAAGCTTTCCATAAGGCGACTGATCTTTAAAACTTTTTTGAATCTGCATGCTTACTCCCTAAACAGCAACTCGTCACAAAACATACATTCTGCATCATTTTCACGACGCTGACCATAAAAATCTGTGCACACATGAAAACCATCTTCATAGAGTTTGCGCAAATTATCCCGGTTTCTTTTTGTTTTTGGTGTTGCTGCGTGCTCTACCTGTCCTAATCGCTCTCTTAATTTATCATTTTCCAAGCGCAGCGCTACATTTTCTTCCACCACGCTTTTCAGATTTTTCTTAATCGCTTCTACTTCTGCTAGAGTAACAAGCAGATTTTGAGAAAATTCATCAAGAGCATCAAATAATTCTTTTTTATTCATCCTCACTACCATTTTCCTGTGCCAACGTAGCACATCATTCTCTTTCTTGTAACACCATATATTCTAGTGCATTTTGAAAACTAACATTGGCTCGCCACATTTTTATTGCTGTAAATATACCTTCTAAATAGAAGCGTCCCCACGTTGTTTGCATTTCTTTTGCAAAGAGAAGCTCTAAGAGCTTCAAAGCCTGTTCTTGCTTTTCCTTATCAACTGCCAGACTAGCCAACTTCGCAACCTGCAAATAAGCAGTTTCTTTCCGGTTTAAGCAAAGCGATGCAAAACGATCACATTCTGCTGCCAAGTCAAAAAAAGCTGGACTAGCTGCCAAACGCATGGCTTCTTCTTCTGTTTGACTATAAGCAGTTAACAATTCTGCTTGTGTCTTTATCAGCCCAGTCTGCTCCAATTTTTCAAGCAAATAGGCTTGATTTTTTGGAAAATGAAATAGCTGCGCTCGGCTTTTAATCGTGGGCAAAATAAGATTTTCATCCGCTGTCAACAAGAAAATATACACTTCACTTTGTGGCTCTTCAATGACCTTCAACAGCGAATTAGCTGCATTGACATGCATCTTGTCCGCATCACAAATGATAAACACTTGCTTGCTGCTTTCAAACCCTGACTGAGAAAAATTGCGTACCAATTCTCTGACTCGCTCTGTCTTTATAATATTATTGATTGGTCGAACAACCGTCACATCTGAAAAATCCTCTTCCTCAATCAAGCAGCAATTTCGACATTCACCACAGGGTAAGACACCATTTTTATTGGTACAAAATAAACTCTGTGCTAAACATTGAGCCATTTCAAAACTGCCGAAAGCCCCTGTAAACAGATAAGCATGATTCAGCCGATGTTGCTGTAAAATGTGCTCAAAACGTTCAAACAAAACTGGCTGCAACTGAGCTAATTCTTCTATTTTCATCTTAAACTCTCAACTCGTTCTGCCAATACTGCTAAAGTATCTGCGACGACCTTTTCTAATGGCTGACTGGCATCAATCTTTCTCACACGATTTGGCTCTTTTTCAAGAATAGACAAATATCCCTCACGCACGCGCTGATGCCATTCCACACTTTCACGATCCAAACGATCCGCACCACGCTCTTTGCTCTTAGCAATGCGAGCCAAGCCTTCCTCTGCTTCAATATCAAAATAAAGGGTCAAATCTGGCTTCAAACCGTCGGTCGCAAAATCATTCAGCCAATCAATATCAGCCACCTTCAGACCTCGACCAAAACCTTGATACGCCACCGAACTATCAATAAAGCGATCCACCAGCACCATTTCACCACGATCTAAAGCAGGCAAAATACGTTCCACCAAATGTTGCCTGCGACTGGCAATATAGAGGAGCAATTCCGTTTTTTCATCAATTTCCGTATGCTTCGGATCTAAAACAACATCGCGAATCTTCTCCGCTACTGCCACTCCACCAGGCTCACGCGTTGTGACAAACGCCTGCCCTTTTGCTTCTAAAATGGGAATCAAGGCTTCTAAAACACTTGTTTTTCCTGCACCATCTGGTCCCTCTAAAGAGATGAATATTCCTTTTGACATACTAACTCATTTCTTCCTTTTTCTCTTTTCTATTTTAACAAAAAACTCCAGAAAAATCATTGTCAGAAAAAGTTTAAAAAAATTTTTTCAAAATGATACATAAGTTTTCAAGATTTGATACAATAGAATGTACAGAAACTATTAGGAGGTTATCATGTCTAAGTTTAAAAACTATCTAACGATTGTTCTAGGAGCTGGAATTTTTGCTTTTGCAATAAATTATCTGATTATTCCGAATCATTTGTATGAGGGAGGCGCAACTGGTGTGACCCTCATTACATACTATCTTTTTAAGATTCCTGTTTCACTGATGAATCTCATCATCAACATTCCTCTTTTCATTATTGCTTGGAGAATTTTTGGATCGCGACTTTTGTACTCTAGCATCTTAGGAACCTTTGCCGTTTCTGCTTGGCTGGCGATATTTGAAAAAATCCCTTTCGTGATTAACCTTGAAGGCGACCTCGTGATTGTGACGCTTCTGACAGGGATTATTGCTGGTGTTGGACTAGGAATTGTTTTCAATGCCGGTGGTACGACTGGTGGTACCGATATTATTGCTCGAATCGCTAACAAGTATACGAATATCTCCATGGGAAAATTGATGTTTACTGTAGACTTCTGCGTCCTTATTTTCGTTATACTTGTTTTTAAAGATGTTCGCCTAGTGATTTATACCTTGATTTTTGTCTTTATCGCTTCACGAGTGATTGACTTGATTGGTGAAGGCGGTTATGCCGGCAAGGGCTTCATGGTTATTACTAGCCGCCCAGAAGAATTAGCAAAGAAAATTGACGAAGATCTCGGTCGTGGAATTACTTTCATCAATGGACAAGGCTACTACAGCGAGAATGATTTGAAACTCATTTACTGCGTCGTTGGACGAAACGAAATGCAATCCATGAAAAAAGTTATTCATAGCGTCGATCCACATGCCTTTATTACCATTACAGATGCCCATGAAATCCTTGGTGAAGGCTTTACCTTAGATGTCAATAAGCAACCGATTCAGAAATAATCTTGCTCCCATTATAAAAAAACGCATGAACACAGTTAAATGAACTGCTCTCATGCGTTTTTTGTTGTCTTATAATGCTTTTGCTGAAGTACGGGTAATGTCTTCTACCTGAATGCCTTTGTCTTCAAATTTCGCTTTTAAAGCCGGCAAATCCACATTACCATCAATTTGAACTTCAATGATAACTTTGCCATCTTTGCGTGGAATATTAACAGCGTTAGAGATATTGAGATTTTCTTCGACAATCAAATGCACAATCTTCTCCAACACGCCGACTTCATCTTCTGTAATGAAACGCACGCGAATGCCTTCTTCACCATAGCCAGCAATTTCAAGAAAGGCTCTGAAAACATCACGATCTGTAATGACGCCGTATACTTGCTGATTGTCCACCACTGGCAAAATGCCAATTTTATTTTTCAACATCAAGTAAGTAGCATCTTCCAAACTAGCAAATTGTGACACCGTCACCACATCACGAATCATGACGTCTTTAATCTTTGTCTTGTTTAGCAAATAATTCATCTCGTAAATGGATAAGCTCGTTGCTTTTGAAGGGCTTGCTTCGGCAATCGTTCCTTCAGTCACCAAACCAACCAATTGGTCATTTTCAATAACAGGAAGCCGGTGCAATCCCTGCTCACGCATAATATCCGCCGCATGCGCTACTGTCGTGTCTGGGCTAATATACACCACTTTTCGCGTCATAAAATCTTTAACTGCCATGGAAATCTCCTTTATCTCTGATTTTTCAGTTCTATTATACTGTATTTTCTAGTTTATTTCAAACGCTTTCAAGGTACTTGCTTATGTTTTCAAGAATACTATTAGTGAATAAAAAAGAAGTAGAAAACCACTTCTTTCTCCTTTTTCACCCACCAAGATAAGCCTTGCGGACTTCATCGGAAGCGAGCAATTCTTTTCCTGTGCCAGACAACACGATGTTTCCTGTTTCTAAAACGTAGCCACGGTCGGCAATTGAGAGGGCTTTATTGGCATTTTGCTCGATCAATAGAACAGTTGTGCCTTGCTTTTGAATATCTTGAATAATATCAAAAATTTCTTGAATGAAGAGAGGAGCTAACCCCATTGAAGGCTCATCCAAAAGTAGGAGTTTTGGAGTAGACATAAGTGCTCTCCCCATAGCAAGCATCTGCTGCTCGCCTCCAGAAAGAGTTGCAGCGTCTTGATTTTTACGTTCCTCTAAACGCGGAAAGCGTGAGAAGACTTTTTTTAGATTCGCTTGATTTTCATCACGATTTGTCTTTAAGAAAGCACCTATTTCTAGGTTTTCCAAAACAGTCAGGCCTGGGAAAACATGGCGTCCTTCGGGTACCTGAGAAAGCCCTGCTGCTACAATTTTCTGAGCAGGAACTTTTTGAATTTCATTTCCTAGAAACTCAATTTTTCCTGCACTTGGACGAACCAGTCCTGAAATGGTCCGAAGAATCGTGGTTTTTCCGGCACCATTGGCACCGATGAGAGAAACAACTTCGCCCTCATTGACTTCAAAGCTGACATCTCGGACAGCCTGAATCATGCCATAATGGACAGAAAGATTTTCAACTTTTAGCATAGACATTAGGCTTCACCTCCCAGATAGGCTTCGATAACACGCTTATCATTTTTGATCTCGTCAGGAGTTCCGTGCGCAATCAGACGACCGTACTCCAATACATAAATTCGCTCCGTCACTTCCATGACTAAGCTCATGTCATGCTCAATCAGCATGATTGTGATTTGGAATTCATTTTTTATGCGACGAATTAACTCTGTCAATTCTGCTGTTTCCTGCGGATTCATTCCCGCAGCAGGCTCATCAAGAAAGAGAATTTTAGGCTCTGTTGCTAGAGCACGCACGATTTCCAAACGACGTTGTTGTCCATAAGCTAAATTCTTAGCAAGCGTTTCTGCTTCACCGTCTAGGTCAAAGATTTTTAGTAATTCCAATGCTTTCTCACGCAATGCTGCTTCACTTTTATAAAAAGCTGGCAAACGAAAGAAGCTAGCAAAAACATGTGCTTTGTGGTGATTTCCAAAAGCAATCAAGACATTCTCTAGGACTGTCAAATCTTTAAACAAGCGAATATTTTGGAATGTCCGACTGAGTCCTAAGGAAGCAATCTTATAAGGAGCCTTGCCATTGAGCAAATGCCCATCCAAGGTTACGCTTCCTTCACTTGGCTCATAAACACCCGTCAGTAAGTTAAACAAAGTTGTTTTTCCAGCACCGTTTGGACCAATGAGACCGACTAATTCGCCCTCATTTAGCTCCAAGGTCACATCGCCAACAGCAGTCAGCCCGCCGAAATTTTTTGTTAGATTTTTTACATCAAGAAGCGCCATTAGTTGACCTCCTTATCTTTTTTAAAGAAGCGTGAGAGGCTTAATTCCCATGTACCAAGAAGTCCTCCTGGACGAAAAATCATCACCAAAATTAAAGCAAGAGAATAGATAATCATCCGAATACTTGCTACATTTTGAAGTACCATGTTTAAGATTCCCAAGACAATCGCTGCAACAATGGTTCCTGTCATAGAACCCAGACCACCAAAGACCACGATAATCAAGACATTGATGCTATTGATAAAAGTATAATCTTTCGGCACAACAGAGCCGATAAATCCTGCCTGAAGTGAGCCTGCAATACTAGCTGTCATCGCTCCAAAAACAAAGGCAATTACTTTGATTTTAGTGGTATTGACCCCCACAGATTCTGCCGCGATTTCATCTTCACGAACTGATAAAGTTGCTCGTCCAATTGGACTGCGCAAAAAATTGATGGTCAAAATAGTTGTAATAACTACAAAGAAATATACCATTTGCCAATTGGTGAAGGCAGGAATACCCAAGATACCCGCAGCTCCATTGGTCAAATCACCACCGTTAATGATTAAAATGCGAATGATTTCAGAGACCCCAAGCGTTGCAATCGCTAAATAATCGCCTTTCAAGCGAAGAGTAGGAATCCCAACAATCAAAGCCACTGCCCCTGCAATCAACGCCCCTAACACCATAGCCGTAAAAAAGGCAGGATAGGTGGCAGATCTTGAGCCAATAATCGCAGCTGCATAAGCACCAATTGCCATAAAACCAGCATGTCCCAGAGAAAATTGACCTGAGAAACCGACAATCAAATTCAAACCTACTGCTAAAATAATGTTAATGCCGATTTGCTGTAAGATTTGTAGATAAAAATCATTCAAAACTCCAGCGCTGACAAGGAGAGTCAGCAAACCGTAACCAGCAAGAAGGAGCACAAACCATAAAATATTTACTTTTACATTCTTTTTCATAGTCTATACCTTCTCTTTCACATTCTTACCAAGAATACCTGCAGGACGAACAAGCAAGATTAAGATTAAAACGCCATACACAATCGCATCACGGAAGTCTGACATGCCAAAAGCTGTCGCAAAGGTTTCTAATAGACCAATGACAAAGCCTCCCAATGCTGCTCCAGGGATAATACCAATCCCACCAAGTACTGCAGCGACAAACGATTTCAGCCCTGGTGTCATTCCCATCAAAGGCTCTAAAGAATTGTAATAAAGCGCGATGAGTACACCTGCTGCGCCTGCCAAAGCAGAACCTAAAGCAAAAGTGAAACTAATTGTACGATTGACATTGATTCCCATTAGCTGCGCTGCATCACTATCAACAGAAACTGCCCGCATGGCTTTTCCCATTTTGGTTTTTTGAACGATAACCTGCAGCAATACCATTAAAATCAAGGAAATAACCAAAATCATCAATTGGATATTGGTGAGACTAATAGGACCAAAATTATAACGAACCGTTTCAATCACTTGTGGGAACGAACGAGTATTGGCCCCCACAAAATAGACCATCACATATTCCAAGAAAAATGAAACACCAATCGCAGTAATCAAAGCTGCAATCCGAGTCGAATTTCTCAGTGGACGATACGCCAGAAACTCGACCAGCACACCTAAAGCTGCCGTCCCAATCATTGCCAAAATCAAGGCAAGGAAAAAGTTAAGATGAAGAGAATTTATCAAGAAATACCCCATAAAAGCACCCATCATGTAAATATCTCCATGAGCGAAGTTGATAAGCTTGATAATCCCATAAACCATGGTATAGCCGAGAGCAAGCAAAGCATAGACACTCCCCAGAATCAGACCATTAACAAGTTGTTGGAGCATGGCCACCACACTTTCTAATTATAGTATAGAAGAAAGAACTATGTGATTTTTCACATTTTCTTATCTATCGTGAAAAAAGAGCGAGTCAAGTCATCATTTCAAAAAAATTGATTTTTCTCACTCATCTATTCTAAGTTTGAGCAAATGAGACCATTAAACCTTTTAAGTCTCACTTCACAGTTGATTACTTTTCAACAGCTTAAAACATATCTAACAATCAATCACTAGGTATTACAAACCATAATAAAAAATATTCTTAAGACTAAGACTTTTGTCCCGCCTCTTTTCTTTTAGCCCGTATAAAGAGAAGTAACTATCTACGATGTTCACCATAAATAGTTACTCTTTTATACACTATAAAATATATTTTAAGCAATCCTGCAAATGATTACGGCTTAACCGTTTCAGCTGCTGTGACCTTCCCATTGTTCATGGTCATCATAAAGGCTGTTTTAACAGTATTATGATTCTTGTCAAAGCTAGTATCACCTGTTACACCTTCAAAATTCTTTGTCTTAGCAAGATTGTCTTTGATGTCAACAGATGTTTTAGCACCCTTAGCAGCATTGGCAACAAGATAAACAGAGTCGTATGCTAGCGCTGCAAATGTTGAAGGTTCTTCATTCTTGTATTTAGCTTTGTAAGCTTCAAGGAATTTCTTTGCTTTATCTGAGACATCAACTGTTGAAGAGAAGCCTGAGATATAGTAGATATTTGAAGCTTTAGCTGGTGTTGCTTGTTGGACAAATTCTTCGCCATTAAATCCGTCACCACCAACGATTGGCTTATCAATGCCCATACCACGCGCTTGGTTTACAATTTTACCAGCTTCTGTATAATATCCAGGTACGATAATGGCATCAAAATCTTTGCCTTTCATTTTGGTAAGAGCTGCTTGGAAGTCGGTATCACCAGCGACAAACTTTTCATCTGCAACAATCTCACCTTTGTAAGCATTACGGAAAGCTTTTGCAACACCTTTCGCATAGTCACTTGAGTTATCTGTATAAAGTACAACTTTTTTCGCTTTTAACGTTTCTGTAACATATTTAGAAATGATTTTCCCTTGGAAACTGTCTTGGAAAGTTCCGATGAATAAGTATTCTTGATTTTTCGTCAAACCGTCTTGTGTCGCACTAGGTGAAATCAAAGGCACACCTGCTTTTGTCGCATTAGGAACTGCCGCTGCTGTTGCACCAGAAGTTGCAGGTCCTACGACTGCATTTACTTTTGATTGGGTTACCAAGTTAGTCGTAACAGAAGCCGCTTCTGCTGTTTCAGATTTATTATCCTTGTCAACAACTTCAAGTTTCTTGCCATCAATACCACCGGCTTTGTTGATTTCATCAACAGCCAGTTGGGCACCTTTTTGTTCGGCTGTTCCATAAGCTGCTGTTGCACCAGTTTCTTCAAAGTTGAATCCGATTTTAATAGTTTTATCAGCAACTTTTGTACCAGTTGCATTGGAGCCACCTGACTTTACTTCCCCACAAGCGGCAAGAAGGGCAACGCTTGCAAGGGCAACAAATGATAGAGCAAATTTTTTCTTCATATTCTTATCTCCTCGTTCCGAAATGATATGTTTAGAATATATCGAATTATCTGACAATTGTCAAGTGGTAAATGAGATTTTTTTATATGTTTACGTTTTCTTTATCTCTAAACAAGCTTCCAACAAAGTCTGTGTCCAATTCTTGAATGTGACAGATCCGTACTTGTTTGACATATTTTTCTTTAGATAACCTTTGCATCGTCTCTTCTACCTGCTCTGTCGGAACATACAACTGGAGGTAACGATGCTTTTTAGAATGGTAGACAATATCGCCAATAGTTTCTATTTTTTTCACATCTCGATTGTAATACAAATACACAATCAAACCTGTTCGTTCTTCTTTTTTAAACATGAGTTTTCTTTCTAACATTTTTTCATTTATAAGTATATCAAAAAAATGCCCATCAGAGGACATTTTTTTCAGATAATAGCAAATAGAGCATTAGTTCAAGTTGTTATTTGCCATGATTTCATCAATGAAACCATAATCTAGCGTTTCTTGAGCACTCATCCAATAATCGCGTTCTGCGTCTTTATGTACTTGCTTGATGGTTTTCCCTGAATTATCCGCAAGGATCTTCTCCAAGTTATTCCGTGTTTTCAGCAAATGCTCAGCTGCAATCGCCATATCGGTTTGCTGCGTACCGCTACCAGTTCCGCCCATTGGCTGATGAATCAGGTATTCTGCATTCGGCAACATGAAGCGCTTGCCTTTAGCACCACTTGAAGCAATAATGGTTCCCATGGAAGCAGCCATCCCCATGACAATTGTTTGGACATCTGACTTGATGAAGTTCATGGTATCCACAATCGCTAGACCAGCCGATACAGAACCACCTGGCGTATTGATGTAAAGATAAATATCTTTAGTATTATCTTGTGCATCAAGGAAAAGCAATTGCGCAATAATAGAATTAGCCATATTGTCCTCAACAGGACCTGTCAGCATAATAATGCGATCTTTTAATAAGCGTGAGTAAATATCGTAGGAACGTTCCCCACGACTTGTTTGTTCAATAACTACAGGAATCATTGTATTCTCCTTTTCATCTGATATTTAATCTGACTAACAATTTTTAGTGAGATTTTTCAAATATGAGACTATTATAGTCTTTTGGTCAAAAAAGGTCAAACATAAAACTCATTATTTTGTACCGAAAAGACGATCTCCTGCATCTCCCAATCCTGGAACGATATAGCCGTTTTCATTCAAGTGATCATCAAGGGCTGCCGTAAAGATTTCCACGTCTGGGTGAGCTTCTTGTAAAGCTTTCACGCCTTCTGGAGCTGAAACAAGACAGACAAATTTAATATTGTGTGCTCCACGTTTTTTCAGTGAATCAATAGCTAAAATAGCTGAGCCACCTGTTGCTAACATCGGATCCACTACGAAAATTTGACGTTGGCTAATATCTTCCGGTAATTTCACAAGGTATTCAACTGGTTTCAAAGTTTCTTCATCACGATACATTCCAATATGTCCGACTTTAGCAGCTGGTACAAGACTCAAAAGACCATCTACCATACCAATACCTGCACGTAAGATTGGGACAATAGCTAATTTTTTACCAGCTAGTTGTTTTTGAACTGTCTTTGTAATGGGTGTTTCAATTTCCACATCTTCTAATGGTAAGTCACGTAAAACTTCATAACCCATTAGCATAGCAATTTCATTTACTAACTCACGAAAAGCCTTGGTAGATGTATCTGTACGGCGTAAGATAGACAATTTATGCTGAATGAGCGGATGTGCGATCACTTGAAATTTTTCCATGATTGGTGTTCCTTCTTTCAATTTATTCTTCTTATTATAACAAAAAAACATAAAAAAGGCTTATAATAAACAAGCCTTTTCAAAGATTGTCAATTGCTTACAACCATTCATGGTATTTCTTAATATAAAGATGCTTCACAAACGTAATACTTGCCATATATAAAATCATGACAAGGATTAAGAATAAGAAATAAGTACCGTTTAATGGAGCCACTTTTAAAAGTGCTGCAAAAGGACCGTAGGGCAATAAGGTTACAAAGAACACGGCTGCCAGCGTTGTCATAACTACAGACAAAGCCGGTCTGCTTTGAATAAATGGCAGTTTAGGTGAGCGTAGCATGTAGATAACCATGGTTTGCGTCCACATGGACTCAATAAACCAGCCTGTTTGGAAAATAGTAATGAACTCGCTAGACATCCCATGATGGTAAACAGAACCTGTCATCATCGGTGCGATGATAAAGAACAAAATCAAAAAGGTCATACAGTCAAAAATAGAACTGATTGGACCAATCCAAGCCATGAAGCGCGTAATGGATTTGGCACTCCAAATACGAGGCTTTTGCAAAAATTCACGATCTACATTGTCAAATGGTAAAGCGATACAAGAAATATCATAGACCAAATTCAACATAATCAAATGAATCGGTGCCATAGGCAAAAATGGTAGGAAAATACTTGAAATCAACAAGGAAAAGATATTCCCGAAGTTGGAACTGACTGTCATCTTGATATATTTGGTCATATTAGCATAGACTTTGCGACCTTCCACCAAGCCTTTTTCAAGCACCAACAAGTCCTTATCTAACAGGATAACATCAGCTGTTTCTTTAGCAATATCGACAGCTGTATCAACTGAAATCCCTACATCAGCTACTTTCATAGAAGGTGCATCATTGATGCCGTCTCCCATATAGCCAACCTTATGCCCATTTGCTTTCAGCTGCAAAATGATACGCGCTTTTTGGTCAGGAGATAATTTTGCAAAAACAGTTGTGGTTTCAACCACCTTGCTCAATTCGTCATCCGACATCGTTTCAATCACAGAGCCAAGTAGGATATGTTCTGCATCTAAGCCAACTTTTTCACAGACTGCTTCTGTGACTTTTTCATTGTCCCCTGTCAAAATTTTGGTGGCAACACCATATTCTGTTAAAGCCTTGATAGCAGGCGCTGCAGAAGGTTTTGGCGGGTCAAGGAAAGCAAGATAACCCGTCAAAATCATATCAGACTCATCTTCTACTGTGTATTCATAGTCAGCATCTAAGTCTGAGCGATAGCTGACGCCCAGCACACGCAGTCCTTGTTCATTTAACTGTGCAACTTCTGCTAAAATTTCTTGACGAATTTCCTCTGTCAAAGGAAGGATTTCCCCTTTGTCTTCGACATAATTTGAAATGGCTAACATTTCTTCCAAAGCACCTTTTGTTACCATGCTAACGACATTTTCATCATCTCGAACCAGCACACTCATGCGGCGGCGTTCAAAATCAAAAGGCAATTCATCAATTTTCTTAAAAGTTTGGTCCAAGTTCCGAACGATTTCATGCTTTTCAGCTTCTTTTTCTGTCCGATTGATAATAGCACGATCCATTAGGTTTTTTAGCCCTGTTTGGTAATACGAATTAAGATACGCCCTGCGAAGAACGGCTAAATCAAGCTCTCCATGAATATCCAGCGGATATTCCAAGACAATCTCATCTTGCGTCAATGTACCTGTTTTATCCGTGCAAAGGATATCAATCGCTCCCAAATCTTGAATGGCATTGAGTTTCTTGATGACAACTTGTTCTTTTGCCATAAGAATAGAACCCTTGGCCAAGCTTGCAGTGATGACCATAGGCAGCATTTCTGGTGTCAAACCAACACCGACACTAAGTGCAAATACACCAGCCTCCAGCCAATCTCCGTCTGTCAGACCATTGATAAGAAAGACAACGGGTACAAGTACCAACATGAGACGAATGAGCAGCCACGAAATACTGTTCATTTCCCGCTCAAATGAAGTTGGTTCGTCATACGTATTGAGCGTTTGCTCAATAGCACCCATCTTGGTATCGTCTCCAACGACCAGAACAAGAGCAATGGCACGACCAGAGATTACATTGGTTCCCATAAAAGCAAGTGCTTCAGACTCAAGCAAGCTATCTGTTTCTTTTGTCTCACATTTATCCAGCGCCATTTTTTCAACAGCATCACTTTCACCTGTCAAACCTGACTGTTGCACAAAGAAGTCGCGTGAATCTAAGATTAGCACATCTGCTGGTAGCATATCTCCTGCACTCAAGCGGATAATGTCTCCTACTACTAATTCTGTAATCGGAATTTCTTGCTCTTTTCCCTCACGGACGACTGTCACTGTATTGACAATCATACGTGAAAGATTGCTGGCTGCTTTGTCGCTCCGCAATTCTTGCACAAAGCGAATACTACCAGACAACAAGACAAGGACAACGATGATGATAAATGTCGTCGG
>ERZ773269.1432-NODE-1432-length-22582-cov-16.338172_pt1 | contig 22582 bp, 24 predicted proteins | sample MGYA00511958_ERZ773269 | MGnify/ENA primary metagenome ERZ773269 (study PRJEB29015, sample SAMEA2737761) | human gut metagenome | biome: human gut; feature: human-associated habitat; material: faeces | place: China | collected 2012 ... | reverse complement strand
GTATCAAAAATTCGGGCGTTTGTATAGGCTTTTTTGAGAAACTCCGAACTTTCTTGCCATTTTGTTACCTGAAATGTGGTCTGTGCAACCGCAAAAATGGGCTTTTGGGGGTCTGAGGGGCCTTTCCAGGCCTTTAATTCGTCCAGATCGCTGAAGACAAATACCTCCCCCCGGGTATGTCCCACAATGCCCTGCACCTCCGGGTGGGCGGCGTCGCCGGCCACCAGGAGCACCGCGCCCTCGGCTTCGGCCCTGGCGGCAATGTTCTGGATCTTCTTCACAAAGGGGCAGGTGGCGTCGTGGTACACGATGCCGCGCTGCTCCAGCGTATCGTAAATGGTGCGGGGCACGCCGTGGCTCCGGATGATGACCTCGTACCCGGTGGGGATGTCCTCCACGGTGTCGGCCACCAGCGCGCCCCGGCGCTTCATGTCGTCCACCGCCTGGGGGTTGTGGATGAGCGGGCCCAGGGTGGCCACCTTGTGGCCCTCGTTCAGCAGGCCGTAGGTCAGCTCCACGGCGCGGTTGACGCCGAAGCAGAAGCCCGCTGTTTTGGCTAAACGAATCTCCATGTTCTCTCCTTTACAGTTTCTCCCATGCGTCCAGAAGCGCCTGCTTGTTGGCGCGGAGCTTCTTCATATCGCGGCGGCTCTCCATGGCAAACCGGGCGGCGGGCATCGGCTCGCCGTACACCACCCGCACCTTGCAGAACAGCTTCATTTTTCCGTCCGGCGTCTCGTAGTGGATGCGCACCGGCACCACGTCCACAGCAGCCGCTGCCGCAATGACGAACAGGCCGCTCTTCGGCTGCAGGAACGTTCCGTCTTTCTCACGGGTGCCCTCCGGGAAGATGAGCAGGCTCTCACCGTTCTGGCAACGGGCCACCGTCTCGTCAATGACGACCGCCTCTTCCTTGGTGCCGCGCACACACATGGCACCGGCACAGCGGAAGAACCAGCTCAGGAACGCGTTGATCTCAAACAGCTCTTTTTTGGCAAAAACGATCATCCGCCTGCCCCAGAACCGGGTGATGATGACAAAGACCGGGTCAATGGCGGAGATGTGGTTCGGGGCCAGGATATAGCCGCGGGTCTGCACTTTCTTCAGGTTTTCCCGGCCCTCAGTCCGGACACGGAACCCGATGTGGAAGACCAGCCAGGCCAGCGGGAGCAGGATGTAATACAGTACCATTCCGTCTCCTCAGCCTACTTTCCGGGCGATGATCTGCTTCATGGCCTCCAGGCTCTGCTCAAAGTTGAGCTCCGAGGTATCCAACAGCACAGCGTCTTCCGCCTGCTTGAGGGGAGCCGCCGCGCGGTGGGTATCCTGATAATCCCGCTGCTTCACGTCGGCCAGCACTTCCTCGTAGGTGTTGGGCATCCCCTTGGCCTGATACTCTTTCCAGCGGCGGGTGGCACGGGCCTCCGGGCTGGCGGTAAGGAAAATTTTCACGGTCGCGTCCGGCAGCACCACGGTGCCGATGTCACGGCCGTCCATCAGGACGTTCTGGGTCTTTGCCATGTTCCGCTGGGTATCCAGCAGGTAGGCCCGGACTGCGGGGTTGGCCCCCACGGCAGAGGCGGCCATTCCGGCCTCCTCGGTGCGGATGGCGGTGCTCACATCCTCTTCGCCCAGGTAGATGTGCTGTTCCCCGTCCAGGGTCGCCAGCCGGAGGGAGATCTCCGGCAGCAGGGCGTTGACCGCCTCATTGTCCTTGGGGTCCTTGCCCGCCCGGAGGGCATACAGCCCGATGGTGCGGTACATGGCCCCGGTATCCACATAGATATACCCCAGGTCGGACGCCAGGCGCCGCGCCAGCGTGGATTTGCCTGCCCCCGCAGGCCCGTCGATTGCAACAGATACCATTGTCTATGTCTCCTTATTATAAAATACGATTTTATCCTACCTGCGTGGCAAAGCTCCCCAAGCCGATGTTGTTACAGGTTATTCGCAAAACTCTGTGCCGTGCAGAACGCGATCTGCAGGTTGTAGCCGCCCGTGTAGGCATCCACATCCAGCACCTCTCCCGCAAAATAAAGGCCCAGCGCCTTTTTGCTCTGCATGGTCTTGGGGTCTACTTCCCGCACCGAGACGCCGCCCGCCGTGATGACGGCATGGGCTAAATCGCCCCGGGCGTCGATGGGCACTCCCCAGTGCTTGCACAACTGCACCAGCTCCCGCTTCTGCTCCCGGGTGATCTGGTTTGCCTTGGTAGCCGGGTCGATGCCCCAGCGGGCCACCATGACCGGCTGCATACTGGACGGCAGCAGCTTGACCAGCGCCCCCTGCGCCGCATGGTTTGCCAGCAGTGCAAAATCCCGGGTGATGCGGTCATAGAGCTGCTCCTCGCTCAGGGCAGGTTTCAGGTCGATCTCCGCCTTGTAGGTATGCTTTTTCATGTCCCCCAGATGGCTGGAAGCACTGAGGGTCAGCGGCCCGCTGATGCCAAAGTGGGTGAACAGCATCTCGCCCTGCTCGGTAAAAATGGCCTTGTTGTCTTCCAACAGGGTCAGGTTAACGTTTTTCAGGGCCAGGCCCATCATCTTTTTGCAGTCCGGGTCGTGGCTGACCAGGCTCACCAGACTGGGCACCGGGTCCACGATGGTGTGGCCCGCCTGCCGGGCCAGTTTGTAGCCGTCGCCCGTGGAGCCCGTGGTGGGGTAGCTCAGGCCGCCGGTGGCCACCAGCACGGCATCCGCCTTGTACTCCCTGCCCGAGGTGCCCCGCACGCCTACACAGCGGTACGCCGGGCCGGGCTTTTTCTTTTTGGGGTGGCGCGGGTTCTCCGGGGCAGCCTCCTCCGCCGGGGCCAGCGGCTCCAGCAGCAGCTTTTGGGCCCCGTCCTCGATGAGAACGGCTCCCTCCGCGTACCGGAGCAATGCCTGCCGGATCTCTTCCGCCTTGTCGGATACCGGGAACACCCGGCGGCCGCGCTCCACTTTCAGCTCCACACCCAGCTCCTCAAACAGCTCCATCGTCTTTGCCGGCGGGAACGCCCCTAAAGACGAGTACAGAAAACGGGGGTTGGTGCGCACATGGTGCAGGAACTCCTCAGCGGTGCAGTCGTTGGTCACGTTGCAGCGGCCCTTTCCCGTGACCAGGATCTTCTGAGCGGGCTTTTCCTTATGTTCCAGCACCGTAACGGTGTGGCCCTGCCGCACGGCCGCACCGGCCGCCATCAGGCCCGCCGCGCCCGCTCCGATCACCAACACATTTGCCATCTGGCTCTTCCTCCCACAAAACCTGATATTTCTATTGTATCATACCAGAATCGTCCTCCAAAAGCAATGTGCCCGGCGGCTGAAATTGCAGGAAAAGCGGGCGGCATTTCCTCTGCTCCACGCAAAAAAGCACCCCGGCGGGCGTTTTCCTGCCGGAGTGCCGTGTTCTGTTTTACTGCATCACCTTGGCCGGGTCGAGGTATTTTTCGCCCTGTTTCACTTCCAGGTGGATGTGGCTGTCCTCGGCGCACTCGCAGCTCACACTGCCCACGGTGCCAAGGGCCTGCCCGGCCGTCACGGTATCCCCGGCTTTCACTTTCAGGTCGGCCACACCGCTGATCCGCCAGAGCCGCCCGGAAGCGTCCTCAATGGCCACGGTAGGGCCCCAGCTGCCGTCCGCGCCCGCCAGTGTCACCTTGCCTGCCGCCGGGGCCGAAACCTTTTCGCCCTTGGCGGCGGCATAGTCAACGCCGTTGTGGGTGCGCCAGTCGCCCAGCGTCTTGTTGTAGACCAGCTCATCCCCGCTGTACGCGTTTAAGATACGCCCCGAGACTGGCCGCGTGGAGGCAGGTGCCGCTGAGCTGCTGGCAGGTGCGGATTCGGTTTGCAGCGCGGAGGGCTCGTGCACCCCAGCAGAACCAGATGACGCCCCAGAAGAGCCACCAGCCCCACCGGAGGGCGCGGTGCTGGAAGATGCTTTGGGCACATTGGCCACAGAGTTTGCGGCGGGGGCGGTTGGTTGCTGCCATTCGGTCGAATCCTCCTCATCCGGTGTTGTCAGGTCAAGCCCCTCGTCGATGCCGGGGGCAGTGCGGGCGCTGCTGGCCGGATCACGCAGGCCGTCCAGATTTTTCTGCAGTTCCCCGCGGACGGTCTGCACGGCCCAGACGCCGGCGGCCGCTGCCGCCAGCAGGCAGGCGGCCAGCACCAGCGCAAAGCCCTTGCCCTGCAAGAATTTTCGGATCTGTTCCATCGTTTGTTACTCCCATCCATGTTTGTGTACGGTTTGTTCTGGTGGTAGTGTGCGATGGTTGGCGGACGTTTATACATAAAAATATCCGCCATCGCGGCGCGATGACGGATATTTTTGTTTGCGTTTGAATCAGTTGCGGCGGCGGTTGTTGCCCAGCAGGCGGACGACATACAGGAAGATGTTGATGAAGTCCAAGTACAGGGTCAGAGCACCGTAGATGGAAGCTTTCTCCGCCAGCTCCGGGTCGCCTGCATAGTAGGCATACATCTGCTGGAGCTTCTGGGTGTCATAGGCGGTCAGGAGCATGAACAGCACCAGACCAATGCCGCAGTAGAGCACCGAGCTGCCAAAGCCGAAGCCGAACAGCATCCCGATCAGGCCGGTAACGATAAGGGCTACCAGACCCATCATCAGGCGGGGGCCCCAGCCGGTGAGGTCTTTATGGGTGGTGGTACCGTAGACGGCCATCAGACCAAAGTAAACGGCGGTAGCCAGGAACGCCATGACCAGCGTGCCCACCGAGAAAGCGATAAAATAATAGCTCAGCACCATGCCGTTGAGCAGTGCATACCCGAAGAACGTGGCCCGGGCCGCGTCCACTGACATGTTCTGTACCCGGGAGCTCAGCACAAATACCAATGCCAGCTCCGCAATGGTGAGTACAAGATACAGCGAATCCACCAGATAGATCAGCGAGGTGGTGGCCGTGATATACGCCATGGCGAACGTGATGAGCAGTCCGCTGGCCATCCAGCGGTAGGTGCGGGTCATATAGTCCGATGCATTCATCGAGGGCTCCGCATAGCCGCGGTCATAGTTGTTATAATCCATTGTGGAATCCTCCAGTCTTTTGCCGGGACGGGCACTGCCGCCTTGCTCCGGTTTCTGTTTTATAGTATACTGCATAGAAATGAACGTTTCATGAAAAAGGCTGTGATATTTGATGTCTCTTGGGCTTTACCTGCATATCCCCTACTGTTTTTCCAAATGCCGCTACTGTGATTTCTATTCCGCCCCCGGCCAGCGGGGTGTACCGCCAGAGTATCCCGACGCGCTGCTGCGGGAGCTGCACCGGTTTGCGCCGGATGCTCCCCTCCGGCCCGATACCATTTATTTTGGCGGCGGAACCCCCAGTTTACTCACACCGGGCGATGTTGCCCGCCTCATAGACGCTGCCCAGCCCCGGCCCGGGGCGGAGATCACACTGGAAGCCAACCCGGAGACTGTCACCGAAGAAACACTGCGCGGCTTCCGGGCCGCGGGCGTCAACCGGATCTCGTTCGGGGTGCAGTCGGCCCGGGACAGCCAGCTCAAAACGCTGGGCCGCCCCCACACGGCCAAACAGGCCCGGGCGGCGTTCGCGGCGGCCCAGCGGGCAGGCTTTACCAACATCAGCGGGGACATCATGCTGGCACTGCCCCACTATACGCAGGCCGAGTTTGATGAGACACTGGAACTGATCGAGAACGGCGGGGCCACCCACGTCTCCGCTTACCTGTTAAAGATCGAGCCGGACTCCGCCTTTGGCCGCAAGCCGCCGGAGGGCCTGCCCACTTCCGACGAGGCCGCTGATTTTTACCTCTACGCCGTGGAGCAGCTGGAACACCACGGCTACCAGCAATACGAAATTTCCAACTTTGCCCGCCCGGGCTATGAGGGGAAGCACAACCTCATCTACTGGGACTGCGGGGATTACCTTGGCCTCGGCCCAGCGGCCCACTCCTGCATGGGCGGCAAGCGTTTCTACTACCCGCCTGATACGGATGCCTTTTTACACGATACCGCTGCCCCGGTGCTGGACGGCAGCTGCGGCGCGGAGGATTATCTCATTTTGCAGCTCCGCCTCCGCAAGGGGTTGAATCTGGAAGCTTACAAAAACCTCTACGGCAAGGAGTTTTCCACAGCACAACTTGCCTTCGTGCAAAACTGCGTCAAGGCTGGGTACGCCAATTTTGATGGCAAGACCCTGGCCCTGACCCCCGCCGGGCTCATCGTGCAGAACACCATTTTGGCGGAGCTCTTATAATCTTATCAAGAACCGCCCCCGCAGGCTTGCCGCAGGTCCGCGGGGGTCTTTCATTCCGCCAATTGGATCACCGGCCAGCCCAACGCCGCGATGGCGTCCCGGTCATGGGTGGCGAGGAGGACATTTTTGCCGCCGCCTCGCTCCCGGATGAGCGCGGCGGCTTTTTGCAGGGTCTCCGGATCCATCCCTGTGAACGGCTCGTCCAGCAGCAGGGTGTCGCTGGGGGCCAGCAGCGCCCGCAGGAGAGCCACCCGGCGCTTCTGGCCGCCCGAGAGCTTTCGGGCAGGCAGGACAAGGGCCGTCGAGTCCAATCCAAGTTGTTGAAAGCAGATTTTAATTTGCTCTTTGTATTGTATTTCCAGTCCCGGAAGCACCAGTGCCACGTTCTGGACGGCATTCAGCTGAGGGCAGAGGCGGTCTTCCTGAAAGACGGCGCTCACCCGCCCCGCCCCCTGCACACTGCCGGAGGTAGGCGTTTCCAGCCCCATGAGGACGCGCAGGAGGGTGGTTTTGCCCCAGCCGCTGGGGGCCCAGAGGACGGCAGGCTCCTCGATGGTCAAAGTCAGGTCTTCAAAGAGCGTTTTCTCTCCAAAGCGTTTTGTCAGGTGCAAAATTTCCAGTTTGTTATGCTGCATCATACCGCCTCCTCGCCCAGTACCCGGGCCACCGCCTTGTCCAGCAGGGCCAGAAACAGTTTTTCAAAGGCCGCGCTCAGGACGATGATGACGAATGTCCAGGCAAACAGCTCCCCGGTGGAAAGGGTGATTTTGGCCCGGTAGAGGGCGTCACCGATGCTGCCGTCCGGCAGGCCGATGACTTCCGCCGCCACGCCGCTCTTCCAGCAGATGCCCAGCGCCACGCTGCACCCCTGCCGGAACGCGGGCAGCACCGCCGGGAGCCAGATGGCTTTCACCCGCCGCCCCAGCGGCAGGCGGAACACCCGGGCCATTTCCAGCAGCTGCGGGTCGGCACTTTCCAGCCCGGTGCGCACCGCGCCGTACAGCACGGGCAGCACCATTAAAAAGCTGATGAGGATGGAGAGGCTTTTGCCGCTGACCCACACCAGCGCCAGAATGATAAAGCTTGCCACCGGCGTGGCCTTGACCAGCTGCATCACCGGGGCCAGCATGGCGTCCACCCAGAGCCAGCGCTCCGCCGCCACAGCCAACAGCACACTGCACACCCCGCCCAGCACAAAGCCCAGCAGAATGTGCCCGGCGCTGAACGCTACCCGCTGCCAGAACTCTGCCTGGGGCAGCAGCTGCACCAGCGTGCCAAAGGCCTGCAGCGGCGACACCAGAAACACCTCCTGCCCGATGGCCATGGCAACCCCCTGCCACACCACCAGCCAGAACACCACCGCCGCCAGCCACAGGCGGCGTTTTTTTGTCTGTTTCATATTGCTTCCTTTCTGTTCATTCCAAATCCTTTTTCAAGATATCATATCATCTGATAGAATACAAGCTTTCATCTTTTCTTTTCTTGACATGAGCGCTTTTGTACACTAAACTGAAAGTCAGAAACCCACACCGGGCTGTCCTGCCCGGCAGAAAGGACGATGCTTCATGCAAACCAACACCCTCCGCGGCAAAAAGCTGCTGCTGATCGGGTTCACCCTCTTTTCCATGTTTTTCGGGGCGGGCAACCTGATCTTTCCGCCCTATCTGGGGGCACAGGCAGGCACCCGCCTCTGGCTGGCCTTTGCCGGGTTTGCCGTCAGCGCCATCGGCCTGCCCATTGCAGGCGTGGTGGCCGTAGCCCGGGCCGGGGGGCTGCCCCAGCTGGCCGAGCGGGTGCACCCCCGGTTTGCGCTGGGGTTCACCATCCTGGTCTATCTTTCCATCGGGCCCTGCCTGGCTATTCCCCGCACCGCCAGCACCTCGTTTGCCATGCTCACTCCGCTGGTGGGGGAAGCCTCGTGGCTCCAATGGGCCTACTCCGCCCTCTTCTTTGCGGCAGCATACTGGATCGCGCTCCATCCGGAACGGCTCACCCAGCGGCTGGGCCGGGTGCTCTGCCCGGCCCTGCTGGCCCTCATCCTGCTGCTGTTTGCCGGGTGTCTATTCCGCCCGGCGGCGGCAGGCTACGGCACCCCGGCAGCGGCTTACGCTGCCCTGCCCGCAGCGCAGGGCATCCTGGACGGCTACCAGACCATGGACACCCTGGCCGGACTCAACTTCGGCTTCGTCATCGCCCTGAACATCCAGGCGCTGGGCATCACAGACCCCCGGGAGGTGGAACAGGGCACCATCCGGGCCGGGTTCGTGGCCGCCGGGCTCCTCGGCCTTGTCTATGCTATGCTCACCCACATCGGCGGCATTGCCGGGGCGGCTTTCCCCGGCTGCGAGACGGGCGCTGAGACCCTGACCCGGCTGGCCGATTCCCTCTTTGGCCGGGTGGGGCAGGTGCTGCTGGGGGCCATCTTTGTCATCGCCTGCTTCAACACCTGCGTGGGGCTCATCTCCAGCGTCGGCGAATATTTCCACCAGCTGCTCCCCAGGCTCTCCTATCCGGCCTGGGCCGCGTTCTTCGCCCTGACCAGTATGCTCTTCTCCAACATCGGGCTGGCAGGGATCCTCAGGCTGTCCGTTCCCGTCCTCAACGCCATCTACCCGACGGCCATCGTCCTCATCTTCCTGTCGTTCCTGCCCGGGCGGTTCCAGCGCTGCAGTGTTTACAGCTGGGCCATTGGGCTGACGGCCTTGCAGAGCATCCCCGCCGCCCTGCCGCTGGGCCCGGCGGCTGCACTGGCCAACAACCTGCCGCTGGGTGCCCTCGGTTTCGGCTGGCTGCTTCCGGCTGCGGTTGGTATGGGAATCGGCTTCCTGAAAAAGTCCTGAAAAAAGCTGCCGCACGGCACTGTGCGGCAGCTTTTTTCATGAAACCAACTACTTACTGGAACAGCTTCTTCACTTTGTGCTGCACCTGCTGGGTCGTCGTGGGTTTGACCCAGTAGAAGTTGTCGTCCGGCAGCTTGCCGCCCACGGCTGCGGGGGAGGCATCGTAGAGCACCTGCAGGTAAGCGGAAATGTCTTTCTTCATCTCCTCGCCCCGGCGGTAGACGATGTTGCACTTGGGCAGAGCCTTTTTGGCGATGGCAGCCTTGGCCACCACACCGATCTCTTCACAGAGGGCGGCGGTGCCGTCGATGTCGGTGTTGGCGGCGTTGACGCTCTTCTCATAGTCATTCAGGAACGCCTGCACCACGTCGGGATGATCCTCGGCGTAAGCGGTGCGGACCACCGTGACGCCGGTGATGAGCTGGGTATCACAGACCTTGTTCCACTCCTTGGTCAGGTCCAGGACGACCCGGAGGCTGCTGTCTTTCATCTGGGCAGCGGTGACATAGGGCTGGGGCAGCACGGCGATGGCGTCTTTCTTGGTGGCGGCCATCTGAGCGGTGACCTCAGAGGCCTCGCTGTAGTATTCGATCTTCACGTCCTTATCGGGGTCCAGGCCGTTCTTGGTGAGCAGGTAACGCAGGACGTACTCCGGCGTGGTGCCCTTGCCCGTGGAGAGGATGGTGCGGCCTTTCAGGTCTGCAAAGCTGTGGACGGTGTCACCCTTTTCCACCACATACAGCACGCCCAGCGTGTTGACGGCCAGCACCTGGATGCCGCCGTTGGTCTTCTGGTAGAGGGTTGCCGCCAGGTTGGCCGGGATGGCCGCCATGTCCAGATTTCCCTTGATGAGCTTTGGCACGATCTCATCGGCCGCGCCATAGAGCTGCAGGTCGTAATCCATGGCGGCGGTGCCGTTCTTCTCCATGGAGAGCAGATTGACCAGACCCATGGTGGTGGGGCCTTTCAGGCCCGCGATGCGGAGAGTCTTGGCCGACAGCGTTTTTGCCGAGGCCCCGCAGGCCAGCAGGCTGACCAGCATGACCACCGACAGCAGCAGAGATGTCAGTTTTTTCATCATCAGAAACTTCCTCACTTTCTATTTTTGCCCTTGCGAGAAATAAAATTTGCAAAAACATTTGCTTTACGGGCTCAAGTTTACTATAATGAAAGAAAAAATACCGTTGCGCACGCAACGGAATTGCAGATGGGCGGTGAGGGCCCGGGTCAAACCTCACGGAATGGATATGGAAAATTACCTGCCGCTGTTACAAACCACTTCACTCTTTGCCGGGCTGGAACAGCCTGCCCTGCGGATGCTCCTGCGGGATCTGTGCGCCGTGGTGCGCAGTTATGGCCGGGGCGAAACGCTGGTGCAGGCCGGGCACTCCAACCGCCGGGTGGGGGTGGTGCTCTCGGGCACCATTCAGGCCTACCGTCCCGCGCCGGGGGGCACCCACCTGCCCATCACCCACATGGGGGCAGGGGGCGTCTTTGGCGATGTGCTGGGCGGCTCCAGCCTGGCCAGCCCGGTAACGGTGGTGGCCGAGTGCCCCTGCGAGGTACTGCTGCTCCCCTATGACCGGCTGCTCCAGCCCGGCAGCGACCCCGCCCGCCAGCAGGTGCTGCAAAATCTGGTACGGACCATCAGCGATAAATATTTCCTGCTCTCCCGCCGGGTGGACCTGCTCATTTTAAAGAGCCTGCGGGCCAAGGTGTGCGCCTACCTCCTCAGTGAGGCCGAGTATCACCACAGCATGACGTTCACCATCCCCTACTCCCGCATCCAGCTGGCGGATTACCTCAACTGTGACCGCAGCGCCCTCTCCCGGGAGCTGAGCCTCATGCAGCGGGACGGCTTGTTGGAGACCTACCGCAGCAGCTTTAAAATTATGGATGCGGAAGCATTGAGAGGGATGGTGTTGTAACAATGTCCAAGCCGATACTCTGGATCGTGATCCCCTGCTACAACGAGGAGCAGGTGCTGCCCATCACGGCCCCGATGTTTTTACAGAAGATTCACGACCTGACCGCCGCAGGGCTGGTCAGCGACCAAAGCCGGGTGCTGTTTGTCAACGACGGCTCCCGGGATAAGACATGGGAGCTCATCACCGGGTTTGCAAAAGAGGATGAGCATTTCATCGGTATCTCTCAGAGCCGGAACCGCGGCCACCAGAACGCGGTCCTGGCCGGTTTGATGGAAGCCCTGCACAGCGGCAGCTGCGATATCACCATCTCCATCGACTGCGACGGCCAGGACGACATCAACGCCATGGATGAAATGGTGCGCAAGTATCTGGAGGGTGCCGAGGTGGTATACGGCGTGCGGAGCCGCCGGGACACAGACACATTTTTCAAGCGCTTTACGGCCGAGGGATTCTATCACCTGATGAACGCCCTGGGGGCCGACATCGTCTTCAACCACGCCGACTACCGGCTCATCAGCACCCGGGTTCTGGAAAGCTTTGCCGACTACCGGGAAGTCAACATCTTCCTGCGGGGCATGGTGCCGCTGGTGGGTTTTCCCAGCGAGGTAGTCACCTACGAGCGGCATGAGCGGCTGGCCGGTGACAGCCACTATCCCCTGAGCAAGATGCTGGCCCTTGCGTTCGACGGCATCACCAGCCTGAGCAACAAACCCATCCGGCTCATCACCGGAGCCGGTATCGTGGTCAGCCTGATCAGCTTTATCGGGGTGATCTGGGCCATCGTGCAGGCCGTCCGGGGCAGCGTGGTGGCCGGCTGGGCCTCCACCGTTTGCATCGTCTGCTTCATGGGCGGTGTCCAGCTCATCTGCCTGGGCGTCATCGGCGAATATATCGGCAAAATTTATATGGAAACCAAGGCCCGGCCCCGCTATATCATCAGCGAGCGCACCTGGGCCCCCTACGAAAGGAAGTACCACGGATGAGCAAACAGAGCTGGAAAGGCAGCACCCTTTTGAACCCGGAACCGCCCGTTCTGGTATCCTGCGGCGGACTGGAAACACCCAACCTCATCACCATCGGCTGGACAGGCACCATCTGCACCCAGCCCAGCATGGTGTCCATCAGCGTCCGCCCCGAGCGATTCAGCCACCATCTGATCAAAGAGAGCGGGCAGTTTGCCATCAACCTGCCCACCGAGAGCCTTGTCCGCGCCGTGGACTGGTGCGGCGTCAAGAGCGGCCGGGAGATAGACAAGTTTGCTGCCTGCGGTCTCCACGCCGCGCCGGGCTCTGTGCTGACGGACTGCCCCATTTTAGAGGAAAGCCCGCTGAATCTTGAGTGCAAGGTGACGCAGGTCATCCCGCTGGGCAGCCATGATCTGTTTTTGGCGCAGGTCGTCGCTTGTGATGTGGACGAGAGCCTGCTGGACGAGAGCGGAAAGCTCTGCCTCGACAAAGCCAAATTGATCGTCTACAGCCACGGCGAGTATCTGGCCCTGGGCAAAAAGCTGGGAACATTCGGCTACAGTGTCCGGAAGAAAAAGCCCCGGCGAAAATAAAGTGCATCCAATAACAGCCCCCGGACAGTTCCTCTTCCAAAGAGGAGCATCCGGGGGCTGATTTGTTTTCTGATACAAAGAGCTTTTTACTCATCCAGCTGCACCACGCTCTGTTGACTTTGTTCCGGCAGATACAGCTGTCACGGTAGACGTTCCTAAACTCCAGCACCCGGTTCGGATACTGGAGTTCTTGGTGGGCGCGGGTGGATTGCGCGAGCCGCGCATCTAAAAAAGCCCCTCAGGGGCTTTTTTGCCGCCGGGACGGATGGCGGCGGCCGATGCTGTTCGAATCCACCCGCTGCGATCCCCTTGATATGTTTCTACAAAACAGAAACTCCAGCACCCGGTTCGGATACTGGAGTTCTTGGTGGAGCGAAGCAACCCAAATCCGAACCATTGCCCTCTGGGGCATCTTTGGCGGCGATTTCATCGAAAGTGATGGTTTTTGTGCCGTCTTTGTAGTTGAATGTAATCAAAACTTTTTCATCATAGAGATAAACGGCATTCACGAATGTATTGATAAGCGTTTCCCGGTGGCTTTTCACGTTCGGATCGAGCTTGCGGAAGTTGGTGAGCCAAAATTTTACAAAATCTGCACTGACCTTCGGCTTTGCCAGCTTTTCTTCCGCGATGCGGATCTCCAGTTCCTTCTGCTGAGCTTCCAATTTTTCCAAGCGTCCTTTGGTCGAGCTGGTCAGGATGCCCTCTTGAATCGCATTTAAAAGATTCTCAATGCCCCGTTCAATGTCTTTCATCTGTTTCTCCAGCAGAGGCAGCACCGTGTTCTCCTGTTCCTGAAGAATCATCACCGCATCCACGATAGACTGGATACAGTCATCGTCACGAATCATCTTCATGGTTTCGTTGACAACCAAATCCTCCAGCCACTCTTTACGAACGGTCTTTTTCTTGCAGGTCTTGGTGCGCTTGGCATTAGCACATTTATAATAATGGTGGACGTTCTTATTTCGACTCGTTCCGCACTCCCCGAACATCATCGCACCGCACATTCCACAGAACAGCTTGGTCGTCAGCAAATAATCGTCCTCCGCTTTGTGCCGAGCCGGAGCGCGGCGGTTCTTGGCAATTTTGTCCTGCACACTGTCGAACAGTTCTTTCTCAATGATAACCGGGATGCTGTCTGGCATCACAATGTCCTTAAAACGGTTCTCTCCGATATAGCGGCGATTCGTCAACAAAGTTTGAATACTGTTATAGGTGAACTTCTGGTTGCGGTTGGTGGTCACGCCACTGTCGTTCAGCCAGTTCATCAGTTCCTTCATGGTCGCACCATCGTTGTACCGCTGAAAGGCTTCTACCACAAAGGGAGCTTTCAGCGGGTCGACTTGAAAGAACTTCTCCTCATCCACCTTAAAACCAATGGGAATCGTGCCGCCGTTGTACTTCCCCTTCAGAACATTCTCGGTCATGCCGCGTACGACCTTTTCAGACAGTTCTGCCGAGTAGTATTCAGCCATGCCGGTGAGCATACTCTTGACCATGATACCCGCAGGGCTGTCAGAGATAGGCTCCGTGGCAGATACCAGCTTGACATGATTCCTCTCTAACTGGTACTCATAGTGCGCTGAATCGTAACGGTTCCGGGCAAAGCGGTCAAGCTTCCAGACCAACACAATGTCAAACAACCGTTTTTCGCTGTCCTTGATCATCTGCTGAAAATCCGGGCGGTTGTCGGTTTTGGCGGAAAGGGCACGGTCAATGTAGTGCTTGACCACGGTGATACCGTTCTTCTCCGCATAGGCGGTGCATTCCCGGATCTGGCCTTCGATGGATTCCTCACGCTGGTTGTCGCTGGAATAGCGAGCGTAGATTACGGCGGTCATTGACTCACCTCTACTTTCTCACTTCAAATATTGTGGAAGATTCCACGAGCCACGCAGTACGCGATGAATTTCTACAACCCTGGTTTCATCGTTGACACGGTAAAATGCAAGATACTGGTCAACGACCATCCTGCGGTAAGTCGGGTCGAGACGGTAGATTTCGCACATCTTCGGCGTATCGCCCAACTTGGTGATTTTCTCCCGCATCTCTTTCAGAATGCGGCTGGCTGTTTTAGGGTAAAATTCTGACAGATACCGGGCAATATCGTTCAAATCCTGCACAGCAAGGGGCAAATATTTGATTTTATACGTCATACTGTTCGTGGAGCGTCTCCCATACGCTTTCGTGGTCTGCCCACTGCGTGTTTGGGTCCGCTGCCTGCTGTTTTGCTTTGGCAAGTTCCTCGGCAACATATCGCTGGTGCATGAACTCCTCGTACTTGGCATAGTCCTCAATATTGATGAGGACAGACTCTCCTCGACCATGGTTTGTAATAATTACATGGTCATGATCTCTGAGCATCTCCGAGATTTCAGCATAATGGTTGCGCAGATCGCGGGACGGACGAACAAATGTCTGCATCATAAGGGACACCTCCTATCAAAATCATTGTATCACATAATGACTACAAAAACAAGCTAAATGATATTATTCGTCCTTTAGACGTCGAAGCGGAACATTAAACTGGTCTACCAATGCATACAGAGGTTCCTGATCATCAAAAACATCTTGATATGTCGCATATTGATCGTATATTTTCAAAGCCTGAAGAGTGTCCCGAGCCGTTTTAGCGCCAACCGTTCTGGTCCAGCCGTTAAAAGGAATCGTATACTGATACTTTTCCTTTTTCAACTTCCACATACTATATTCAACACGTGTGAAATGCATTTTACTTCCGCTTGCTTCGTAACTAACATCAGCATGTTCCAATGCTGCGCAAAATTCCTTCATAGTTGGTGATATATGATAGGAGTTATCTTTCTTCTTTGTCATTTGCCTTAACAAGTAAGCAATAGTTTGAATTTCGGGCTCTTCGCACTTTTTGAACTTCTTCCACTCTTTAGGATACGTTGCTTCTACTGTATGTGCCGCAACAGCAACCACCAGTTTTTCATATTTATTTACTGAAACAGACGGAATATATCCATACAATGTTAATTGGTATAGCAATGTGAGTAGTGCGGTGCGCTTATTTCCATCATGGAATGCATGGTCTTTAACTAGGCCATAAAACAGTGTCGCGCAAATTTCTATTGAATCAGTATATTTCTTTCTCCCACCAAAAGATACTATTTGTCTTCCTAAGGCAGAACCGAGCAAATCTGCGCTTCTAAGGCCAACCAGCATATGTTCAATATTATCACTGGATTCATCGGTAAAGTAGTCTGCCAGAATAAAGTAAGCGTGCAATACATCTGAAAAATTTATCAGCGGATGCTGCAGGCCTTCTATATCTGGGACATTTTTCGCTATGCGTTCATATTCTTCTCTTAAATCATTCCGCAAATATTTCATGATAGTTTCTTCTCACTTCATTCTCCGTAGGCGGCGCACAAGGTCGGATGCACTGTACAGCACACGGGCCACTGACACCGCATCCTCGCCCACGATGTAGAACACCGAGTAGTTGTCCACCAGCATCTGCCGCAGCCCTTGGGTGCGCTCCGGCTCGCTTTCCACCAGCGCACAGCGTTCCGGCAGGATGTTCAGCGACTGGATAGCTTCTGCAATGCGGTTATACTGCCCCATGGCCGTGTCAGGCTCCAGCAGACGGTCAGCAATGTAGCTGTAAATCTGCTCCATATCATTGAGGGCTGCATGGGAAATTTTTACGTCATACTGCTTCATCTGTGCTGTTCCCTGAACTGTGCGAATGCGCTTGCAGCATCCACGGTATCACCGTTCTGGATTTCCTTAATACCCACCTGCAAGGCTGCATGGAGTTGGTCATCGGTCATGGTGTCAGCGTTCAGAGCCGCAGGAGCTTTCGGCAGGGACAGCGAGAAGGGGATGCCGCCAGTCAGGGTGATCTGGCGCAGGTACATATCAATGGCTGTTGCCATTGGGATGCCGAGCTGCTTCAGCACATCCTCGGCTTGCTGTTTGACGGTAGGGTTGACACGAAGATTGAGTGTCATCGTTTTTTCCATGGTTATCACCTCGGATTTATTGTAACGTATTTTGCGTTGCAAGTCAATCAAGCACGAAACCTCAATTGAAAATTCTCTGTATTGTACAATATATTTATTGCCGAATTGTCGATGTTCGATATCAAAATCGCTTACTCCTCTTGCGATAGTAAGTTCCCACTGGAATTTAGCACATCGACCGCATTGCCGTGGAGGATAAGTACAGCAACACCTCTGCACAGCAGGCAGAACTGGACTGGCTGCCCTAGATTATCTTTACCGTTCAGCTTTTAACTCAAGGTTTAAAGCGTTTTCGATAAGGATATCATTAAAAGCCATTCGATAAGTGTTCTATGTTATCCACAAGCCGATCATATGATATAATTTTCATTTCAGAGTCTTTTTGCCATCGTATTTGATTAGCAACATCGTCCATTCTGCTTCTTCGACCTACAACCAAACAATATCTAATTCCCCATGACGGAACCTTATTAGCAATGTTAGGTAATCCAATATTTTTTAAAAAGTATTCTCTATTATTATCCATCCATCGTTTCCAGTCATATATTTGTGTCATTCCTTTTCTAACTGCTTCAGTCTCAGAGTTGCTTGTCTTCATTCTAAAATCCACATTTACATCCTCGAATTCAACCAGAACAATATGATAACCTATCGAATTTTTCCCAATAAGCATATAATCAGCTCTATACTCCGCACCTAAAGGTTGCTCTATACCAATAAATGCTTCATGGTGTCCAAAGTCATAATCCTCAAAGATTGATGCCGGAATAAACCACTTTTCATTCTCTTTTATGTACTTTTGAATATCATTCTCTTTGATGCGGAAAAGTTAAAGTTTTCTGAAATTTGTATTTGCTGCAACACAGCAAGTTATTAAAACGCACAAAACCCCCGCTCCACAAAAAACGAGACGGTATTCAAGTGCTTGAGTGCCGACTACATTAATAATAAGTCCAAGATTTGATTGCAACAGCTTCGGTAAAACAATGTCAACAAGCGGGCCTACGACAACGTATGACAAAGGAACAAAACACCTTGCAATCATGGAACGCGATGCAAACACACGCCCCTGAAGAATCCGTGGTGTTTCCTGCATCCACAATGTGCCGGCAACCGTATTCAAAATTGGCGTAACAAATGAAAAGGAAAATCTTCCGATTGCAACAATGCAAGTAATATGTGTGAACCCCATAAGTTGCAAAGCTATGCCAGCAACCAAGCCACCAATAACGATCGTTTTATAAGTAAAATGTATTTTCTTTGAAAATGTAACAACCAAACTTCCGCATAAAATCCCGAATCCACCACAAGCCTTAATAATGCCTAGGTCAAATGTATTCCCAAGTGTCAAGCCGAAAGGCTCTATTAATGAGGTTGCGAGATTAAACGTAAAGTTTAAAATAGTAAAGTAAATCAAAAGTACACGTAAACTTCCTTGAGAAAAAATAAATTTGAATCCAAGCATAATTTCTCTTTTTGTATTTCGTTTCTTCTGATTTTCGTTGTCCATTGAAAACTTGCTTGAATCTATCGTAACAAGAATTACTAAAGAAACAAGATAGCTTATTAAATCAATTATTATAATCCCATTTAGTCCAATTAATGGATAGAGCATTCCGGCAACAATCGGGGAAGCAATACTATCCAATGAATCAATAATCTGACTCATGCCGTTAGCAGTTTTTACTTCATCAGGAGAAACCAAAGTTGTAATTGATGCTTGATATGCATTATTATCAAAGAAATTTGCACAAGAATCAAGAAAGGTAAAAACACAAAGAACAAAATAATTGAATTCATAATAACTGACGCAAATATAGATAAACACACTTATCAAAGCGGCAATGGAGTCGGCGCAAATAATGATAGCCTTACGATTGTATTTGTCACATAAATAACCACTGAAAGGTGCTAAAAATATCGCTGGTAATATAGAGAAAAGGAGAATCAAAACCATTGGGGTCGCTTTTCCTGTGACCGTGTAAACCCAGACACTTACCCCAAATGACGTTAATCCTGTCCCCAAAATGGAAATCAATCTTGCAAACCAAACTTTCCTATAAGACGAATTGATATTCATAACTATTATGCCCTTCCGCCATCAAATGGGATGTGCTTCATCACAATCTCAAATATAAAATCACAAATGCATTTAATACATTCGGAATCAATTGAACCAGTTTCATTACGAAAGGAATGATCAATGCTAAAGACTTCCTTATGAATTATATCACTTTCAGTAGAACTAATTGAATCGAAAAAAAACAGATGTTGTTTAAAGTCGATTGCGCAATCTCGACTTCCTATAAGCAAAAGTAATGGCAAAGAGATGCTTTTGCATCCACTTAAGAAATCAATTTCAGACAGCTCATGGTAATAATTTGTATCATGCCCTGCAAATAGTCCATGTTCAACATATGTACTATACTGAGGATTTTGCTTCACGATATCATTAATGGAGTGCTTTCCATCAAGAACAATTTCAATAAAGGAATCAAATGTCCGCGCATTATACATTATTTTGTCTTTTGGTATTCCCCTTAATATATCTTGCCGAATTTTATTTTTGACAAAGTAATCCTTCGGGCCAAAAATCATTGTATCAAAAATAATTGCAGCCAATACGCTCTCTCTATTTCGATTAACTAAATTGGGGTAGTATGCTCTTACAAGTTCATACAGTTCCGACTCCGATTTCCATTTATCAGGCAAGATGCTTTCGTCCAATTTTTCCAGAAACTTCGAATTCATAGGACATCCTACAATTTTCTCCATAGATGAAGGAAAAAAGTCCAACTGTATGTTACTATCTAAGCTACCGGGCTGAAAGCCACCAACAGGCGCAACTGCACATTCACCATATAATTCAACGATATTTTTTATGATGTCCGCTGGGGATTCTAGATCAGTGTGTGAGTAGATATACTCAATCACATTTTCTGCTGATTGTTCATCAATTTTGTGTGCGGGGAGTTCAAAGGGATTATATGTTGGTTTACATAAAACTTCAACAACATCTTTAATTGCACAGCCAAAAATTCGAGGCGCAATCGCTTTTGACTTCATGGTTATACGCATCATGAAACTAATTGCGTCTGCATTTTCATTTTTTGGAATTGATAGCTTATAATTGACCGTCGAATCTAGCGAAAACATATTTTTCATTACTTCACAGCTTCCAAAATGAGTGATACATCTCATTGCCGCTATAAATGCAACTGTATTAGTTTTTGAAATATAAAAATAGTAATTGCTTTCATCTTCCGTCTTTAATCTTGTGTTTCTACTATCTATCATAATAGAAGCCACGGTATATCTTGAATCATACGGAAATCTTTTATCACTATACCGTCTCAGTCTAGTATATGTATCATTTTTCCAATTAAACAAGAAGCCTTCATTATCTTCGTCGCCCATCCCAACAATCCAATCCGAATCTAATGGCAACTCTTCCGAATTATATCCACAAGGAATTTCTTTCAACACCTCTGTATCCATAACGATGTCAATTTCATGTTGTGCAATAGCTCGGAGTGGGTTCGATTCATTAACAAGATATGTTTTACTCGTTCGTTTAGCTAATACTTGTTTGAAGTCAATTGCATTGTATGTTACACCAGACAATATTCTGTTCCATTCGTTAGAATTCTGGTAATATACTGTTGGCATATAAAAAAATTCATCTGCGTTGAACGAACCAGCATCTTCACACTCTTTGAGGATATAAAATCCTGCTTTCATAGAAAACAGAATATAGTCCGAAACACTATGAGATTTGATACAATTCTTTGAGACTTTATCGCGTTTTTGATTATTTGCACAAATTCCACAAAGATAAATACTATTTTGGTATTCAAGGAAAAACATTCGTTTGCTCCACAATTTCTTTTCCTTTTCTGCATTGCTGTATGGGTTTCCTTTTTCGATTTTCAGAAGTTGATGGCTAACTAATGATTTTTTCTTTTTTGCAATCGCCTTATCAGATAACCCCGCCAGCGCAAAATGTGGCACAGACTGTGATTCGATTTGTTGAATTTTAAATTCCATTATACACCTCAGTTTTATGCTAAAAACAGGCAATTTAAAGATGTTGAAGTCTCCATCTGGTACACGATTTGTTTGCGAAATCGTGTGTTATATCTTAGTTCCAGCTAACGTAAAAAATGGCCACGAGTGAGCACAAAAAACGCCCATTTACCCATTCAGATAAACCACCACGGCAATTCCAGCCACAAATTATCCATGGCCTGTTCCTCGGTCTTTTTGGCGCGGCTCTTTGTCAAGTGGAAGTATATTGCTGTGCCGATCAGCGGATGTTCCTCGCCATCAGTGAAGCCATAGCGGTACAGCAGATAGGTCTGCTCCCGTTGGGTCAGCCGTTTCAGGCCATCGTACAGCTCCCGGCGCGATTCCTGCTCTTCCATAACGCTCTGTGGCTGCATGGCGTAGGGGTCGGCTATGGCTTCGATGCGCCGCAGTTATTCCTCTCCCGGCAGAACATCGTCCAGCGAAACACGCTGGTAACAGATACCGTCCTTATCCTCCGTCACCATCCGCTGCTCAAAAGCGGCAAAGGCATCCCGCACCATGTCCATCATGGCGTTGCGGATGGCAGGAGCCGCATAGGTCAGGAACTTCATGCCGCGCGCTGCATCGAACTTCGGCACAGCTTTCCATAAGCCCAGATTGCCCGCCTGTTTCAAATCGTCCGTGTCAAGGTTCAGGCCGGACTGTGCCAGATTCATGCTGCGGAAAAGGTCATTTGCCACCTTGCCAATAAAGGACTTGTTGTTGTCGATCAGGCTGTCCAGCGCGGCAGCATCGCCTTTCTGTGCCAGCGCACAAAGCCGTTCATTCGTCTGCTTCATGGGCGTTTTCCTGCTCTGCGGCAGACTGCAAGATTCCCAGCAGACCGCTCCGCAGCTGTTCCAGTGCTTCCGGCGTGGCTCCTTCCATACCCGAAACGCTGTCCAACATTGCATCTGTCAACTGCTCTGCCGTGATCGTTGGGTGCTGCACATCCTGCCCCTTGGTCAGTTCATTGAACATCTTCTCGGCCACTTTCTTGCTCATGGCTTCCTGTTCGGCGTAATGGCTCCCGATGCCCTTTTTGATTTCCTTGACCGCCGCCATGAAGTACATTTCAATGTCATCAAGATCACCTTGATACACCGGCTTTCTCCGAAGGCTGATGTCCTTTGCGGCTTTGGCTGCTTCCGGGGTCTTGACCTTTGTGCGCAGCAGGGTGCTCAATGTCGTGAGCATGGCATTCTGTGCTGCGATGCCGGATGCAAAAGTATCATCAAAATACTGCGCTATGCGGTAAGTAAGCTCTGCAAAGCGGGCGTTTTCCAGCAGCAGATTGACCACCTCTGTATTGACACGCCCTGTGTAGAGGTTCTTTGCAGCCTCTACGGACAGGCCCAGTTCATCAATATCGTAGTTCTTGCGGTCAGGGATGTTGGTTTCTCCCAGCAGGAAATCCGTGGACACGTTGAACAGCCTTGCGATTTTCAGCACCTGCTCATGGGTCAGGGTTCCTTTCGCACCACTAATAAAACGGCTGATGGTGCTCTTGGAGCAGCCGATCTCCTTGGCGAGTTCTGGTTGGCTGATGTCGTGCTCTTTCATCAAGTCCGCAAGACGGACGTTGGACGGTGCGGGCAGATATTCCTGTGCCATGTGGTCGGCCCTCCTTTTTGAGCTTTTTCCTCATTATAATACGCTCTGCCGTTTTGTTCAATATACGGTTTCTTCTCCGCCCTTGCTGTTGCAGTCCTGCAACCAGTGAGGGCATTTTTCTTTTTCCGTTGCAGTTCTGCCGCTTTTTCGCCTTTCCTGCAAAATTTTCCGTATATTCAGGCAGGAAGCAAAAAACACCAGAGTTCCCACACGGGGATACTCTGGTGCAACACATAACACCGCCCTGCCCGGTGGCCGCAGGGTGCGGGGTTTTGTAGGCATCGAGCCGCTTGTCCACCCCTGTCCGTAAAAAGTGCATTTTTTCACGGAAGAAGTTCGTACAACCTGTACGGTCTGTA
>ERZ773269.1429-NODE-1429-length-22641-cov-5.682060_pt1 | contig 22641 bp, 17 predicted proteins | sample MGYA00511958_ERZ773269 | MGnify/ENA primary metagenome ERZ773269 (study PRJEB29015, sample SAMEA2737761) | human gut metagenome | biome: human gut; feature: human-associated habitat; material: faeces | place: China | collected 2012 ... | reverse complement strand
TGCAATTGCATGACGCGCACCTCGCAGCAAGAATGCCGAGGCATTCTTGAATTTAAAATTCAAAAACTGCTACCCCATACGGCGGCAATTTGTATCCAAATGAATATGGTCTTCCATCACATTCTTTCTTCACGGCATGATAAATGTTCTGTCTCTTCTCGCCATTTCCGCCATATTTCACATCGTCACTGTTCAGAATCAGCTTATACTGCTTCTTTCTAGGAACGCCTACACGGTAATCTTCTCTTGCCATCGGTGTGAAGTTGATCACGAACAAAAGGTTATGCTTTCCATCTTTAGAATGGCGGATAAAACTGTAAATGCTTCTGTATGCATCATCTGCATTGACCCACTCGAATCCTTCCCATGACTGATCCAGTTCATAAAGTGCCTGTTTCTTTTTATACATGTGGAGTAAATCACGCATCCATGACTGAATTGCCTGATGCTCCGGCTCCTCCAACAGATACCAGTCCAGTTCACGTTCCTCTGACCACTCGCGAAGCTGTGCAAAATCCTGTCCCATGAACAACAATTTCTTTCCGGCGTGTCCCATCATAAATGCATATCCTGCTTTCAGGTTCGCATATTTATCAAATCCAAGTCCTGGCATCTTATTGATCATGGAACATTTCAAATGGACAACCTCATCATGCGACAGTACGAGAATGTAATCTTCGCTGTACGCATAACTCATGGCAAATGTCATCATATGATGATTGTCTTTTCTGAAATACGGATCCAGCTTCATATATTCCGTAAAATCGTGCATCCACCCCATATTCCACTTAAGGCTAAATCCAAGACCTCCGTCTTCTACATCTCCGGTTACCTTCGGCCATGCCGTAGACTCTTCCGCTATCATAAGTGCACCCGGATTTCTTCCAAGTACAACTGTATTCAGATGCTTGAAGAAATCTACTGCCTCCAGGTTCTCATTACCTCCATACTGGTTCGGAACCCATTCTCCGTCTTTCTTTCCATAATCCAGGTACAGCATAGAAGCAACTGCATCAACGCGAAGTCCATCAATATGGAAGTGCTCCACCCAGAAAAGTGCATTGGCAATCAGGAAGTTCCTTACCTCATTCTTGCCAAGATCAAATATCTTCGTCCCCCAGTCCGGATGCTCCCCTTTTCTTGGATCTGCATACTCGTAAGTTGCTGTTCCGTCAAACTCGGCAAGTCCATGCTCGTCCTTTGGAAAATGTGCCGGAACCCAGTCCATAATGACACCGATTCCATTTCTATGCAGATAATTGATCATCCACGCAAAATCTTCCGGTGTTCCATAACGGCTTGTCGGCGCATAATATCCTGTCACCTGATATCCCCATGATCCATCAAATGGGTGTTCTGCGATTCCCATGATCTCCACATGCGTATATCCCATATCTTTCATATACTTTGTGATTTCTTTTGCAAACTCACGATAAGTATAGAATCCCTCGTCCTCTGTGCCTGGGTGTCTCTTCCAGGAACCCATATGAACCTCATATACAGACATTGGTTCTTTTTTGTGGTTCCATTTTTCCCGTGCAGTCATCCAGGAACTATCGGTCCATTTCAAATTCTCAATATTCGTTATTCTTGATGCTGTACCCGGACGAAGTTCTGCATAATTGGCATACGGATCTGCCTTCATATGATACTCCCCTGTAATCGTCTCAATGCAGAACTTATACATCATGCCTTCTTTTACTCCCGGTACAAAGCATGTGTAAATTCCGATATATTCTGCCCTTGTCATAGGGTTTCTTGTGCGGTCCCAGTCATTGAATTCCCCCACTACAGACACTGATTTCGCATTCGGTGCCCAGACAGCAAAATAAACTCCTTTCTGCCCTTCGTCATCCACCATATGTGCACCCAGCTTCTTATAAATTTCGTAGTGATTTCCCTGTCCGAAAAGGTACTGATCTAATTCTCCGATTTCATAAGCTTTCCATTCTTTCTCCATAAACTTCCCTCACATTTCATCCGGATTTCGATATCTTAAGTATACCTTAGCGGAACACAAAATTCAATCTATGTCACTCGATTCCAGACAAAAACAGGGATACAATTTTCTACAATTGTATCCCTGCTTCATCACTTACATTCACTATATCATTAAATTTTAAAATCTTCTTCCTTCAGAATAATGCGATCTGACGAATCCGTAGATTTTCCAAATACACGTCTTGCAAGATGCTTTACATTTGCTTTCTGTGAATGTTTAATTGCTTCATCCATGATTTCTTTTACTTCCGCAACTGTAACCGCATGATCTTCGCGCTGCATTACATCAATTCGGCTGTAAAGTGCCAGAATTCCCATTTCATCAAGCTTATATCCATTTTCCTTCGCATAAGTCTGACCAAATGTTACTAACTCATCATTGATGAATACCGGAAGTTCAAGCTTAGAAGTGAATTTCTTTTTGAAATCCGGATTAGCTGTCATAATTCTCTCCAGAGGTTTTCTCTGATCTTCAAGAACAAAGAGAAGCTCTCCGGTCTTTCTTGACATCAATGCATTCAGTTCCTTGATTGTTCTGGAATTCAACTTACCAGCCTTTTCGATGATGATCGCTCCACCGCGAAGCTTCTGGATAATATTGCCAAGTTCCTTCTTATTCAGTGACTCACCTGTAACAATAGCAACTTTACCCTGTTTCAGATTTCTTTGTTTCTGGATTGCTTTTACAATATCTACTGCAAGTACTGTTTTTCCAGATCCTTTACGGCCAATGATCATTAAGTTACCGGTTCTTGAAGTTCCCTCTCTCTGGGCACGTCTGTCATTATCAAGTACTGCAACAATCTGTTCACTCATTCCTCTGACCGGTACGAAGTAAGAGAATAATTTCTTCTGCTCCTCTGTCAGTCCGGCTTTCAGTCCAATCTCACTGGTTGCACTTAAGTCATATCTTCCTGTTACAACAAATCCGGTATCAAATGGAACTCCGCTTCCTTTTGACTTCTTAATTCTGCGCTGAATCTCTTCCTCAGATGGTTCTTCAATTTCCAAGTCTCCTTCAAGGTCTTCCGGATCCGGAATCTCAGGAAGCTCATCTTCAAAGTCATCTTCCTCGAAATCATCTTCCTCAAAATCATCCTCTTCCTCGAAGTCGTCCTCTTCCTCAAAATCATCTTCCTCGAAGTCGTCCTCTTCCTCAAAGTCATCCTCTTCGTAATCGTCGTCTTCTACATAATCATCTTCATAGAAGTCATCGTCTTCCTCAAAGTCGTCTTCTTCCTCAAAGTCATCCTCTTCCTCAAAGTCGTCCTCTTCCTCGAAATCATCATCTTCCTCGAAGTCGTCCTCGTCCTCGAAATCGTCCTCGTCCTCGAAGTCATCCTCTTCCTCGAAGTCATCCTCTTCCTCGAAGTCGTCCTCTTCCTCGAAATCGTCTTCGTCCTCGGATTCATCTTCCGGGAATTCATTCCACTCTGCATCGAATTCCTCTACTTCTTCCTCATCTTCCTCCGGGAATTCATCTGCAAAACCATCTTCGTCAAAATCGTCTTCTTCGAATCCATCTTCCTCTTCAAAATCATCTTCTTCGGATTCCTCGTCTTCGAAATCATCCTCGTCTTCGGAATTGTCTTCCGAATCATCCTGGTTTTCTGTTTCCGGAATTTCTTCATCTTCTTGTACTTCTTCGATTTCTTCTACAGCGTCGACTTCATCTTCTGCTTCAAACTCTTCGTCCTCACCCTCAAAGTCTTCGTCTTCAAACTCTTCCTCTTCGAAATCATCTTCATCCTCAGAATCCTCGTCCTCCGTCTCCTCTTCTTCCGAAACTGCTTCAACAATCTCTTCTTCAGGTTCTTCTTCAGGTTCTTCTTCAGATTCTTCAGGTTCTTCCACAATATCGTCCAGCTCTTCTTCTGAAATAAACTGATCTACAATTTCTTCTTCAACAGATTCCCCTTCTGCTTTTGCAAGCTCCAGTTCCTCTTCTATATCAAAATTTTCCTCTTCTTTCTCCTGTGCTGTCACACGATCTTCCAGCTCTTCCACAAGCTGTCTGATATCATCAGAAAGCAATGCCTTTCTTCTTGCTTCCTCTGCCTCAAGACGAGCCTTCTCTTCCGCTTCACGACGAGCCTTCTCCTCCGCTTCAAGACGAGCCTTCTCCTCTGCTTCAAGACGAGCTTTCTCTTCCGCTTCACGGCGTGCTTTCTCTTCTGCTTCCTGACGGGCTTTTTCTTCTGCTTTCCGTCTTGCTATTTCTTCTGCCTCGCGTCTCTCTGCCTCAAGTCTTTCTGCCTCACGGCGGGCTTCCAGTGCTTCTCTCTCTTTTCTAAGTCGTTCTTCATCGGATGCTTTTTGCTTTGCGATTGCCTCAGCATTTACCTTCTGCTTAGCTTCCCATTCCATCAAGATGTCTTCAATCTTCATCTGACCTTCAATGCGGAGTTCTTCTTCTCGTTCCTCCATCTTCTTCTGGTCTTCCGGATTAATTCCACTCGCCATAGCCACGCCATTGGCCAGTGCTTCTTGAAGTGTCGCACCCTTCACAACTGTCGTAATAGACTTTTTTGGTCCTTCTGCCGCATGCTGAAGAATTCCTTCTAACTCTCTGACATTCCGAGCTTCTTCCGGAGTTTCCTTTCCGATTGGTTCAATGACTGGTGCTTCCGTTTCTACAACTTCTGGTTCTTCTGAAACAGCTTCTTCCGGCTCCAGGACTGGTTCCTCAGCTGGTGCTTCCGGCTCTTCTGAAACTGGTTCTTCTAAAACCGGTTCTTCTATCGGAACTTCTTTGTCTGCCTTGGCATTTTCTTCCATTGCCTTCAATGCTTCTCCAAGCTCTGCTGTCGGAATTCTTCTCGTTGCATCCAGACCATCCACAGTTTCTGTTGTATTGGCTCCTGATTCCTGCTGTTCTGCCTCCGCAGCTTCTGCTGCTTCCTGCGCTGCTTTAATCTGTTCTTTTGGAATTGATACAGTATCCTGTGGAATACTCTTTACATCCTTAAGCGCAGCTCGCTCAGGTTTTTTATCCACTGCTTTCTTAGGCTCTTTTTTCGGTACACCTTTATACTCATCGTACTTTTCCTGTTGGAGTGGTGTCAGTGGTTTGTACTTCATCTTCAATTCCATTGCCTGATATACATATTTTCCTTCGCTGAACCACAAGATCAAATCGTCACATTCTTCCAGGCACTTTGAGGTCATGCCTGCTTCATGATATAGCTTTGCGAGCTCATACGCCCATTTTTCAATATATTCTGCCTTTTTAAATTCTTCCAGTGCCGAAATCTGTTCTGACAGATCGGACCCTTGTGCCTTCAAAATCCGATATTTCAAAATGAATTGATTCGGATCTCTCGGTGCCAGTTTTACAAATTCCTCATAACAGTCCGAAGCCTCATTCAGATCATTCAGTTTCAGGGCAAGTACTGCCAGACGATACACAACCTTTCTGCTGGACGGTGCTCTGTCAAATGCGATCATAAGCGTATCACGGCTCTTCTGAAACTCCCCGTTATTCTCGTAGATTTCGCTTACTGTATTTAACATTGCTGGGCTCTTCACCCTTCTCCAGTCTATTGTATCGGCAATTTCCATTGCTTTTCTAAATTGTTTCTTTTCGTAATGTTCGAGCATCTGCTCGGTTTTTACCCGATATTCATATTTATCCAATATTCTCACCTCAAATTTTTTGACAATTCTACAGATACAAGTTTATCATACACTAGTCTTATTGTCAAAAACATACGAGATTTTGTTACAAAAATGTTACAAAATGATATCGTCCACTTTTTTGAAATCTTTCAGGCTATACGCTTCTATAATATTTCCCTGGATAACATAAAGCATATCTTCTATATAAATACCTCTTGTGATCCTCATATTATTTCCATTGATTTCCTCATGCATCGTACATGTAAATCCTTGTTTTTCGTCGTAAGAAAATGTATAGTACTCCCGGCCGCCTTCACTGTCTGCAGCAAAACCAATCAGATTTTTCTCTGCATCTACTAAAGCTGCCTTATAATCATAAGAAACATCTGTATAGTACACATTTTCAATGACATAGGTCTGCTCCTCTTTCACATTTTCCGGATCAGAAATATCGAACATCGTCAATTTCACGCCATCTGTTGACATAGTCTTTTCATCAACATTCATCCCAATACCCAGAAGCTTATTTTTCCCATACGGATGCAGATAATCTGAAAATCCAGGTATCTTCAACGCTCCTATGATCTTTGGATTTTTCGGATCCGACAGATCAACAGAAAATAATGGATCCGTCTCTTTAAATGTTACAAAGTATCCTGTCTTTCCCATAAATCTTGCGGAGTACACTCTCTCATCTTCTGCCAGACCTTTGATGGAGCCGGTTTCTTTCAGTTCTTGATCCAAAACATAAACACTGTTTGTGTCGCCATCGGTCACTACAACTCTCAGATATCCATCATATTCATCAATAGAAAATGAATCATTAATATAACCGTCTATTTTGCACTGTGCCCCAGCCGTCAATTTTCCACTTTCATAAGAAACTTTTCGGATTGTCGTCACATCTTTTCCGGAATATTGCCACACATTTTCATAAAAATAAATATTATCGTTGCTCACATATAAATTGCCACCGTCTGCCAAAAATGCCTTACTGTGCGCTGTCTCATTTGGATTTTCCAGAGAAACTGATGTGATGATCGAATACATATCTGCCTTTGAAATGGACGGAAGACAGATATCTGTTTCTTTGATCAGATTATCGTTTACAAGTGGTATATAGGACTTCGGATTCTTCGCCGTTATACCATCAAGTGTTACATAATAATCACTGAATAAGTATAAGTATCCATCTGCAATTCTTGAAGAATTGTAATATCCACTCTGACTGACCCTTCCAACTTCTTTTGGATCTGCCCGATCTGAAATGTCATAAGTTACTGCGGTCGTATTAGCCCTCTGACCATATCCATAATCATCATCATTCCATTTGCCGCCCACATAACCGTCACACACTGCGATTAATTGATTTCTTTCAATGTCCAGATACATTTCCTGGATTTCAGAAACATCTTCCACTGTTATAGTAGCCGTTTGCTTCATCCGATTATCGCGGGTATCTATAATGGCAATCTGATCACTCTTATCTTTTAACACGTAAAGGTATGTTCCATCTGTTTTAGCTGTATCCCCCTCGTCCACACCTTCCTGACGTACATTTGTCTCAGAATAAGAACCGCTTGCCATTCCGTTGTCCGCTGCTGCAGTACTGCTTTCTTCCATATTCTGTGCTGCGTCTCCACTTGCCTTACTGTCAGCTGATTCATCGACTCTTATATCATTCAATGACCTTGCCCAGCTTGAAGTGTATGCACTGTCTCTTTCCTGATCTTTCTTATATTTTTCCAAATATGCATAGACATCCTTATATTCCGCCGCACTTTCTACTTTCGTACTGTCACTGATTGTCACATCACTGCCTGCTATCTTATCATCTCGAGCCGCGTCTTCCATTTTAAAATAATTCTGGTATACCATCACTCCCACGATCAGCACCAGGCATGCGGCTGCCAGCCCACTAATTCTCGCCGGAGTCCACACTTTTTTCTTCTTTCCTGCAAGCTTTGCTTCAATCTGTCTCGGTTCAAGCGCTTTCGGCACCGGAACCTGTTCTGACTTTTCCTTTATTTTCCGAATCATGTCCTGCTCATTCTTATTCATAAAATGTCCTCCCATCCAACACACACTGCATCTTCTCCAGCGCCCGGCTTCGTTTTACCCGGACAGTTCCCGGCTTCAGGCTTAGGATCTTCCCGATTTCTGTGCTGTTATAACCGCCAAACACTGACAGCCCGACTATCATTTGCTCTTCTTCTGAAAGAATAAAAAATGCATTTCTCACATCCATCGCAAGTCCCACATCTTCTTCATGAATTCCTTCCACCTGTCCTTCCTGGAAAAAATCTTCTGTCTGCTGTATTCCTTCTTTCGCCACCTGTTTCAATCTTTTCTTACATACATTTGACAGAATTGTAAAAATCCAGCTCTTGAAAGCTTCTTCTTTTCGAAGTTTATGTATATGTTCATAAGCAGATAACACTGCCGCACTCACCGCGTCTTCTGCCTCATGCGGATCACGCATCAGACAAAGCGCATAGCGATAGAGGTCTTGATAGACCTGCTCATATAGCTTTGAAAATGCTTTTGCATCACATTTCATTCTTTTTCCTCCTCAATTTGTTTTTCTCAAGAAGTTCTCCACACTCCTCCATTGACTTATCCAATTGCCGTTCCCCAATACCCAGTGTAAAAAGTATTATTACTTCTTCTACATATAAGAGTCCCAAAATATCTCAAGTGTTACAAAAAGGCGTCACTTTTTTTCATAAGTGCCGCCTTTTATTTACATTCGTTTATTCAATTATATTACCGCCGAAAATACTGCGCAAGATAAAATTCAGCGTAATTCCCAGTGCAACGGAACATAGAACGTGAATTTTACCTATCGGATTATTTAGCCCTTATAATAATTAATCAGACAACCTTTGAGAATAATCTCTCTTTCTGCGTCTGTCATATCTCCAAGTGTAAATGTGACTTCTTTCAATGTATCTCCGACTACATAAGCTTTGATCTCTGCATCTTTGTTTTCCACTGCTTTTCTGATTTCCGGTACAAAGATATAATCGCCATTTTTGAAGCTTAATTTCTTGTCGTCTTCTTTTGTGATAAATGGAAGCATTCCCCAGTTGATCAGATTGGAGCGATATCTTTTTGTCGCATATTCATTTGCAATATTCGCCCAGCCACCGAGCACCTTCTGACAAGAAGCTGCCTGCTCTCTTGCTGAACCGTCACCTGGTTTTACTGCAAAGATCGTACTTCCGACTCCGATATTTCCTTTTCCTGCTTCCGGATATTTCTCCTGGATCTTTGCCATAACCGGTTTTAATTCTTCCAATACCTCTAACGGACATTCGCCTGCTTCGATTGCTTTCTGTGCTTTCTGTACTTCCTTTGCACGTCCTACATATGCAGGATCTTTTCTGGAAAGTGCAAACTCTGCCAGTCCAAGTGGATTGGATCTGTAAGAAGATGTTTCTCCAGATGGGATCAGCTCATCTGTTGTTGTAACCGGATCGTGAATCTCTGATACAACTTTCAATACCAGATTCTCCGGAAGTGCTGACATTGCCGGCCAGTCTTTGATATTCGGTCCGAACTTGATCTTTGTATCCGGATCAGCCACACCATGACTGTCAAATACACGATTTGCATAAATCTTCTGGTCAAAGTGGTATTTCTGTCCCTTGTATTCTACGTCCATATCTGTTGCAGGTGTCAGGAAACCTTTATTTGCTGCTGTTGCTGCAATTGAACGGGCATCCATAAGTGCAACGGATGCAATCTGTCCACTCTGAAGCTTGGAACCTTCACGGTTCGGGAAGTTTCTTGTAGAGTGGCGAATAGAAAATGCGTTATTTGCCGGTGTATCTCCAGCTCCAAAGCATGGTCCGCAGAATGCTGTTTTTACAATTGTTCCTGCTTCCATAAGATCCGCAACTGCACCGTTTTTCACAAGTTCCATATAGATTGGTGTACTTGCCGGATATACACTAAATGTAAATTCATCTGAGCCAATGTAATGACCTTTTATGATGTCTGCTGCTGCGCAGATATTTTCAAATCCACCACCGGCACATCCTGCGATGATTCCCTGATCCACATAAAGTTTTCCATCAATCACTTTATCCTGAAGTGAATAATCCACAGCACCATCCAGGCTCACCAGTGCTTTCTGCTCTACATCGTGAAGCACGTCTTTCAGATTCTTACGCACTTCGTCGATTGTATATACATTTGACGGATGGAATGGCATTGCGATCATTGGACGGATTTCGCTTAAGTTCACATAGACCATACCATCATAATATGTAACTGCACCAGGGTTCAGTTCTTTGTAATCTTCACTTCTGCCATGGATCTCATAGAACTCCTTAATCTTATCATCTGTTTTCCAGATGGAAGACAGACATGTTGTCTCCGTTGTCATAACATCGATTCCGATACGGAAATCAGCACTTAACTTCTCCACACCTGGTCCGACAAATTCCATAACTTTATTGTTTACATAACCATTTGCAAATGTTGCGCCAATAATTGCAAGTGCCACGTCCTGTGGTCCGACGCCTTTGATCGGCTCTCCGTCCAAATAAATTCCAATCACATCTGGCATCTTAATATCATATGTCTTATTCAGGAGCTGCTTTACAAGTTCCGGTCCGCCTTCGCCCATAGCCATCGTTCCAAGTGCTCCATAGCGAGTATGGCTGTCGGATCCAAGGATCATCTTGCCGCCGCCTGCCAGCATCTCGCGAGCAAACTGGTGAATAACTGCCTGATGCGGCGGTACATAGACACCGCCATATTTCTTCGCACAAGTCAGTCCAAACATGTGGTCATCTTCATTAATCGTTCCGCCGACCGCGCAGAGTGAGTTGTGACAGTTCGTCAATACATATGGAATTGGAAACTTCTCCAGTCCTGAAGCTCTCGCTGTCTGAATAATTCCGACAAATGTAATGTCATGAGATGTCAGCTTATCAAATTTGATCTGCAGTCTCTCCATATTGCCTGATATATTATGAGCCTCTAAAATTCCGTAAGCCATTGTCTGCGTTCTGGCTTCCTCCTTGGATACCTCACGGCCTGTCTTTGCCTTTACTTCTGCTTCGTCCGTAATGATCTCGGTGCCATTTACCAGATACGCACCGCCGTCATATAATTTCAACATGTCTAGTCCTCCTGATTACCTGTAATTATATTCTTCTGAATAATTACGTTTATTTCCAGATTGTATACATGTATATATTAGCACATCGCATGACATATGTCCAACCATTTATTCACCCTTTTTCAAGAATAACTCTGTTGCTTTTTCAATCTCTTCTCCTGTCGCTTTCAGCAGCCTTTTTGCATCATTCATCGTTCCATTTCGCAGGCATTCCGCAATTGTTTCTAATCGTCCCGTCTCTATTCCCTTTTTCATTCCCTTTTTCATTCCCTTTTCTTCAATACCTTCTGATAAATTACACATATCCTTCAACTCCTCCCTGATTTTTTCATCTACTGGAATATCTAACTCTTCATCTAAAAGCCGCACCTTTTCCTCTCCACTTAGTTTACTAGAAAATAATATATTTAAGAATTGATGTAATTCGCTATCAGTTTTGCTTTGAGACAGCTTTTGACTTGACTCGCAATCCAGTCCAATCATAATGAAATTAAATAAATCTTTCTTTCCTGGCCACTTATAATTTCCAACTAATGCATCATCTGTTATATGAAAATGATTCAAACAATTTTTATTTACGCCTGGGCAAATCCATATAGAATATACCTTTACCATACCATCATAATTAGAATTTGTAAAATCTCTTTCTTTTTGTGAAGAAATCATTCTACAAGTGTAAAATATAGCCCGATTCATCAAAGGATAACCCGGCGAACTATTCTTTTGAGCTTCTATATTCACAATAATCTGAGAAATTCCATCTTTCATTCGAACATAAAAAATAATATCAAAGCGAATAGCCCCTTCTTTTGTTTCCATATTTTCCGTATTACTACCTTTAATTTTACTTTTCGGATTTTCCAACACTTGATTAGTCATTCCCGGTTCTACCGAAACCGTAGATACATATGGTTCTCCTTCAATCAAAGATATGATATCTCTTGGATTCGCATCTTTAAATTCCGTTACTGTTCCTTTTAAAATATGTGCCAGAAAAATTTTGTTACTTAAAAGCTTTTTGGCATTCTCGTCATACTGCGCTTTCATGCCGATGGTTCCAATTATTTCTTTCGTATGTTTGTTCAATAATTATACTCCTCCCTGTACTCATAGTACAAACAAATTAATATAGTAACATTTTTTCTTCATGTCGGATTACTGTCTCGAAATCTGAAACACCGAAATGAGATGCCTTACGGCTTAGAACTTCTTAGAATATAGAATCTTTTCTAAAAGTATTTATAAAATAACACAAAAGGAAAGATTTCGCAAGTGTTTCTCACGTAACCTTTCCTCTATTTTCTAAATAAATCTCTTTAAATACTGACTTCCTTCTTTTCCAAGCAGATCCACCAGCTCTTTTGTGTTAATACGGCTGCTGTTCCTTTTTCAAACTTGACTTTCTCTTTTATTTTACACCATCACTTTCCGTTTCCCTAATAGTGCCATTTCTTCCACATTTTTTGTAGCATACAGTATTGTAACTCCGGTTCTCTCCTGCAATTCCACCAACTCCTGAGTCAACTGATTATGGAATTTGGGACTTACATTGCGAAGCGGCTCATCCATGAGGATTACATCTGGCTCCAAAATCATGGCACGCGCCAGCGCGGTCCGGTGTTTCCACAGATCTGACAAGTTTTTTACTTTTGCAAATCGGACTTCTACAAGATCCAGAAGTTCCAGAACTTCCAGTGTCCGTTTTCCTATTTCTTTTTCATCTATGCCGCGAAGTCTTAAGCCCAGTTCTACATTTTCCAGAACTGTCATTCGTGGATACACAGTATAATTCTGAAAAATCATAGCAATTCCACGCTCCTCCGGTGGAAGACTGTTGACCAACTTGTCTCCAATCCATATCTCTCCGTTTTTCACTTCATCAAGACCTGCAATCATGCGCATAACAGCACTTTTTCCACTCCCGGATGGGCCAGTCAATATTACAAATTCTCCGTCTTCAATCTGGAAATTTAAATCCTTTACTGCCTCATATCCATTCGGAAATGCGCGATCTACATGTTTTAATGTCAGACTTGCCATCTGATCAGCCCCTTTCTTTGTCTTCCCCTGACTACTGCAATTCAGGCTTTTTATCCATCATTACTTTTTTACAACAACGCCTGGTAAATGTCTCTCTTTCCGACTCCCCGGTCTTTCGCGACCATTTTCATTGCTTCTTTTTTCTGAATCCCCTGATCCATATAATAATCCATATGTTCCTGAATGGACATTTCTTCCCATTTCTGGCGTTCTTCTTCTATCTGTTCCTGACGGCTCTTACCCTCAATGACAAGCACGCATTCCCCTTTTGGTTCCTGCTCTTTATAATATTCCACTGCCGCACTGATCGTTGTTGCAAAGACTGTCTCATGCTTTTTCGTAAGCTCCCGGCAAATGCGGATTCTTCTGTCACCCAAGGTCGCAAGCAGAAGCTCTAATGTCCGGACCAGTCTGTGCGGTGCTTCGTAGATAATCATAGTTCTTGTCTCTTCCGTCAGTTCGTTCAGCACTGCCTGTCGTTCTTTTTTATCTGTCGGAAGAAATGCTTCAAACGCGAATCTTCTTGTGGACAATCCGGAAATGGTCAGCGCTGTGATGCAAGCTGCTGCCCCCGGAACTGCTGTCACAGTGATTCCTGCTTCCTGACACATTGCCACCAGCTCCTCACCCGGATCGGAGATTCCCGGTGTTCCCGCATCCGTGATCAGTGCAATATCTTCACCATTTTCCAAGTGCTCAATCAACGTATGCGCTTTTGCAATCTTGTTATATTCATGATAACTGGTCATCGGTGTGTGAATATCAAAATGATTCAAAAGCTTAATGCTATTGCGGGTATCCTCTGCTGCGATCAGATCAACTTCTTTTAAAATACGGACACAGCGAAATGTCATGTCCTCCAGGTTGCCGATCGGAGTTGCACACAGATATAATGTTCCTGACATATAATTCTCCTTTTTTATATCTTCACAGCCATTCTATACAGATTGACTATCCTTTTCCATTCCATATAATGTCAATAGTTCCTCCGTATAACTGCCATTTTTCTCATATACAATTAATGGAGGTTCAACAGTAAGGCGTGGTTTTCCACCCTTTAGTCCTTCGATAAGAACCATGTTTGGTTCTTTGTCTGCATATGGATGGACGAGACGCATGCGTTTCGGCTCGATTCCGTAATTGCACATTTTTGTAAAGATTTCCGGCAGGCGGAAAGGGCGGTGCACCATGTAGAAACGTCCTTTCATTTTCAGTACTTTTGCGCTTTCTCGCAGAAGATCATCTAATGTGCATAACGCTTCATGTCTTGCGATATACAAAGCCTCATTATCATTTTTCAGGCCGTGTTCCCCAATCATATACGGTGGGTTGGATACAATGACTTCATACGAATCATTTCCAAATATGCGGCTCGCCTCTTTGATATCACCGGTAACGATATCAATCTTGTTCTCCAGCCCGTTGTGTGCCACGCTTCTTCTTGCCATATCAGCACTTTCTTCCTGAACTTCCAGACCTGTATAATGAAGTCCCGGATTCTTTGCTTCCAGTAAAATCGGAAGGATTCCTGTTCCGGTCCCAAGATCCAGTGCACGTTCCCCACGTTTTACTTTTGCATAGGAAGACAGAAGCACGGCGTCCATGCCAAAGCAGAACCGACCGGGCTTCTGTATAATCTCATAGCCCTTCACCTGGAGATCATCCAGGCGTTCATCGGGCTTCTTATTAGTCATCATTTAACTTGGAGGCACCATTTTTCTCCTCCAGAGCTTTTAACTGTGCAAACTCCTCTTTCGAAAGCTTTGCATCTTTTTTCTTCTTTCTTGATTTGAATCTCAGCTCACCTGCCGGATATTCACGGATTTCTTTTTCATCGTTATCCAGCGTCACAATAACCTTTACGATCTGACGCAGTACGTGAACGGCCTGAACTTCACCATGAAGTCCTTCCGGCGTCGTCACATGATCTCCAACTCCCGGAAGCTGACGGTTCAGCTCTTCATAGGTCTCTTCTTCGTTAGTCAGACAGCACATCAGTCTGCCGCAGACTCCGGATATCTTTGTCGGATTCAGAGACAGGTTCTGCTCTTTCGCCATCTTGATCGATACCGGTGCAAACTCAGACAGATACGTGTGACAGCAAAGTGGTCTTCCACAGATACCAATGCCTCCACGAATCTTCGTCTCATCACGGACACCAATCTGACGAAGCTCGATACGTGTACGGAACACGCTTGCCAGATCTTTTACCAGCTCACGGAAATCAATTCTTCCATCTGCGGTAAAGTAAAATAACACTTTATTATTATCAAATGTATACTCCGCATCTATAAGCTTCATTTCCAGACCGTGTTTACGGATCTTCTCTAAGCAGATGTTAAATGCTTCTTTTTCTTTTTCTCTGTTTTTCTCTTCTTTTTTGTAATCCTCTTCGTTTGCAATTCGAATCACAGATTTTAAAGGCTGTGTGATCTTGTCGTCTTCTACTTCTTTCGGACCTGTCACAACCTTTCCGAACTCAACACCGCGAGCCGTCTCTACGATGACACGGTCTTGAGTTTTAATCTCTAATTTTCCCGGTGAGAAAAAATAGATCTTTCCCGCCTGTCGGAATCTTACTCCGATTACTTTTGTCATAATCTAGTTCTCCTTTATCGTCAGGAACAAAAGCTCCATGACCAGATCAAAGTTAACATTTGCTTTTAATCTGGATTTTGCTTTGTCAAGGCTGTCCAGAATCGTCTCAATTCCTTCATAAGAACTGCGTCTTGCCTGCTCACGCATGCAGTCGATCTGATCTTTGAATACAACCTTATCTATTTCCCTTGTCGCTTTATATAACAAGACATCTCTGTACCATACCATGATCAGGTCAAGATAGTCGTTGATTTCAACTTTATAAAGAGTGCAGCGTTTCACTGCCTCCACAAGCTCACTGATATCCATCTCATTTATATGACGCATCAGGTTCAGGACTTCGTCCTTGAGCTCATTAAAATGCTCGGAACCTGCCAGTTTGATAGCTTTCCCAAGGTTTCCCTGTGCAAATGCAGCGCAGACTTCAGCCTTGTAATCTGGTACTTCCATTCTCTCCATGAGATATTTTTTAATCAGTGCATCTTTGATGTAGCGAAGTTTTAACATAACACATCTGGAATTAATTGTCGGAAGCAATACGTCTGCATTTTCCGTCAGCAGAATAAATACTGCATACTGTGGCGGTTCTTCAATCGTCTTTAATAACGCATTCTGTGCCTGTACCGTCATAATATCAGCTTCCGGAATAATATAAACTTTATATGGGCCCTGATATGGCTTAATCGCAACTGTATTATTGATCTGTGTGCGCACATCATCGACTCCGATGGATCCCGGCTTCTCATGTGTCACCCAGATAATATCCGGATGGTTATTCGATTCTGCCTGTACACAGGAATGACATTTATTACATGGTTCCGGTCCATGTTCTTCACATAAAAGTGCCATGGCAAATAACTTTGCCAGCATCTTCTTTCCGGTTCCGCGCTCGCCATTCACAATGTACGCCTGTGATACCCGATTCTCGGCAATTGCATTCTGCAAATATTGAATTACATCTCTGTGTCCTACTACATCTTTAAAACTTCCCATATCGTATGTCCTCTATAATTTCATCTAAGCATCTTTTTTGGTCATCATTATAATAACGCTTCTTTATTCCCGCAGCTCTCAGATGATCCTCGGAAAAATCTTCCGTATCTGCGAGAAATCTTCTGCACATCTCCGCGTAACGTGGCACTTCCTGCTGCCGCTCTCTCGTAAGTGCACGGTTCAGCCGCTCGCCGTCCTCTACTTCGATGTACACCGGAACAAGATACGCCGCTCCGTAATATTTCTTTAACTTTCCATAGGACTCCAGCGTTCCGATCATCAGATAGTCGGATTCTGCCAGATTGACCTGTCCATCTTCTATTGTAGCATATTTCCATGCTCCGTGAACAGTATTATAAGTACGAAGTTCAACAACCTTTCCCTGTCTCTCGAAAATATGCATCTGTTCATCTGTCACAAAATGGTATTCGACGCCTTCTCTTTCACCTTCCCGCTTCGGTCTGGTCGTGTAAAGCGTCACTGTCTGAAGCATCGGCAGCTCTTGCTTGATCTTCCGGAATAATGTATCTTTTCCAGATGAACTCTTGCCCATTATATAATATATCTTACCCATGCGTCCATACCTCTATGTATCCTTCTTTTTCTACTCCCTGTATCTCATATGTTCTTTCCATATACCATTGAAAATGTTCCCGGATCTGCGCTGTGATCCGTTCCCCCGGCACCAGCATCGGAATCCCCGGCGGATAGAGATACGCGTACTCTGCGGAAATGTATCCTTCGCTCTGTGTCAATGGCACAAACTGAAACCCATCTGCTCCTGCGTCTTTCATGCCGATGACCTGCGCCGGTGAATAGATTACTTCCGCCTGTGGCAGATGTCCCGGTTCTATATCGTAATTTTTTTCTTTCTTTTGCGACTTTTTGATTTCTTCCGGCACTATGTCTGAATCTACAGTGTTATAAGCCCCCTGTAAAGGTTTATATTTCTTATCCAACTCATAAATTGCTTTTATAAGCCGTTTCATTCCTTCATCGGTATCCCCGACCGAAGTCATGGCAATCACATAAGTCCCCGCGGCCATCTCCATTTGCAGATGGTACTGATTTAATAAATCTTCCTGCAATTGAATCCCTGTTGCTTCTGCACCATATGTATCCGCAAGTCCTTTCGTAAGTCCTGCTACTGATAATACAAGCTTTGACTTATCATAATGTTTGGTCTCTGCCAGCCGGATATGTTCACATTTTCCAAGTTCTTCTCTACATCTCTTCAAACGCTCCACATACGGGTCAAAAACTTCCTCACAGTGATGATCCAGCATCTCCATGCACTGATCGATTCCCGCCATCAGAATATAAGACGGACTGCTACTCTGTAACATATGCAGATATCGTCTCACCTTTTCCCGGTTCACTAGATTTCCATTCATGTGGAGAAGCGCTGTCTGGGTAAATGCCGGAAGTGTCTTGTGAACACTGTGGATTACAATGTCTGCGCCTTTTTGATTTGCATTTTCCGGAAAATAGGGATGAAAACCAAAATGAGCCCCGTGTGCTTCATCCACGATCAGCGGCAGTCCTTTTTCATGTGCGGCCTTTGCTATCTCGGCCACATCCGACACAATTCCATCGTAAGTCGGAGATACAATCATGACTGCTCGGATCTGTGGATACCGATTAAGGGCCCTCCTCACATCCTCTGCGGATATCTCAATATTCAACTGTAACTCTGAATCAAACCGGGGATAGAGATACACCGGATTCAACTCATTCATGTAGATTGCATGATAGACCGATTTGTGACAATTGCGCGCCACAAGAATCTGATCTCCTTTATTCGTCACACCCGCGATAGCACTCAGAATTCCAACTGTACTTCCATTTACCAGAAAATGTGTCTCATCTGCATGATAGATTCTGGCTGCCCGTTCCTGAGCCTCTTTCAGGATTCCTTCTGCGTGATGAAGATCATCAAATCCTTCAATCTCTGTAATATCTACAGTATAAGGATCCGCATTCCAGGACATATGCATCTTACGCTTATGTCCCGGCATGTGAAATCCATAATAGTCAGAATCGCTATACGCTTTTAATTTTTCGTATATCGTTGCCATTCTTATAATCTCTTAAGAAGTTCTTCTCTTTCTTTTTCGTATCCTGGTTTTCCAAGAAGTGCGAACATGTTCTTCTTGTAGCTCTCAACACCCGGCTGATTAAATGGATTTACTCCAAGAATATATCCGCTGACACCGCATGCGAACTCGTACATATAGAATAACTGTCCAAGTGACTTCTCGTCCTGCGCCGGAATTGTCACTTTCAGATTCGGAACCTGTCCGTCTGTATGTGCAAGAATCGTACCATTCATAGCACTCTTATTTACAAAATCCATTGTCTTGCCTGCAAGGTAGTTCAGTCCGTCCAGATCCACCGGCTCCTCACCGATTGTGATCTGCTCTGTCGGCTCCTCCACTTCCATAACTGTCTCGAACATGATTCTGCTTCCATCCTGAATGAACTGTCCCATAGAGTGAAGATCTGTTGTAAGGTCTACAGATGCAGGGAAGATTCCTTTCTTATCCTTGCCTTCACTCTCTCCGAAGAGCTGTTTCCACCACTCAGATACATAATGCAGGCTTGGCTCATAATTTGCCATGATCTCAACTGCTTTTCCCTTACGGAGCAGAATGTTACGTGTTGCTGCATAGAGCATTGCATCATTTTCCTCAAATGGATTCTCAAGTGCGAATTTTCTTCCCTCTGCTGCACCTTCCATCAGCTTGTCAATATCAGCTCCGCTGACTGCGATTGGAAGAAGTCCAACAGCTGTCAGTACAGAGAAACGTCCTCCAACATCATCCGGTACTACGAACTCTTCGTATCCTTCCTCATCAGCAAGTCCTTTCAGAGCTCCACGAGCTTTGTCTGTTGTTGCATAGATTCTCTTAGCAGCCTCAGCTTTGCCATACTTCTTCTCCAGCATCTCCTTGAAAATACGGAATGCAATTGCAGGCTCTGTTGTTGTTCCGGATTTGGAAATGATATTAACTGAGAAATCTCTGTCTCCGATCACTTCAATCAGGTGTTTCAGATATGTACTGCTGATGCTGTTACCGGCAAAATAAATCTCCGGAGCTTTGCGGATCTCTTTTGATACTACATTATAAAAGCTGTGTCCAAGAAATTCGATTGCTGCTCTTGCGCCAAGATAAGATCCTCCGATACCGATTACTACCAGCACCTCTGAATCTGACTGGATCTTTGCAGCGGCTTTCTTGATTCTCTCGAACTCCTCTTTATCATAATCAACCGGAAGATCGATCCAACCAAGGAAATCATTTCCTGCTCCCTCCCTTCCCAGGAGTTCAGCTTTTGCAGCCTCGGTAATCTTCTTCATAGATTCCATCTCATGTGCGTTGATAAACGCATCTGCCTTTGAATAATCAAATGTTACTTTACTTCCCATTGGACTCGTCCTCCTTATGCTACCCGTTACGTTCTAGTTCTTGTCTCGAAGAAATCTGTATCATTTTCTTCTTATAAATGTGACAGCTCACAGACAGTCATTGTTTCACAAAACTAACTTTGAGCCGTTATCTATATTTTAACAAATCAGTCTCTTATTATCAAGCCATAAACTCCTCCAGGATTTCTCGGATCCGCTGATTTCTGTTTGCCTCGTCCTGCGCCTTTGTCTCTTCAGATTCTATTGTTTTTTCTATTTTTTCTGTTTTACCTGTTTTTTGCGATATAGCTGTCTTTTTGACTTTCCGGTCATCTTCCACCTGCAGCGGTTCTGTCTTATACATCGCCCAAAGCAGACTGTCCATAGATCCAGGAAATTCCTGCTTTGGTTCCTGCTTCTTCTGATTCACAGATTCACCTGGCAAGTTATCACCCTCTGCCCTTCCTGCATTTTCTGGCATTCTGGCATTCTTCACAATTCCTGTATTTTCTTGCATTCTGGTATTCTCACCCATTCTCTCTTCTTCTGGCATTCTGGTATTCTCACCCATTCTCTCTTCTTCTGGCATTCTGGTATTCTTCGTCATTCCTGCATTTTCTTGTGTTCTGGCACTCTCCTCTATTCTCGCTTCTGCTGATCTTGCCTCTTCTGCCAGAACTTCTTTCTTGTATGTTTTTTCATAGCGATGCTGATAAATATTTTCCAGATAATCTACCATATAATTTCGTACTGCCTCCAGCCGGTACTCCTCATCCGTCAGCATATGTACTAAGAATACGATTAACGCCAGCGCCACGCCGGTTCCGCCGATCATAGCTGTCTGCTCTGTCGCCCCTTTAATCCGATAACTTATGATTGCACCGACTCCGCCAAGAATCAGACAAAGTCCGGCACCCGCCATCTGTAACCGCCGCCATGCATGGAGCCTGACTCCACCAACCCGGTATTCATAGAGATACTTGTCCACAAATACGCCTACGTTTTCCACCTTTTCACTGATCATACAGGTGTGCTCGAATTTCGCCCGCACAAGCCGCATCAACGGATGATTACTTTTCCCCATACTTTCCGCTGCTGCCACCAGCTTCCTAAGTGTTCTTCCAACGACCACCTTTGACACAACTCCGGCAAATGTGCTCATTCCCATCAGCACATAGATCACATGTCTGTCTAACATTAATTCTAACATGATAAAAGCCCTCCTTTTGGCACCAATTATAATGGATTTTCCAAAAGAAGGGCGAAAAATCGTTCCCCATAAAGCGACATCTGCACACCGCAGATTATGGTATTTTTTCTTATATTTTATCGAATCATTTATCCTTCGATTTTAAATCATCGGGAGCAATTCCTTTACAAGTGCCACACTGTGGGCAATTGCCTGTTTTTCAAACTCTGGATAGTCCATCGTTGCACTGTTGTCAGCTTTATCAGAAATTGCTCGAATGATGACATACGAAACTTTGTTAAGGTAAGCCGCGTGCGCGATTCCGGCTCCCTCCATCTCTGTGCAAAGAGCCTGAAAATTCTCCACGATACGTGCTTTCACTTCTCCGGAAGAAATGAACTGATCTCCACTTGCGACCCTTCCTGTAAATGTATGAATCTGCGGATTTGCTTTTTCATTTGCCTTCACTGCAAGCTCTATCAGATGCGGATCTGCCGGGAATGTGCGCGTATCCATTCTTGGCACCTGCCCGATTGCATCTCCAAATATGGTTGCGTCCATATCATGATGCACCGCATCTGTAGAAATCACCATATCACCAATGTCAATTCTTGCGTCCAGGGATCCTGCAATACCTGTATTGATCAGCGTATCTACGCCAAATTTATCCACCAGGATCTGCGCGCAAATTGCCGCATTAACTTTACCGATTCCACTTCTTACAACAACCGCGTCCTTCCCACAAAGAGTTCCTTTATAAAATGTCATGGAAGCAAACTCTGTCACTTTAGCATCTGCCATCTCACTTTTCAGAGCTGCAACTTCCTCTTCCATTGCTCCAATAATACCTATCATCTGTTTTTCCTCCTGCTATGCATTTTTGCTGTGCCATTCCCGCACATTTCCTTTATCTGACTGCCTTTTTCGCTATCATTACAAACATTTCCTGTTATCCTGTACATTATCCCCTACCCCATGCACAAATGTCAAGCATTGATACCGCTCCATTGCTATGCAATTCCCGCAATCATATTATTGGTAATCTTATTTTTTTATATTATTGGAAATCTTAATTTTTCTTTACAAGCAGATTCTTCTCTGTTAAAATGGCTTCTGATATTCATATATCTGGTATAACACTTAGGAGGGTTTTAAACATGGATTATAAAACACATGGTGTCTGTTCCAGCATGATTCACGTAGAGCTGGACGGCGATAAAATTAAAGACGTAAATTTTGTAGGTGGCTGCAACGGTAATCTTCAGGGAATCTCAAGCCTTGTAAAAGGAATGAAAGTAGAAGACGCCATCGAAAGACTTGCCGGAATCAAATGCGGTTCCAAAGCAACTTCCTGCCCGGATCAGCTTGCCAAAGCACTCCGCGAAGCAATCGCTCAGTAAAAAATAATTTACTATAATATGCAAATTTGATTGACAGGCAAAAGGACAGAAGGTTTTATTTTCTGTCCTTTTTGTAATTAGTCTTCGCTAAATTCACTTTCTCAAAATGTCTGGAATCTCTCTAGAAATCTTTTGGTTCTTTCATTTTGAGGATTTGAAAAAATCTCCTCTGGAGTTCCTTCCTCTATAATTCTGCCGTCGTCCATAATTCAAGAATGCCTCGGCATTCTTGCTGCGAGGTGCGCGTCATGCAATTGCA
>ERZ773269.1428-NODE-1428-length-22643-cov-7.116124_pt1 | contig 22643 bp, 18 predicted proteins | sample MGYA00511958_ERZ773269 | MGnify/ENA primary metagenome ERZ773269 (study PRJEB29015, sample SAMEA2737761) | human gut metagenome | biome: human gut; feature: human-associated habitat; material: faeces | place: China | collected 2012 ... | reverse complement strand
GTTTATCTCGTAACAAAATATTTTGGAATGTAACACATCTATTGTAAACCTACACAAAATATATAAAACATAGGATGTAATTATGTTATGTTTTAACACAGAAAAGGACTTGTCCATTCGTGAACAAGTCCTTAATCGTTAAATATTTTAACCAAAATATCTCTTTAACATACCTTCAAAGCCTTTGCCGTGTCTTGCCTCGTCTTTTGCCATTTCGTGAACTGTGTCGTGAATAGCGTCATAGCCAAGTTCTTTTGCTCTCTTTGCAAGTTCAAGTTTACCTGCTGTTGCACCACATTCAGCCTCTGCTCTAAGTTCAAGATTCTTCTTTGTTGACGGAGTTACAACTTCGCCAAGAAGTTCGGCAAATTTTGCTGCGTGTTCAGCTTCTTCCAAAGCGGCTCTCATATAAAATTCGCCGATTTCAGGGTAACCCTCACGGATTGCCTGTCTGCTCATTGCGATATACATACCAACTTCTGTACATTCACCTTCAAAATTAGCCTTTAGACCTTCGTAAACATCAGCTTCAACCTGATCTTTTGCACCTACTCCGATAACGTGTTCACATACAAAGTTTAGTGCAGTACCCTCTTCCATAACAGTGAACTTTGAACCCGGAACACCGCACTGTGGACATTTTTCAGGTGGTTCGTTACCCTCGTGAACATAACCGCATACCGGACATACATACTTTTTCATAATAAATTTCCTCCTTAGAATTAATTATTTTTTTTACTACTACAATTTTCGCAGATACCGTAAAATATAAGCGAATAGTCTTCTATATCTGCATTTAATTTTTCCGCCGCTTGATTTTTTATCTTGTCCATACCGTCTAAATCAACATCGTATATTTTGTCACACTTATTACATACGAAATGGAAGTGTCGGTGGACAAAACCGTCGAAATGCTCTTTGTTTGCGGAGGTACTGATTTTTAAAATATCTCCGTTTTCCGCAAGCTGTGCAAGGTTTCTGTATACAGTTCCAAGACTGATGTTTGGAAATTCCTTACGCAGATTTTCGTACAGCCAATCAGCCGACGGGTGGGAGCGTGTACTTCTAAGCAGCGTTAGAAGTGCCTCACGCTGTTTTGAATACTTCATACATTTCACTCCTTCAAAATCAATGATGATAATCATTACTGATTTATGAGTTCATTATAACAGACGTTTTTCTGTTTGTCAATAGTTTTTTGAAATAAATTTAGATTAATTTTGTATAAATTTAATTTTGGGTGTTGCCACCACTCCTCAAGGAGAGAAAAAAGGCTCCCATAGAGGGGAGCTGTCGGCATAGCCGACTGAGGGGTGGTTGTGTGTGGCGACCGATGATCGCCCCTACGGAGTGTGATTGATGAATAGCCACCACTCCGTCACTGCGTGCCACCACTCCTCAAGGAGAGGCAAGAAAGGCTCCCATAGAGGGGAGCGGGCGACAAAGTCGACTGAGGGGTGGCTATGTGTGGCGATCGATGATCGCACCTACGGAGGGGCTATGTAGGGCGACCGATGATCGCCCCTACGAAAAGATGGGATTAATAAGGAGTGCGTATGCCACCACTCCGTCACTGCGTGCCACCTCTCCTCAGGAGAGGCAAGAAAGGCTCCCATAGAGGGGAGCTGTCGGCACAGCCGACTGAGGGGTGGTTTCGCACATTGCAAAATACTTTTTTATTCTAAAATTTACGATATTTTTTGATTAGTCTTGATTTTATCGGCGGTTTATAATATAATATAGAAGTAAAATTATGTTTACAGGAAAGGAACTGATAAATATGAAGAAAATGGAACAGCTTTACGAAGGAAAAGCAAAGAAGGTTTTTAAAACTGATGACGAAAATCTTTACATCGTTGATTACAAAGATGACGCAACTGCATTTAACGGTCTTAAAAAAGGTCAAATTGCAGGTAAGGGTGTTGTGAACAACAAAATGTCAAACTTCCTTATGCAAATTATGGAAAAGAACGGTATCCCTACTCACTTTGTTGAAGAAATTTCAGACAGAGAAACTGTTGTTAAGAGAGTAGAAATCGTACCTTTGGAAGTAATCATCAGAAATATTGCGGCAGGTAGTTTTTCAAAGCGTTTCGGCGTTGAAGAAGGCAAGAAATTAAACTGCACAACTTTGGAATACTGTCTAAAGAACGACGACCTTGGCGATCCTATGATTAACGATTATCAGATTATCGCTATCGGTGCCGCTACTAAAGAGGATCTTGATACTATTGCTGACCTTACTTTTAAAGTAAATGATGTTCTAAAAGCATATTTTGAAAGTGTTAATATAGAACTTGTTGATTTCAAGATTGAGTTCGGTAAAACTCCTGACGGTCAGATTATTCTGGCTGATGAAATCTCACCTGACACTTGCCGTCTATGGGACGCTACAACTCACGAAAAACTTGACAAAGACCGTTTCAGACGTGATATGGGCAATGTTGAAGAAGCATACGCAGAGGTATTTAAACGTCTTGGACTATAATTAAGTGTAGACCGAATTAAATTGCCCGGCTCACCGCTTTTTGCCGAGGACAGTGCATATGTACGGCACCGTCGACTGCAAAGCGGAAATCAAAGCGATTTTCTTCGGTCTTATAAAAAATTCAGAGGAGTAAATGAAATGGCAACAAATACTTACGAAAGTCCGTTAAACTCACGTTATGCGTCAAAGGAAATGCAGTACATTTTTTCTCCGGACAAGAAATTCTCAACTTGGAGAAAACTTTGGATTGCACTTGCAGAAAGTGAAAAAGAACTTGGACTTGATATAACAGACAAACAGATTGCTCAAATGAAAGAGCATATTTACGATATTAATTATGATGTTGCAAAGGCTCGTGAAAAGGAAGTTCGTCACGATGTAATGTCACACGTTTACGCATACGGCGTACAGTGTCCGGACGCAAAGCCTATTATTCACTTGGGTGCAACAAGTTGTTACGTAGGTGACAACACTGATATTATCATAATGACAGAGGCTATGCAGCTTGTTAAGAAAAAGCTTGTATGTCTTATCGGAGAGCTTGCAAAGTTTGCAAAGGAATATAAGGATTTGCCGACATTGGCATTTACTCATTTTCAGCCGGCACAGCCTACAACAGTAGGTAAGCGTGCGTCATTGTGGCTTGAAGATTTGCTTATGGACCTTGAGGACGTTGATTATCAGCTTTCAAAGGCAAAGCTTTTGGGCTGTAAGGGTACAACGGGTACACAGGCAAGTTTCCTTGAACTTTTTGAGGGTGACCATGAAAAATGTAAAATGCTTGACAAGAAGATTGCCGAAAAAATGGGTTATGAAGAATCATTCCCTGTAAGCGGTCAGACATATCCGAGAAAACTTGACTCTCAAATGCTTAACACATTGAGCCTTATCGCACAGAGTGCGTACAAGTTCTCAAATGACATCAGACTTCTTCAACACTTAAAGCAGATTGAAGAACCGTTTGAAAAGTCGCAAATCGGTTCATCGGCAATGGCTTATAAGAGAAACCCTATGAGAAGTGAAAGAATCGGCTCTCTTGCAAGATATGTAATAGTAGACGCACTTAATCCGGCAATCACTGCATCAACGCAATGGTTTGAAAGAACTCTTGATGACAGTGCAAATAAGCGAATTTCAGTTCCTGAGGCTTTTCTTGCGGTAGACGCTATTCTTAGCTTGTACATCAACGTTGTTGACGGACTTGTGGTATATGATAAAGTAATTAATCAGCAGTTTATGCGTGAAATTCCATTTATGGCTACTGAAAATATTATGATGGATGCCGTTAAAAAAGGCGGCGACAGACAGGATCTTCACGAAAAAATCAGAGTATATTCTATGGAAGCGGGAAAGACTGTTAAAATGGAGGGTAAGGAAAACAACCTTGCCGAACTTATCGCCGGTGATCCTGCATTCGGTTTGACTTTGGAAGAAATTAATGCTGTTATGAAACCTGAAAATTTTGTCGGACGTGCTCCGCAACAGGTTGAAGATTTCTTAAAGGATTACGTTGAGCCTGTTCTTGAAAAGAACAAGGATTTACTTGGTATTGAAGTTGAAATTAACGTCTGATCTATTTAAAATATAAATTTAGAGGTATTTATATGAAGAAAATTATATCTTGCCTTGTTGCGGTTTGTATGGTTGCGATGTCGTTTGTGACCGTACACTGCGAGGATAATATTAAAGTGATACTTGACGGCAAAACACTTGAATTTGACGTTCAGCCACAAATTATAGACGAACGTACACTTGTGCCTATGCGTGTGATATTCGAGGCATTGGGTGCAGATGTTGAGTGGAAAGAGGAAACTCAGACTATCAACGCAAGACGTTCGGATACTGATTTGTTTTATATCAGTATGCGTGTGGGTGACAAGACAATTCATAAGGAGTCGGTTAAGGCGAACTTGCCGACATCAAACGATATTGAACTTGATGTACCGCCGATGATTATAGACGGGCGTGCGCTTGTTCCTGTTCGTGCGGTTTCGGAGTGCTTTGGCTGTAAGGTAGAGTGGGACGGCGAAAGTCAAACTGTTATTATTGAAAGCAATTCTGACAATAATACAGATACTGACGTGCCGACACCGTCACCGACAGAAACACCTGTCAATTCAGTTAATACAATCGAATATAACGCCGATAATGAGCAGTATGCAAGTTATATGAAAGAATTTAAAATTCTTGACGCGGTAAAAAATTCGGACGGCAACTATGATATAACATACACACTTCAAACATATCTTGAAGGTCGTGGTTTGGTTGTGGTTGAATTTAGGTGCCTTGATGAAAACGGCAGTGAAGTTGACAGATTCGGCGGAGCATTCCAAGGCACAGATTATACATGGAGCGCTCAAGAGGCGAAAACAACAATTTCCGGTAAAACAACACGCATTGAGCTTGTAATTGAAAAATAAGTTATGAAATTAAAAATCAGGCAAACGCTTGGTTAGCATAGGAGGACAAATACATGGTAAAAGCAATAGTTGGTGCAAACTGGGGCGATGAAGGTAAGGGTAAGATTACAGATATGCTTGCCGCTGACAGTGACATCGTAATCAGATTTCAGGGCGGTGCAAACGCAGGTCACACTATTATAAACGAATACGGAAAATTTGCATTGCATCTTCTTCCGTCAGGTTCATTCAATCAGAATGTAACAAATATGATCGGAAACGGTGTTGCACTTGATATTCCTGAACTTATAAAGGAAATTGACGAGGTCGTAAAACGTGGTGTTCCGAAGCCGAACATTGTTGTGTCAGAAAGAACACAGGTTCTTATGCCTTATCACAAGTTGTTTGACCAGTACGAAGAAGAAAGACTTTCAGACCGTCAGTTCGGTTCTACAAAGTCAGGTATAGCACCGTTCTTCTCAGATAAATTTTCAAAAATCGGTTTTCAGGTTTGGGAACTTTTCGAGCCTGAAAGACTAAAGGAAAAGATTAAGAACGTAATCGAAGTAAAAAATCTTATGCTTGAACATATCTATCATAAACCGCTATTGGACGCAGACGAGCTTTTCAATACACTTATGGAATATGCCGATATGATTAAGCCGTATGTGATTGATTCGGTTGCATTTATGCACAACGCAATCAAAGAGGGTAAGAAAATTCTTTTGGAAGGTCAGCTTGGCTCACTGAAAGATCCTGATTTCGGTATTTATCCGATGACAACTTCTTCATCTACTCTTGCCGGTTACGGTGCGGTTGGTGCAGGTATTCCTCCGTATGAAATTACAGACATAATTACAGTTGTAAAAGCATATTCATCAGCAGTTGGTGCAGGTGCATTTGTTTCGGAAATATTCGGCGAAGAGGCAGATGAACTTAGAAGACGCGGCGGTGACGGCGGTGAATTCGGTGCTACAACAGGCAGACCGAGACGTATGGGTTGGTTCGACTGTGTTGCGTCACGTTACGGCTGTCGTGTACAGGGTACAACTCAAGTTGCATTTACTGTACTTGACGTACTTGGTTATCTTGATGAAATTCCTGTATGTGTGGGATATGAAGTTGACGGTGAAGTTATCAGAGATTTCCCTACAACAAACAAGCTTGAAAGAGCAAAGCCTGTTTTGAAAGTTCTTCCCGGTTGGAAAACTGACATCAGAGGTATCAAGAAATATGAGGACTTACCGGAAAATTGCCGTAAGTACATCGAATTTGTTGAAAAAGAACTTGAAGTGCCTATTAAGATTGTTTCTAACGGTCCTTCAAGAGAAGATATTATATTGAAATAATTAAAATGAACCCAAGGGGGAATTTGTTATGGACGCATCTAAAATCAAATTGATTATATGGGACCTTGACGAAACCTTTTGGAACGGTACTATTTCAGAACAAAAGGTCGCACCTGTTAAGCAGGCTTGCGACCTTGTTTTGTTATCCTCAAAAAAGGGAATTGTCAATTCGATTTGCTCCAAAAATGATGAAAAGCCGTGTATCGATAAGCTGAAAGAATGGGATTTGGATAAGTATTTCGTGTTCAATTCGATTAATTGGGAGCCGAAAGGTCAGAGGATTAAAGATACTGTCGAAAGTATGAATTTAAGATCTTGTAATGTACTTTTTATTGACGATAATAAGCTGAATTTGGAGGAGGCAAAGTTTTTCTGCCCCGATATTATGACAATGCTGCCCGATAAAATCGGTGAACTTTATGCGGCGGTTTCAATGCTTGATAAGAATGACGAAAAATTATCACGTCTTGAAAGTTACAAGGTGCTTGAAAAGAAAAATAAGATTAAAAAGAGTATCGGCTCAAATGAAGAATTTTTGCGACAGAGCAATATCCACGTTGATTTTAATTCGGATTGTGCGGAACATCTTGACAGATTACATGAGCTTATATTCCGTGCAAATCAGCTTAATTTTACGAAAGTGCGTTCAACGAAAGACGAACTTAAAGCGTTGTTTGAAGATGAAAATGCGAAATGTGAATATATAACGGCGTATGACAAGTACGGTGAATACGGAATTGTCGGCTTTTATGCCGTAAAGGATAATACGCTTGTGCATTTTCTGTTTTCGTGCCGTACGCTCGGTATGGGGATTGAGCAATATACATATGAAAAAATCGGTTGTCCGAAACTTGATGTTGTAGGTGACGTATCGGTTAAAATCGGCAAAGATGAGCCGACTGTAACGTGGATAAATCAAGATAACGTAAAGACGGATAATGAATTTGAGGACATAAAAAATACCGGTTTTAAGGTGCTTATAAAAGGGCCTTGCGACTTAAATCAAATATTTTCGTTCATAAAAAATGAGGATATATTCGATTGTGAGTTCACGTATGTGAGCCGCGAAAAACAGTCGCTCGGTGTTGCGATTGAGGGTATGAACCATACTTCGCAAATTGTAAATGCCTATTCGATTACAGACGAAGAAACAGCCGAAATTTGTAAACTTCCGATATGCGACAGTCAAATGTACTCGGACAGCATTTATAAAAATAAGTACGGAATGATTTTTATAAGTATTTTGACTGACGCTAATCTCGGCGTGTATCGAAATAAAAACAACGGTGCTGTTTTTGCGTTTGGTGAGTATATTTATCCGCTTACCGACAAGGCTATGTGGAAAAAGTATATTAATAAAGAAGTTTATACCGCAAATTGTGATTTTAAAGAAAAGGATTTGCAGAAGATTGCGGAAGAATATGAATTTTTGGGCAGACTTACACCAAAGCAGACGGCGGAAAATCTGCGGTTTATCTATGAGCATATCAAAACCGATACGGAACTTGTTATTTTGCTTGGCTGCGAACGTGAGTACAAGGATAACAAGCTGGAGGCTTGGGTGAACAGGCACAATGACCACAAGGAATATAATGCGGCGGTACGGAAAGAATTTGACGGCTGCAAAAATGTGACGTTGTTTGACGTGAATGAATATATAACGTCGGACGATGATTTTAACGACAGTGTAAACCATTATAAAAAACGTGTGTATTACTTGATGGCACAAAAATTTACCGAAATGATAAATGCTCATGCAAACGCAGATGTAGCAAAGCAAACGTCAAAAGCAAAACTTGCGTATTTAACATTAAAACAAAAAATTAAAAAGATTGTTAAACCAAACGGTTAAATTTTATATTGACAAAACAGTTGCATTAGAATAAAATTAAACTATTGATTAAAATAATTTGGGAGATTATAAATGAGTATACGAAAGGTAACTATATGCTTGGCGGTGATTCTTTTCATATCTGCCACCGTACTTGCATTTACATCTAATAAACGTGCAGAAAAAAAGGCTGAAAAAGAATATACGCCTACCGTACAGACGGTCACAATGACGGCTGTCGGCGACTGTACGTTGGCAACTGACATAAACGCAGACCCAAACGGCAGCTTTAAATCGGTTGCCGAGTCTTTAAACGGCGATTATTCATATTTCTTTAAAAATGTTTCACCGATATTTTCGGAGGACGATTTAACTATCGTAAATTTTGAGGGTACTTTGTCAAATCAAGGAACAAGACAGGATAAGCAGTTTGCTTTCAGAGGTAAGCCTGAATATGTGCAGATACTTACATCGTCAAGCGTTGAGGCGGCAAACCTTGCCAATAACCACAGTGCCGATTACGGTGACGTAAGTCTTTCGGACACGATAAAATATTTGAATGAGGCCGGTATCTCCAATTTTATAGGTACGAATACCGCGATAAGAGATGTAAACGGAATATCGGTCGGACTTGTCGGAATTGACGCACTTGACGAAACAGAGGCGGCAAAACTTGAAAATGTTATCGGTTCGGTTAAAAGTCTTGGTGCACAGCTTGTTATAGTAAGTATTCATTGGGGTGAAGAAAAGGCTACCGCTCCGAACGATACACAAATCGAGCTTGCACACAAGGCGATTGACGCAGGTGCGGACCTTGTTTTGGGAACACATCCTCACGTTTTACAGGGTATTGAAAAATACAACGGTAAATATATAGCGTACAGTTTGGGCAACTTCTGTTTCGGCGGTAACAATAATCCGGCGGATAAAGATACCGTTATATACAGACAGACATTTACGTTTGTTGACGGAGTTATGCAAGAGGACGATAATATGACGCTTATTCCGGCAACAATTTCGGGTCATGATGAGTATAACGACTATCAGCCGGCAATAGCTGAGGGTGACAGAAAGACTCAAATAGAGAATAAGTTGATTGAATATTCGACACCGCTCGGACTTTCTACGCTTAATTTCAGATAATTTGTTTTTACTATTGACAAATGGCAGTAAAGTTTAGTATAATATAACACAGATTAGATGAGATTAGAACAGACAGAGCATATTTTAATATGATTTTTATGCCTCTTGGACTTATCTGTCTGAGAGGTTTTTCTGTTTTTTCTTGCAAAAAAGAAAGGAAGATGTAAAATGAAAAATTTAAAGAAGATTATTGCAATGGGACTAACAGCCGCACTATGTGCCATTTCTTTGGCAGGTTGCGGAGGCACACAAAACGGTGGAACTGACGGAGTAACAGACACAAATGCTAAAGATACATATAAAATCGGTGTACTTCAATACGCAGACCATCCGTCACTTGATAACTGCCGCGAGGGCTTTAAGCAGGGACTTGATTCAGAGGGTATCAAGTATGATATTACAGAATCATCTGCAAAAGGCGACGACTCAACAAATACGCAAATCGCACAGCAATTTGTTTCACAAGGTATGGATCTTGTATGCGGTATCGCAACACCGTCTGCACAGGCTTGCTACAATGCGGCTTATGAAGCAAAAATTCCTGTAATCTTTAACGCAGTTTCAGACCCTGTTGCCGCAAAGCTTGCAGAAAGCGATACACAGGCAATGGACGGAATTACAGGTGTAAGCGATATGTTGCCTGTTGACGAACAGTTAAAGCTTATCCGTGAAATGTTGCCTGAGGCAAAGAAAATCGGTATACTTTACACAACAAGTGAAGCAAATTCTGTTTCTACAATAGAAACATACAAGCAAAAAGTAGGCGAATACGGTTTTGAACTTGTTGAAAAGGGTATTACAAATGCCGCTGAAATTCCGCAGGCAGTAGACCTTTTGGTAAGCGAAGTTGACTGTATCTCAAATATGACAGACAACACAGTTGTTGAAAACTTGCCTATACTTCTTGAAAAGGCAACTGCTAAAAACATTCCTGTATTCGGCAGTGAAGAAGAACAAGTAGGAAACGGCTGTATCGCGTCAGCCGGTATCGACTACATTGAACTTGGTAAAAAAGCAGGCGTTATGGCTGCAAGAGTGCTAAAGGGTGAGGACGTTAAGAATATCCCTTACGAAACTCTTACAGAAAGTAAAATTACTATCAACACTGATGCCGCAGAAAAAATCGGAGTAACAATACCGCAGTCAATCACAGACAGAGCTGAGGTCAAAAACGCTCCGTCTGAATCATGATTGAAGGACTGATAGTCGGAATACTTGAGCAGGGACTGATATATGGAATAATGGCTATGGGTGTGTATATCACCTATACCATTCTTGATTTCCCCGATTTGTCTGTAGACGGTACGTTCCCTCTCGGAATAGCTATATGCTTTGTGATGATTAATAACGGTCTTAATCCGTGGCTTGCATTGCTTGCGGCATTTGCCGCAGGGTGCATAGCCGGTATGTTTACGGGAATTTTCAACGTAAAACTCAGAATACGCAATCTTCTTTGCGGTATTCTTACTATGACGGCTCTTTATTCGATAAATTACGGAATAGTCGGAAAAGCGTCGGATTTCCTAAGTATGGATACAACGACTATTTTCTCACAGACAGCTTTCCTTTTCGGAAACGGTCACTTTGCATTGTACTCTAAACTTGTTGTTATTCTTGTGATTACGCTTATCGCAAAGTTTGCACTTGATTGGTATATGCGTACCAAGTCGGGATTTCTTTTAAGAAGTGTCGGAGATAATGAGGGGCTTGTAATCACGCTTGCACAAAATCCGGGAACGATTAAAATTATCGGTCTTGCGATTGCAAACGGACTTGTTTCGCTTGCCGGTGCGGTGTACTGCCAATACGGCAAAGCGTTTAACGTTGCGTCTGGTACGGGTACTGTTGTTATGGGTCTTGCCGCCGTTATTATCGGCTCGACTATATTTAAGAAAATTAAATTCCTCAGAATTACAACAGGCGTGCTTTTCGGTATGATTATTTATAAGGCTTGTATTTCAATCGCACTTGCCGCAGGCTTGCGTTCACAGGATACAAACCTTATGATTACGATTTTGTTTATCGCAACACTTTGCGTAGACGAATTTTTGCTTAAAAAGAAGAAAGTTGGGGTGAAGAAAAATGCTTGAACTTTCTCACATTTATAAAACTTTTAATCAAGGAACTATTGATGAAAAGGTGCTTTTTTCGGATTTTAACATAACCGTAAACGACGGTGATTTTGTCGGAGTTATCGGTTCAAACGGTTCGGGAAAAACGACTATGTTAAATGTCATTTCGGGCGATATGCCGATTGACAGCGGAAGTGTTTTGCTTGACGGTAAGGAGCTTAATAAGCTGAAAAACTTTAAACGTGCTCAGAGAATAGGCAGAGTTTTTCAAAATCCCGCAATGGGAACCTGTCCGTCAATGACGATATGGGAAAACCTGTCTATCGCAGATAATAAGGGTAAGAATTTCGGACTTTCGTTTGGACTCAACCGTCAGAGAAAAGACTTTTACCGTTCACAGCTTGAACTTTTGGGTATGGGACTTGAAAACAGACTTTCAACTCTTGCAGGCTCACTTTCGGGCGGTCAAAGACAGGCACTTGCACTTATTATGGCGACTATGATCAGACCTGATTTGTTGCTTTTGGACGAACATACAGCTGCGCTTGACCCTAAATCTTCTGATACGGTTATGATGCTTACGGATAAGATTGTTCATGAAAAGAACATAACAACCATTATGGTAACGCATAATCTTCGTCACGCGGTTGAGCATGGCACAAGAACTGTTATGATGCATAACGGCGAGGCTATTATGGATGTTTCGGGTGCGGAAAAAGATAATAAGACAATAAATGACTATTTGACAGTGTTTAACGAAATAAGTATTGAATGCGGAAATTAGCATAAAAGCTGAATTTGGATATATTCAAATTCAGCTTTTTTAGTATAAAAATCAGCAAATTTTTCATTCTCTTCTTGAATTTTTATTCATTAAAGTTTATAATGAAAAAAGATGCTCAAGAGAGATATTGGAGCGATTTGGAGTAAGGGAGAAAAAACTATGTTAAAAAACTTAACCGCATTTTTGACGGCAGCTGTAATGGTTACATCAGTTGCGTCAATACCGGTGTTGACGTCATATGCCGACACAAATTCAACTACTGAAAAACGAGTAATGGAAAAACTTGATCGAGGCACTGTTGCCGTTAAAACAAATGGCGGTGTGTATTTGTCGTGGCGACTTTTGGGTACGGAAAGTCTTACAAATCAAGCATTTGATATATACCGTGACAGTGAAAAAATATACACAACAGGCGAACACGATGCAACTTGCTATACCGATTCAAAAGGTACGGCGGATAACAAGTATACAGTTGTGCCGAAAGGTGAGGCAATAGACAAAACAGAGGCGGTTGATGTTTGGACAACAAACACAACATATAAAGGTCGTTCTGTGGCATATAAAGACATTGCGTTTAAAGTTCCTGACGGAGGAAAGACGCCGACAGATGAAGAATATACATATACCGCAAACGATATGAGTGTGGGCGACCTTGACGGTGACGGAGAATATGAATACATCGTAAAATGGGACCCGTCTAATTCAAAGGATAATTCCGTTAAGGGTTATACGGGCAATGTGTACTTGGACGCATATGAGCTTGACGGCACTCTTCTTTGGAGAATAGATTTGGGAGTTAATATCCGCGCGGGTGCGCACTATACTCAATATATGGTCTATGATTTTGACGGTGACGGTAAGTCGGAAGTCATATTAAAAACAGCACCGGGCTCAAAAGACGGTGAGGGTAATTATGTCTCAAAAGCAGGAAAAAATATAACCAAGGGTGACGATAAAAAAGATTACAGAAATTCATCCGGTTTGCTTGTGGGCGAGGATGGCGGACCGGAGTATTTAACTGTATTTAACGGTGAAACAGGCGCGGCAATGCAGACTGTTGATTTTGACCCGCCGAGAAGTATTTTGACATCTTCCGAATGGGGCGACAGCTATGCAAACAGAAGTGAAAGATACCTTGCCGCGGTGGCATATCTTGACGGTGTACATCCAAGCGTTGTTATGACGAGGGGATATTATACATATGTGTATGCGGCGGCATATACTTGGGACGGCACAGACCTTAAAGAACAATGGCTTTCAACTAATACACCGACAGAAGCAAATGGCGGTACAGGTTGTACCGTAAAATATGCAGACGGTACAAGTAAAAATAATACAAACAAAACGCTTTATGCACAAGGTGCACACAGTGTATCGGTAGCTGACGTGGATAATGACGGATATGACGAGATTATTTTCGGCAGTGCGGTTCTTGACCATGACGGAACTGTTTTGACGTATGACGGTCGAGGACACGGTGATGCGGAACACGTTTCGGACTTTGATAACGACGGAAAACAAGAAATATTTATGGCACACGAGGCAGGTAAGCACAATGATAAAATAATTCCATATGCGGTAGATATAAAGAGATATAATGGTGATATTATGCTACAAGCCGCACAGGGAGATATAGGCAGAGGTATTATGGATAATGTCGATGATAAATATGCACTGTCAAGCGGTAATCTTTCGTTGTTCTGGTCGGTAGCGGCTGACGGTATATATAATCAAGCAGGTGAAAAAGTAGGAAATATACCTAATACCAATGGAAGCAATATGGAGAATTTTGCAGTTTATTGGGACGGTGATTTGGGACGAGAATTGCTTGACGGAAATAAACTTGTAAAATACAGCATAAAAAGCGGTACGGAAAGAATTTATTATAACAGTAAAAATTCAACATTGCCGGGTTCAATAAATAACAGTACAAAGTCAAATGCGTGTCTTACAGCCGACCTTTTCGGTGATTGGCGTGAAGAAATCGTGCTTAGATACGGTGACGGTGTGAGAATTTATTTTTCGACTATTCCGACTGATTACAGACTTACAACGCTTATGCACGACAGTCAATATCGTTGCGCAATAGCATGGCAGAATGTCGGATACAACCAGTCGCCTCATACAAGCTATTATATAGGTTCGGCGGCTTTGGCGAAAGATTCGGGTGGCAACACATTAAACTACCTTGCACCGAATACGTCATTTACTGAGGTGACTTATCCTGACACATCGTCAATTACACCGCGTCCGACAATTAAGACAACGCCTGAACCTGTTTCGGTTTCTGTCACTCCGGACGCAGACGCGTATCTTGTTGACGGTACAACAGCACATGGATCTGATGAAGAATTAAAAATTAATCAGGCGACAGATTATTACTCGTCAACATCTCCGGGATTAAAGGATATTAAAGGTTTGGGGTTGATACGTTTTGACCTTTCCAAATATGCCGGTAAAAAATTAACTTCGGCAACATTGAAATTGTACGATAAATTTACTAATACAGATAAGAGAAATTCGGTTTTGCACCTCGATTATTGTTCAAAAAATGATTGGGATGAGGCGACCGTTACTATAAATGATATAAAGACAAGAGGCGAGGATACGCCGTTGTCGTCATTGGGTTTGCAAGTGTCACCTGCATACAATGTCGATTATAAGGAAATATCGTTCGATGTGACGGATGTGATAAAAGAGAAGTGTACAGATAATTTGATTACGTTTACATTGTGGACAGGTACAGGACGTGAACAGGTTATCGCGTCAAAGGAATACAGCGGTACAGATGCGCAAGGACCGACACTTGTTTTGGAATTTGAGGGAGAAGAGCCGACAGCGACGCCAACGGTAGTGCCAACGGCAACACCAACATTAAAGCCGACAGCGACACCGACGGTAGTGCCAACGGCAACACCAACGGTAGTGTCAACGGCAACACCAACATTAAAGCCGACAACAATTCCGACAGCAATCCCAACGGTGATTCCAACAACGACACCAAATTTGGCAAACAACAAAATCACAGCTATGATAAATAGCAACAACAAACTTGATGTCACACTTGATTTTGAAAATGTGGATATGAATGATGTTAATGTGTATGTTGCCTTTAAGAATAATGGTAAGCTTGTGGGAATGAAAATGCCACAGGCAAACGAGTTAAAGGGAATAGATTTGATTGATAAAGAGTATACGGATATAGAGGTTTATGCTTGGGATAATAAGCAGAAACCGTATGCGAATATAGTACGTATCGTTAATAATGTACAATAAACAAAAAACTGATGTGGAAACACATCAGTTTTTTTGTTATCTTATAAAATTAGTTTTTCATAATATTTCATCTCTTATTAACCGATTATACCGCAAACGTCCTCTGCAATTTGCTCAGGAGTAAGACGGTTTGCTTTGACGATTTCTTCAGGGTTATATCTGTCAAGAAATTCTTTCTTTAAACCGTAATTCAATACCTTGACGTCAGAATTGCCGTAAAATCTTGCAATCTTTTCGCCGAAACCACCGTCTAAAACACCGTCCTCGACTGTTATAACAATGTCATGGTTTTCTTTAAGCTGTTCCAAAAGCTTATCGTCAGTACCTGTAATGTAAATCGGGTTTATAAGTGTAGGTTTTACACCTGTTTTGTTTTCGATAATTTCAGCCGTTTTTGCACCTACCGAATAGAATGAGCCAAGTGCAGCGATTGCAATTTTACTGCCGTTTTGAGTAACTTCATATTTATTTAGCTTGCTGAAGTCCTTTGTAACCTTTTTGCCGTCTGATACAACACTGATAGGTACACGGATTGCAACAGGGTGGTCGTTTTGCTCAATACTCCAATCAAGCATTGCAAGGTATTCTTCCTTTGTTGTCGGTGCAAGATAGACAAGATTAGGAATGTTAGACATCATCGGAATATCATATATACCAAGGTGAGTAACGTCATTCATACCGTAAACAGACGCCCAATATACAAGGAGTGTTGCGGGACTGTTGTTGATACATAAATCCTGTGAAAGCTGGTCGTAGGTACGTTGAATAAATGTGCTGTAAACACCGTAAACAGGCTTGCCGCCGCTCTTTGCGATACCTGACGCAAGTGCAACGGCTGTTTCTTCGGCGATACCAACGTCAACAAACTGTGAGCCTGCCTCTTTTCTCTTGTCCTCTGTGAAACCGAAAACAGTAGGTGTGGCAGATGTAATTCCGACAACAGTCTTGTCCTCTTTCATTTTCTTTAAAAGAATATCGGCTGTCATTGACGAATAATCTTCTCCGCCGTCTTGCGACATATCGGATTTACCTGTTTCAAGGTTGAATGGACCGCAGTAGTGCCAATTTTCCTTGTTTTCTTCTGCTATTTTGTAGCCCTTACCTTTTTGAGTACAAATGTGAACAACTACAGGATAAGTGCTGTCTTTAACCTGCTCGAATGCGGTGATAAGCGAATCAATGTCATTTCCGTCTTTTACAAATACATAGTCAAGTCCCATTGATTTGAAAAGATTACATTCCGATTTACCGTCTGTATCGCGAAGTTGTTTTAGGTTTTTATACAAACCGCCGTGATTTTCTGCGATAGACATATCGTTATCGTTTACAACGATTATAAGATTGCTGTTAAGCTCACTTGCAAAGTCAAGTCCTTCAAGAGCCTCACCGCCCGAAAGTGAACCGTCACCGATTACGGCAATTATATTTTCACTGTCACCCTTTAAATCACGACCTTTTGCAAGACCGCAGGCAAGTGAAACGGAAGTTGAAGTGTGACCGATTGTAAAGAAATCGTGGTCGCTTTCGTCGGGATTGCTGTAACCCGATACGTCATCATACTTGTCCTCGTACAAAAACGCATCTTTTCTGCCTGTAAGCATTTTATGCGGATAGCTTTGGTGAGAAACATCATACACGATTTTGTCTGTCGGTGAGTTAAAGACATAGTGAAGTGCGATTGTCGCCTCTACCATACCGAGATTAGGACCGAAGTGTCCGCCGTGCTTGCTTAGCTTTTGCAAAAGTGCTTTACGCATTTCGTCTGCAAGAATGTGAAGCTGTTCACTGTTTAAATTTTTTACGTCTGTCGGTTGATTGATTTTTTCAATATACATTTAAAATTCCTCCATAAGTTTATTTAATGTTATTTACCTATTTTGTTTTGGATACAATGACTTTAGCAACGTCAATCCCAAGATAATTCGCCTGTTTTCACGGCTGTTTCGTAACGGTCGATTTTGTAGTTTAGTCGTTTTAGCGTGACATTCATTTGTTCCATTTGGTCGAGTAAATTTTTTCTTTGCTCAACCAAAAGCTGAAGTCTTGCCGGAATGGTTTCGTCACCCTCTTGACAAAGCTTGACATATTCGATTATAGATTCGACAGGCAGACCGGCACTTCTCATACAGATAACGTGCTCAACCCAACCTAAGTCGCTTTCCTGATAATCACGAATACCGCTTGATGTTCGTGTAACAGGCGGTATCATTCCGATACGTTCATAATATCGCAAAGTGTCCTGTGAAATATCGTATTTTTCGCTTACTTCTTTTATAGTCATTAAAATCACCTCGCATATATTTTTTATTTACAAGTATATTATAATACTTGGAGTTTACTCTAAGTCAATAGTTTTTTGAAAATTTTTTGAAATAAATTAAGTGGAGGAGAGAATTTCGTATAAAAAAACAGGCAAAACCTTTCGGCTTTGCCTGTCTTATTATCATATTCGATAATGAATTAGTTTTCTTCGTTAATCTTAGCTTGAGCAGCTGCAAGTCTTGCGATTGGCACACGGAATGGTGAGCATGAAACATAGTCAAGACCAATCTTGTGGCAGAACTCAACTGATGATGGGTCGCCGCCGTGTTCACCGCAGATACCGATGTGAAGTTTTGGATTAACCGGCTTACCAAGCTTAATAGCTGTTTCCATAAGCTTACCAACACCCTTTTGGTCAATCTTAGCGAACGGATCGTTTTCAAAGATTTTAGCGTCATAGTAAGCGTCAAGGAACTTACCTGCGTCGTCACGTGAGAAACCGAATGTAAGCTGAGTAAGGTCGTTTGTACCGAAACAGAAGAAGTCAGCTTCGTTAGCAATTTCGTCAGCTGTTAGAGCCGCACGAGGAATTTCAATCATTGTACCAACTTCGTACTTAAGTTCGATGCCTGATGCAGCGATTTCAGCGTCAGCTGTTTCTACAACGACTTTCTTAACGTACTTCAATTCTTTTATGTCGCCGATAAGCGGAATCATAATTTCAGGAACGATTGTCCAATCAGCGTGAGCCTTTTGAACGTTGATAGCTGCACGAATAACAGCCTTTGTCTGCATTTTTGCAATTTCAGGATATGTTACTGCAAGACGGCAACCTCTGTGACCCATCATAGGGTTAGCCTCGTGCAGACCGTTGATAATATCCTTAATAGCCTCAACGCTCTTGCCTTGAGCCTTTGCAAGCAATTCAATATCTTCTTCTTCTGTAGGAACGAACTCGTGTAGAGGTGGGTCCAAGAATCTGATTGTTACAGGGTTACCTTCAAGAGCCTCGTAAAGTTGCTCGAAGTCACCTTGTTGCATAGGAAGAATTTTATCAAGAGCTGCTTCTCTTTCTTCAACTGTATCAGCACAAATCATTTCTCTGAATGCGTCAATTCTGTTGCCTTCAAAGAACATATGCTCTGTACGGCAAAGACCGATACCTTCTGCACCAAGCTCCTTAGCTTTCTTAGCGTCAGCAGGAGTATCTGCGTTTGTACGAACTTTTAGTGTTCTGTACTTATCAGCCCATGACATAATTCTGCCGAATTCACCTGCGATTGATGCATCAACTGTTGGGATAATACCGTCATAGATATTACCTGTTGAACCGTCAAGTGAAATTGTATCACCTTCGTGATATTCTTTACCGTTAAGTGTAAACTTCTTGTTTTCTTCGTCCATTGCGATGTCGCCGCAACCTGATACACAGCATGTACCCATACCACGGGCAACAACGGCTGCGTGAGATGTCATACCGCCGCGAACTGTAAGGATACCTTGAGCGGCTTTCATACCTTCGATATCTTCAGGAGAAGTTTCAAGTCTTACAAGAACAACCTTTTCGCCTCTTGCAGCCCATTCTTTAGCGTCGTCAGCTGAGAATACAATCTTACCTGCTGCGGCACCCGGAGATGCACCAAGAGCCTTACCCATTGGTGTAGCAGCCTTTAGAGCGGCAACGTCAAATTGTGGGTGAAGTAGTGTATCAAGGTTTCTTGGGTCGATCATTGCAACAGCTTCTTTTTCTGTTCTCATACCTTCGTCAACAAGGTCACAAGCAATCTTCAAAGCAGCTTGAGCAGTTCTCTTACCGTTTCTTGTTTGTAGCATATAAAGCTTTTTATTTTCAACAGTGAATTCCATATCCTGCATATCTCTGTAGTGATCTTCAAGAAGTTTGCAAACATCCTTGAACTGAGCAAATGCCTCAGGGAATTCTTCTTCCATCTTTGCGATTGGCATTGGTGTACGAACGCCGGCAACAACGTCTTCACCTTGAGCGTTTATAAGGAATTCACCCATAAGCTTCTTTTCACCTGTAGCAGGGTCACGAGTAAATGCAACACCTGTACCGCAGTCATCACCCATGTTACCGAATGCCATTGACTGTACGTTTACGGCTGTACCCCATGAATAAGGAATGTCGTTATCACGACGGTATACGTTAGCTCTTGGGTTATCCCATGAACGGAATACGGCTTTAACGGCACCCATAAGCTGTTCTTTAGGATCTGATGGGAAGTCTTCGCCAATCTTTTCCTTATATTCAGCCTTAAATTGTGATGCAAGTTCCTTTAGGTCGTCAGCTGTAAGCTCAACGTCAAAAGTAACTCCCTTTTCTTCTTTCATCTTGTCGATAAGTTCTTCAAAATACTTCTTACCGACTTCCATAACTACGTCTGAATACATCTGAATAAATCTTCTGTAACAGTCCCAAGCCCATCTTGCGTTACCTGACTTCTTAGCGATAACTTCAACAACGTCTTCGTTAAGACCAAGGTTCAAGATTGTATCCATCATACCCGGCATTGATGCTCTTGCACCACTACGAACAGAGACAAGAAGTGGGTTTTCCTTATCGCCGAACTTCTTACCTGTGATTTCTTCCATCTTGCCGATGTACTCGTTGATTTCAGCCATAATATCAGGATTGATTGTGCGACCGTCTTCGTAATATTGAGTACAAGCCTCAGTTGTAATTGTGAAACCTTGCGGTACCGGAAGACCGATATTTGTCATTTCAGCAAGGTTAGCACCTTTACCGCCAAGCAACTCTCTCATAGTTGCATTACCTTCTGTAAAAAGGTAACAATACTTTTTTGCCATTGGATTCTCCTCCTAAAGTTATAAAAATAGTAGCGACGGCGTCTGCCGCCATATGTCTGTATATTAATTATACCATAAATAAACGAAATGTCTATATTATTTATTCAATTTTTTTATAATTTGTGAAAAATATATCATTGTTTAGATATTTTTTTTATAAATCGACAAAAAAACACCGATGTGTCGGTGTTTTTTAGATTAGTTTTTTACGTCTTTCATTTCAAATACGTTAATTTTCGGTGCTTTGTATGACTCAATGTAGTCAAGTGTTTCGTCCACGTCATCGAAAACTTTGTAAAGAAGTTTACAGCCCGCTCTCAAAAACTTTTCCTTGACCGCAACTTCAAGCATATCAATCATTGCGTTGTAATATCCGTTTACGTTAAGTATGGCGATAGCTTTGTTATGTCTTTCAAGCTGTTTTAGAGTAAACACTTCAAAAAATTCCTCAAAAGTGCCTATTCCGCCGGGAACAATAACAAAAGCGTCCGCTCTTTCTTCCATTATACGTTTTCTTTCACGCATTGTGTCCGTTCTGATAAGTTCCGTACAGTCTTGGAAAATACGGCCGTCAACACCCATATCTTCATCATCAAAGAAATTCGGTACAACACCGACAATTTCGCCTTTCTTTTCATAAACACCGCGTGCAACCGCACCCATAAGTCCGGATGCACCTGCACCGTAAACAAGTCCGTGACCTCTGTCAGCAATTTTGCGTCCAAGTTCTTCGACTTGGCTGACATAAGATTTATCTATTGTGCTGCTTGACGCTCCGAATACACAAATTTTCATAATACATACCCCTTTCTGCCTGTTATTTTTGAGAAAAACTGTTGTAGAAAACAGTTTCGTTTAAATCTTTTCTGCTTGAATGAGCCGCCGAAGGCTCTGCGTCGTCTGACGGATAACCTGTCGGTAAAAATGCAACGGGAACATAATTTTCAGGCAAATTGAATTGCTCTTTTACGTCCTTCGGATTAAATGAGCCTACCCAAGTCGTTCCGAGCCCTATGCTTTTTGCCGCCAACATCATATGCGTTGCAACGATAGCCGCGTCGATTTCACCCTCGTCGTGTCCGTCATTTCCGCGCGTCCAAGATGTTTCTTTGTCGTAACATACAAGGAAATTAAGCGGCGGATTAAATGCAAATTTCGTGCATTTGCTCACCTTTTCAAGTTCTTTTTCGTCGGTAAGTACAAGTATTCTCTGTGGCTGAAAATTTACGGCGGTAGGCGCTGCCTGCATTGCCGCAAGAATATAATCTATCTTTTCTTTCTCTACTTTTTTATCAGAAAATTTTCTGAGCGAAAATCTGTTTTTTGCCAATTCTAAAAAATCCATTTTTAATCACTCCTCATCGTATTCTTTCCTTATTATTGTTATTTTATCATAAATATTATTGTTTGTAAATAAATTAAATTTTAATAATAATTGAATTTTTTATAAGTGTGTGTTATAATATATGCAAATGAGAAAAAGGAGGTTTTCTGATGTATACCGTTGATTTACACAATCATACAAAATTCAGCTATGACGGCTCGAACACACCCGAAGAAGTAATTGAAAATGCAATCAGACACGGTGTTGACGTTATCGGTATAACCGACCATCAATTCTCAATCGGTGAAAATCTTCCTATATATTATGAATATATTCAGCATTGTAAAATAAAATATGCCGATAAAATAAAAGTTCTTTGCGGTCTTGAAATCGGTACACGTCCGACACCGCCGGAATCGCTTCCGCGTGCAACGGAAAATTTTGATTATGTACTTTTTGAATGCCTTGACGATACAAGGGCAATAGATTTTTATGAATTTTTGGAATGGCGAAAGCTGTTTAAATGCAAAGCAGGTCTTGCACATACCGATATTTTCAAACTCGGTGAAAGATACGGACTTGATATAATAAAAATTTTACGTGACAACGATATTTTTTGGGAACTGAATACTTCGGGAAATTACATATATTATTATGATTTTCTTACCAACGAAAAGAAACAACAGATAATAAAAGAAAGCGGAATTCCCGTAAGCGTCGGTTCTGATACGCATTACATTGCGGAATATCGTAAAAAACAAATTCGCCGTGCGAATGAATTATTGCAAAAATTAAATATTCCTTTACCATAAAAATGACGATTTTTAATCGCCTTCAGACTGTCGACAAATTGTCCGGAACGTGCAATATATTATTTTTATATTTT
>ERZ773269.1427-NODE-1427-length-22653-cov-40.094477_pt1 | contig 22653 bp, 13 predicted proteins | sample MGYA00511958_ERZ773269 | MGnify/ENA primary metagenome ERZ773269 (study PRJEB29015, sample SAMEA2737761) | human gut metagenome | biome: human gut; feature: human-associated habitat; material: faeces | place: China | collected 2012 ... | reverse complement strand
ACCGACATTCGCAAAGAGCCCGGCACAGCAGTTTTATGTAAATGCAGAGAAATACGCAGACCTGGATGCATTTATTGAGGCGGCAAAGGCAGCTCCTGGACAGTTAAAAGCCTGCACGGAGGTTGGCGCATACACCTATTACGAGCTGCTTGCATTTGAGAAGGCAGCAGATGTCGATCTGGATCTGGTGGATGTAGGATCAAACTCTGATAAGATTGCCGCTATGCTTTCCGGTCAGGTTGACTTAATGCCGGGTACCTATTTAAACTGCCAGGATTATGTGACAGCTGGTCAGTTTGTCTGCATTGGAATGCCGACGGAAGAGCGTTTTGAACTGACACCGGATATTCCGACATTAAAAGAGCAGGGAATTGATGAGATTTATCCGGATCTGGACTATTCTTTCTATTTCCCGAAAGATACTCCGGATGATATCATTGGATGGTATGATGAATTAGTTCAGAAGGTTCTTGCAGATGACGCGGCACAGGAAGCAATTGCAAAGATTGAGATGCTCCCGTATTATTTAAGTCCTGCTGATTCTGAGAAGAATGATGAGCAGATCTATAACACCATCAAGAAGATTGCAGAAAGCTTACAGTAAAGAGAGTAATTTATGGCAAATATGCGTTTTATCCTGCGCTGGCACGGAGAAAAGGATCCGGTCTCTTTAAAACAGTATGCACAGGTACCGGGAATTTACGGAGTGGTGACATCCCTCTATCATATGTCATTGGGCGAGATATGGGATAAAAAGGAAGTATTAAAACTGGTTCAGAGGGCCGGAGAATACGGATTAAAGCTGGAGATTGTGGACAGCTTCCGCATTCATGAGGATATCAAGCGTGGTTATCCGACAAGAGACCGGCTGATTGAAAACTACAAAGCCAATATCCGGATGCTGGCAGAGTGCGGCATTAAGATCATTTGCTATAACTTTATGCCTGTGTTTGACTGGACGCGCACAGATCTGGAATATAAACTTCCGGATGGCTCGGATTGTCTGGCTTTTGAGGCAGAAAAGGTGAATAAAATTCCCTTCGCAGCTGCACTTCTGTTTATAACTCTGCCCTTATTTGTGAGTTATTCAAATGTTATTAGGTTGCAGGCCTGTAAGAGAGTGGTTTACCGCCTCCCTGTAGTGTGAAACAATCATTCATATATAAGGTTTAGATTGGGGTAGTCCGGTGATTGATGACGATGGCTACCGCCCGAACGTAGGAATAGTAATTTGTAATCGTCAGGGCCAGGTCATGTGGGCAAGGCGATATGGTCAGCACTCCTGGCAGTTCCCGCAAGGTGGGATCAATCCGGGAGAGTCCCCAGAACAAGCGATGTACCGGGAGCTTTTTGAAGAGGTCGGTTTAAGCCGTAAAGATGTTCGCATCCTGGCCTCGACCCGCAACTGGTTGCGTTACAAGTTACCGAAACGTTTGGTGCGTTGGGACACAAAGCCGGTTTGTATCGGCCAGAAACAGAAGTGGTTTCTTCTGCAGTTGGTGGGCAACGATTCAGACATCAATATGCAAACCAGCAGTACGCCGGAGTTCGATGGCTGGCGCTGGGTAAGCTATTGGTATCCTGTTCGTCAGGTCGTGTCATTTAAACGCGATGTTTACCGTAGGGTGATGAAAGAGTTTGCAAGTGTGGTTATGCAGCTTCAGGAGATCCCGCCTAAGCCGCAAAGCGCACCTGCCTGGCGACGTAAAAGAGGTTAAGCTACGCAAATCATGCTCACCCGCTTGCGAGAAATAGTCGAGAAGGTGGCCAGTGCTCCGCGTCTGAACGAGGCGTTGAATATTCTGGTTACTGACATCTGTCTTGCGATGGAGACCGAGGTCTGTTCGGTGTATCTGGCCGACCACGATCGGCGCTGCTATTACCTGATGGCGACCCGTGGTTTGAAAAAACCACGGGGACGAACCGTAACGCTCGCATTTGATGAAGGGATTGTCGGTCTGGTTGGACGGCTGGCGGAACCCATCAACCTTGCCGATGCGCAAAAACACCCCAGTTTTAAATACATTCCTTCCGTAAAAGAAGAGCGCTTCCGCGCTTTCCTTGGTGTGCCAATTATCCAGCGTCGTCAGCTGCTCGGCGTTCTGGTCGTCCAGCAGCGTGAGCTGCGTCAGTACGATGAAAGCGAAGAGTCATTCCTCGTTACGCTGGCCACACAGATGGCGGCGATCCTCTCACAGTCTCAGCTTGCTGCGCTTTTTGGTCAGTATCGTCATACGCGTATCCGTGCTCTTCCGGCCTCGCCAGGCGTGGCGATTGCTGAAGGCTGGATGGACGCCACGCTGCCGTTAATGGAGCAGGTGTACGAAGCCTCCACGCTTGATGAAGCGCTGGAGCGCGAGCGTCTTACCGCAGCCCTGGAAGAGGCGGCGAATGAATTTCGTCGCTACAGCAAACGCTTTGCGGCGGGTGCGCAAAAAGAGACGGCGGCTATCTTTGACCTCTATTCACACCTGCTCTCAGACGCGCGTTTGCGTCGTGAGCTTTTTGCCGAGGTGGATAAAGGTTCGGTAGCAGAATGGGCCGTTAAAAAGGTTATCGAAAAGTTTGCTGAACAGTTTGCTGTATTAACTGACGGTTATCTGAAGGAGCGCGCCGGAGATTTACGCGCGCTGGGCCAACGTCTGCTGTTCCATCTGGATGACACCATTCAGGGGCCAAATGCCTGGCCAAAACGGTTTGTCCTGGTTGCCGATGAACTCTCGGCAACCACGCTGGCTGAACTGCCTCAGGACCGGCTGGCCGGCGTCGTGGTGCGCGATGGTGCCGCCAACTCACATGCCGCCATTATGGTACGTGCGCTGGGTATTCCTACCGTTATGGGGGCGGATATCCAGCCGTCGGTACTGCACCGACGCACGCTGGTGGTTGATGGTTACCGCGGTGAACTGCTGGTCGATCCTGAGCCGGTTCTGCTTCAGGAATATCAGCGTCTCATCAGCGAAGAGAATGAATTAAGCAAGCTGGCGGAAGATGACGTTAACCTGCCTGCGCAACTCAAAAGCGGAGAGCGGATCAAAGTCATGCTCAACGCGGGCTTAAGCCCGGAACACGAGGAGAAGCTTGGCAGCCGCATCGACGGCATCGGTTTATACCGCACTGAAATCCCGTTTATGTTGCAAAGTGGTTTCCCCTCCGAAGAGGAGCAGGTGGCGCAGTATCAGGGCATGTTGCAGATGTTTAACGACAAGCCCGTCACCCTGCGTACCCTGGATGTCGGGGCGGATAAACAGCTGCCGTATATGCCGATCAGCGAAGAGAACCCATGCCTGGGCTGGCGCGGGATCCGTATTACGCTCGATCAGCCGGAGATCTTTCTGATCCAGGTGCGCGCCATGCTGCGCGCCAACGCGGCGACGGGGAATCTCAGCATCTTACTGCCGATGGTGACCAGTATTGATGAGATCGACGAAGCGCGGCGCCTGATCGAACGTGCTGGCCGGGAAGTGGAAGAGATGATTGGCTATGCGATCCCTAAACCACGGATCGGTGTCATGCTCGAAGTGCCATCGATGGTCTTTATGTTGCCGCAGCTGGCTAACCGCGTTGATTTTATCTCTGTCGGTACGAACGACCTGACGCAATATATTCTGGCCGTCGATCGTAACAACACCCGCGTCGCCAGTATCTACGACAGTCTGCATCCGGCGATCATTCGCGCGTTAGCGATGATTGCCCGTGAGGCGGAGCAGTACGGCATTGATTTACGCCTGTGCGGCGAAATGGCCGGGGATTCAATGTGCGTCGCGATCCTGATTGGTCTGGGGTATCGCCACCTGTCGATGAACGGCCGTGCCGTCGCACGCGTGAAGTATTTGTTGCGACATATCGACATCAATGATGCTCGCGAGCTGGCTGAGCGCAGTCTTGAAGCGCAGCTGTCCGCGGAGGTACGGCACCAGGTGGCGGCGTTTATGGAACGACGCGGTATGGGTGGCCTGATTCGCGGCGGCCGCTAATCCTCTTACTCCCTCTCCCTGTGGTGAGAGGGCACCAGTTCGGATAAAACCCTATACACATCTTTTACATCTCTGGCGCATCCTCCACGCCCGCCTTATGCTATGATTCGCAACTTTGGAGCCTCTGCTTAAGGCAGAATCGCATTTCTACCGCTGTCCACTTTCAGCGGAATAACAACATCTTGTGGTGACAGATGAACAGTGGTTATCTGCATTTTCCGGAATTTGATCCGGTTATTTTCTCAGTAGGACCTGTTTCGCTTCACTGGTACGGTTTGATGTACCTGGTGGGCTTCATTTTTGCCATGTGGCTTGCTGGTCGTCGCGCCAGCCGTCCTGGCAGCGGCTGGACCAAAAACGAAGTGGAAAACCTGCTGTACGCGGGCTTCCTCGGCGTGTTCCTCGGTGGCCGTATTGGGTATGTGCTGTTCTATAACCTCCCGGTATTCCTGAACGATCCCCTCTACCTGTTCCGCGTCTGGGACGGCGGCATGTCCTTCCACGGCGGCCTGATTGGGGTGATCCTGGTGATGGTGATTTTTGCCAAACGCACCAAACGCAACTTCTTCCAGGTATCAGATTTTATCGCACCACTGATCCCATTTGGGCTGGGGGCTGGCCGTCTGGGCAACTTTATCAACGGTGAGCTGTGGGGGCGTGTTGACCCGAGCGTCTCTTTCACCATGCTGTTCCCCGGCTCGCGTGCAGAAGACATGGCGTTGCTGCCGTCGCATCCAGAGTGGCAATCCATTTTCGATACCTACGGCGTGCTGCCGCGTCATATGTCCCAGCTTTATGAGCTGGCGCTGGAAGGCGTCGTGCTGTTCATCATCCTGAACCTGTTTATTCGCAAACCGCGCCCGATGGGGTCTGTCTCCGGCCTGTTCCTGATTGGCTACGGCGCGTTCCGCATCATTGTTGAATTCTTCCGCCAGCCGGATGCACAGTTCACCGGTGAATGGGTACAGTACATCAGCATGGGGCAGATCCTCTCCATTCCGATGATTGTCGCGGGTGCCATTATGATGATTTGGGCGTATCGTCGTCGTCCACAGCAACAACTTTCCTGAGGAACCATGAAACAGTATCTTGAATTGATGAAAAAAGTGCTCGATGAGGGCACGCCGAAAAACGACCGTACCGGCACCGGTACGCTCTCCATTTTTGGCCACCAGATGCGCTTCAATTTACAGGAAGGCTTCCCTCTGGTGACGACCAAGCGCTGCCATCTGCGCTCGATCATTCATGAACTGCTCTGGTTCCTGCAAGGCGATACCAACGTTGCGTATCTGCACGAAAACAACGTCTCCATCTGGGACGAATGGGCAGATGAAAACGGCAACCTGGGCCCGGTTTACGGCAAGCAGTGGCGCGCATGGCCAACGCCTGATGGCCGCCATATTGACCAGATCACCACCGTGATGAACCAGCTGAAAAACGATCCGGACTCGCGCCGAATCATTGTTTCCGCCTGGAACGTGGGCGAGCTGGACAAAATGGCGCTGGCTCCGTGCCACGCGTTCTTCCAGTTCTACGTCGCTGACGGAAAGCTCTCCTGCCAGCTCTACCAGCGTTCCTGTGACGTGTTCCTCGGCCTGCCGTTTAACATTGCCAGCTATGCGCTGTTAGTCCATATGATGGCGCAGCAGTGTGACCTGGAAGTGGGGGATTTTGTCTGGACCGGTGGGGACACCCATCTCTACAGCAACCATATGGAGCAGACCCATCTCCAGCTGACCCGCGAACCGCGCGCGCTGCCGAAGCTCATCATCAAGCGCAAACCGGCGTCAATCTTTGACTACCGCTTCGATGATTTTGAGATTGAGGGCTACGACCCGCACCCTGGCATCAAAGCGCCCGTCGCTATCTGATGCGGTAAAGCGTGACACAACCGGTGCTATTTAGCGCCGGTTTTTTTTCGTCTTTATCCCGTTTCCCGAGGCGTTATCCAGAAAGCGTGCAACGCGCTGCAACTCGCTTAATCCCCTGGATAACGCCTCGTAAAACGTTAATTCGCTGCTCGCCACTTTATCGGCGCATCGCCACACTCCCCGTATGAAAAAAGAGAACGGTTTTACGCTTATTGAAACGCTGGTGGCTGTGTCGCTGGTCGTCATTCTCAGTGCCTCAGGCCTGTACGGCTGGAGCAGTTGGCAGGGGCAGCAGCGGCTGTGGCAAACCGCCAGCCAGGTGCGCGACTACCTGGTGTTTCTGCGCAACCATGCCAACCGGTACAACCGCGAGCACCGCATTACCTTGCAGCAGGTGGGGGAAAGGGCATGCCTGGTGAGTTCTGCCGTAAAAGGCTGTGAGCAGGGCAGCCCCTTTGCACTGATTCCACTCTGGCCAGAAGTCGCGGTCAGCGAGGTAACGCCGTCACTCGGGTTCTATGGATTGAGGGATACGGCATGGGCAGGGCGGATAAGAGTGCAAAGCCGTGCAGGAGCGTGGCTGATTATTGTCTCAGATGGAGGGCGCATCAGGATGTGTCAGGTCTCGCAGGGGGGACAATGTTGAAGCGTCAGCAGGGATTTTCCCTTACTGAAGTTCTGATTGCTACGGCCATCAGCAGCCTGTTATTGATCGGCGCATCGCGCTTTTTACCCGGTTTGCAGCGAGCGGTGTTACTGCAATCCGACCAGCGAGAACAGGAAGAGGAGGTCTGGCAGAGACTGTTTTCCCTCGGCAAACAGCTCCAGCGGGCAGGCTACTGTGCGGGTAACTGCCCGGGACAAGGGTTGTTAACGGGCAGGCAAGGTAGCTGTGTCATTGTGCGATGGGATGCCAACAGTAACGGCAGCTGGGATAACAGTGCATCAGAAAACGACAGCACCGGTTTTCGTCTGGAGTCGGGTGCACTGGAAACCCTGCGTGGTGCAACCTCGTGTGAAGGCAAAGGATGGGAAAAGCTCACGGATCCGGACAGGCTGGTGATCACGCACTTTATGGTGAGTAAAGTTGAACACGCCAGGTTTGCGCCTGAGTTTACTATCGAACTGGCCGCTATCCGCAAGGGCGAGCAGGGGAAGCCTTATCAGGCGGTGTATACGGTCACGGGGTACAACTTGTGAACCGTCAACGTGGAATGTCTTCCCTTGCGCTGGTTCTGCTTTTACTGGTGCTTGGTACTCTGATCCTCACCGGTCTCAACCAGCAACTCACTACGTTTAGTGCGCTCGTTGGCGGAGAAAACCGTTCATTTCAGCAGCAGGCCGCGGTGCAATCTGCGCTTGAGTGGGGACGCGTTCAGCGTTGGTCATCGGAGCCTCTGGCGCAGTGCAAACAGGCATCAGCGTGGCGAGTGTGTTTACGGCGGCTGAGTGAGACGAGTGTGCTGCTGATTGCCGGAGGCAATGACCTGCTGCTCTGGCGCTCAGGAGAGATAATCGACGGTAAAATTCACTTTTCACCCCACGGCTGGAGTGATTTTTGTCCCCTTAAGGAGCGCGCGTTATGCCAGCTACCGTAAACAAAGAGAAAGGATTTAGCATGGTTGAGGTTCTGCTGGCGATGATGCTGCTGGTGATGATCGTAACCGCACTGGCCGGTTATCACAGGGCACTGGCGGCGCGGTTTACCCTGTTTAACCAGTACCGCCAGCTCTGGCATTATGCCTGGAACCAGGCTCAGCTCTCAACGACTGCGCTGCCCGCAGGCTGGCAGGTGAGTCGGGTGCAGACAACGTACTCAGGATGTGTCAGCATCACGGTTACACTTTTTTCGCCTCTGGGGCGGCGCGGTGAGATAACGCGTCTGCATTGCCCTGTTAGCCAGTAGTCGGGAGCGTCTATGTTAAGGGTCTACCACTCAAATCGTCTGGATGTGCTGGAAGCGCTGATGGAATTTATCGTTGAGCGCGAGCGGCTGGACGACCCTTTTGAGCCTGAAATGGTGCTGGTGCAAAGCACCGGTATGGCGCAGTGGCTGCAAATGTCGCTTTCCCGTAAATTTGGCATTGCCGCGAACATTGATTTTCCGCTGCCGGCGAGCTTTATCTGGGAAATGTTTGTTCGCGTATTGCCAGACATTCCCGAGCAGAGCGCCTTCAACAAGCAGAGCATGAGCTGGAAGCTGATGGCGCTGCTGCCGGAAATGCTGCAGCACGATGAATTCGCCATGCTGCGCCACTATCTCAATGACGATACCGATAAGCGCAAGCTGTTCCAGCTGGCGTCCCGTACCGCCGATCTCTACGACCAATATCTGGTTTACCGTGCTGACTGGTTAATTCGCTGGGAAGCGGGTGAGCGGGTTGAAGGGCTACCGGAGGCGCAAATCTGGCAGGCGCCGCTGTGGAAAGCGCTGGTTGAGCATACGGAGAAACTGGGCCAGCCTAAGTGGCACCGTGCCAATTTGTACGATCGGTTTATCTCGATACTCGAAAATGCGTCGGAGCGCCCGGCCCGTCTGCCGTCACGCGTCTTTATCTGTGGGATATCCGCATTACCCCCTGTCTATCTGAAGGCGCTGAATGCGCTGGGTAAACATATTGATATTCATATTTTGTTTACCAACCCCTGCCGGCACTATTGGGGGGATATCCTCGATGAACGCTGGCTTTCACGACTGGTAACCCGCCAAAGAAAGCGCCTTTTTGAAGAGCGATCCGTCCCTTTGTTTAAAGACGGCTCCACCGCCGCGCAGCTTTTCGATGAAGACGGTATTCAGAACCTGCCCAATCCGCTGCTTGCCTCATGGGGGAAGCTGGGACGTGATTACATTCACATGCTCTCTGATATCACTTCATCGGGTGAAGGCGATGTGGATGCTTTTGTCGAGATCGCCCCGGATAACCTGCTGCATAACATTCAGCTCGATATTCTTGATCTGGAAAACCGTGCCGTTATGGGTGTGACGGCGAAAGAGTTTGAACGCAGCGACAGCAAGCGGAATCTGGATGCTGACGATCGTAGTATCACGATCCATGTGTGCCATAGCCCGCAGCGTGAGGTCGAAGTGCTTCACGACCAGTTGCTGGCGATGCTGCAGGACGATCCCGAACTCACGCCGCGTGACATCGTGGTGATGGTGGCAGACATCGATAGCTACAGCCCCTTTATTCAGGCTGTTTTCGGCAGTGCGACAGGGGAGCGATACTTGCCTTACGCTATCTCTGACCGTCGCGCTCGTCAGTCGCATCCCGCCTTGCAGGCCTTTGTTACCCTGCTTTCACTGCCGGATAGCCGCTTCATCTCGGAAGATGTCCTGGCGTTACTGGATGTTCCCGTGCTGGCCGCACGCTTCAACATCAATGAGGAAGGGCTGCGCTACCTTCGCCAGTGGGTGAATGAATCTGGCGTGCGCTGGGGGATTGATGACGACAACGTCCAGGAGTTCGAGCTTCCTCCGACCGGGCAACATACCTGGCGGTTTGGCCTGACGCGTATGCTGCTGGGCTACGCCATGGAAAGCAGCCAGGGCGAGTGGAATGAGGTGCTGCCATACGATGAGTCCAGCGGTTTGATTGCTGAACTGGTGGGGCATTTAGCGTCTCTGCTGATGCAGCTTAACCGCTGGCGTCGTGAGTTAATGCAGCCGCGTCCGCTTGAAGAGTGGCTTCCGGTTTGCAGGGCGTTGCTCAATGATTTCTTCCTGCCAGACAGTGACACCGAAGCGGCGATGGCGCTCATTGAAACGCAGTGGCAGGCTATCGTCGACGAGGGCGTGAATTCCCACTATCACGAGGCGATTCCATTGTCGCTGCTGAGGGATGAATTGACGCAGCGTCTTGACCAGGAGCGAATCAGTCAGCGTTTCCTGGCGGGCCCAATCAATATCTGCACGCTGATGCCAATGCGTTCAATCCCCTTTAAGGTGGTCTGTTTGCTCGGCATGAATGACGGCGTTTATCCTCGCGCCCTGGCGCCGCTGGGGTTCGATTTAATGAGCGCAAATCCAAAGCGGGGTGACCGTAGTCGTCGTGATGATGACCGCTATCTTTTCCTCGAAGCGCTCATCTCTGCCCAGAGTAAGCTCTATATCAGCTATATCGGCCGCTCCATTCAGGATAACAGCGAGCGCTTCCCCTCCGTTCTGGTGCAGGAGTTAGTGGATTATATCGGCCAGAGCCACTATCTGGCGGGTGATGAAGCCCTTAACTGTGATGAAAGCGAACAGCGGGTCAAGGCGCATATCACCTGTGTCCACAGCCGTATGCCGTTTGACCCGATGAACTACGTTGTTAGCGAACAGCAGAGCTATGCCCGCGAGTGGCTACCGGCGGCGAAAAAGGAGGGGAGAGCACATACGGATTTCATTCAGACACTTGACCCGCTGCCCATTAACACCCTGACTTTTGAACAGCTTCAACGCTTTTGGGCGCATCCTGTTCGCGCCTTCTTCCAGCAACGATTGCAGGTCAACTTCCGTTCTGAAGAGAGCGAAATTCCGGATGCAGAGCCTTTTACGCTGGAAGGGCTGGAGCGCTATCAGTTAAATCTGCAACTGCTGAATGCACTGGTTGACGAGGAAGATGCTGACAAGCTTTATCGCCGCTATCGTGCGGCAGGGCAACTGCCTTACGGCGCGTTTGGGGAGATCGTCTGGGAGGCGCAATGCCAGGAGATGAACGCTCTGGCGGAGCGCGTAAGGGAGCACCGTCAGCCCGGACAAAGTCTTGAAATCGATCTCAGCTGCAATGGCATCCAGCTCACCGGCTGGCTCACTCAGGTTCAGCCTGATGGGCTGCTGCGCTGGCGGCCTTCACTGCTCAGCGTTTCACAAGGATTGCAACTCTGGCTGGAACATCTTGTCTACAGTGCGTTGGGCCACAAAGGCGAAAGCCGGATCTTCGTGCGCAAAGAGGGCGAGTGGCGCTTTCCGCCAATGGAGGCAGATCAGGCGTTTCGCTACCTCTCTTTGTACATTGAAGGCTATCTCCAGGGAATGAACAAACCCCTGCTGTTATTGCCTGAAAGTGGTGGTGCGTGGATAAAAGCCTGTTACGACGCACAGAATGATGCGATGTTAACGGATGAGGCTTCTCTGCAGAAAGCGCGCAGTAAATTTATGCAGGCCTATGAAGGGAACATGATGGTGCGCGGCGAGGGGGAAGATGTCTGGTATCAGCGCCTATGGCGCACGCTCGAACCAGAGTACTTTGAGGCTATCACGGAAGAGGCAAAGCGCTACCTGTTACCGTTGTTTAAATTTAATCAGTCCTGAGCGCTGTATAAAAATTGCGCAGTATGGGGTGTTCATTTATGATGCACTTCTTATCACGGACTGATGTACCCCCAATAAAGAGATGTTGGCGTGTCCAGCACGCAGTGTGTTAATGATGTTTACCCTAAATAATTCGAGTTGCAGGAAGGCGGCAAGGGCGTGAATCCCCCCGGAGCTTACATTAGTAAGTAACTGGGGTGAACGCACGTAGCCAACGCACATGCAACTTGAAGTATGACGGGGATAGCCGTGATAAAGAGGTCGTAATGCCAGGCAGCACCGTGTTCAAAGCGTTTGTTTTGTTTATCGCCCTTTGGGCTCCCTTCACTCAGGCAGACTCCGGTTGGCAACCCGTTCAGGACACTATCCGTAAGAGCGAAAAAGACACCCGGCAGTATCAGGCGATCCGGCTTGATAACGGCATGACCGTGCTGCTGGTTTCCGATCCGCAGGCGGTGAAATCCCTCTCGGCATTGGTCGTGCCGATTGGATCGCTGGAAGATCCTGAGGCTCATCCGGGGCTGGCGCATTACCTCGAACACATGACGTTAATGGGGTCAAAGAAGTATCCGCAGCCGGATAGCCTGTCCGAATTTCTAAAAATGCATGGCGGCAGCCACAATGCCAGCACGGCACCTTACCGCACGGCCTTTTATCTCGAAGTCGAAAATGACGCGCTGGACGGGGCGGTTGATCGTCTTGCGGATGCTATCGCCGCGCCGCTGCTGGATAAAAAATACGCCGATCGTGAACGCAATGCGGTGAATGCCGAACTGACGATGGCCCGTACCCGAGACGGTATGCGTATGGCGCAGGTCAGCGCTGAGACGATCAACCCGGCGCACCCGGGTGCACGCTTCTCGGGCGGCAATCTGGAGACGCTCAGCGATAAACCCGGCAGCCCGGTCATTGATGCTCTGCATGCGTTTCGCGACAAATACTACTCAGCCAACCTGATGAAGGCGGTTATTTACAGCAATAAACCACTGCCTGAACTGGCTGGTTTGGCGGCAAAAACGTTTGGCCGGGTGCCAAATAAAAATATCGACCTGCCCAAGATTGACGTGCCGGTTGTCACGGACGCGCAAAAAGGGATTGTCATCCACTATGTTCCTGCCATGCCCCGCAAAGTGCTGCGCGTTGAGTTCCGCATTGATAACAACACCGCACAGTTTCGCAGCAAAACCGACGAGCTGGTGACCTACCTGATTGGTAACCGCAGTCCGGGAACATTATCCGACTGGCTGCAAAAACAGGGGCTGGTGGAAGGGATTCGCGCCGATTCGGATCCTGTTGTAAACGGCAACAGCGGCGTGCTGGCAATTTCCGCTACCCTGACCGATAAAGGGCAGGCGAACCGTGATGAAGTGGTTGCCGCTATCTTCAGCTACCTCTCTTTGCTGCGTGAGAAAGGCGTCGATAAGCGCTATTTTGATGAACTCGCTCATGTGCTGGATCTCGATTTCCGTTACCCGTCCATCACCCGCGACATGGATTATGTGGAGTGGCTGGCGGATACCATGATCCGCGTGCCGGTGGAACACACTCTCGATGCGGTCAATATTGCCGATCGCTATGATGCGGCGGCGTTAAAAGCGCGCCTGGCGATGATGACCCCGCAAAATGCCCGTATCTGGTACATCAGCCCGAACGAACCGCATAACAAAACGGCCTACTTTGTCGATGCACCTTATCAGGTAGACAAGATCGGCGACCAGACCTTCGCTGCCTGGCAAAAGAAGGCTGGAGAGATTGCGTTGACGTTGCCGGAACTGAACCCTTACATTCCGGATGATTTTACGCTTATCAAAACCACTAAGGATTATCCGCACCCCCAGCTCATTGTCGATGAGCCGACGCTGCGCGTGGTGTATACCCCAAGCCGTTATTTCGCGAGCGAGCCAAAGGTGGATGTCAGCGTGGTGCTGCGTAATCCGAAAGCGATGAATAGTGCCAAAAATCAGGTGATGTTCGCGCTTAATGACTATCTCGCGGGTATCGCGCTCGATCAGCTTAGCAACCAGGCAGCCGTTGGCGGGATCAGCTTCTCCACCAATGCCAACAATGGTTTGATGCTGAATGCAAATGGCTATACCCAGCGTTTGCCTCAGCTGTTCCAGGCACTGCTGGAGGGCTATTTTAGCTATACGCCGACGGAAGAGCAGCTTGAGCAGGCCAAGTCCTGGTATGCGCAGATGATGGATTCTGCGGAAAAGGGCAAAGCCTACGATCAGGCGCTGATGCCAGCGCAAATGCTGTCGCAAATCCCGTATTTCCAGCGTGAAGAACGCCGGGCATTGCTGCCATCTATCTCATTAAAAGAGGTGCTGGCTTACCGTGATGCGCTGAAAACTAACACGCGTCCTGAGTTCCTTATCGTCGGTAACATGAGCGAGGATCAGGCTAAAACGCTGGCAGAGAATGTCCGCACTCAGCTGGGTTCGAAAGGCGACGAGTGGTGCCGTAACCAGGACGTGCTGGTTGAGAAAAAACAGAATGTGATTTTTGAAAAAGCGGGGAGCAGTACCGATTCCGCGCTGGCTGCAGTGTTTGTGCCCACGGGCTATGACGAATTCTCCGGGGCCGCACAGAGCGCGGTGCTGGGGCAGATTATTCAGCCGTGGTTCTATAACCAACTGCGCACGGAAGAGCAGCTTGGCTACGCGGTATTTGCTTTCTCGATGAACGTAGGCCGTCAGTGGGGGCTGGGCTTCCTGCTGCAAAGCAGCGATAAACAACCGGCCTATCTCTGGCAGCGCTATCAGGCCTTCTTCCCGCAGGTGGAAGCAAAGCTGCGGGCCATGAAGCCGGAAGAATTTGCCCAGATCCAGCAGGCCGTCATTGCGCAGGTGATGCAGCCGCCGCAGACGCTGGGCGAAGAGGCATCGCAGCTGAGCAAAGATTTTGATCGCGGTAATATGAAATTTGATTCGCGTGATAAAGTAGTGGCCGAGATAAAACAGCTGACGCCGCAGAAGGTTGCGGACTTCTTCCATCAGGCCGTGATTAAGCCGCAGGGCATCACCATTCTGTCTCAGGTTTCCGGTAGCCAGAACGGGAAAACGGAGTACGTGAACCCGCACGGCTGGAAAGTCTGGAAGAGCGTCAGCGCGCTGCAGCAATCAATGCCCTGGAGTAAGAAAGAATGACCGATACCGCTGAGTCCCTTGATCCCTTACGTTTACCTCTACAGGGTGAACGATTGATTGAAGCCTCAGCGGGAACGGGAAAAACGTTTACCATTGCCGCGCTCTATCTGCGCCTGCTGTTAGGGCTTGGCGGTAACGCTGCTTTTCCGCGCCCTTTGAGCGTTGAAGAGCTGTTGGTCGTGACCTTTACCGAGGCCGCCACCGCTGAGTTGCGCGGCCGTATTCGTACCAATATTCACGAACTGCGCATCGCCTGCCTGCGCCAGAGTACGGATAACCCTCTCTACGCGAGCCTTCTGGAAGAAATTGCTGATAAGCAGCAGGCCGCCCAGTGGCTGCTCCTTGCGGAACGACAGATGGACGAAGCGTCCGTCTTCACCATTCACGGGTTTTGCCAGCGCATGCTGAGCCTGAATGCGTTCGAATCCGGCATGCTGTTTGAACAACAACTCATTGAAGATGAATCCGTGCTGCGCTATCAGGCCTGTGCGGATTTCTGGCGTCGCCACTGCTACCCGTTACCGCGCGATATCGCCGAAGCGGTACATGCCTTGTGGAAAGGGCCAGAGGCACTGCTGCGCGCCATCGATCGTTATCTTCAGGGGGAAGCGCCGGTCATCAAATCGCCGCCGCCAGCGGATGAAACCCTGGCCTCACGCCATGAAAAAATCATCGCGCGAATCGCAGACATCAAGCAAAAATGGAATGAATCAGTCGGCGAGATTGAGGCGATCATCGAGAGTTCCGGGATTGACAGACGCAAGTTCAACCGTGGCAACCAGGGAAAATGGATCGAGAAGATCAGCGCATGGGCGAAGGAAGAGACGCGCGGTTATCAGCTTCCGGACGCGCTGGAGAAATTCTCACAGCGTTTCCTGGTTGAGCGGACCAAAGCCGACGGCATTGTGCCTGAACATCCCCTGTTTGTGGCAATTGAAACTCTGCTGGCGGAGCCCCTGACGCTTAACGATCTGATGATCACCCGTGCGATGACGGAAATTCGCGATGCCGTGGCGCGCGAAAAGCGCCGCCGGGGCGAGCTGGGGTTTGATGACATGCTGAGTCGCCTTGATGCGGCGTTGTGCAGCGAAAATGGCGAAGCGCTTGCAGAGGCGATTCGTACTCGCTTCCCGGTCGCAATGATTGACGAGTTTCAGGATACCGACCCTCAGCAGTACCGTATTTTCCGCCGTATCTGGCGCCATCAGCCCGGCACCGCACTGCTGTTAATCGGCGATCCGAAGCAGGCCATTTACGCTTTCCGCGGTGCGGATATTTTCACCTACATGAAGGCCCGCAGTGAGGTTGATGCGCACTATACGCTCGATACCAACTGGCGATCCTCTCCCGGCATGGTGGAAAGCGTTAACGCGCTGTTCAGCCGCATGGATATGGCGTTTATGTTCCGGGAAATCCCGTTTCTGCCGGTCAAATTTGCCCCGAAAAACGATTCGTTGCGCTTCGAATTCAACGGCGAGACGCAGCCCGCCATGCACTTCTGGCTGCTGGACGGCGAAGGCTGTGGCGTCGCCGACTATCAAAATGCCATGGCCCAGTACTGTGCGGCGCAAATAAGGGACTGGCTCAGCGCAGGCGCGCGTGGAGATGCGTTGCTATGGAAGGGCGATAAACCCGCGCCGGTAAAAGCATCCGATATCACGGTGCTGGTGCGAAGCCGCCAGGAGGCCGCGCTTATTCGCGACGCCCTGACGCTACTGAATATTCCGTCCGTCTATCTTTCCAACCGCGACAGCGTTTTTGAAACGCTGGAAGCCCAGGAGATGCTTTGGCTGCTGCAGGCCGTGCTGGCGCCAGAGCGTGAGAGTGCGCTGCGCAGTGCACTGGCGAGTGCGATGCTCGGGCTGAATGCGCGTGATATTGATGTGCTCAACAATGACGAAGCCGCGTGGGATGCCGTGGTAGAAGAGTTTGTTCGCTACCGCGAAAAATGGCAAAAGCGCGGCGTGATGGCGATGGTGCGCGAGCTCATGGCAGAGCGTCACATTGCGGAGAACATGCTCGCAACCGCGGGCGGCGAGCGCCGTCTGACCGATATTCTGCATATCAGCGAACTGCTGCAGGAAGCGGGGACACAGCTGGAGAGCGAGCATGCCCTGGTGCGCTGGCTGGCGCAGCAGATTGCCGACCCGAACAGTAATTCGTCCAGCCAGCAGATGCGCCTTGAGAGTGATAAACACCTGGTGCAAATCGTCACCATTCACAAATCGAAAGGCCTGGAATATCCGCTGGTCTGGCTGCCCTTTATCGCCAATTACCGCGTTCAGGATCAGGCTTTTTACCACGATCGCGAGTCGTTTGAAGCGGTACTCGATCTCAGCAACGCAGAGTCAAGCGTTGAGCTGGCCGAAGCCGAGCGTCTGGCAGAAGATCTGCGTCTGCTTTATGTGGCGCTGACCCGCTCGGTCTGGCACTGCAGCCTGGGCGTTGCGCCGCTGTTTCGTCGCCGGGGCGATAAGAGCGGCGAGAGTGATTTTCATCTGAGTGCGCTGGGAAGGCTTATCCAGCGAGGCGAACCCAAAGATGCTGCCGGTCTGCGCCAGTGCATCGAATCTCTTTGCTCAGAGCATGTTGCCCTGCATATTCCGTCTCAGCCCGACAACAGCCGCTGGCAGACGCCGGAACAGAGAACGTCAGAGCTGCATGCCCGCCAGGTTGCCCGCACGATTGCCGACGACTGGCGCGTTACCAGTTACTCCGGTTTACAGCAGCACGGGCAAAGCGTTGCTCAGGATTTGATGCCTAAACTGGACGTAGATGCCGCAGGCGCAGGAAGCGTGCCCGCTGAACCGGTGCTCACACCGCATCAGTTCCCGCGTGGGGCCTCGCCGGGCACGTTTTTACACAGCCTGTTTGAAGAGCTGGATTTTACCCAGCCGGTCTCTGAAGAATGGGTGCTGAAGATGCTCCAGAGCGGCGGCTACGACGCCCAATGGCAGCCGGTTCTCACCGACTGGCTCCGCGCTGTTTTGCACGCGCCGCTCACGACACAGGGGATTTCCCTCAGCCAGCTGACCGCCAAAGATAAACAGGTCGAAATGGAGTTTTATCTCCCCATCGCCAGCCCGCTCAGGGCCGACGCGCTTGACGCGTTGATCCGTGAGTACGATCCGTTATCCGCCGGGTGCCCACCGCTCAACTTCCGCCAGGTTCAGGGGATGTTAAAAGGGTTCATCGACCTGATTTTCCGCCACGAAGGGCGCTACTACCTGCTGGATTACAAATCGAACTGGCTGGGTGAGAACAGCGAAGCCTATACCCAACAGGCGATGGCCTCAGCGATGCAAATGCATCGCTACGACCTGCAGTATCAGCTCTATACCCTGGCGTTGCACCGGTACCTGCGCCATCGCATGGCCGATTACCGTTACGAAGACCATTTTGGCGGCGTTATTTACCTGTTCCTGCGCGGCGTGGATGCTAACGACCCGCAGTCGGGCGTTTTTAGCACCCGTCCGGATGCGGAGCTGATTGAAAAAATGGATAACCTGTTTGCTGCACGCACAGAGGAGGTGGCATGACGATGCAGGCGCTATTGCTGGAGGCGGTAGAACAACGATTATTGCGCCACCTGGACGTGCAGTTTGCCATGATGGTGGCGGGCGAGGAGCCAGCCGTTATGCTCGCTGCCGCCATTCTGAGTAAAGACGCAGGCGAGGGGCATGTGTGCCTTCCGCTGTCGCGTCTGGCTGTGGATGAGAAAATGCCTCCGGCGCTGCAGTCGTGTTTCGCACTGCTCGGTGAGGCAGTGGACTGGCAGGCGATATTACTCCGCTCGCCTGCCGTCAGCGCGACCGATACCGGGACGCCACTGATTTTGACCGGCGAGCGTTTGTATCTGAACCGACTCTGGCGTAACGAACTGACGGTGGCGCGCTTCTTCAGCGAGACCAACGCCCCGCTTCCCTGCGATGAAGCGCAGCTCCGGCAAGTGCTGGATACGCTGTTTACCTCTGACGACGCGACTGACTGGCAGAAAGTGGCGGCCGCCGTGGCGTTAACGCGGCGGATCTCGGTGATTTCGGGCGGCCCGGGCACCGGGAAAACAACGACGGTGGCAAAACTGCTTGCCGCGCTGATTCAGTTATCCGGTGAGCAAAAGTGTCGTATTCGTCTGGCGGCTCCCACCGGTAAAGCCGCGGCACGTCTGACGGAGTCATTAGGCGGTGCCCTGCAAAAATTGCCGCTCACAGGGGAACAGCTTGCGCTTTTTCCCAATGAAGCCAGCACGTTGCATCGGTTACTTGGCGCGCAGCCGGGTAGCCAGCGTCTGCGCTACCATGCCGGTAACCCGCTACACCTGGATGTGCTGGTGGTGGATGAAGCGTCGATGATTGACCTGACGATGATGTCGCGGCTGATCGATGCTTTGCCGCCTCATGCGCGGGTCATTTTCCTCGGCGACCGTGACCAGCTAGCGTCCGTGGAAGCCGGGGCCGTGCTGGGTGATATCTGCACCTATGCCAGTCTGGGTTATACCGCGGAACGCGCGGAGGAGTTGGCCCGCCTGACAGGGTGTTCCCTTGCGGCGGAACAGCACTCAATCGCGGGCGCGCTGCGCGACAGCTTGTGCCTGCTGCAAAAAAGCTACCGTTTCGGCAGCGACTCCGGCATCGGGCAGCTTGCGTCGGCGGTGAACCGGGGAGACCGGCACACGACCTGTGCGGTGTTTGACGGTACCTTTACCGACATTGAGAAAAAATCGCTGCAAAGTGGGGAAGAGTATCAGGCGATGCTGGATGATGCCCTGCTGGGGTATCAACATTTTCTTACCGGCGTACAACAGCAACGTCCGCCGGAGCAGGTGATTGCCGCGTTTGGCGAATATCAGTTGCTCTGCGCGTTGAGGGAGGGGCCGTTTGGCGTCAGCGGCCTGAATGACAGGCTGGAACAGCTGCTGGCGCAGAAACGTAAAATCAACCGTACCCTGCACTCGCGCTGGTATGAAGGACGCCCGGTGATGATTTCCCGCAACGACAGTGCGCTGGGGTTGTTTAATGGCGATATCGGCATTGCACTCGATCGCGGGCAGGGGTTGCGCGTCTGGTTCCAGATGCCGGATGGTAGCGTGAAGTCCTTCCAGCCCAGCCGTTTGCCCGAGCATGAAACTGCGTGGGCGATGACGGTGCATAAATCGCAGGGCTCTGAGTTTAACCATGCGGCGTTGATCCTGCCGACGCAGCTTTCACCTGTCGTTACCCGCGAGTTGATCTATACCGCCATCACGCGTGCGCGTCAGCGCCTGTCGCTGTATACCGATGAACGCGTGCTGATGCAGGCCATCGCCACCCGCACGGAACGCCGAAGCGGGCTGGGCGCAATCTTTGAGTCTCTCTGAATGGGGGACGAAATGCAGGCCGGGTAAGCGCAGCGCTTCCCGGCAAGTGGCGTATTATCCCAGGTCGGCCATCAGCACTTTTGAACGGCGCTGATAGTTGTACATCTCTTTCTTCGTTTCCGGCAGGGAATCGATATCCACCGGCGTGAACCCGCGTTCCTGGAACCAGTGAATGCTGCGCGTGGTCAGGACGAACAGCTTGCTCAATCCCATCTGGCGCGCCTGCGCCGCCACGCGCTCTAGCAGCATTTCTCCGCGAGAAGAGCTCCGGTAGTCAGGATGCACAGCCACACAGGCCATTTCACCGATCTTCTCTTCCGGGAACGGATAGAGCGCGGCGCAGGCAATGGTCAGGTTATCGCGCTGAATAATGGTGAATTTGTCGATCTCCATCTCCAGCTGTTCACGGGAACGACGCACCAGAATACCCTGCTGTTCCAGCGGGCGGATCAGTTCCAGAATACCGCCGATATCGTTGATGGTCGCGCGGCGTATCTGCTCCGCACTCTCCATGACAATCTGGGTGCCGATGCCATCCCGGGAGAAGAGCTCCTGCAGTAAGGCCCCGTCTTCCTGATAGCTGATCAGGTGGCTACGGCGCACGCCGCTACGGCAGGCCTTCACCGCACCACGCAGAAAACGCACGGTGCCGGAGTGGTAATCTCCTTCGGCCTCCAGCGCTTCCACGCGCGCCTGGGCTTCATTCGGGAAGAGTTCCGGCACAATCACCCCTTCATCGTTAACGACGCCCTGTGAGGAGCAAAACCCAATCATTTTTTCCGCCTTCAGCTTGATAGCCAGCTGGGTGGCAATCTCTTCTGACGTGAGGTTGAAGCTTTCGCCGGTCACGGATACCGCCACCGGGCCCATGAGCACGATGGCACCGCTGTCCAGCTGACGGTGAATGGCCTCTTCATCAATACGACGAATGCGACCGCTGTGGCAGTAATCCACGCCATCGTCCACGCCGAGGGGCTGGGCGATGATAAAGTTGCCGCTCACGACGTTGATATGCGCCCCCTGCAGCGGCGTGTTGTTCAGACTCATCGACAGGCGAGCCGTAATATCCAGCTGCAGCAGCCCCGCCGCCTGTTTCACCAGTTCCAGGGTTTTCGCATCTGTGACGCGGGTATGTTTGTGATAAATCGGCTCGTGGTGGTGAGCGGCCAGGTTGGCATCGATCTGCGGGCGCGCGCCGTAGACCACCACCAGGCGGATTCCGAGACTGTGCAGCAGGCCTATGTCATTGACAATGCTTGAAAAGTTTTCATGTTCAATGGCTTCGCCACCAAGCATGATGACAAACGTTTTTCCCCGGTGGGCGTTGATATAGGGAACAGAATGGCGGAATCCCTGGACCAGTTCGGTTCTACGTTCCTTCACCATGGCACAACCCTTAATGAATGTTTATTCGTAATTTCTGTATTTTTATTCGATTGTGGCCGCGTGTGCAAGTGCAAATTTTCTGCGACCCACAGAAATGAATAAGTAATCCGTGCGTTAGCAGCGAATTGTTTACCCTTTTATAGATGACAGTTTATGCGTCATTCGTTAAAGTTTTCGGTCAATCTGGACTTTTGTATATCAGTTCGTTTTCTTGCTCGGGAGAAGCATGTCGGGATCCAATTCAGCAATAAGCCGCCGCCGTTTGTTAAAAGGGGCCGGGGCAATGTGGTTGCTTAGCGTCAGCCAGGTCGGCCTTGCCGCCACGAGTCAGGTGGTGGCGGTGCGCGTCTGGCCGTCGTCGACGTACACGCGCGTGACGGTCGAATCCAATCGTGTGCTGAAATATAAGCAATTTGCCCTCAGCAATCCTGAACGTGTGGTAGTGGATCTCGAAGGCGTGAACCTTAACTCCGTGCTGAAGGGGATGGCGGCGCAGATCCGCGGTGACGATCCGTTTATTAAATCGGCGCGCGTCGGGCAGTTTGATCCGCAAACCGTGCGTATGGTGTTTGAGCTCAAACAGAACGTGAAGCCGCAGCTGTTCGCTCTCGCCCCTGTGGCGACGTTTAAAGAGCGTCTGGTAATTGATCTCTACCCAGCCAATGCAACGGATATTCAGGATCCGCTTCTGGCCCTGCTGGAGGATTACAACAAAGGCGATCTGCAACGTCAGGTTCCGCCTGCGCAAAGTGGTCCGCAGCCGGGCAAAGCGGGGCGCGATCGCCCGATTGTGATCATGCTCGATCCTGGCCACGGCGGCGAAGACTCCGGTGCGGTGGGGAAATATCATACGCGGGAGAAAGACGTGGTGCTGCAAATTGCCCGTCGTCTGAAGGCGTTGATTGATAAAGAGGGCAATATGCGCGCCTACATGACGCGCAATGAAGATGTCTTTATCCCGCTGAAAGTTCGCGTGGCAAAAGCGCAGAAGCAGCGCGCCGATCTCTTCGTCTCGATCCACGCAGATGCCTTTACCAGCCGTCAGCCGAGTGGATCGTCAGTGTTTGCGCTCTCAACCAAAGGCGCGACCAGTACCGCGGCGCGTTACCTGGCCGACACTCAGAACGCCTCGGATCTGATCGGTGGCGTGAGCAAAAGCGGTGACCGCTACGTCGACCACACGATGTTCGATATGGTGCAGTCCCTGACCATTAACGACAGCCTGAAGTTTGGTAAAGCGGTGCTGGGCAAGCTGGGTAACATCAATAAGCTGCATAAAAACAGCGTTGAACAGGCCGGGTTTGCGGTGCTTAAAGCGCCGGATATTCCCTCCATACTGGTCGAAACGGCGTTTATCAGTAACGTTGAAGAGGAGCGTAAGCTCAAGACGGCAAAATTCCAGCAGGAGGTGGCGGAGTCGATTCTGGCGGGGATTCGGGCGTATTTCTCAGACGGGGCGACGCTGGCGCGACGCGGATAGCGCATTCAGCCGGGTGAAACGCCCGGCACATTCACAAACGACAGATACAAAAAAACACCCTTCAGGGTGTTTATTGTTTTTAGAAGTGTTGGTTGCGGGGGCCGGATTTGAACCGACGACCTTCGGGTTATGAGCCCGACG
>ERZ773269.1426-NODE-1426-length-22669-cov-14.386707_pt1 | contig 22669 bp, 16 predicted proteins | sample MGYA00511958_ERZ773269 | MGnify/ENA primary metagenome ERZ773269 (study PRJEB29015, sample SAMEA2737761) | human gut metagenome | biome: human gut; feature: human-associated habitat; material: faeces | place: China | collected 2012 ... | reverse complement strand
CTTATCTGGTCAACACCGGCTGGAACGGCACCGGCAAGCGCATCTCCATCAAGGATACCCGCGGCATCATCGACGCCATCCTGAACGGCGACATCAACAATGTTCCCACCAAGAAGATCCCCTACTTCGACTTCGAGGTTCCCACCGTGCTGAACGGCGTGGACACCGGCATTCTGGATCCTCGCGATACCTATGCTGACGCTTCCCAGTGGGAAGAGAAGGCCAAGGATCTGGCAAGCCGCTTCATCAAAAACTTCAAGAAGTACGAGGGCAACGAGCACGGCAAGGCTCTGGTCTCTGCCGGCCCCCAGCTGTAAGCTGATCTCCGCCTGATACTGAAGCGATAAAAAAGGACGTGTTCCCGCAAGGGAGCACGTCCTTTTTGTTTTGCAACCCGGCAGGTAAACGTTCCGTCGGTTGTGTTTTCCACATTCCTGTGTTATCCTGTGGAAAAGGATGTGAGCAGAATGGATGCAAAAGAATTTGGTGCATTCCTTGCACAAGTGCGCCGGGAGCGGAACATGACGCAGGCCGAACTGGCTCAGCAGCTTCACGTTACGGATAAAGCCGTCAGCCGCTGGGAACGCGGCATCGGGCTGCCAGACATCAACACGCTGGAGCCGCTGGCCGATGTGCTGGGCCTGACCCTCGCTGACCTAATGCACTGTCATGACTCCCGTCAAAAAGATGACACTCCTCCCGTTCCTCTGGAAGATTTTTTCACCATGCTGCGCCGCCAGCACACTGTAGACTGGCATTCTGTGCGTACTGCTCTTCTTGCATTAAGCATTGCACTTGCCCTGTGGGGAATTTTTGCCTGTCCAGGCAGATTAGCTGTGCACTGGCGGGCTCTCAGCGATGGTTCGCTTCAGGCCGACGGCTGGATATCCTCCCTGGTCATTTTTCCATTGTTTGCCGGATTTGAATTTCTATCTCTTGAGCTCTGGAACAATTTTGAGCAAACCGGTTACTACCGGCGCTGGGGTGAGGTGAATCTTTTTATCATTCATGCCATGTCTTTCGGCACGCCTCTTACCCGTCTGATGCGGCTCATGCTGGATCTTCTGTTCTTTTTCTGTTTTGGATTTCTGCTTCCATGCTGCGAAGCATGGCTGATCCTTTTGAATTAAATGTCACTTCCCTCTCCGTCCCCACCCGTGAAAAAGCAAAAGAGCAAAGCCCGCCGGCTTTGCTCTTTTTCATAAGGATCGATCATTTTCCGCTGCTATGCCCAGAGCACAGCGGAGGGCATTTTAAATCGTTTTTACTTGGCAGCGTCGAACTCTGCCTCGATCTCTGCCGAGGGTGCCGGGGTGAGCAGGCTGACCACCACGCACACCACCAGAGAAGTCAGGAAGGCGGGCAGCAGCTCGTAGATGCCAAACACGCCGCCCAGCGGGCTGATGATGTACTTCCATACAAAGACCATCAGGCCGCCGGAGAGCATACCGGCCAGTGCGCCCTGCCAGTTGCAGCGCTTCCAGAACAGGGAGCACAGCACCACCGCGCCAAAGGAGCCGCCAAAGCCGGCCCATGCAAAGCTGACGATGCCGAACACGCTGGAGTTGGGGTCGCGGGCCAGCACCACGCCCACCACGCTGATGCAGATGATGGTCAGGCGGGCAGCGAACAGGCTCTGCTTCTCGGTCAGCTTCATGTGGCCGAACTCCTGCAGGATGTTCTGGGATACGCTGGAGGCCGCTGCCAGCATCTGGCTGTCGGCGGTGGACATGGTAGCGGCAAGGATGCCGGCAAGGATCAGGCCTGCCAGAATGGCTGCCAGCACGCCGTGCTGAGAGATCAGGCTGGCCACGCGCACGATCAGGGTCTCGCTGGAAGAGCCGCTCAGGAACTCCAGCGCGCCCGCCTTGGTCATGCCAAGGCCCACCATGCCGATGACGATGGAAGCGGTCATGGCAATGACCACCCACACGCTTGCAATGCGGCGGCTGAGCACCAGCTTCTTTTCGTCCTCAATGGCCATGAAGCGCAGCAGGATGTGGGGCATGCCGAAGTAGCCCAGACCCCATGCCAGCGTGGACGCGATGTCCAGCAGGCTGTAGGAGGTAGCGGAGTTGTCGGCTACATTGTGGCTTGCAGCCATGGTCAGGTAGCCGGGCAGGCTGCGGGCGTTGTCCAGAACCACGTCCCAGCCGCCTGCCACGCTGACACCATACACCAGCACCGCGATCAGCGCCATGCTCATGACGATGGACTGGATCAGGTCGGTGGTAGACACCGCGCGGAAGCCGCCCATGATGGTGTAGCCCACAATGACCACAGCGGACAGGATCATAGCCGCCATGTAATCCACGCCAAACAGGCTGTTGAACAGCTTGCCGCAGGCGGCAAAGCCGGAAGCGGTGTACGGGATGAAGAACACGATGATAATGACCGCGCCCAGCGCGTTGAGCAGGTTGCGCTGGTCATGGAACCGCAGGGAAAGGAACTGCGGCACCGTGATGGCATCCAGATTGGCCGAGTAGCGGCGCAGGCGGCGGGCCACGATGAGCCAGTTGAGCCATGTGCCCACAGCAAGGCCGATGGCCGTCCAGCCCGGCGACGCGATGCCGGTGAGATATGCAAGGCCCGGCATACCCATCAGCAGCCAGCTGGACATATCGCTGGCTTCGGCGCTCATAGCCGTGACAAGCGGACCCATCGTGCGGCCGCCGAGGTAGAAATCGCTGCTGTCCTCGTTGGATTTGCTGTAGACAAAGCCAACCAGCAGCATTCCCACCAGATAGATCACAATGGTGGCAATGATGCAGATATTGATCATTTGATTACCCCTCTCTTTCTTCCCCTCAACGGGAACATATTTTAAATATTACCACAAAAACCTGCATTCCTGCAAGCTTTTCGGGCAATTCAAGAGCACAAACTGCTGTTTTTCCGGGTTTTGAACAGAAAAAGCAGCATTTCTGGTGCAAAATCCATCAGAAACACTGCCGTCGTAAATTGATATCCGCAGCCCGGCGTAAAGCCGTATCCGTATTGAACCAAAAAAGCGCCCCCTGCCATGGCCTTGTAAGGGTCAGCAGCGGGTGCTCTTTTTGGTTTATGTCCGTACAAAGAAATCCGGGAACCGTTCCAATATCTTCTGGAAATTCTCGCGGTACATGCCAAGGTGATGCTCAAACAGGGCTTCTACGTCCACGTCCAGCGGCAGGCCTTCCCGCAGGTAGCCAAAGATCTGCTCGTGCTCTTTCTGCACCGAGGCAATATTTCCCCGGCAAAGGGCCGAGTCCAGATACCGCACACGGTCCATATGGGAAGTAACGTTGTGCATGGCCTCCCAGATGCGGTCGTAGCCGGAATCGTGGTACAAAAGCCTGTGGAAGTCATTATCCAGCGAGATGAAGAAGTCATCTGCTGCATCCTGATCCAGATAAAGGTCTTCGTTCTGCCGGTTCAGCAGTTCCTGAAATTCGTTCAGCTGTTCCCTTGTCAGCTTTCCGGCCAGCCCGCGCAGCAGCGCCGGTTCCAGAATGCGGCGCATGGCAAAGCCTTCGTTCAGGTATGGAACGCTGATCTTGGACACAATGCTGCCGCGCTGCGGCAGAACATCCACAAGCCACTCGCTTTTCAGCATCATCAGCGCTTCGTGTACCGGTGTGCGGCTCATGGCCAGCTGTTCGCACAGTTCGGCCTCGCTCAGCTGACAGCCCGGCTGCAGCTGCAAGGTCATAATATTTTTGCGCAGCATACGGTAGGCGTAAGCCCGGTTATTTTCGTCCATTCTGCGCACGTCCAGCAGCAGCGGCAATGCGCTGGCCTTTTCTTCTCTCATAGCAGTTCCCTTTTTTGCTTGCCGTAATTTTACCGCAGGGCGCACCGCCCCGCAGACATCTGAAATCATTCTTATTATAAAGCATCCCGCGGCACATGTCAAAAAGAAAAAGCACCAAGCATTGCTGCTTCGTGCTTTTTGTGGTGCACCTCGCGCACTCCTATCCGAACAGTCTTACAAACATCCCCTTTGTGTTTTCTTTCCGGAGGAAAATCGGTTACTTCTTCCGTTTGTTCGTCTGATACATCGCCCCGATCACCTGAAGCCGGTTCACCCGGACATCTGCGCCAAGGGTGGACTCCGTTTCCGGGGTGACCAATTCATTTTCTACCGCCCAGCACACGGCTTTCAGAACCTCTTCGTCCTGTACGTCAGTGTATGTCTGCTGAGAGGCCGGTTCCGGCTTGCCTGCCATGTTCCACAGCACGACAGCCAGCTCCTGCCGGGTCTCAGGAACCGCAAAGCCTTCGGGCAGGTTATTTTGAATGTAGCTGTGCGCCAGCAGAATGCCGCCGCCCACAACGGCCGTACCAACGGCCAACGCAGCGATTACAGCGCCTGCGCCGCCATCTTCAGAACCAGCACCGGGCTGTTCCGGGTCAGGCTTCGGCTCTTCAAGAATCGCATCGCCGCTGATCGTTCCGCCATTGTTCGTGATCGTGCAATCTATGAAATTGCCGGCCGTAACGGATGCGCCCTCTTCATTGACCAGTGTTCCGGTGAATTTAGTGACCGGCGTGCCGGTTGCCTGGATCGTTCCCCTGTTGGTCACTTCGCCGGTCACTGTGCCGCCATTTGCATTCAGGATGCCGTCATTTTCAATGGGGATGCTGAGGGTGCCGCCGGTGCTGCTGTCGATCAGCGTCAGGGTGCCATGATTGATGATCTTGAAATCGCTTTCCTTTGCAGAGAGCGTTTTGCCCGCCAGATCCACCGTAACCGTGACTCCTTCCGGAATCACTAATGTGTTTTCCATTGTCGCCGTTATGTAACTCGGGACCTTGAGGGAGATGCTTTCGCCCGCTGCGCTCGGGATCTTTGCCGTCGGCCAGCTGTGGCCGAGCAGATAAACATACTCGTCCGGCGAGCCTTCAATTGTTCCTTTATAGGGGAAACGATGCTCGATTCTGTGGATCTTGCATCCTGTGATTTTTCCGGTTCCCGCAATTTCTACCGTACCGGTAAACTCGGCGTTTCCCTGACCTGTGATTGCCCCCTGGTTCAGCACTGTTCCGCCGACCGAAGTGTTGTTCACCGTCAGTGTGGCACTACTGCCAATACGGATATCATAAAGTTCGCTGTCCTTGACAGAGCCTCCGCTCATCACAGCAGATCCGGCATCCACCCGTACACCATCCCCACCGTTGTCTTCGATGGTGCCGCCGCTCATGCTGAATTCAGATGTACCGCCTATTGCATAGATCGAGACACCATCCGTATTGCAGTTTTTGATCTTGCCAGAATCGCTCATGCTGAAGCTGGCTGTTTTTCCGCTGGAGGCATACACTTTAACGCCTGCGCCATCACGTGCTGCTGTGCAATTTTCAATCGAGCCGCCGGAGATCTGATGTACAAAAAACGAGGCCGTTCCCTCTCTTTTCCAGAGAGGCAGAACGGCCTCGTTTTGCTTATTTTTTCCGGTACTCCCGGGGTGTCGTGCCGAAGTGCGCCTTGAACGTCCGGTTAAAATAGGAAAGGTTCTCAAACCCGCACCGGGAAGCGATGGTCAGAACCGTCTCATCCGTGGCCTGCAGCGCTTCGGCGGCGGCGTTGAGCCGGAACTCGTTCAGAAAGGCCACAAAGCTCTGCCCGGTCATCTGCCGGAACCACCGCATGAAGTGGCTGGCACTGAAGGAGCAGACCCCGGCGGCATCGGCGACCCGGAGTTCCTCGGTATAATGGGCCGAGAGCCATTGCAGGAGCGTTTTCAGCCGCTGGGTGTCGGCTGTCTCGGCGGCAAGCCGCTGCCGGCCCTGTGCAAGGAGCAGGGCAAGAAACCGCAGCAATGCCCCCTTGACCTGCAGCTCGTAGCCGGGGAGTTTGGCGCGGTTGGCATCCTCCACCTCCCGCAGGCAGGCGGCGGCCTGCAGATAGCACAAATCGTTCGGGGTCAGCCGCGCAGGCAGCGACAGGCGCCCGCTTTGCAGCGGAAGCAGATATTTCTCGGCACAAAGGTCCTCTGCGCCACCCAGAAGCTCCAGCTCAAAAATGATATTTTCGTATTCCATGCACTGCCCTTCGGCCTGCCGCAGGGCATGGAGGGTGCCGGGCGTAAAAATAAAGATGTCCCCCATGCGGGCCGGGCAGCTCTCAGCGCCCACCTGCACCAGTCCTGTGCCCCGCTTGACAAAGACCAGCTCCATGCTCTCCTGCCAGTGGAGCGCCACCTGCGGAAAGTCCCCCGGAATGGTGCAGGGATACAGATTAAAGGGAAACCGCACGGCACCATGCTGCTTGGTCTCCTGCAAAGATGCCTGATTTTGCATTGTTTCACCTCCCGATGATAGGATTGTACCACAGTCTGCGCTTTTTAGGCAAGATTTTGATTGTTTTATGTGGTATATCTGGAAGTACAGATGTCAAACCTGTTTTCCGCAAGGTGTATTTGAAAACAAAGAATTTGTAGAAACAGACTCTATTTTCGACTTTTCAGATACACCCTAACAAAGGAGGATGCATTTATGAGCTTTACCGAAACGTTACAGGGTCTCACGGGCAAGCCGCTGGCAGACTGCACGAATCAGGAGCTGTATCTCGCGCTGCTGGAACTCGTCCGGCAGAAGAGCACCGACCGTGTGCAGCCGGTCACCGGCCGCAAGCTGTACTATATCAGCGCCGAATTTCTCATCGGCAAGCTGCTGTCCAACAACCTCATCAATCTGGGACTGTACGATGAAGCCCGCGATGCACTGGCTGCCGTCGGCAAGAGCCTTTCCGATATCGAAGAGGTGGAGCCGGAACCTTCTCTGGGCAACGGCGGTCTGGGCCGTCTGGCTGCCTGCTTCCTCGACTCTCTGGCAACGCTGAACCTGCCCGGCGACGGCGTGGGCCTGCGGTATCACTTCGGCCTGTTCCACCAGTCCTTTGAGGACGGCGTGCAGAACGAAAAGCCCGACCCGTGGCTCACCGCCCACAGCTGGGCGGAAAAGACCGACATCACCTACCCGGTGGAGCTGGCGGGCAAGGAGTACACTGCCCGGCTGTACAAGCTGGCGGTCACCGGCTACGAGGGCCGCACCAACACCCTGAACCTGTTTGACCTTGACACCATCGATGAGAGCATCGTCCATGACGGCATTGCCTTCGATAAAACTGCCATCGACAAGAACCTGACCCTCTTCCTCTACCCGGACGATTCCGATGAGGCAGGCCGCCGCCTGCGGGTGTACCAGCAGTACCTGATGGTCTCTGCCGGTGCCCAGCTCATTCTGGCCGAGTGTGCCGCCCGGGGCTGCGATTACCATGATCTGGCCGACTACGCCGCCATCCAGATCAACGACACCCACCCCAGCATGGTCATCCCGGAGCTGATCCGTCTGCTGGGCGAGCGCGGCATCGAGTTTGAAGAGGCCGTGGAGATCGTCACCAAGACCTGCGCCTACACCAACCACACCATTCTGGCCGAAGCACTGGAAAAGTGGCCCCGTGCCTATCTGGATGCCGTAGTGCCGCAGCTGATGCCCATCATTGAAAAGCTGGATGCGCTGGCACGCACCCGCACCGAGGACGAGAGCCTTGCCATCATTGACAAGGACGACCGGGTGCACATGGCACACATGGACATCCACTTTACCCACTCCACCAACGGCGTGGCGGCGCTGCATACCGAGATTTTGAAAAACTCCGAGCTGCACGGCTTCTACGAGCTGTACCCGGAAAAGTTCAACAACAAGACCAACGGTATCACCTTCCGCCGTTGGCTGCTGGAATGCGACCCGCGCCTGACTGCAACGCTGGAAAAGCACATCGGCTCCGGCTTCCGCAAGGACGCCGCCGAGCTGGAAAAGCTGCTGGCCTTTGTCGATGACGAGACGGTGCTCAGCGAGCTGACCGCCGTGAAAAAGGCCAACAAGGAAGCGCTGGCAGACTGGCTGCTGCACACCCAGAAAGTGAGCGTGAACACCGATGCCGTGTTCGATATCCAGTCCAAGCGCCTGCATGAGTATAAGCGCCAGCAGCTCAACCTGTTGTACCTCATCCACCAGTACTACGAGATCAAGGCAGGACACCTGCCCGCTGTGCCGCTGGTGAGCATCTTCGGCGCAAAAGCCGCTCCCGCCTACACCATTGCAAAAGACATCATCCATGCGCTGCTGACCCTCTCCAAGGTCATTGCCGCAGACCCGGAGGTGTCCAAGTGGCTGCAGGTGGTGTTTGTGGAAAACTACAACGTCACCGCCGCCGAAAAGCTGATCCCGGCCTGCGACCTGTCCGAGCAGATCAGCCTTGCCTCCAAGGAGGCCTCCGGCACCGGCAACATGAAGTTTATGCTGAACGGCGCGCTGACGCTGGGCACCATGGATGGTGCCAACGTGGAGATCAGCCAGCAGGTGGGCGAGGAGAACATCTATATCTTCGGCCAGACCTCCGATCAGGTCATCCACCGCTACGCCGTGGGCGATTACGACCCCGCCCAGTGGGTGGAGGGCGATGCCAACATCCGCCGCGCCATCAGCTTCCTGACCGGGCCGGAGATGCTGGCCGCCGGTCATGCCGAAAACCTGACCCGCCTGCACGACGAGCTGATCCACAAGGACTGGTTCCAGACCCTGCCGGACTTCAACGCCTATGTGGTGCGCAAGGATCAGGCCCTGAGCGACTACGCCTGCGACCCGATGGGCTGGCGCCGCAAGTGCCTGGTGAACATCGCCAAGGCCGGCATGTTCTCCTCTGACCGCACCATTGCCGAGTACGACCGCGACATCTGGCACCTGGGCAAGTGATGCGCTGTACGATGACCTATACCGACCTGATCTTTGACCTGTACGGCACGCTGGTGGACATCCACACGGAGGAAAGTGCGGAGGTCTGGGAAAAGACGGCCCTCTACTTTGGCTTTTACGGTGCCCGCTGCACGGGCGCAGAGCTGAAGCGGGCCTTTGAACGGGAAATGGCCGCCCGCCAGGCGAAGGCCGGGCAGAGCTACGAGTGCTTCCCGGATATCCCGTTCGAGCAGGTGATGGATGCACTGTTCCGGAAAAAGGGCATCTGCACCGAGGGACTGGGGCAGAATGCGGCGCAGCTGTTCCGCATTGCGTCCATGGAACATCTGCGGCTCTACCCTCATGTTTTGGAAGCGCTGGCTGCGCTGCGGGCAAAGGGCTTTCGTCTCTGGCTGCTGAGTAACGCGCAGCGGGTCTTCACGGCCTACGAGCTGCGGTATCTGGGGCTGGGGGAGCAGTTCGACGGCATCTACCTTTCCTCGGACTACAACTGCCGCAAGCCGGACCGGAAATTTTTTGCGGCGCTGCTGGACGAACAAAAGCTCGACCCGGCCCGCTGCCTGATGATCGGCAATGACCGCGAAACGGACATTGCGGGCGCAGTGAACGCAGGCCTTGCAACGCTTTACCTGCACACCGGGCTCACCCCGCCCGACCAGGAACCGGCGGACCCGGCCCGCACGCCGGGAAAGGCCCCCGCCGACTGCCGCCGCTACGAATACGAAGGCGACGACTGGGCCGCCCTGACGGCGCTGCTGTGCAGGCTGTGACCCCATAAAACCAAAACCCGACTGCTGGCAGAACGCCGACAGCCGGGTTTCTTTGATTTGAAGGGCCGCGTTTATTTATAAGAGGCCGAAGATCACGGCGCTGCAGGACGGAAGCGAAAATTCACCGGTGCAGACGGTGCTTTCGCCCTGCCACAGGGCGGAGGTGGTGCCGTCGCTCAGAAGCTTCCAGCGGCCTTCCGGCAGCGAAACGACACGGGTCTCGGCCAGGGGATTGTAAAATACGCACAGAGCCTTCCAGGCGGCGCGCTCCGGCCCGGCGGGCAGCACCCAGCCCACCAGCGGTGCTTCCACCGGGAGGAACCGGACGGCACGGGGGGTGTCGGGGTCCGGCGCGCTCAGGCGGGGGAAGGCATTGCGCAGCCCGATCAGGCCGCGGTAATACTCCACCAGCCCCGGGCAGGCGGCGGTGCGCTTCCAGTCCAGCTGATTGAGCAGGGCAGAGGAGGCATAGCTGTTGTCCTCGCCTTTTTTGGTGCGGGCAAACTCCTCGCCGGCCTGCAGGAAGGGGATGCCCATGCAGGTGAGGTAGATGCCGGCGGCCAGCCGGTTCTCGGCCAGCACCGCCGGATCGAAGACGTTGTAGTCCGGGTGGTCGGTGCGCACCAGCAGAAGCTTGTCCCACAGGGTGTAGTTGTCGTGGGCGGAAACATAGCTCACGATCTGGCCGGGTGCGTGTTCAGGCAAAGCATCGCTGCAGCACCACGCGGTGACCGCTGCCCGGATCTCCGGGAACATGTCCGGCCTGCCGTTCACATAGCCCGCTTCCCTGGCGTAGAAGCAGTGGCCCTTGATGGCGTCGCGGGTGTTATCGCAGAACACACCGATGCGGTCATCCAGCAGGGAAAGGGCGTCCTTATTGGCGGCGGGCTGCTGCAGCACGCTGGGGCCGCCCTTCCACGGTTCGCCGTACATCAGGATGCTTTCACCGCCCGGCAGCTCATCCAGCGCGGCGCGCAGCAGATTCATCGTTTCCACGTCGTAAATTTCCATCAGGTCGAAGCGGAAACCGTCCAGGTGGTATTCCTTCGCCCAGTAGAGGACAGAGTCGATGAGATACCGCCGGGCCATGGGGCGCTCGCTGGCAAACTCGTTGCTGCAGCCGCTGCCGTCCGAATAGCTGCCGTCCTCGTTTTCCCGGAAAAAGTATCCCGGCATGACGTGGTTCAGAACGTTCTCGTGGCGGTAGGTGTGGTTGTAGACCACATCCATGATGACGCCGATGCCGGCCTTGTGCAGGGCCTGGATCATGGTGCGGCACTCCCGGATGCGGACTTCGCCGTGGTAGGGGTCGGTGGAATAGCTGCCCTCCGGGACGTTGAAGTTGATGGGGTCATAGCCCCAGTTGTATTGTTTCGTCAGCGGTTTTGCTTCGTCCACACTGCCGAAATCGTACATCGGCATGATCTGGACATAGCCCACACCCAGCTGCTGCAGGTAGTTCAGGCAGGTGGGGTGGGTGCCGTCCCCGCACAGGGTGGTGCCGGGCTGGGTGAAGGCCAGAAACTTCCCGCGCCAGTCCGGGCGGACACCGCTGGCGGCATCCTGCGAGAAATCGCGGACGCTCACCTCCCAGACCACCCGTTTCTGGGGCGGGATGTCCGGCCGCCGGTCGTCCTGCCACCCGGCGGGCGCGGCGGCATCCAGGTCCAGGACCATGCTGCGCAGGCCGTTCACACCCGCTGCCACGGCATAGGGGTCGCCGGTCTCCTGCGTTTTGCCGTCGATCTGCACCGTGTAGGTGTAGTAGCGGCCGTTCTGGTCGCCGGGCAGGGTGATGCTCCACACGCCCTGCGCATCCCGCTCCATGGGGTGCACCTCGGGGCGGCCGCCGCCATTCCCGTGGGGATAAAGATCGACCGACACGGCCTCGGCAAGCGGCGTCCAGAGCCGGAAGGTGGTCGCCTCCGGGGTGTAGGCAGCGCCAAGGGGGCCGGAGCAGGCGGTCTCGCGGGCAAAGGCCTCGCTTTCATAGCGCTGCATCCATTCTACAGGGATCTTATGCTTCATCATTTCGTTCCTTTTTGGTGACGGGCTCTGCCCGGGGAATGCGTTTTTTGGCCTGCGGCCGCCGCGGGGCCTTGCCGCAGGAGGAGCGCACGATCAGCTCCGTGTGCAGCTGGATCAGGCTGATGGAAACATCGTGCAGCTGGCTGGACAGCGCAAAATAGGCGCTCTTGCCCAGCTCTGCACGGTTCTGGCGGATGGTGGTCAGGGGCGGCGGCGTGAACCGGCACAGCGGCAGGTCGTCGAAGCCCAGGATGCTCAGGTCTTCCGGCACGCGGATGCCCCGCTCCTGGCAGTCGATGAGGACGCTGTTGGCAAGGCGGTCGTGGCTGCAGACGATGGCCGTGCAGCCCTGCTCCAGCAGTGCGGGCAGGTGCTCCGACAGGCAGACCGAGGTGAAGAAATCGCATTTGCCCAGGCTTTCGCTGCAGGGCAGGCCGTTTGCCTGCACGGCCCGGAAAAACGCCTGGTAGCGCTGCTGGTAAACGTAGGACCCCAGCGCGTGGCTCAGGTAGCCGATCTTCTTGTGGCCCAGGCTTTTCAGGTAGCGGACGGCCTGGTCCATGGCCTCGGCATTGTCCACGCTGATGCTGGTGACCCGGGGGTTCCCCGGCACACAGTTGTCGTAAAGCACGGCAGGGGTCTTGCAGGTCTTGAAGTCCTCCAGCCAGGGGTCGTTGAGCGAAAGGCCCAGAAACAGGCCGCCGAGGTAGTTGTGCTGCATCATGTAGGCGTCGTAGGGGACGCTGTTTTCCAATGCACAGCTCAGCGGCACGACCACCACCTGGTAGCCGTCCGGCTCGGCCAGCTTCCGGAACCCCGCCAGGATGTCGTAGCCGAAGTCCTCCGGCTTTGCGTAATCCATGTTGGTGATGAAAACTGCGATGCGGCGCGACGCGTCCTTCCGGCAGATGCGGGAATAGCCCAGCTCCACGGCGGTCTCGACCACCGATTTGCGCATGGCATCGCTGACGCCGCCTGCACCGCTCAGCGCCTTGGAAACAGTACCTTTTGAAACGCCCAGCGTGCGGGCGATATCTTCCAAAGTTGCCATCGGATCCCTCCCTTTGCGTTTGTTTCGCAAGTTTCGTGGGATATCTTACCACAGCAGCCGGGTCAAAACAACCCGAAAGGGCATGGTTTCACACGGAAAAGTTTCGTAATGTTTCTGTTAAGATAATTGGAACATAGATCACAGGAAAAAACAAGAGAAATCTTGCATAAAAATCTTCAAAATAATTTGGTGGATAGGGAAAATCTTGGTGAACCTTGCAAAAAGAATTGACGGAACACCCAAACGGTACTATACTTTGCAGTGACGAAACTTTGCGAAACATTTGAAAACGGTCACCACACGAGGGAACGAGAATGCGGTTTGTTTACGGAAAACAGGAGCTGTGCACAAGGCAGCGTGCAGAAGACGTCAGTGTCCTGCTGACGAACGGTCTGGGCGGCTATCTGTCCACGACGGCAGCGTTCTCGGCACCGCGGTGCGATCAGGGACTTCTGGCGGCAGCCGTGCAGGCCCCCAACCGCCGCGTGATGCTGGTGCACCGGCTGAAAGAAGTGCTGCGCATCGGGCAGAAGGAGACCTTCCTCTCGACCCAGAGTTTTGCCGAAGAAGCGGCAGAGGACGGCTGGAAAAACCTCAGCAGCTTTACCTATCAATATACGCCCTGCTGGCGGTATCACGTCGGCGGCGTGATGGTGGAGCGGAAGCTCGCCCTGGGCTGGGAGGAAAACACCGCCGCCGCTCTCTACACCGTGGAGAACCGTTCGGGCCGGCCCTGTACACTCGAGATCGTGCCGCAGCTGAAGTTCGCCCCCAAAGAGGACGCGCTGAAAAAGCCGGACAAGACCTTCCGCTTTGAAAACGGCAAGGTCACTTCCGGCGGCGAAACGATGCACGTCTTCACGGACGCCGCGCTGGCCGCGCGCCCGGTGCAGTGGGAAAAGCTGCACTACACGGCAGACGAAAAGGACGGCCGCCCCGCATTTGGCTATGCGGCATCCTGTTTTTCCATCATCCGCACCGTGGAGGCGGGCGAGACGGCTCAGTTCGAGGTGGTGTTCTTCACCGGCGAAACGGCGGCTTCGGGCACAGAGCTCCTGCGCCAGCAGGAAATGCGCCTGGCTGCGCTGGAGAAGAAGGCGGGCTTCGCAGACCCGGCCGCTTCGCAGCTGGCTGCGGCGGCCGATGCCTTTATCGCACGGCGGGCCTCCACCAACGGCAAGACCATTCTGGCGGGCTACCCGCTGTTCAGCGACTGGGGCCGCGACACGATGATCGCCTTGCCCGGCTGCTGCCTGGAGACCGGCCGCTATGAGGATGCAAAAAGCATTCTGCGCACCTTCCTGGCCTACGAGAAAGACGGCCTTGTGCCGAACCTTTTCCCGGAGGGCGCACAGAAGCCGATGTACAACACCGTGGACGCGGCGCTCCTCCTCATAGAAGGGGTGTGGCTGTACATTCAGCGCAGCGGCGACCACGCATTCCTGCACGAAGCCTACCCGGTGATGGAACGCATCATCGCGGCTTACCGGAAGGGGACCCACCACGGCATCCGGATGGATGCGGATGGGCTCATCACCGCCGGTGAGGGACTGGACCAGGTGACCTGGATGGATGTGTGTGTGAACGGCATCCTGCCGACGCCCCGCCACGGCAAGCCGGTGGAGGTCAACGCTTACTGGTACAACGCCCTTGCGATCATGGCGGCGTTTGCCAAGCAGCTGGGAAAAGAAGCCGACTACGAGCAGCTGGCCGAAAAGGTGAAGCGCTCTTTCGCAGAAAAATTCTACATGCCGGAGAAGGGATACCTGAAGGACGTGCTCTCGGGCACGGACGCCGACGAGCAGATCCGCTGCAACCAGATCTGGGCGGTGTCGATGTCCTTCTCCGCGCTGTCTCCCGAACAGGAAAAGAACGTGGTGGAGACGGTCTACCGGCAGCTCTACACGCCCTGCGGGCTGCGGACGCTCTCGCCGGAAGACCCGCAGTACCACGGCAGCTACGGCGGCGAACAGCTTGCGCGTGACCTGGCGTATCACCAGGGAACGGTTTGGGTGTTCCCGCTGGGTGCCTATTATCGGGCTTATTTAAAGGTACACAACAACACCCCGGAAGCGGCTGCACAGGTCTGCCGGGAGCTGGATGCGGTGCTTCCCATGCTGCGGGAAGGCTGCATCGGCCAGCTGCCCGAGATCTACAGCGGCGACTTCCCGGCGGAAAGCAAAGGCTGCTTTGCGCAGGCATGGAGCGTCGGCGAGATGCTGCGGGTCTATGCGGCGCTGGAAAGGATCGAAGGTGCAGGAGGAAAACATGGAACGAGTGGTACTTGATAAGAGCCGCTGCGGCTGGTGGAAATCGGCCGTGTTCTATGAACTGTATCCCAAGAGCTTTCAGGATACGACCGGCAGCGGCACCGGCGATCTGCGGGGCATCCTCTCGCATCTGGATTACCTCGAAACGCTGGGTGTGGACGCCATCTGGCTGTGCCCCATCTGCGCATCGCCGCAGGTGGACAATGGCTACGATATCTCGGACTTCTGCGCCATCGAGCCGAGCTTCGGCACCATGGCGGACATGGACGAGCTCATTGCCGAGAGCAAAAAGCGGGGCATCGGCATCCTCATCGACCTGACCCTGAACCACTGTTCGGACCAGCACCGCTGGTTCCGGGCGGCAAAAAGCTCCCGCGAGAACCCCTATCACGATTACTTCCTCTGGCGGGACGGCACGCCGGACTGCCCGCCCAGCGGGATGCGCAGCGTCTTCGGCGGTTCGGCATGGACCTATGTGCCGGAGATCGGCCAGTGGTACTTCCACCAGTTCGCGCCGGAACAGCCGGATATGAACTGGGAAAACCCGAAACTGCGGCAAGAACTTTACGATGTGATGAAGTTCTGGGTCAAGAAAGGCGTGGCAGGCTTCCGCCTGGACGTCATTGACCAGATCGCGAAAGAGCCGGACAAGGATATCACCATCAACGGCCCGCGGCTGCATGAATATCTGCGCGGCATTTCCGAGAACGTTCTCACCGACGAAGGTCTGGTGACGGTGGGCGAAGCGTGGGGTGCAGACACCGAACGCGCCAAGCGCTACAGCGCGCCGGACGGCAGCGAGCTGAGCATGGTGTTCCAGTTCGAGCACATCGGCCTCGACCAGGAGCCGGGCAAGGACAAGTGGGATATGATCCCGCTGGAGCTGCCCCGCCTGAAGGAATGCCTGCGCCGCTGGCAGCAGGAGCTGTACGGCTGCGGCTGGAACAGCCTGTTCTTCAACAACCACGATCTGCCCCGCATCGTTTCCCGCTGGGGCAACGACAAAGAGTACCGCGTGGAGTCGGCCAAAATGCTGGCCACCATGCTTTACGGCCTGCAGGGCACGCCCTACATCTACCAGGGCGAGGAGCTCGGCATGACGAACATCCGCCTGCCGCTGGAACAGTATCAGGATCTGGAGATCCACAACATGTACAAAGAGCGGACAGAGCGCGGCGACTCGCCCGAGAGCGTCATGCAGTCCATCTGGGCGCGGGGCCGCGACAACGCCCGCACCCCCATGCAGTGGACGGCAGGGGAGAACGCAGGTTTCACCACCGGCACGCCCTGGCTGCCCGTGAACGAGAACCACACCGTCATCAATGCCGCGGCTGCTCTGGCCGACCCGGATTCCATCTTCTACTATTACAAAAAGCTCATTGCCCTGCGCAAGGAGCTGCCGGTGTTCCGGGATGGGCGGTTCACGCTGCTGTGCCCCGAGGACGAGCAGCTGTTTGCCTACACCCGCGACACCGAAACGGAGCACCTGCTGGTGGTCTGCAACTTCTCCGGGCGCGAAGCTTCCTTCGACTTCCCGGCGGAATACCGCGGCGCGGAGTGCCTTGTCTCCAACTACAAAGAACCGTCTGTCCAGACCATTCGCCCCTATGAGGCATGGATGCTGATCAAAAAGGAGTGCTGACCCAATGAACCGTTATGCAGGTGTTCTGATGTCCGTCACCAGCCTGCCGTCTCCCTACGGCATCGGCTGCTTTGACGGCGCGGCCTATGCGTTTGTGGATTGGCTGGCAAAGGCCGGGCAGCGCTACTGGCAGATCCTTCCGCTGGGCGCAACGGCTTACGGCCTGCCGGACAACTCCCCCTATCAGGCCTACTCCGCCTTTGCGGGCAGCCCCTACCTCATCAGCCTGGAGACCCTCATCGGGGAAGGCGTGCTGACCCGCGAGGAGTGCGATGCCGTGGATTTCGGCAGCGACCCCGCGAAGATCGACTTCGACAAGCTCCACGAGAACCGTCTCGCGCTACTGCACAAGGCCTATGAGCGGAGCAATATCGCGCAGGACGGCGGGTTCCACGCATTCTGTGCAGACAACGCCTGGTGGCTGGACGATTATGCACTGTTCATGGCGCTGAAGACCTTCTTCCGGGAAGCACCGTTCCAGAGCTGGCCGAAAGATATCCGCATGCACTGGGACTTCGCCGTGGATTACTACAACCGTGAACTCTACTTTGATGTGGAGTTCCACAAATATCTGCAGTACAAGTTCGCCCAGCAGTGGTCGCAGCTGAAGGCTTATGCCAACGCACGGCACATCCGGATCGTGGGCGACATCCCCATCTATGTTTCGCCGGACGGCGCAGACGTTTGGGCACACCCGGACCTGTTCCAGCTGAACAGCGAAAACCAGCCGACGGCCATTGCAGGCTGCCCGCCGGATGCCTTTGCTGCCGACGGCCAGGTCTGGGGCAACCCGCTCTACCGCTGGGAGCGCCACCGGGAGACCGGCTACGCCTGGTGGATGAGCCGGATGTGGTACAGCTTCAAACTGTACGACATCGTGCGCATCGATCACTTCCGCGGCTTCGACGAGTATTTCTCGATCCCGGCCGATGCCGCCACCGCGAGGGCGGGCCACTGGGAAAAGGGCCCGGGCATGGAGCTGTTCGACACCATGCACTGGCAGCTGGGCGAGGTGAACGTCATCGCCGAGGACCTGGGCCTGCTGACCGACAGCGTCCGCGCGCTGGTGCGGGCCAGCGGCTGCCCCAACATGAAGGTGCTGCAGTTCGCCATCGACCCGGAGGACACCACCGCGTCTAACGACTACTGGCCCCACAACTATAACACCCACTGCGTGGTCTACACGGGCACGCATGATAACCCCACTCTGGCAGGCTGGTACGCCGGGCTGGACGAGGCTTCCCGCCGCCAGGTGCGGGACTATCTGGGCGATGCATTCACCCCGGATGCGCAGATGTACAAGGTGCTCATCCGGCTGGCGCTGCGCAGCGTCGCAAAGGACTGCATCATCCCCATTCAGGACTACCTGGGCCTGGGCAACGAGGCCCGCATGAACCAGCCGGGCACCGTGGGCTTCAACTGGCGCTGGCGCCTTGCGCCCGGTCAGGTGACCGACGCCCTTGCCGACGAGCTGATGGCGCTGACGAAGCGCACCGGCCGCGTCAACTGGGATATCCTGAACGGATAAACTTTGTTTCGAACAGCAACCGCTGTATTGAATAACATTTATTTTATGGAGGAGAAAAATTATGAAAAAGATCTCGCGTCGTTCGTTCCTGGCCGTTTGCGGCACTCTGGCCGCAGCAACTGCTCTGACCGCCTGCGGCGGCAGCAGCTCCAGCACTGCTTCTTCTGCAGCAGCCGGCAGCTCCGAGGCTGCTTCCGTTGAGGTGCAGGACGTTGCCCTGAAGGTCTGGGGCCCCCAGGAAGATCAGGTGGATTCCAGCAGCTGGCTGCCCACCATGTGCGAGCAGTTCAACGATGCACACCCCGAGTGGAACATCACCTTCACCTATGAGGTCTGCTCCGAGGGCGACGCAAGCAAGAACGTCACCCAGGACGTCTCCGCAGCTGCCGACGTCTACATGTTCGCAAACGACCAGCTGGGCACCCTGGTGCAGGCAAACGCCATTGCACAGCTGGGCGGCAGCTACCTGGATGAGGTCCTGAACGACAACCCCGATACCATGATCGACTCTGTCACCAGCACCGACGGCGGCGTGTACGGCGTGCCTTTCACCGGCAACACCTGGTTCATGTACTATGACACCTCCGTCTTCAGCGAGGACGACGTGAAGTCTCTGGACACCATGCTGGAGAAGGGCAAGGTCGCATTCCCCCTGACCGACTCCTGGTACATCGCAGCTTTCTACTACGCAAACGGCTGCACCATCTTCGGTGAGAGCGGCATGGATGCCGCCGCCGGCTTCGACTTCGGCGGCGACAAGGCCGTTGCAGTTACCAAGTATCTGGTGAACCTGTACAACAACGCAAACTTCTCTGTGGACGCCGACGGTTCCGGCCTGTCCGGCCTGCGAGAGGGCACCGTCAACGCCTTCTTCTCCGGCACCTGGAATGCCGAGGCTGTCAAGGAAGCTCTGGGCGACAACTTCGGTGCGACCCAGCTGCCCACCATCACCATCGACGGCGAAGCAAAGCAGATGCGTTCCTTCGCAGGCTCCAAGGCCATCGGTGTCAACCCCAACTGCCAGAACATGCAGGCTGCTATTGCTCTGGCCGTCTACCTGGGTTCTGCTGAGGCTCAGAAGGCTCACTATGAGATGCGCGGCATCGTGCCCACCTCCAACGCTCTGAGCAACGACGCAACCGTTTCTGCCGATATCGTTGCAATGGCACAGGCCAACACCATCGCCAACACCTCCGTGCTGCAGGCTACTCTGCCGGAGATGGGCAGCTACTGGACTCCTTCCGAGAACATGGGCAAGGCCATCGTCAGCGGCGAGGTCACTCTGGACAACGCAGCTGAGAAGACCGAGGCTTACAACAATGCTCTGAACAACGCCAGCATGTAACCCATGAATTTGGCTGAAGGAGATGATCATGTGCCAAAAACATTGACGAACACCGAACCCCAGCGCAAACCGAAGATCCCGGATTCTTTGTCCATTGCGCTGAAAAACGGTGGGCCGGTGGTGTGGGCTTCCTGCCTCATCATGGGCCTGGCCAATATCCTGAACGGCCAGCTGATTATGGGTCTGATCTATCTGGCGGTTGAGATCGGCGTGATCGTTTTTCTGGCAGTCCCCAATGGTGGCCTGTATTGGATCTCGATGCTGCCCAGCCTTGGCTGGCGCGAGCAGCAGAAGGTGTTCAACGAAAAGACCTTCGTCTACGAGTACGTTGCAGGCGACCAGTCCCAGCTGATCCTGCTGTACGGCATCGCTTCGCTGTGCGTCGTGGTGCTGCTGGTCCTGGTCTGGCAGTCCTCTGTCCGCAGCGGCTACCGCGCCGCCGCTCTGAAGAAGATGGGCGAACATGTGCCCAACTTCAAAGAGCAGCTGCGCAGTCTGCTGGACGAAAACGTCCACATGCTGCTGATGACCCCGCCGATGGCCTGCCTTGTGATCTTCACCATCCTGCCGCTGCTCTACATGATGAGCATGGCGTTCACCAACTACTCCAAAGAGGGCGATCACCTGGTCCTGTTCGACTGGGTGGGCCTGAAGAACTTCATGGCCATTTTTGACTCCTCGTCGGTCATCGGCAAGCAGTTCGGCAGCGTGCTGCTCTGGACGCTGATCTGGGCGTTCTTTGCAACCTTCCTGAACTTCTTCCTTGGCACGATCGTGGCGCTCATCATCAACCGCCCGACCATCAAGTTCAAGGGCTTCTGGCGCGGCTGCCTGTCCATGACGATCGCTGTGCCGCAGTTCGTTTCCCTGATGGTCGTCCGCTCGATGGTGCAGCCCGAAGGCATCGTGAACAAGATGCTGCTCAATGCGGGCTGGATCAGCCAGCGCCTGCCCTTCCTGGAGAATGTGACCTGGGCCCGCGTGCTGGTCATCGTCGTCAACCTGTGGGTCGGCATCCCGTATACCATCATGCAGGTCACGGGCATTCTGCAGAACATCCCCGCCGACCAGTATGAGTCGGCCCGCATCGACGGTGCAAACACCTTCCAGCAGTTCACCAACATCACGCTGCCCTACATGCTGTTCGTCATGACACCCTACCTCATCACCCAGTTCACGGGCAACATCAACAACTTCAACGTCATCTACCTGCTGACCCGCGGCGAGCCGATGTATGTCGGCAACTCTGCAGGCGGGACCGATCTGCTTGTCACCTGGCTGTACAAGCTGTCGGTCGATCAGCAGAAGTACAATCTGGCAGCCGTCATTGGCATCTTCACCTTTGTGGTGCTGTCCATCGTGTCTCTGGTCACCTATCGTTCCAGCGGCTCGTACAAGGATGAGGAGGGATTCAAGTAATGTCGAACAAAATCAAAGGCGGCGGAATGCACGCCAAGCGCGTGACGGGCGATATTATTACGTATATCTTCCTGATCGTGCTGAGCGTCATCTGGCTGATCCCGTTCTTCTGGCTGGTGATGCAGTCCTTCCGTGACGGCAAGGGCCAGTTCATCTCGACCTTCCTGCCCAAGGCCTACACCGTGAACAACTACAAGGCGCTGTTCACGCAGTTTGACGTCATGAACTTCCCCCGGATGTTCATGAACACCTTCTTCATCGCCTGCTGCACCTGCGTCATCTCCACCTTCTTCGTGCTGAGTGTGGCGTACTGCACCAGCCGCCTGAAGTGGAAGATGCGCAAGCCTTACATGAACATGGCGATGATCCTGAACCTGTTCCCGGGCTTCATGACCATGATCGCCGTCTACTTCATCCTGAAGGCGCTGGGCATGACCGAGGGCAACCGCATCCCGCTGGCACTGATCATCTGCTTCTCGTCGGGTTCCGGTACCGGCTTCTTCGTGATGAAGGGCTTTATGGATACCATCCCGAAGGCGCTGGATGAGGCCGCCACCCTGGACGGCTGCACCCGCTGGCAGATCTTCACCAAGATCACGCTGCCGCTGAGCAAGCCCATGATCGTGTATCAGATCATCACCTCGTTCATGGCACCCTGGGTGGACTTCGTGTTCGCAAAGGTCATCTGCCGTACCAATTCGCAGTACTTCACGGTCTCCATCGGCCTGTGGAGCATGCTGGAAAAGGAATACGTCGATGCCTGGTTCGTCCGCTTCTGCGCAGGCGCGGTGCTGGTGTCCATCCCCATTGCGATCCTGTTCATGTTCACCCAGAAATTCTATCAGGAGGCAATGAGCGGCGCAGTCAAGGGCTGATGCCCGGGCTGCCCCGTCCGATGCACCCGAAAAGGAGAACACCCCTATGGAAACTGTCAGGAAACGATCTTCCGGCATCAGCAGCAATGGGCTGCGGACATGGGGGATGTTCTTTCTTCTGGCCGGGATGCTGGGCAAAAGCATCCTGCAGAACGGTCTGCTGAACCTGGGCGCTGTCAGTTTCGGGCAGCTGCTGGAGCAGATGCAGACCTCCCGCGCAGCGATGCTGTATGCAACGCTGGCGCTGCTCCTGCAGGCCATGGAGACCTGTGCTGTGCCCATCTTCGCCTTTTTGCTGGTGGAAGGGGTAGAGCACACGTCCAGCCTGCGGAATTATGCGCTGCGTGTTGCAGGCCTGGCGGTTCTGAGCGAACTGCCGTATAACCTGGCGACCAGTGGGAAACTGCTGGACACGACCTCCCGCAACCCGGTGTTCGGGCTGGTGGTCTGTCTGGTGATGGTCTACCTGTACCAGAAATTCCCGGAGAAGAATGCACCGCATCTGCTGCTCCGGGTCCTGGTAACGGCTGCAGCAGTCATCTGGTGTTCCATGCTGTCCATCCGGTATGGAAACAGCACGGTGGTCCTTTTCGCCGCGCTGTGGGCGTTCCGGGGCAAAGGCTCCTTCCAGAGCCTTGTGGGCTCGGCAGTGTCCATCCTGTGCTGCATCTTCTCGCTGTTCTTCATGGCTGCGCCGATGGGCTTTCTGGCCATTCACTTTTACAACGGTGAAAAAGGCCCGGAAAACCGCATCGTCGATTATCTGGCGTATCCGGCATTGCTGCTGGTCGTCGGCGCAGCAGGGCGGCTTTTGTTCTGAACCAGTCCCGCGTTTCCAGAGCTGACCTCATACCCATATTTATTTTCTCCTTCATCACGCCCATCGCTTCATCCCGATGGGGCCTGAGCCAGTTCGATTTACTGGTAAAGGAAAGGGGCGGCGCACCAAACTGAACTGCACCCCATTTGTTAGACAGTATGGTATACTGTTTAGGAAATGGGGTG
>ERZ773269.1423-NODE-1423-length-22722-cov-9.493184_pt1 | contig 22722 bp, 20 predicted proteins | sample MGYA00511958_ERZ773269 | MGnify/ENA primary metagenome ERZ773269 (study PRJEB29015, sample SAMEA2737761) | human gut metagenome | biome: human gut; feature: human-associated habitat; material: faeces | place: China | collected 2012 ... | reverse complement strand
CCATCAGCTATGTGGAAGTGCCCAACATGCAGGACAATCTGGAAGCCGTCATGAGCGTGCTGCAGTTCATCTACGACAACATCATGTACGCCGAGTTGAACACCAAGTCCGATTACTGCCAGTGCTGCGGTTACGACGGCGAGATCAAGATCGTGGAGGACGACGGCAAGCTGGTGTGGGAGTGCCCCAAGTGCGGCAACCGTGACCAGAACAAGCTGAACGTTGCCCGCCGCACCTGCGGTTATATCGGCACCCAGTTCTGGAACCAGGGCCGGACACAGGAGATCAAGGATCGGGTGCTGCATCTGTGATGAATTACGCAACAATTAAGTATTACGACATTGCCAATGGGCCAGGGGTGCGCACCAGCATCTTTGTTTCGGGCTGCAGGCACCACTGCCCGGGCTGCTTCAACGAGGTGGCATGGGATTTCGGGTACGGTCAGCCCTTTGACAAGGCCGTGCGCAACGAGATCTTTGCATCCTGCCAGCCCGACTATATTGCAGGCATCTCCCTGCTGGGCGGTGAGCCTTTTGAGCCGGAGAACCAGCGGGAGCTGCTGCCCTTTGTCCGCAACTTCAGGGCTTTATACCCGAATAAGAGCGTCTGGTGCTATTCTGGTTACACCTGGGAGCAGCTGACCGGCAGTGTTCCCTGCCCGGCCCGCTGTAAGGTCACCGATGAGCTGCTGAGCCTGCTGGATGTTCTGGTGGACGGCCGCTTTGTGGAAGCCCAGCACGATATCTCTCTGCGCTTCCGGGGCAGCTCCAACCAGCGGCTTCTGGATGTTCCCAAGAGCCTTGCCGCAAAGTCCCCCGTCTGGTGGGAGGACGAACAGGTGTTTGCCACACACACGATGTAAACCTCTCAGTCGCGCTGACGTGCGCCAGGCCCGGGTTGCGGCACCCAGCATACGTCTCGCGTTGTAAACAACGCCCGATTTTCCACACTCTATGCAGAGCGAGTGGAAAACCGGGCGTTTTATTATTTAACGGGATGATACCATATCCTCAATGACACTCAGGAACTCCTGCCCGTAGCGGACGGCCTTTTTCTCGCCCACACCAGGGATATTGAGCAGTTCCTCCACGCTCAGGGGCTTTTTCAGCGCCATCTGGCGAAGGGTGGAATCGTTGAACACCATATAGGCAGGGAGCTTTTGCTTTGCGGCCAGCCGCTTGCGCAGGGCATAGAGGGCAGCCAGCAGCTTCTCGTCCGCTTCGCTGAGGGTATCTTCGTCGGCACGGCGGCGGGAGGCCGAGGCCAGCCGCTTTGCACTGGCCGCGGCACGCTGGCGGGCCTGTGCCGCCTGCTCCTCCACCTGTTCGGTAGCCTGTGCTGCCAGCAGACAGTTGGAACAGTTCTCGCACTTTTGGGGTGCGGCCTCGCCGAAGTAGCTCAGCAGATACCCCCGCAGGCAGCGCGGCGTGGTGGAGTAGAAGGTCATGTACTTGAGCCGTTCCTCTGCCTTGCGTGCCGCTTCGGCCTTGACATCCGCAGGCAGGCCGTTGTCAGCCTCCATCTCCTTGTCGATGAAGAACCGGATGGTGCGCACATCGGTGCCGGAATAAAGCAAGGTGCAGCGGGCTGGCTCCCCGTCACGGCCCGCGCGGCCCGCCTCCTGATAATAGCTCTCCAGATCCTTGGGCATATTATAATGGATCACGAACCGGACGTTTGGCTTATCGATGCCCATGCCGAAGGCATTGGTCGCCACCATGATCTGCACCCGGTCATAGAGGAAATCGTCCTGATTCTGCCGCCGGGTGTCCGCATCCAGCTTGGCGTGGTAGGCTGCCGCACGGATCCCCCGGCTCTGCAGCAGGCGGGTGGTCTCGTCCACCTGCCGGGTGGTGCTGCAATAGATGATGCCCGCATTGTCCCGCTCCCTGAGTACAAGGTCGAGCAGAACTTTGGGCTTCTCGCTGGGCAGGGCCCTGCGGGTGGCAAAATAGAGGTTGGGTCGGTCGAAGCTGGTGGTCACCTCGTAGGGGGTGTGGAGTTCCAGATGGGTGCGGATGTCCTCCCGCACATGGGCCGTGGCGGTGGCCGTAAAGGCTCCCACCACCGGACGCTTGGGCAGGCTGTCCACAAACGCCTTGATGCGCAGGTAGCTGGGGCGGAAGTCCTGCCCCCACTGACTGATGCAGTGGGCCTCGTCCACCGTGACCATGCTGATCTCCCGCTCCTGCGCAAACCGCTGGAAGCCCGGCATCTCCAGCCGCTCCGGAGCCACATAGATGATCTTATACCACCCCTCCCGGGCGCGGCGGAGCATCAGAGCCTTCTGGTTATCCGTCAGGCTGTTGTTCAGGAAAGCTGCCGCCACACCGGCCTGTACCAGCGCCCCCACCTGATCCTTCATCAGGCTCACCAGCGGCGAGACCACGATGGTGATGCCCGGCAGCAGCAGGGCCGGCACCTGATAGCAGATGGACTTGCCCGCACCTGTGGGCATCACGGCCAGCACATCCTGCCCGGCCAGCAGGCGGGAGACGATCTCCTCCTGACCCGAGCGGAAGCTGTCGTAGCCAAAGACTTTTTTCAGAATACTATGCGGACTTTCCATGGTTCCTCCTATCCATACAAAACCGCTCCGTCATTGCTTCGCAATGCCACCTCTCCCAGTAGGAGAGGCAAGTCTTGGCTCCCCTGCCAGGGGAGCTGGACGTAAAGCGGCCTGAGAGGTTTATAACCCAACCAGTATACCACAACTCCCCGGATAATTGTAAAACATCTCTGACATTTCCCACGTTCGATAGCATTTCCTGCACAAAAATGCTATAATATGGGTACATATCTCCATCCCGGCCCCTGCCTTGCGCATCTGCCGGAAAAGAGCAAAGGAGTATTTTGTATGGCTCAGAAATTGATCACCTTCGCCGTCCCGTGCTACAACTCGGCGGCATATATGCGCCACTGCATCGAGACCCTGCTCTCCGCCGGGGAGCAGGCCGAGATCATCCTGGTGGACGATGGTTCCACCAGGGATGACACCCCCGCCATCTGCGACGAGTACGCTTCCAGATATCCCACCATCGTCAAGACCATCCATCAGGAGAATGGCGGCCATGGCGAGGGCGTGAATCAGGGCATCCGCAACGCCACCGGCCTGTATTATAAGGTGGTAGACAGCGACGACTGGCTGGACGAAGCCGCCCTCAGGACCGTGCTGGCCAAGCTGAACACGCTGATTGCCCGGGGCACCGCGCCTGACCTGATGATCTGCAACTATGTCTACGAGCATGTGGAGGACAACACCAGCCACACCGTGCGCTACACCAACGTGTTCCCCCAGAACCGGCTGTTCAGCTGGACGCATGTCGGCCACTTCCGGCCCGACCAGAACCTGCTGATGCACTCGGTGATGTACCGCACACAGGTGCTGCGGGACTGCGGCATGGTGCTGCCCAAGCACACCTTCTATGTGGACAACATCTTTGTCTACCAGCCCCTGCCCTTTGTCAAGAGCATGTACTATATGGATCTGGACCTGTACCGCTACTTCATCGGCCGGGCCGACCAGAGCGTGAACGAGAGTGTGATGGTCAAGCGGGTGGATCAGCAGCTGCGGGTGACCCGCCACATGATCGACTGCCAGGACCTGGATGCCCTCAAGGGCCAGAAGAAGCTGCGCAGCTATATGCTGCACTACCTCTCCATGATGATGGCTATCAGCGACATCTTCCTTCTGCTGGACGGCAGCGCCGCCGCCAAGCAGAAGGAAAACGAGCTGTGGGCTTACCTCAAGGCACACACCAGCGCCGGGGTCTACCGCTCCATCCGCTACGGCTTTGGCGGCGTGACCAACCTGAAGATCCCCAAGGGCGACAAGCTCGTGCTGGGCTGTTACCGCATTGCACAGAAGATTTTTAAATTCAATTAACAAATGTTGCTTTTCCTCCTCAGATAAGATATACTTTTTAACGTATCTTAATTTCTGAGGAGGATCTTATTTTATGGAGCAATTGCTCATCTGTATGTCTCTTTCGCTCATTGCGGGTCTGTTGGCATCCCGTGCAGCGAAAGCGATCCGCCTGCCGGCTGTCACCTCTTATCTGGTGGCAGGACTTCTGCTGGGTCCCTTCTTTCTGGGTCGGCTGGGCCTGAGCGGCTGGGGCTTCGGTTTCGGAAGCCTTGCACAGGTCGAAAGCTACGGCATCATCACACAGGTGGCACTTGGCTTCATCGCTTTTGTCATCGGCAACGAGTTCCGGCTCAGCGCGCTGGAGAGCATGGGCAGGCAGGCGGTCACTGTGGGCATCCTGCAGGCCGTTATCACCACCGTGCTGGTGGATATCGCTCTGGTGGCCCTGCACTTTGCCCGGCCGGATGTCATCTCAATGGCATCGGCCATCACACTGGGTGCCATCGCCTCTGCCACAGCCCCTGCCGCCACCCTGATGGTGGTCAAGCAGTACAAGGCCAGCGGCCCCCTGACCCGCCTGCTGCTGATGGTGGTCGCCATTGATGATGCCGTGGGTCTGGTGCTCTTCTCAGCCTCTTTCGGCATCGCAAACGCACTGGAACAGGGCCGCATCGACCCCATCAGCATCCTCCTGGAGCCTCTGGTGGAGATCGTACTCAGCCTGGGTCTGGGCGCGCTGGCAGGTCTGCTGCTCAACCAGCTGGAGGTCTACTTCCACTCCCGCTCCAAGCGCATGAGCCTTTCGGTGGCCTTTGTGCTGCTGACGGTGGGCCTTTCCATGGTCAGCTTTAAGGTCGGCCCCATCCACTGCAGCTTCTCGCTGCTGCTGGTCTGCATGATGACCGGCACCGTGTTCTGCAACATCTGTCCCACTTCCGATGAGCTGATGGACCGCCTGGACCGCTGGGTAAGCCCGGTGAACATCCTGTTCTTTGTGCTCTCCGGCGCGGAGCTGGACCTGAACATCCTTGCAAACCCCATGGTCCTGCTCATTGGTGCCGTCTATATCGCTTCCCGCTCTCTGGGCAAGATCTCCGGCTCCTATGTCAGCTGCAAGGCCACCCGCTGCAGTGAGAAGATCCAGAAGTATCTGGGCATCACCCTGCTGCCGCAGGCCGGTGTGGCGCTGGGCATGGCCGCCGAAGCTGCAGAGCTTTCCGATGGCCACATGGTGCGCAACGTGGTGCTCTTCTCGGTGCTGGTGTACGAGCTGGTCGGCCCGACCCTGGCCAAGATCAGCCTGACCGCCGCAGGCGAGATCATCCCCGAGGGCCGCACGAGCGCCCGTACCACCAACAAGCCGGAGGAACCAGTGTCTGTTAAGTAGTCATCGGCTTCTCTATCTAAGAAATTAACGACAAAAGCCTCCCCTGCAGCGCTATTCTTCTGCACAGGGAGGTTTTGTTCTGTCCAGAAATGTGTTTTCTTTTACCAGATGGGAAAATGCCGTTTCCTCAGGCTGATCTTCCGCGTTTCGTCATCATATTCCGCCTGCCACACCTCCAGTTCCTTCGGGTCCCGCCCTGCTTCCTCCATAGATTTTCGCAAGGTTCGGAAAATCTGCATCTTATCAGCTTCCGATGTCTTGATACCAAAGATCACGCCCTCCAGGATTGCTGGGTCGTATCCCACATAGCGCTCTGCCTCCGTGTGCTGATGAAAACTGTCACTCATAAGCAGTCGATATTCCTGTTCATGGCTCCAGGCAGGAAGCTTCGTCAAATATTTCTCCTGCTGGTCTTTCCAATATTGCACCCGCCACGCATCCTTGTCGTAAAGTTCTAGAATCCGGCTTCGTTCACCTTTGGACGAAACCATCCAGGATTCAATCTGCGAAAAAGTCAGCCGTCCCAATGATTCAAAAAAGTTGCGCTTTACCTGCTCGTCCGTATAACGAACTGGGTAGACCGGGTCATCCCGAAAACCGCAGGAATATCCGCTACTTGAACTCCAGCTTTCGGCTGTTTTTACACGAAGAGTCTGCTTTCCATTTTCTTCGTTGGCACGGTAGACTAGACAGACACCGCAGTGATTTTGCGCATAATTTCCCCACATGGCCGAGTTTGTTCCGTCGGTGGAAAAGCACATCATAAACATTCTGGGGTAGGGCAGTTCCTGCAGACCAGCAATATAAAGGGCCGGAAATCCCAGCCTCACCTTCAGCCAGAGCCTCCGCTTCCGGGCATTTGGTTCGTTTGCCTCGATCTCCTGTTCCAGTTTCAGAAAACTACTTTCCAGTGTTTCTTCATAAACCTCAAAAGCAGCCTTCATCATTTTTATCAGCGGACTTTCAAGATTTCCAAAGCCTCCCATCTTTTCCCAGTCGGCCTTTTCGCTGATTGACACCACCGGCCCGCCCTGCTCCCCTGGCAACGTTTTCCGTTTGTGCATGTCGTCCAGACAAATTTTGATTGCATCCTCATGGCAGAGCCGCAAAATTTGCCTCAAGCGGTGGGCATTCATTTCGGTCTCCGTATTTCCTAGATCTACTATCAGCTTCTGCACCAATGCTGTCTGTACAAAACGATCCGATAATTCTTTCCAGACCTGCCCCAGCGGAACATCATCAAAGCAGTGAATATCCGGAATAACTGCCCTCTCTGCCAAAAGTTCCTCGCTTGCATTCAATTGAATGCCAACTACAGCATAGTATACACTGCAGATATAGTTCCGGAACAGTCCCTCCCACGCCGGACAATCGCCTTTCCAGTAAATCTGAGCATAGCCCTCCAAGGGATCATTCAATTCGTTCCGGTCCGCATAGCGGAATGTACGGCACTCGATCTCCTTTCGTGCGCTTTCCACTGATCGGTAGTGATACAAGTTCATTCTTCTCTCCTCCTTCAAAGAACAAAGATCCCGGAGGGCGTTTCTGCCCTCCGGGATCTTTACTTATTTCAGCACGATCTCATCGTTCTCAGCATCCACGGTCAGGGTGGAGCCGGAAACAAGGGTGCCGTCGATGATCTTTTCAGCGGCGGGGTCTTCCACAGCCTTGCGGATGGTCCGGCGCAGGTCGCGGGCACCAAACTTGCCGCCCTGGCTCTTGTGCACCAGCGCTGCCAGTGCCGCCGGGGTATAGCTGTAGGCAATGCCCTTGGCCTCCATGCTGGGCTTGTACTCGTCCAGCATCAGGGCGGCAATGCCCTGCAGGGTCTCCTCGCTCAGCGGCTTGAAGGTGATGACCTCATCCACGCGGCCCAAAAACTCGGGGCGGAGGAACTGGCTCAGTGCCTTGCGGCTCTTCTCCTCGTTCCGCTCCTCCTCGCTGCGGTTGAAGCCCAGGCTTGCGGTGGTCTGGTCGCTGCTGCCCGCATTGGAGGTCATGCAGATGACGGTGTTGGAAAAATCCACGGTGCGGCCCTGGGCATCGTTGATCTTGCCCTCGTCCAGGATCTGCAGCAGGATATTCATCACATCGGGATGGGCCTTTTCGATCTCATCGAACAGCACCACGCTGTACGGGCGGCGGCGGACCTTTTCGGTCAGCTGACCCGCCTCCTCGTAGCCCACGTAGCCCGGAGGGGAACCGATCATGCGGGACACGGCGTACTTCTCCATATACTCGCTCATATCCAGCCGGATCAGGGGGTCGGGGCCGTCAAAGAGCTGGTCTGCCAGCTGCTTCACCAGCTCCGTCTTGCCCACGCCGGTGGGGCCCACAAAGATGAAGCTGGCCGGACGGCGGTGGCCCGAAAGGTCGGCGCGGCTGCGCTTGACCGCCTGTGCCACCAGATGCACGGCATCGTCCTGACCGATGATCTTCTTTTTCAGCTCGGTCTCAAGGCTGGCGAGCTTTGCATACTCGGTCTCCCGGATCTTCACCGCCGGGATGCCCGTCCACAGCTCAATGACCTTGGCCACATCGTCCATGGTCACCTGGATCTCCCCGGCTGCAGCCTGCTTGGCGGGCAATTCCCGCTCCAGCTGTGCCATCCGGGTCTTGCGCTCTGCCACACGCTCGTAATCGATGGGCTCGTTCACATCGGCATTTTCCATATCGGCCTCTTCCTGCTTGAGGGCCTCCAGCTCCTTCTGCATGGTCAGGTACTCGGAGATGACCGGGTGGGCCAGATTGCAGCAGGCACAGGCCTCGTCCAGCAGGTCGATGGCCTTGTCGGGCAGGTAGCGGTCGGTGATATACCGCTCGCTCAGGGTCACGGTGGCATTCAGCACATCGGCAGGCACCTGCACATGGTGGTGCTCCTCGTAGTAGTGCTTGATGCCGCCCATCACGGCCAGCGTATCAGCAACGCTGGGTTCCTCCACCCGCACGGGCTGGAACCGGCGCTCCAGCGCCTGGTCCTTCTCGATATACTTGCGGTACTCGTTGAAGGTGGTGGCACCGATGACCTGGATCTCGCCGCGGGAGAGGGCGGGCTTCAGGATGTTGCCCGCATTCATGGCACCCTCGCTCTCACCAGCAGAGGTAATGGTGTGGATCTCGTCAATGAACAGGATGACGTTGCCCGCGGCCTTGACCTCGCTCAGCAGACCCTTGACCCGCTGCTCAAACTGGCCGCGGAACTGGGTGCCTGCCACAAGGCTGGTCAGGTCAAGCAGGAAGATCTCCTTATCCTGCAGCCCTGCCGGAACCTGCCCCTTGGCAATGCGCTCGGCAATGCCCTCGGCAATGGCGGTCTTGCCAACGCCCGCCTCACCAATGAGGCAGGGGTTGTTCTTCTGGCGGCGGCTCAGGATCTGGATGGTGCGGTAGATCTCCCGGTCGCGGCCGATGATATCATCCAGCTTCCCCTCCCGGGCTTTGCGGGTCAGGTTCTCGCAGTAGGTATCCAAAAACTTGCGGCGGGGCGGCTTTTTGTCGTTTTTGCCCGCCTTCTTTTCGTTTTTGCCGTTCTGGGCACCGCCGTTCACCCCCAGCGGGAAGGTGGCGCTGGAACCGGGCACAAGGTCGCCGTCCTCCTCGCTCTGGTCCGGCTGGCCCATACCCATCATCATGGAGAAGGGGTTCATGCTGCTCATGTCCCCCATCTCCTGCATCATGTTTTCCATCCGGTCTTCCATGGCATCCATGTCCTCATCAGACATGCCAAACTGCTTCATCAGATCATCGACCGGCTTGATGTGCATCTCCCGGGCACAGTGCAGGCAGTACCCCTCGTTTTTCATCTGGCCATTTTCCATCCGCTGGACAAAAATAATGGCAGGCCGCTTCTGGCATCGAATGCAGACCATTGTTCCTCCTTTTCCCTCCCCGCTCAGACAAACGGGTTGAACACATTGAATACTTTATAGTAAAGGCTGCCGCTCATCACCGTGTCGTTGAGCATGGTGAGGTTGCCGCCGGTGATCACAATGAGCGCCCAGACCACGCAGAGCACCAGATAGATGTCCACAAGGCTGGCAATGCCGCCCACGCCCCAGCCCAGCCAGTGGTTCACTGCACCGATCACGGGCAGCTTGTTCACCAGCCCCAGCACTGTGACCAGCAGGCTGACCAGCATCCGCAGCAGGGCAAACGCCACAAAGAACAGCACCAGCGAGATCACCGGGGTCAGCAGCGGAGCCAGCACCTTCTGGACGATGGTATCCGCCAGCACAACGGCATTGTCATTGAGGACGGCAGAGATGGAGCGCTCGCAGGCATCCACGATGGATGCCCGAAACGCCTCGGGCAGAAAGCCCGCGTACCGCTGGGCAATGCCATCCAGACTGACGGCTCCCCCGGCGGCGATATTGGCAGCGATCTGGTCCCGGAAGCTTCCGGCGAGGAAGCGCTCGAACACCTGCCCGGCTGCCCAGCCTGAAAAGGCTCTGGCACCGAACAGGCTGATGAGGCTGCCCGTCAGCTGCACCACCGAGGCCAGAAAGCCTTTGCGGGCATACCGGACGGCCAGCACCAGCCAGACCACCGTACATAGGATATCAAAAATAAATGACGGATTCTTGAACATACGTTTAACCTTATTCTGAACTGGCTCACCCTCTCAGTCACGACTGCCGTCGTGCCAGCTCCCCCAAAGGGGGAGCCAACGCTTCTGACAGGGGAAGCCACAAAATAAATTGCACTCTTTTTCCTCAAAGCCGCAGTTGCCTCTCCCTTTGGGAGAGGTGGCAATGCGCAAGCATTGACGGAGAGGGCTATTCAGCGGGTGCTTCCAACTTCTGCACCGTGTTGCCGCTGAACAGCAGCAGATCCTTGCTGTTGGCCAGCAATGCCTGCGGGCTGGTGTCAAGGTTCTGGCTCCACTGCTGGGTGCCGGATGCATCAAAGCACTCCACGGCGTTATCGGCCAGCAGATAGAACAGGTTCCCCGCCCGGACAATGGAATTTGCCGCCGAGACAGCAGCGCTGAACTGGACGTTCAGGTTTTTGTCCAGCGTCACAGCCTGAGAGACCTGCCCCGATGCCAGCAGCAGAGCCACATTGCCTGCCGCGTCCACCGAAACATCCTTCAGCTCCGTGCCCGCAAAATCATAGACCGCACGCTCGCCGCCGCCCGCATTGTAGAGCACGGCCCTGGTATCGTAGACAGCCAGGATCGTGGAAGCAGAGGTCCACCCCAGCCACTGGGGCACGCCGCCCTGATTCACCAGACTGACGGGATCGCCCGATGCCAGATTGATGAGGTAGAGGTTGGTCATTACCTGTCCCCCGCTGACGGTGACGGCTGCCGCCGCCAGCTTCCGGCTGTCGGGGGAAAAGGCCATCCGCAGGGGGGTGCCGTCGTTGGAGGTCATGCTCCAGCTGAGCTGCTGCTCCATGGAGGGGCTGTATACCAGCAGCTTTGCCATGCTGGTCTGATCTTCCGTGACCACAGCCAGCGTGCCGTTGTCCGACATGGCGCAGAGGAAAATGCTGTTTTCCAGCTGCTTGGTGTAGAGGTTCTGGGTGCGGCTCTCCACCCGCAGCTCGTTTCCGGAGCGGTTGTAGAGGACAAAGCGGGTCTTGCCCGCGGCCAGCGCCGGGCGGGCATAGCCGCTCTGGATGCTGTTCAGCTTTTTGCCGGTGCGCGACCAGACCACACAGCCCTCGTCCCCCAGCTCCACAAAGCTGCCGGTCAGGGGGGCCATCTGTTCCAGCTCGGCCACACCGGTCTGCTGGGGCCAGCCGGAGCCGGGCAGCAGGGCAATGCGGGCCGTATCGGTCAGGTCCTTCAGGGCCGCCACCGAGCTGCCCGCGATGCCGGTGGCAAACAGCACCACCGCCGTCAGCAGCACCAGCAGCACCGCCGTGCGGCGGATGCGCCGGTTCCGCACACGCTGGCGGGCAGCTTCCAGATATTCGACCCGCCCTTCCGAAAGCGGCTCGTCACTCTCCGGACGGTTGCGATTTTTTCTCATAGGTCGTAGTCCACCTTCTCCAAAAATAACCCTTTCGCGGGCAGCGTCGGCCCGGCCTGGCTGCGGTCCCGGCTGGCAAGGATGCCGGGGATGGCATCGGGCTGCATCCGGCCCGCGCCCACCTCACACAGGGTGCCTGCCAGAATGCGCACCATGTTATAGAGGTAGCCGTCCGCTGTCACCTCAATGTCCACCTCGTCGCCCTTCCGGGTCACATGGCAGTCAGTGATGGTGCGCACGGTATCTCCGTGGGCAGCAGCAGAGGAACCCGCCGCGCACAGGGCCAGAAAATCGTGCTTTCCCACAAACTGTTCCGCCGCCCTCTGCATGGCATCCACATCCAGCCGCCGGGGCACCCGGGTGTAATATTTTTCATCAAAAGGCGAATCGATGGGGTGGTTGTGGATGCGGTACAGGTAGGTTTTGGTATGGGCGGCATAGCGGGCGTGGAACTCCTCCGGCACCACCCGGGCGCACAGCACCCGGATATCCGGGGGCAGGTGCTGGTTGATGGCCAACGGCAGCTTTTCGGGGGGGATGCGGGTCTCCGCGTGGAAGTTCAGCGCAAAGCCCAGCGCGTGGACCCCGGCATCGGTGCGGCTGCACCCCTTGATATCGGGGCGGCTGTGGAGCACCGCTTCCAGCCCATCCTGAAAGGTCTGGGCCACGCTCCGCCCGTTGGGCTGCACCTGAAACCCGCAGTAGTTGGTGCCATCGTAAGATAATGTAAGCAAATAGTTCATAGTATCATCAGAAATTTGGGAACACCAGCCGGGACGACAGGATGATCACAAAGCAGACGATGCAGACCGCCAGATCAATGTAATCCTGCCGGGTGTAGCGGAGCACTTTCAGGCGGGTGCGGCCGTCACCGCCGCGGTAGCAGCGGCACTCCATGGCCATCGCCAGCTCGTCCGCCCGGCGGAACGCCGAGATGAACAGCGGGATGAGGACGGGCACCAGCGCTTTGATGCGCTCGGTCATCTTGCCGGTGTCCAGCTGGGCACCGCGGGCTTTCTGGGCGTTCATGATCTTGTCCGTCTCCTCGATGAGGGTGGGGATGAAGCGGAGCGCAATGCTCATCATCATGGCCAGCTCGTGCACCGGGAAGTGGATCTTGCCCAGCGGCTTGAGCAGCTGCTCAATGGCATCCGTCAGCACGATGGGGCTGGTGGTGTAAGTCAGCAGGCTGGTGCCCGCGATCAGGGCCATGACGCGCACCGCCATCAGGATGGCGTACTTGACGCCCTCGGCGTAAACGGTCAGGAATCCAATGTGCACCAGCGGCTCCCCCTCACCCGAGACGAAGAAGAGGTTGAGCACTGCCGTAAAGACGACAATGGGTAAAATTGGTTTCAGGCTCTTGAGGATGAGCTTGAACGGGATCTTTGCCACAGCGTACATCCCCACCAGGAACAGGATGGACAATGCCAGTCCCAGCGGGTTGGAAGCCGCGAACAGCAGGATGATATAAGCAATGGTAAGCACCAGCTTGAGCCGGGGGTCAAATTTGTGCACAAGGCTGTTGCCCGGGAAGTGCTGGCCAATGGTGATATCTCTCAGCATCCGGACACGCCCCCTTTCCCGTTCGCAGCATCCCGGGGCAATACAAGAGACTCCCCGGCGTCCCGCCGCGCCTTGGCGGCCAGAATGGTCTTGACCGCATAGGGGATGGTGTACACGTCCGCCGGGACGTCCACCCCCATCTCCCGCAGCTTGAGGAAAATTTTTGTCACCTGGGGCACGCTCAGGCCCAGCTCCAGCAGCTCCGAAGCCCGGGCAAACACGTTCTCCACCGTATCGTACATGGCGATCTTCTTGTTGGACATCACCAGCACCCGGTTGGCGTACTTGGCAATGTCCTCCATGCTGTGGGAGACCAGCAGGACAGTGGTGCCCGTCTTTTTGTGGTACTCTTTCACCTCGCTCAGGATCTCATCCCGGCCCTCGGGGTCCAGGCCCGCGGCGGGCTCGTCCAGCACGAGGATGCGGGGCTTCATGGCCATGACGCCTGCCACGGCCACCCGGCGCTTCTGGCCGCCGGACAGCTCAAAGGGGCTGCGTTCCAAAAGGGCCTCGTCCAGGCCGACAAAGGCGGCTGCTTCGTGCACCCGCTTGTCGATCTCGGCCTCGTCCAGGCCCATGTTCTTGGGGCCAAAGGCGATATCTTTATAGCAGGTCTCCTCAAACAGCTGGTACTCCGGGTACTGGAACACCAGACCGGTGAGGAAACGGAAATCTCTTATTTTTTCGGGCTCGGCCCACAGGTCGCGGCCATCAATATAAATTTTGCCGCTGGTGGGCTTGTTCAGGCCGTTCATGTGGGTAATGAGGGTGCTCTTGCCGGAGCCGGTGGCCCCGATGATGCCCACAAAGTCGCCCTCTTCCACGGTAAAGCTCACATCGTCCAGCGCGGTGACCGCATTGGGCATTCCGGGGTTATAGATATAGCTCAGGTGTTCTACCTTGATAATGTCTGCCATCCTTCACCCCTCCTCACTGCAGCAGCTCGTACAGAGCCTGTGCGCATTCGCCCGTGTCAATGATGCCCTCGGGCAGGTCGATGCCTGCCTTGACCAGCTCATCCCGCAGCTCGGCGGCCTGCGGCACGTCCAGATGGAGGGAGCGGACTTTCTCGGTCTGGCTGAACACCTCTTTCGGGGTGCCTTCCAGGACCACTTTGCCCTTGCTCATCACCAGCACCCGGTCGGCCTTGGCAGCTTCTTCCATATAGTGGGTGATGGACACCACGGTGATGCCCATGTTCTTGTTGAGGTAGTGGATGGTCTGCATCACCTGCTCCCGGCCCCGGGGGTCCAGCATGGCGGTGGCTTCGTCCAGAATGAGGCAGTCCGGCCGCATGGCCACGACGCCTGCAATGGCAACGCGCTGTTTCTGGCCGCCGGAAAGGTTGTGGGGTGCCCGCTCCCGGAACTCGTAGATGCCCGCCATCTTCATGGCGTCGTCCACCCGGCGGCGCATCTCCTCGGGCGGAACGCCCAGGTTCTCCAGCGCGAAGGCCACGTCTTCTTCCACCACCGTGGCAACGATCTGGTTGTCCGGGTTCTGGAACACCATGCCCACGGTCTGGCGGATGTCGTAAATTTTGCTCTCGTCGGCGGTGTCCATCCCCTCCACCAGCACAGTGCCTGCCTCCGGCAGGAGGATGGCGTTGAAGTGTTTGGCCAGGGTGGATTTGCCGCAGCCGTTGGCACCCAGCACGGCGACAAACTCGCCCCGCTTGACGCTGGCCGAGACCCCGTCCAGCGCGTAGACAGGCTGCTCCGGGTCATAGCGGAACTTTAAATTTTCTGCTGTTAAAATCGTTTCACTCATTTGTGTTCTCTTTCTGGTGGTGCGCCCCTCTCAAAGAGGCTGTACCCCATTCTTAGATTATTTTATAAACTCCCCCAGCCGCCTGCAGCGGCAGCCCCCTCAAAGAGGGAGCCTTTTGGGTCTCTGCCGTCAGAAAGCCTCCCTCACTGAGGGAGGTGGCATCGCGCAGCGATGACGGAAGGAGTATTTACTCTTCCCAGATGGCCGTTGCGCCGCAGGGCACCACGCCGCCGGTGGCCGAGACGGGCAGGCCGATCTCGTCACAGCTGGTCTGCCCGCCAAAACGGGGCACCAGCGTGGTCTTGAGCATGTACTCCATCACGGCGGGCGACAGGCCCGTGGTGTAGCTGTTGACGGCAAAGAAGAGCGGTTTCTCACTCAGCACTTCCTCGCACTGGCTGATGAGGTCATAGATGCAGTCTTCCAGCTTCCAGATCTCGCCGCCGGGGCCGCGGCCATAGCTGGGCGGGTCCATGATGATGCCGTCGTAGGTGTTGCCCCGGCGCTTTTCCCGGGCCACGAACTTGGCACAGTCGTCCACCAGCCAGCGGATGGGCCGGTCGGCCAGGCCGCTGGCTGCGGCGTTGTCCTTGCCCCAGGCCACGATGCCCTTGGAGGCATCCACATGGCAGACGGTAGCACCCGCCGCCGCGCAGGCCAGCGTGGCACCGCCGGTGTAGCCAAACAGGTTCAGCACTTTTACCGGGCGTCCAGCAGCACGGATCTTTTGGGCGTACCAGGCCCAGTTGACGGCCTGCTCCGGGAAGACGCCGGTGTGCTTGAAGCCGGTGGGGCTCACGATGAGGGTCAGCTTCTCCTCTCCCTCGCCGCAGCTGATCTTCCATTTTTCGGGCAGCCGGCGGCGGTACTCCCACTCGCCGCCGCCCTGGTTGGAGCGGTGGTACACGGCGTCCGCCTTGGCCCACAGGGGGCTCTGCCGGGGCGTTTTCCACACCACCTGCGGGTCCGGCCGGATGAGGATGGTCTCCCCCCATCGCTCCAGCCGGTTGCCGCCGGTAGCATCCAGCAGCTCGTAATCTTTCCAGGTATCTGCAGGGCGCATAGCGTTCTCCTTTTTACTGTTTCAGAATTCGTTTGTTGATCTTTTCCACGATCCGGTCTGCACAGCGGTGGATGGCCTCCAGGTCCTGGCCCTCGACCATGACACGGATCTTGGGCTCGGTGCCGGACACACGGACCAGCACGCGGCCCATGCCCATCAGCTTCTGCTGCTCGTTCTCAATAAAGCCCGCCAGCACTTCGTCCTCTTTATAGGCGGCTTTCTGGGCGGCGTTGGCCGTCACGTTGACCAATACCTGCGGGTACTGGGCGTAAACGCTGTTCAGCTCGCTCATCTTCTTGCCGCTCTCGGCCAGCAGCTTGAGCAGCTTGCCCGCCGTCAGCTCACCGTCACCGGTGGTGGCGTGGTGGAGCAGGATGACATGGCCGCTCTGCTCGCCGCCGATGGCGTAGCCGTTCTCGCGCATGTTCTCCAGCACATAACGGTCGCCCACGGCGGTCTTCTCGGTGTGGATGCCCTGGCTCTCCATATACTTGATGAAGCCCAGATTGGACATGACCGTCACCACAGCGGTATCGCCGTCCAGACGGCCCTTTTCTTTCATGCTCACGGCCAGCAGGGCAATGACCTTATCGCCGTCGATCTCATGGCCCAGCTCATCGCAGGCCAGGCAGCGGTCCGCGTCGCCGTCAAAGGCAATGCCGCAGTCAAAGCCGCCCTCCACAACTGCCTTTTCCAGATTGTCCAGATGGGTGCTGCCCACGCCCTTGTTGATGTTGGCACCGTCCGGCGTGATGCCAATGAACGTGCACTTGGCGCCCAGCCGGGGAAACAGCTTCTGTGCCACAGCGGCAGAAGCGCCGTTGGCGCAGTCGATGCAGACGTTCAGGCCGGACAGATCGCCGTTGACCGACTCATACAGGTGGTCCACATAGTCCTGCAGACCGTCCGCCCGGACAGACACCCGACCCACGGAGGCTCCGGTCGCCAGCGGGATGTCGGCACAGTCGTTGTCAATGTGCTTCTCGATCTCGTTTTCCACCTCATCCGGCAGCTTGTAGCCGGTGCCGGCAAAAATCTTGATGCCGTTGAATTCCATCGGGTTGTGGGAGGCCGAGATGACAACACCGGCATCCGCGTTGTATTTCTTGACCAGATAGGCCACAGCGGGGGTGGGCAGCACGCCCAGGCTCTCCACGTCCGCGCCCACGCTGCACAGGCCGGCGGTCAGGGCCGCTTCCAGCATATCGCCGGACTGGCGGGTATCCTTGCCGATGAGGATGCGGGGGCGGTGGCCGGTGCTGCCCGTCAGGACAGCAGCAGCGCCGCGGCCGATCTTCATGGCCATCTCACAGGTCAGGTCCGCGCCCGCCACACCGCGGACGCCATCCGTTCCAAAATATTTTCCCATAATCAGTACCTCCATATTTTAAAGTACATTCCCTCTCCGTCCTATTCTTGGCTCTCCCTCCGAAAGACTCCCTCCGGCCGGAGGGAGATGTCGCAACGCGACAGAGGGAGGATAAGCTGGCGCGAAGCGCCTGAGAGGGCGAGTCGGTTAAAACAAGCTCTGTTGTCCGTTGTCCTCCGGGCTGCCCGTTTCCGGGGCCTTGAGGCCCAGGTGCTCGTAGGCCAGCCGCGTGGCGCAGCGTCCCCGGGGCGTCCGGGTCAAAAAGCCCATCTGCATCAGGTAGGGCTCGCAGAGATCTTCCAGCGTGACGGCCTCTTCGCCCAGAGCCGCTGCCAGCGTTTCCAGGCCCACCGGGCCGCCGTTGTACATCTCAATGATGGCGCGCAGCAGGCTGCGGTCCAGTTCATCCAGCCCCAGGGCGTCCACGTCCATCCGCTTGAGGCCCATGAGGGAGACATCCCGGTCAATGACGCCGTCTCCCAGCACCGTGGCAAAATCGCGGATCCGCTTCAAAAAGCGGTTGGCCACACGAGGCGTGCCCCGGCTGCACTTGGCCAGCTCGTAAGCACCCTCCGGGGTGATGGGTTGGTCGAGGATGCCCGCCGAGCGCTGGATGATGCGGGAAAGCTCATCCGGGCTGTAGAGTTCCAGCTTGAGCAGCACGCCGAAACGGTCCCGCAGAGGACCGGTGATCTGGCCTGCCCGGGTGGTGGCACCCACCAGCGTGAACCGGGGCAGGTTGATCCGGATGCTCTGGGCGCTGGGGCCTTTCCCGATCATGATGTCCAGCGCATAGTCCTCCAGTGCCGGGTAAAGCACCTCTTCCACCTGCCGGGAGAGGCGGTGGATCTCGTCGATGAAAAGGACGTCGCCCTCCTGTAAATTGGTCAGCAGGGCAGCCAGGTCGCCGGGCTTCTCAATGGCCGGGCCGCTGGTGATGCGGATCTGCACTCCCATCTCGTTGGCGATGATGCCCGCCAGTGTCGTCTTGCCCAGGCCCGGAGGGCCGTAGAGCAGGATGTGATCCATGGGCTCGCCCCGCCGCTTGGCGGCTTCCAGATAAATTTTCAGGTTCTGCTTGACTTTTTCCTGCCCGATGTAGTCTTCCAGATGCTGGGGGCGGAGGCTGTTTTCTTCGTTGTCCGCCACCGTCAGCCCGGGCTGCATCATTTTCGCGCCGTACAGCGCGGTTTCGTCCTGCATTGCTTACCTCCTGCCTGCCATGCCCCGGAGTGCCAGCTTGATGATCTCCTCCACGGGCAGTGTCGCATCGATCTTCGAAACGGCCATGGCGGCCTCGCTCTGGCTGTACCCCAGCGAGACCAGCGCGGCAATGGCCTGCCCGGCCCCCTGCGCGGCGGGCGCTGTAGAAGTGGCTCCGGCCACGTCTTCCAGGCTGATGCCGTCCACAAAGCCCTTGGCCACCTTGTCTTTCAGTTCCAGCACAATGCGCTGGGCCAGCTTGGGCCCCACACCGGAGGCTGCCTTGAACGCCTTGTGGTCGCCTGCCGAGATGGCCAGTGCCACCCGGTCCGGCTCCATCACGCTGAGGATGGCAAGGCCCACCTTGGGGCCCACGCCTGAAACGGCGGTCAGCATCTCAAAGCAGGCCTGCTGCTCCTCGGTGGCAAAGCCGTAGAGGCTGACATCGTTCTCCGTCACGCTCATCACGGTGTACAGGGTCGTTTCTTTTCCCACGCCGGGCAGCGCCCCGGCCACGCTGGCCGGGCACTGGGCGTAGTAGCCCACCCCGCCGCAGCTGACCACCACCGCGTTCATGGTCTTTTTGATGATTTTTCCGGTTAAGCAGTAGATCATAGTTCGTATCTCTTTCTAAAATACTACAAATTCCTGCATTCTGATTTGAAATAAAACCTCTCAGGCCGCGCTTAAGGCGCAGCCTGCTCCCCTAACAGGGGAGCCAAATAGCGGAGTCTCTTTATATCGGCCCGACGCCCCGCCGCATGAAACGGTTGAGCTGGTTGCCATTGGTGTGGCAGAACGTAATGGCCATGGCCAGCGCGTCAGCGGTGTCGTCGGGCTTGGGGACGGCAGTCAGGTGGAGCAGCACCCGGGTCATCTCCTGCACCTGCTTTTTCACGGCCTTGCCGTAGCCTGTCACCGCCTGCTTGACCTGCATGGGGGTGTACTCGTAAATGGGCAGCCCCGCCTGCGCCGCCGCCAGCAAAATGACGCCGCGGGCCTCGGCCACGCCGATGACGGTGGTCTGGTTGTGCTGGTAGAACAGCTTTTCGATGGCCAGCACCTCGGGCCGCGTCCGCTCGATGACCTCTTTGATGCCCGCGTACACCTCGTCCAGCCGCCGCTCAAACGGCACACCCGCGTCGGTGCACACCGCGCCAAAATCCACCGGAGCAAAGCGGTTTCCCGCGTAATCCAGAACGCCCCAGCCCACGATGGCGTAGCCCGGGTCGATGCCCAATACTCTCATCCTGCGATACCTTTCCTATTGTAATCATCTTATTATAGCACAGCCGGTAAAAAGGGGCAACGGAAAACCGATGAACTCCCAAAATGCGCCAGCGCCGCCTCCGTTCCACAGCGTGCAGCCACCGGCCGACAGAAATATTTTTACGATTTTGCAAAAAAGTATTGCTTTTTGCCCGGAGCTGTGGTATCATAACTGAGCTGACCTCAGCAAAACAGAATATGGACGGTTAGCTCAGCTGGTAGAGCATCTGCTTGACGTGCAGGAGGTCACAGGTTCGAGTCCTGTACCGTCCACCAAAACAAGAGCCTCTGACTTAGGTCAGAGGCTTTTTTGTTGCGTCATCCACCAACCCACGTCAGCGCAGGACGGTACAGGACTCGAACAGGGCGGCGGTGCGCAGCACCGTAAGCGATCTGTCCAGCGGACAGTCGCTTAGCCCGCGGTTCCTAGACCATTAGGAACGTCTACCGGGATGACTGCGGTTCGGTGGGCGGTACAGGACTCGAACAGGGCGGCGGCACGAAGTGCCGTAAGCAATCAGCCCAGTGGGCTGTTGCTTAGCCCGCGGTTCCTAGAGAATTAGGAATGTCTACCGGGATGACTGTGGTTCGGTGGGCGGTACAGGACTCGAACAGGGCGGCTCTGACGCGCGGCGGCAGAGGAAACAATCAGCCCAGTGGGCTGTTGCTTAGCCCGCGGTTCCTAGAGAATTAGGAACGTCTACCGGGATGACTGCGGTTAAGTCTCTATCATTCGCACAACGTAAGTCAGAGCAAAATAAAATAGCGATCGCAAAGGCAGGGTATCACCATGACGGTGGTATCCTGCCTTTTGCTTTGATATGTTTTATCAGTAGATCACAGCATCCGTTGCAGTATAGCTTTCGAGAGAATTCTCCTTGACCTGAATACAAATATAAGTGATCTCAGAATTGCTTGCAGCAAAGAACTGACGCTTTGCTACGGGAGAAATCTTCAGCCAGTCGCCTGCTGCAAGGCTGATTTCTTCGCCATCGATAACGACCTTGCCTTTGCCGGAAAGAACACCGTAGATTTCCTCATTTGCCTTGTGGGAGTGAACAAACGGAACATTTGCTCCCGCAGGAAGCGTATTCAGGCTGATCTCCGCACCAGTCAGGGCGAGCTTTTCATGAAGCTCCGTCCGATCCTCTTTTCCAACTGTCATTTTTGTGTAGCTTGCCATTGTAAGCACCTCCATTTTGATTCGCAATCTTTCATTGCCTGAGCTAAGTATAGAAGCTCGCACATTCAAAAACAAGTACGCACCTTTTTGTAACTGTACACTCAAAAATGAATGTGCTATACTATATACAGAGGTGACTGATATGCGTACAAAAGAAGAACTGCCGGAATGTCCGGTTGCAACAGCAGTATCCCTGATTGGCGGAAAATGGAAACTCTTGCTTCTGCGCAATCTGAAAGAGCGTCCATGGAGATTCAATGAGTTGCAAAGAAGCATCGACGGGATCTCGCAGAAAGTTTTGACCGAGAGCTTAAGACAGATGATTGATGATGGGCTTGCCTACCGCCGTGATTATCACGAGAATCCTCCCAAAGTAGAATATGGGTTGACTGATCTCGGAATGGAAATGTTACCAATCGTCAATGCACTTGCAGATTTTGGCAATTACTATAAATCCGTCGTTGATCGGTCATGATCGATATTATGAAGCAGGGTTTGGGGCACCGCATGCCCCAACAAGAAGCTGTCCCATGGGGCAGAAAATTTTCAAGAATGGACAACGGACGGGTTCTTCCGGGAAACACAGGATATGGTGCGGTATCGCGGAGCAGAAGAATGTACAACCGTTGAGATGGAGTGTGCCGCATTGGCTGCTTGCGCCCGGAAGCGAGGTGCTTCTTTCGGGCAGATTCTCTACACTGCCGACTCTCTTGCGAATATTTATGCTCATGATGAGAGAGATTGGGGAAAGGGTTCTTTGCGGAAAGCGCTGGAACTCTGTATCGCTGTGCTGCAAACGATTTGAAGGTTCGGCTGCCGTGGACAATGCTCCACCACAAACAACCCTTTTATCATTTGAAAGAAAAAGCTTATTTTTTATTTGCAATTTGTTCAAAATCCCCACAAAGAAACTCCATTTTTATCCGGTACAATAAGGGTGCAGTCAGGGAGGACCGCTCCGAGAGAGCTCCTCCCAAAAACCTGCAAACGCAGGCAAGAATGATCGCCGCAAACGCGGCCCCTTTAAAACACTGTCCCCCACCCATGCGAGGCAATAGCCAGAGGCGGTGGACAGACTACCAAACCCCTCCTGACAGCCGCAAATGTTTAGGAGTTCACCATACAGACAGGCAGCACCGCTTTCTCCTCCTTTCCACGGTGGCTGCCTGTCTTTTTGTTTTCCCGTTTTTGAAACAAAGCGCAAAAAAGGCACGGAACGTTTTGCTCCGTGCCTTTTGGTGTTTTTGGGAAAAGATCAGCGCAGGTCGCGCAGGCGGTCGGCGGGAAGATGAGCTTTCAGGGCTTCCCACCCGGCGTCGAGGCTGTCGTTCCATAAGTAAGCCTGCGTCTGATGGACGTAGAGGTAGATGGCATTCTCTGTCCGGTAGGCCAGGTGGATGTGGTGCCAGTCGCACTGGCGGGAGGGGGCAGCTTTGTCCTGCTCACCGGCCATCCAGATGGAAAGGCCGGTTTCGTCCAGCTGGAGCCGGTAGAACGGCTTGGCGGCTTTATCGAGGCCCAGCTTCTGGATAAAGATTTTGATGCCGTGGGCACAGTTCCAGAAATAGACGGCGGGCAGACCCAGCGCCACGAGGGCCAGCACACCGGCCAGCAGTCCGGCCTCATGCCGGGTGTTCAGCTGGGTGAGGCAGACCCCGGCAAAGACCAACAGAATGGCCGTAAAGACCAGCGGACGTTTCCAGATGCGGTTATGCTGAAGCAGGTCGAACCAGCGGAAACGGCGGAACGATGCCGCGTCCATGGTGACCGAGACGGTAATGGGCTGTGACATGCAAACACACTCCTTTTTAGGCATAGTAACATATTATTTGGGAAGAAGCAAGCAAAAACTTGCGCAATTGCCATAAACTGTGGTAGAATAAAGCGATTCAAAGCGAAAAATGGCCCACGGCCAGAGGAGGAAACGCCATGCACCGAGAGATGACCCTGAAACAGCGGATCGGCCTGTGTCTGGCGGCCTTTTTCATGGCGCTGGCGGCCCAGATCTTTCTGAGCTTTTACCAGTCCGGCACCGTGCTGCGGGAACTGGACGACCAGATGGGCAA
>ERZ773269.1412-NODE-1412-length-22865-cov-12.941561_pt1 | contig 22865 bp, 19 predicted proteins | sample MGYA00511958_ERZ773269 | MGnify/ENA primary metagenome ERZ773269 (study PRJEB29015, sample SAMEA2737761) | human gut metagenome | biome: human gut; feature: human-associated habitat; material: faeces | place: China | collected 2012 ... | reverse complement strand
CGATTAACAAAACGACCAATTTCTTGTCCATTTTCTAGGACTACTAGGCTAGGAATCCCATACACATCCCACTTTTTGGCAACTTCCATATAGTCGTCACGATTGACCTCAACAAAGGTAAAATCAGGATTTTCTGCTTCAATCTCAGGCAAAAAAGGTTTAATAAAACGACAATCTCCACACCACTCGGTTGTGAAAAAGAACACAGTCTTTCCTTCACGTCTCACAAATGATGCTAATTCTTCTATATTTGCTGGAATAATCATTGTTCTTCCTCATAGCTCAATTCACCGTTTTCATACACAAATGTGAGGTGTCGATTATCTTCATACACCACACCACCAACCAATCGATGCTCATCTGACTTGTATAATTGCACATATAGTGTGGCAATATCGCCTAGCTCAGACAAACTTTTCCGAATTTCAGAAACTAATTGTTCACGCCGCTCAGCTTCTTTTCGCTCGTCCAACGTTTTTTTAGTAGCATAAGCTGCAAGCCCTACTCCTGCAAGTGCAGCCGTTGTTAATAGAATCTTTTTAGCTTTCATGACAATATTTTAACACAAAAGATAAATTGGGACAAATCGAAACACTACTGTTTTTTATATTTGAATGCTACCCAACTATGATAGAAAATGCTAAAATAAGAACAGAAAGAAGGTTAATGATGTCAGAATTATTTTCAAAAATCAAAGAAGTAACAGAAATTGCTGCCATTTCAGGGCATGAAGCGCCTGTTCGCAATTATTTGCGTAAAAAAATCACTCCTCATGTAGACGAAGTCATAACTGACGGCTTAGGAGGCATTTTTGGAGTGAAACATTCAGAAACTGTTGATGCACCGCGTGTCTTAGTAGCTGCCCACATGGATGAAGTTGGCTTCATGGTGAGTGAAATCAAACCCGACGGAACATTTCGTGTAGTGCAAATCGGCGGTTGGAATCCACTCGTCGTTAGCAGCCAACGATTTAAATTGTTTACTAGTACAGGAGATGAAATTCCTGTGATTTCAGGCTCCGTTCCGCCACATTTGACACGTGGAACAGGTGGACCGACTCTGCCAAGAATTGAAGATATTGTCTTTGACGGTGGATTTGCTGATAAAGCAGAAGCTGAAAGCTACGGCATTCGTCCGGGCGATACGATTGTACCAGACAGCTCTGCTATTCTCACAGCTAATGGGAAAAACGTTATCTCAAAGGCTTGGGACAATCGTTATGGTGTCCTCATGGTGAGTGAACTGGTTCAAGCTCTAGCTGGACAAAAGCTTGACAACGAACTCTATGTTGGAGCAAATGTTCAAGAAGAAGTTGGCTTGCGTGGCGCTCATGTTTCAACGACCAAATTTGACCCAGAAGTTTTCCTTGCAGTGGACTGTTCGCCTGCTGGCGACATTTACGGAGATCAAGGGGCTATTGGAGAAGGGACTCTGATTCGTTTCTTTGACCCAGGTCACCTCATGTTGCCAAATATGAAAGATTTCCTTCTAACAACGGCAGAAGAAGCAGGCATCAAGTATCAATACTACTGTGGCAAAGGCGGAACCGATGCAGGCGCTGCTCATCTCAAAAACGGTGGTGTGCCTTCTACAACTATTGGTGTTTGTGCACGTTACATTCATTCTCATCAAACACTCTACGCAATGGACGACTTTCTACAAGCTCAAGCTTTCTTACAAGCTCTTGTTAAGAAATTGGATCGTTCAACCGTTGATTTGATAAAAAACTATTAATACGTTAGATTAAAAATTCGTATTTGAAAAGGCTGTGGACAGAATGTCTCAGCCTTTTTTCTGCTTTTATCTTTTTTGCTTATTGCTTAATCCCATCAATTTACGTAATTCGGGGATTCGTTGCAACTGTGGGACAACAAGCATCGTCACAACTACTCGTAAAGGAATTTCAAAAACAGACCATGCCCGAGTAGCGTATAGTGCAACAAAGGGTACTCCATATTGTAAATGGAGAGCTAAGGGCGTTAAGGTAAAGGTTCCTACTCCCATAACAGCGACAGTTGCTAGTGTCACCCAAATCCAGTCTTTCTTCCGTTCAAATCGTAATTCTTTGCCATAAAAGAAATAACCATAGAGAATACCTTGCAAGGCTTCAATCAATGTAAACCAGATAATGAATGGTTGCCCCTGACTCAAAAAGAAAAAGGAAAGCATATCATATACGGCAGAAACCAGACCAGATAAAATCGGACCAGCGACACTTCCCATAAGGGTATAACCAATGAAAGCTGGGCTCAGCTTCAACAAACGAGGGATGACAAAGATTGAAAACTTCTCTAAGACAAAGCAGAGAGCTACAATCATAGCAAGGGCAACCAAAAGTTGCACCGACAACTTAGGCGAGTTTTTTCTCATATTCGCTCCTTTTCTTTCGGGAGCCGTCAAAATGACAGCGGATGCAATGGTCTACCGCACAAATGTTTCGTTGTATGGCAACATCCCATCCATACACACTTAACGCAGACCACTTACTCTGTGCAAATGAATTGCTCTTTCATTCTATCACATTTTAACTATTTAGAAAACCTCCTTTTACCTATCGCTTATTAGATATTTTCTCACATTTGCAAGGAAATAGAGAGAGCCTGTGATGAGCAGCAGCTCTCTCTCTCCATGCTTGACTTTTTTGTATTGCTCCAAATAAGGCAACCACTCTACATATTTTAACTTTTCACGCTTTGCCAAACCTTGCATTTCCGCCTTTGAAAAACTCCGTGAATCCTCAAATGTAGTGAGAAATAACTGAGATTTGGAAACAGTTTTTAACAAAGCAACCATTTCATCCAATGCCTTGGTCTGAATACAAGAAAATAAAATGTGCTTTTGATAATCTGGGAAATAGCTTTCTAGAGAAGCTATCAGAGCTTTCATTGCATGAGGATTGTGCGCACCATCTAGCAAAATCAACGGTGCATTTGTAATTTTCTCCAAGCGAGCAGGCCAATACGTTTGTTTCAATGCTCGTCGCACCTCATTTTCACTCAACAATGGTAAACCTTTCAAGCTGCAATATTGATCGCATAATTCAAGTGCAAGTCCTGCATTCTCAACTTGATGAACGCCCAAAAGAACACTTTGATAGTCTTCTTTCTGCCGAAATGCATTTGAAAAACGAAATTTTTCTCCTTCTGCCAAGCGTTGCACAGACTCTACCTGATAATCTTTCCCATAGCGGACATGAGAAGCCTGACGTTGCTGAGCAATAGTGTGAATAACTGCCAGTGCTTCTGAAGAAATCTTGCCTGTCACCACTGGTACCCTCTCTTTGATAATACCTGCCTTTTGCACTGCAATGTCTGCCAGTGTGGTACCTAAAATAGCCATGTGATCTAGTCCGATTGTCGTAATAGCTGTCAAATCCGGTCGACACACATTGGTGCTGTCCAATAAACCACCTAGACCTACTTCCATGATGACCACATCTACCTCTTGCTGGCAGAAATAATCATAAGCCAACGCCGTGATAATCTCAAACTCTGTTATTGCCTGCAATACCGTATCATCTACCTGCTTTTTTAATAACTCTTGATAAGATTGCAATAAAGAATAAAAGTCTTCGTCTGAAATAGGTAAGCCATTGATTGCAATTTGCTCATTATAATGAGTAAGATAAGGCGATGTAAATGTTCCAACACACAACTTCTTTACTTGCAATAGCTGACGTAAATGCGCAATCGTTGAGCCTTTTCCATTGGTACCTGCAATGTGAATGACCGAGATTTGTAAATGCGGATTACCTCGCAATGCTAATAGTCGTCTCACTCGTTCTAAGCCTAAATGCGGCTCTTTTGTTTGGTGTTGGTGCAACCATTCTAACTGTTCTTCCTTTTGTATCATTGTCCTTCTCATCCAATCTATAATGCTCTCATTTTATCATAGAAGTGAGATTTCTACAAAAGGAATTTACCAAAAAATGAGCAAGAAAAGAAGAGAAAAGCTATTGCGCACCAAATGACTGAAAATGGAGAACTCCAAACGAGGAAGTGGCTTGGGAATAAAGAGCGAAAACAGAAATCCTAAGCCCGTATAAACGATAAAACAACTGATATCAGCTGGATTTCGTAAAAGGATAAAAAACAAACTCCCTATCACAAAACTCATTCTTGCTTGATCTTTTGAAACAAAAAGATGAATAATAAATGACCGTACTTCAGGCACCAGAGCTATCACATCAACACCCAGCAAAAAAAGAGAGGAGTGGATGAACAGGCTCATAAATAATTGTTGACTTTCTGAAACAGCAGCCGTCCCTTCTAAAATCATCAGATAAACTCCTATCGCATTGATAAATACCATCATGAGATAGGATAATCGCAGGAGAGGCCAGTAACGAGCCGTTAAGATTTCTGATTTAAAATCTGTTAACTCTCTGGAAAAATAGCGAAAATAAAGCAAGCCACAAGAAAATAGAATGAACAAAAATACAAAACTTGACTGCTGAAAGGTCAATGATTTGGACAATGGCGTCGTCAGCAATACCAAAGCAATCTGTGTCAGAACGATTAGCAAACTCATTTGAAGAATATTTTTTATCTTTCTCATTTCAACTCCTTTTTCTACCTTTTTAGTATAAAATATTTCAAAGGTTTCCTCAGAAGATGCCCTAAAAATTTATTTTTTATCTTCAAATAGTAAAAAATGAAAGCAAAGTAAAACACATTTCCCTCAACAGTCCTTCTTTGTCCCACGCCAACAAGTCGACGCAAAGTATCAACTCAAAAAAACAGGCAAAATCTCTTTCGGATTGTCTCCAATTAAGATTTTTCCTGTTTTTTGAATGATAATTTAGCTCTTGTTTTAGACCTATTTATTCATTTTTCTTCGTTAAGATTGCAAGTGTTTCAAGAAGGTTGTCAACATGCACTTCAATGGTATCACCTGTCGCTTTAATTTTGACTTCAACGATGCGGTCAGCTGCTTTTTTCCCGATCGTCACACGGATTGGTAGGCCAATCAAGTCACTATCGCTGAATTTCACACCAGCACGTTCATTACGATCATCTGTCAAGACCTCGTAGCCAGCTTTGAGCAGCTCCGCTTCTAGTTGTTCTGTCAATGCAAGAGCTTCCTCGTCTTTGACATTTACAGGGATTAGATGCACATCAAACGGTGCCAATTCTTTTGGAAAATTGATTCCCCAAGCATAGCGATAGTCTCCCTTTGGCGTTTTATTGACAAAGAGGCGTGCATGTTGCTCCATAACAGCTGATAAGAGGCGACTGACACCAATACCATAGCAGCCCATTACGACAGGAACTGCACGACCATTTTCATCTAAAACAGTCGCATTCATGCTTTCTGAATAACGAGTTCCTAATTTAAAGATATGTCCAATTTCAATGCCGCGTGCAAATTTCAAAACGCCTTGTCCGTCTGGTGAAACTTCTCCTTCACGCACCTCGCGAATATCTACATATTCTGCTGTGAAGTCTCGCCCTGGATTGACACCTGTCAAATGATAACCGTCTTCATTCGCACCAACAACTGCATTGAGAACGTCCTCCACCTTGCGATCTGCGATGATTTGAACATCTTCTGGAAGATGAACGGGTCCAAGAGAACCAAAGTTTGCTCCAAACAACTCACGAACCTCGTCTTCACTTGCCGGTTCAAAGAAATCAGCACCCAAATAATTTTTCAACTTCACTTCATTCAGTTGATCATTTCCGACAAGCAGAGCCACGATAGGCTTTTCGTCAGCAATGTAAACCAAGGTTTTGATTGTTTGGCTTTCATCAACATGAAGAAAAGCAGCGACTTCATCAATTGACTTGCAATCTGGGGTCTCTACACGCGTTAATTCCTCTTCTGCCACAACACGATTGCTTGGTTTGTATTCATTTGTTGCCATTTCAAGGTTTGCAGCATATCCTGACTCACTCGAATAAACAACAGTATCTTCACCAGACACCAACCAGCCTGTCAATTCTTCCTTGATAGCTTCTTGTACGTCTGCTGGAATTTCATCAAAGCTAGAGACTGACTTGTCCAAGACAACCCAGCGAGTAAGGTCGGTACGGTTAGGTGTAATGGCCATAAATTCTTGGCTATCCTTTCCACCCATAGCACCACCGTCACCGATAATCCCTTTGAAATCAACCTCACTTCGTGTAAAAATATTCTCGTAGGCCGTCTTATACTCATCGTAAGTCACATCTAGGCTATCATAATTAGCATGGAAGCTATAACCGTCTTTCATGATAAACTCACGTGTCCGCAATAAGCCATTTCGAGGACGCTTTTCATCACGATATTTAGCCTGAATCTGATAAAGATTAAGCGGTAATTGCTTATAAGATTTTACAGAATCCCGTACAATTGCGGTGAATGTTTCTTCATGAGTGGGCCCCAAGATAAAATCTGAACCTTCGCGATTTTTTAACTTATAGAGATCTTCACCGTAGGTATCATAACGACCTGATTCACGCCAAAGGTCGGCACTAAGGAGGGCTGGAGCTAACATTTCGACCGCACCGATTTTTTCAAATTCTTCTCGCATGATTTTTTTTACTTTTTCAATCACGCGATTAGCCAATGGTAAGTAAGAGTAAACACCTGCTGAAATTTGGCGGACATAGCCCGCACGCAGCATAAGTGCATGACTGATGACTTGTGCATCACTAGGCATTTCACGTAGTGTTGGGATTAACATTTTACTTTGTTTCATAAATTCTTCCTTTTATTTATTATTTAGAATTCACCTTTTAAAAGAAGGTTCTCATAATATCATTCCAGGTCACCGCAATCAGCAACACCACCATAATGGCGACACCTGCTAAAGTGACATAGGTTTCTGTTTCCTGTTTTAATGGCCTGCGACGAATGGCTTCAAGAAGATTGAGCACAATCTTTCCACCGTCAAGCGCTGGGATAGGAATGAGATTAAAAATACCAATATTTAGAGATAGCATAGCTAATAAAGCGATAACACTTTCAAGACCGCCTTTAGCAGCGTCACTACTGGCTTTGTAAATCGCCACAGGACCGCCTAGTTTATTGATGTCTGGGTGGAAAATTAAATTTTTTAAAGCGTCAAAGATGCGGAAACTAGCGTTCCAAGCCATGCTAAACCCACCCGCGATCATAGACGGAAAATCTGATTTCAAGCCCGGCATCACTCCTAATAGATATCTTCCTTGCTCTTTTTTAGGCTTAACTGTCAGCTCTCGAACTTTATTTCCGCTTTTAACCGTCACATTTAGTTCTGATTGCCCTTTACTGTTTTTCGTCTCAGACTGAACAGCTTGGGTCAAATCCGACCAATTCTTAATTTCGGCTTGACCAACTTTTAAAATCTGATCGTTATTTTTTACACCAGCTTGTGCCAAGGCACCGTCCTGTAAGACACGAATGTGATTTGTATTGGGATTGGCAACGCCACCCTGCATGAAAATCAACAACAGAAAAGCTACAATCCCCAAAATGAAATTGTTCATCGGTCCTGCAAAGTTGGTAATGAGGCGCCCGCCTAAACTAGCATTTTGATACTGCACATCAAGCGGAGCAATCCGAACCTCTGTGCCGTCTTCTTCTACGATTGTTGCATCATGGTCAACCGCATAGGTCTTTTGTTCATCTAGTACCAAACCAGTGATTTCAAGCTTGTTTTCTAAATCAAAGCCCGTCACATTCATCGGCAGAGCAGTTTGATCAATTTTCTTGCCCGAAAGGTTGATTCGGACGACCTTGCCTGCTTCATTTAAGGTCAAACTAGCAGGTGTTCCGGTTTTAATCTCGGTCGAATCTTCGCCCCAACCAGCCATACGAACATAGCCACCCAGCGGTAACATCCGAATAGTATAGGCCGTGCCGTCTTTTCCGATATGAGCAAAAATTTTCGGGCCCATTCCAATAGCAAACTCCCGCACCAAAATGCCCGATTTTTTCGCAAAATAGAAATGTCCAAACTCATGAACAACTACAATAATTCCAAAAACAATGATAAAGGTGATAATTCCTATAATACCAGACTGCATTACACCAACCTTTCTACTTTCTGACATGATCATCTTACTGAATTGTACCCAGCAAATCAAGATTACTTCACTCGGCTTAAGATTTCCTTATAAAGTTCATTCACAAAGAGGCTGGAAGGAACGTTTCCCAGACTCTTACAATAATTATTTTTACAACAAAACGCAGTGGTGAGAAACTCTGTTGACTTTAGTCAATTTAGAGTTCCTATGCACAATTGATTAGATACTTTAGTGCCAATCAATCACTGTTGAGTGGCAGTTCTAATCCCTTGCTACGCAAGGCATGACGACCAAACCCTAGTCAACTGCACAAAGTAAAATGATAAAATCAATTTCTTGCGAAATATTGATTTTTTATGTCATCTTCTCAGATTTCATTTTTCTGTGAGTGATTACAAAACAATCACATTAGTCTGTCCCACTTCATTTCACCATTCTCATTAGAACAATCCAAAGAAATGCATCAAGGGAAAGACAAACAGCATGCTGTCAAAACGATCTAATACACCACCATGTCCGGGTATAAATTTACCAGAATCTTTGACTCCAAAATGGCGCTTAATTGCACTTTCTACCAAGTCCCCAAACTGACCTGCAATACTAAAGAATACTGTGAAAAGAAGCATGACAAACATATGATGAGGTGCGGCAACGTTTCTATCAAACAACATAAAAATAAATGTTAGAAGGACTGCTGAAGCAATGCCTCCTAGGCTGCCCTCAACAGTTTTATTTGGTGAAACTCGCGGAGCTAAGCGACGTACGCCATATCTCCGTCCGACCAAGTAAGCTCCGCTATCCGTTGCCCAGACGATAAACAAGGCTAAGAGCACTTTGTCAAAACCAGCCACCCGTGCATCTAGCAAAGCATTGAAGCCAATTCCCACGTAAAAACTCGCAGCGATTGGATAAGCCGCATCTTCAAAACTGTAATTTTTCCCTAGAACAGTTGAGCCTAATAGAAGAAAAACAACTAAACTATAGGCCACAACATTTCCATCTACCGGCAAAAATTTCAAATAGTTTTCGAGTGGAATCGTCAGCACAAAACCTGCTAACATGGCTAAGACACCTTCTAGTGTGGTACTTCTCAGCCCTTTCATTTGCAGCAATTCATGAACACCCAACATGGCTAGAAGCCCCATTCCAATTTGCAGAAGAGCGCCTCCTATCATCAAAACTGGAATGAAGATAGCAAGTGCCACTCCGCCAAAAATAACACGTCTTTGTAAATCCTTATCCATAAATTCTCCTACACTCCGCCAAAGCGACGATTTCGTTTACTATATTCTTCAATAGCTGCTTTCAAAGCTTTCTCATCAAAATCCGGCCATAAAATGTCTGTAAAATACAGCTCACTATATGCACTTTGCCAAGGTAAGAAATTACTCAAACGCAATTCTCCGCTCGTTCGAATGACCAAATCCGGATCGCGCAATAATCGAGGTAGATTGCTGGTTTGTAGATAATTGGCAATTATCTCTTCATCAATCTCGCCTGGACTGAACTTGGCATCTAACACATCTTGAGCAATCATTTTAACCGCCTGAACAATCTCAGCACGACCACCATAATTCAAGGCAAAATTCAGAATCAAGCCTGTGTTGAGCCGCGTTAATTCTTCTGCTTTGCAAAGCGCATCATACGTTGCCTTAGGTAGCCGCTCCGTATCCCCAATCATTTGAATTTTTACGTTATTTCTATGCAACTCAGGCACATAACGGTCGTAAAATTCAACCGGCAAGTTCATGATAAAGCTGACTTCTTTTTCAGGACGCGACCAATTTTCTGTGGAGAAAGCGTAAACCGTCAATACTTGGACACCCAACTCTTTAGCTGCAATGGTAACGTTTTGCAAAGCTTCCATTCCAGACTTGTGTCCGAAAACGCGCGGCTGCATTCTCTTTTTAGCCCAACGACCATTCCCGTCCATAATAATACCGATATGTCTCGGTATTTGTAATGGAACTTCAATTTTTTCTTTTTTCTTAAAACTAAACATCTGCTTGTTTTCCTAATAAAGTTTTACATTTCATTATATCATAAATCCTCTAAAAATGGGATTTATGCTAAATTTCAGATAAAAAAGAAGCCGAAACATAGAAATTTTTGGCTCCAACTTCTTTTTCACATTATTTTACGATAAAAATTAAATACTTTATCTTTTTTAAATTCCTATTCTGCTAGGGGAATATTTGTTACTTAGTTAGCTTTGGCATCAAAATAGCTAATTGACAACGTCAAAGCAGTAAAAGAATTATTCTTATAAGTTGTAAAAGAAACCTTCAAACAAAAATAAAAAGAACTGGAGAAACTCCAATCCCTTTTTCTAGCTTAAAACACTACTATTCTTCTTCAATAGCTGTATCTTCTGACATATCAACACTTCCGTCTGCACCAGCAACTGCTGTGATTCCCTCTGTGAGAGGTAATACAGTCTTGATAGCTGTTAATTCAAATGTCAAGTAAACACCGTCTACATCAAGAACAACTGTTTTCTTTTCAGTATCAACTTCATCAACCGTACCATACAAGCCACCAATTGTGATAACTTCATATCCTTTTTGTAGTTTGTTCAAGCTTTCCATCCGTTTGTCTGCTTGTTTCTTTTGAGAACGTTGCATGAAGAACATCAAGCCCATCATCACAACCAACATAATTAAAATTGAAAAACCGTTACCCATTTTAGTCTCCTTTAGATTTCATATATTATCTACTATAGCAGATTCCTAGAGAATTTACAAGGAGGGGCTGAAATTTCTAAAAGGATTCCTCCTTAAGCCTGACTAGCAGCGAATTCTTTTGACAGTATGCTCTGCTTTTTCCAAAAAACGTAAAAAGTCAGCATAAGCGATATTGAGCGTTGTTGTATTGACAAAAGGATGAAAACCCACGGTCAAGTTCGGATCAACCTCCTCGTCCACAATCAGCTGGACTTTCTTTTCCTTATCAAAAAGCAACCCAAAAGGTGTAACCGCACCTGGTTCTACCTGTAAAAGCTCCTCCAGCTCCTTATCATTGGCAAATGATAATCGTTTTTCATCAAGGATTTCTGCCAAATGCTTGATATCTGCCGTTTTTTCGTCCCGCAAAATGACCAAATAAAATTGACGCCCCTTTTTATTTTTCAAAAAGAGATTTTTGACCTGTTGCCCCGGTAGGACAATTCCCTTTTCAGCAGCCTCAATAACGGAAGAAATTGGTTCATGATCCAGACGATCATAAGAAATTTTCAATTCATCCAACAGCTGATAAATCATACTTTCCTTTGTCATCTTCACACCTCCGAGCTAAAATTTCCTATTTTCATTATAGCATTTCTAATTAGAAAAACCGAAGCAAGCCTCGGTTCTTTTTGATAGTTACTATTTCAAATTTTTCACAACTTCTACGACATGAGTAACGGTGAAGCCATATTCTTCCATTACCTTAGCAGCTGGGGCAGAAGCACCGAATTTGTCAATACCGATAACAGCTCCGTCAAGTCCGACATATTTGTACCAAGACTGGGTTGCAGCCATTTCGATAGCAACACGGCGACGAACTGCATTTGGTAAAATTTCTTCTTTGTAAGCAGCATCTTGTGCATCAAAGATGTCTGTTGACGGTACGCTGACAACGCGAATCTTTTCTCCTTGCGCTTCCAATTCTTTTGCAGCTGCAACAGCTAAGTTGACTTCAGAACCAGATGCAAGAAGGATTGTATCAAAACCATCTGTTGTCTCATACACAACATAGGCGCCTTTCGCTACCTTGTCAAAGTCAGTTCCAGCTTCAACAGTCAAGTTTTGACGCGTGAGAACCAAAGCTGTTGGAGTTGATTGACTCTTGAGTGCCAAGTACCAAGCAGCCTGTGTTTCACGCGCATCTGCTGGACGCAAAACATTGAGGTTTGGAATGGCACGAAGTCCTGCTAAATGCTCAATCGGCTCATGAGTTGGACCGTCTTCACCAACTGCGATTGAGTCATGTGTAAAGACATAGGTCACAGGCAAACCTTGCAGAGCTGACAAGCGAACAGCCGCTTTAACATAGTCTGAGAAGACAAAGAACGTACCGCCATAAACACGAAGTCCTCCGTGAAGTGCCATACCATTCAAAATAGTCCCCATAGCAAATTCACGCACACCGAATTGAATATTGCGGTTAAGACGGTGGGCATCATCTTGCAAACCATCTTCTTTGATGTAAGTCATATTAGAATGAGCGAGGTCAGCAGAGCCACCAAGGAAAGTTGGGAGAACTTTTGCGGCAGCATTCAAAGCATCTTGGCTAGAATTACGAGTAGCTTGTGAAAGACCTGTTTCTTTTACTGGGAAATCTTCTGGTTTGATCTCAACTGGATCTTTTCCAGCAATAATGGCAGCAACTTCATCAGCTAAGTCAGGATAGGCTTGTTTGTATTCTTCAACGAGTTTTTCCCAAGCATCATAGGCAGCTTTGCCGCGTTCTGCAACATTAACTCGATAATCTTCGTAGACTTCTTCTGGAATTTCAAATGGTGCGTAATCCCAAGCAAGGGCTTTGCGAGTAGCCGCTACTTCTTCCGCACCAAGAGGCGCTCCATGAACAGCATTTGTCCCTTGTTTATTTGGTGAGCCATAACCAATCACCGTTTTGACTTCAATCAAGGAAGGTTTGCCAGAAACTTTTGCGGCTTCAATCGCCGCATTGATTGCTTCTAAGTCTGTTCCGTCTTTGACCAAAGCTGTGTGCCAGCCGTAAGCATTGTAACGGTCACGAACACTTTCTGTAAAGGAATCTTTCGTTTCTCCGTCCAAATTGATGTCGTTTGAATCATAGAGAACGATGAGTTTATCTAGCTTTTGCAGTCCAGCATAAGAAGCCGCTTCAGCAGACACGCCTTCCATCAAGTCTCCGTCACCACAAATGACATACGTATAGTGGTCAAAGAGGTTATACCCTTCACGATTATACTTAGCCGCTAGGAAACGTTCTGCTTGTGCAAAACCAGTGGCCATCGAAATTCCTTGACCAAGTGGACCAGTGGTCGCATCTACACCAGCCGTGTGTCCAAATTCTGGATGTCCAGGCGTTTTAGAACCCCATTGACGGAAGTTCTTGATTTCATCCATTGTGACATCTTGAAAGCCAGACAAGTGAAGAAGTGCATAGAGCAACATAGAGCCGTGGCCTGCTGATAAGACAAAACGATCGCGATTGATCCAATTTGGTACTTCTGGATTCACACGCATTTGCTTGGTAAACAAGTCATAAGCCATCGGTGCTGCGCCCATGACAACACCTGGATGCCCAGATTTTGATTTTTCAATAGCATCAATTCCCAAAAAACGAATGGCATTGACAGATAAATTTGACATTGAATTCTCCTTTTATAATACTACCCTTTCAGTAGCAATTATTCTACACTATCATTATATGAAAATTATCCGCATATCGCAATGTATACGGATAATTCCCACTTAATTTTTTATAGTAAAGCCTTAAATTGAATATTTGAATCGTGCTCGAAGCAATCATCAAAACCACGTGGATGGTGGTATTCAATTCTGTCTTTGTCTTGCGGATAAGTGTATTTACCGCCGACTTCCCAAATGAATGGATGGAATTGGTATTGCAAGCGCTCTTTGCGCATTTTCCAGAGGGCAAGAATCTCATCTGTTGAAGCCATGAAATTAGACCAGATATCGTAGTGAACTGGAATAATGACTTTGGCACGAAGGTTTTCAGCCATACGAAGCAAATCAATTGAAGTCATCTTATCTTGAATACCGATTGGGTTATCACCATAGTTATTAATAGCCACATCAATCTTGAAATCTTTTCCGTGTTTGGCAAAATAGTTTGAGAAGTGAGAATCTGCGCCATGATAAATCGTACCGCCCGGCGTTTCAAAGACGTAGTTGACTGCCTTACGCGCCATTTCTTCGTCAGTTACAGCAAGCCCTTTCAGCTCACCGTCTCGAGCATCCGCACCGTCAACTGGAAGTGTCACTAAGCAGGTTCGGTCAAAGGATTCCACAGCTGTAACCTTTATATCTTTAAACTCAAAGCTTTCACCCGGTTTGATAATCATAATGCGTTCTTCTGGAACACCCCATTTTTTCCAAATTTCGCCACATTCGTAAGGACCGACAAATTTCACATGATTTAATTTTGGATTATTGACGATAGCTGCAGCAGTATTGATGTCAATATGGTCGCTGTGGAAATGCGATACCAGATAATAGTCCAGTTCATTAATCGCAAATGGGTCAATCACCATTGGTTGCACACGGAGATTTGGCTGCAATTTACGGACGCCTGCCATATTTGCCATTTGATGTCCCCGCACCATATCTTTGACCTTTTTAGTTGATTTTCCGCGGTTAGACCAAAGATCCATAACAACATTAGCTCCGCCTGGCGTCTTAATCCAGACACCACAGTTGCCTAGCCACCACATAGCAAAGTTGCCTTCTGGCACAACTTCTTCTTCAATTTCTTCATTGAGCCAGGTTCCCCATTCTGGGAAAGTGGATAAAATCCAAGATTCTCTTGTAATTTCTTTTACATTTGGCATGATTGTTCCTCCTCAAGATAATGTTATATTTCTATCTTTAGTATAATCTGCTCTAAGAGAGAAAAAAAGACCAAATAAAACACAAGGCTGTGTTCAAGATTGGACTATTTTTAGTACTTAAAAAAGCCGGGAATTCTATCCCTAGCTAGTCATCCATTCTTTCATTCTTCCGTTGAAGTTGATAATAATTCTTCGTTGACAAGTTTTTGAATTTTATTTTTCAGCTCTTGTGTCCGAGCTGAATCTTTGATGTAAGACGCTAAGAGGTGCTCTAACTCTTGACTAAATCGTACTCCTTTAGTTGAAAGAGTTTGATCTTTGACAAAAGAAGTAATATTTAATACATCTTCATAATCCAAAATAGGCTGAACTTGTATCGTTGGCAGAGTGGTTTCCAACCCGTCATTTGTCGTAATCAATAAATCCACATCTAAAATATCTTCGACGCTTTTGAATTGCTCTGTCGTAAAAACAGCGCCTAAATTTTCATTTGGCAAATGATACAAGCACTGTTTGAGTAGCAATTTCTGCACAGCGACTCCCTCATCACACACTAAATAAATTCGTTTGGCATCTTGTTTTTCAGCATGATTGTGCTTTAAAAATCCACCCATGTGTAAGGCAAGGTAAGCAACTTCATCATCGGTTAGTGAAATGAGCCATGCTTCCTCCAAAATCACAGAGCAAGACTTGGTGACTGCAAACAACTCCGCATATTTTTCCTTGATTTGTCTCGTCAGCGGATTTTTAGACAAAATGCCGTAAGTTTTACGAAATAATAGAGCCTTGCAATGTGTCAAGAGATTTCGCAACAAATCTTCTTTATTTTCAATTTCAAAGTGCGAACTAACTTCAAAACGCCAGATAAACTCATCAATCGCTTCTTTTAATTGGACAAAATCTTGACTGGTTGCATGAATATCCCTGTCCTTTCGGTAAGAAAGCAACAGAACGGCTAAGAGAGAAATCTCAATGTCATTTAATTGCAAGCCAAATGTTACATGTAAATTGCTATTCAAATGCTTAGCAGCTTGGTATTCTATCCGCTTGCGAATCAAAGTAAACTCACGCTTCAAGTCTTCCTGTTCTTCCTCATTTAAAGCCATATTGCGACAGCTCAACAGCAGATAGGGCAAAACTTGCAGCATGAATTTGATTTCATGGCGATTGATTTTCTTGCCTAAATCCTGCTCCACATCTTGCACTCTTTGATTGAGAAAATCCTGTAAATCATCGGACAGAAGAATTTCTTCACCGACAAAGTTTTTTATCTTCTCCGTTAAAATCGTTACAAAACTATGGTTTCCCTCTGCAAAAATGTGGTACAAAAGAGAATGAACATATTGGATTTTATTGAGCGGATGACATTTTAAAAAATATCCTTGCGCTTTCGTGGAAGTGAGATTAACTTGATACTGCTCCGAAGCTAGCTGATTGCGGATTTCATTCAAATCATTGAGAACCGTATTCCGAGATACCTCTGTCAATTCCATCAGTTTTTCAATAGTCACACGCTCCTTAGCAATACAGATATAAAGCACAGTCAGCTGCATGCGCTCGGTCATGCTCATGACATAACTATAAGAATCGACTCCTTCCAGCAAGGATTGGCATAATTCCTTTTGCTGTGCAGTTAAGACAATCCCTACTCTCGGACTACTGCTAATCACCTCACCAGCCTCTGCTAAGGCATCATTGATTTTTTCTAAATGATAATAAATTTTCCTCCGCGATTGATTCGTCGCCCGTGAAATGGTCATAATCGTTTCTGGCTCTTCCAACTGAATGAGGTATCTTAGTAAGTCACAACTTGTTTGATCCAATAATATCATCATTTACTCCTTGAAAGGGATTGCAAACCATTATAACATTTTTCACATATCATTCACATGAGACTGAAAAAATTTATTCGTTATTTTGGTCATTTTTAGCGCTTTTTCATAGCAAAATGAGAAAAGCAAGGCGAGGAACCAACATCATGACTATTCTCAATCATGGTAGTCGTCCTCCTCCTTGATTTTTCATAATTACTTTTTCTGTCCGTAGTAAGCGTTCTTTCCGTGTTTCCGCAAGTAATGCTTATCTTTGAGATCTTGCGGTACTTCTGCAACAGTTGGATTGATAGCTTCCGTATAGCGTGCCATACGAGCAGCTTCTTCAAGGACAACTGCATTATAAACAGCAGACTTTTCGTCCTTGCCCCAAGCAAATGGTCCATGGTTGCGGACAGTCACACCCGCTACTGCGAGCGGATCTAAGCCACGCTTGGCAAATTCTTCAACAATGACTTTACCAGTTTCTTTTTCATACTCGCCATTGATTTCTTCAGTTGTCAAAGCACGAGCGCAAGGAATAGCACCGTAGAAAGTGTCAGCATGCGTCGTACCATAACAAGGAATATCGCGACCCGCCTGCGCCCAAGCCACGCCTTCTGTCGAGTGCGTATGAACAATGCCACCCACTTCTGGAAATGCTTTGTACAACTCAATATGCGTCGGCAAATCTGATGACGGATTGAGATCACCTTCGACAATATTGCCATCCAAATCTGTCACAACCATATTTTCTGGAGATAGATTTTCATACGCCACACCAGAAGGTTTGATGGCAATCAAACCTTTCTCGCGGTCAATCGCCGAAACATTTCCCCAAGTAAACTTCACTAATCCGTGCTCTGGAAGCTCCATATTGGCTTTATAGACACGTTCTCGTAATTCTGGTACTAACATTCTCATAACCCTGCTTTCTCAATGAGTGGATAAAGGAAATCCTGCGCTTCTTTGATAGCTGCTTTGGTTTCTTCCACCGTTTCACAATTTTCAGACCACATTTCAATCAGAAACGGTCCTTGGTAGTTGGTTTTTTTCAAAACGGCAAACATTTCTTCCCAGTTGACACAACCTTTGCCAAAAGGTACATCTCGAAATTGCCCTTTAGAATGCTCCGTCACGGCATAGGTATCTTTTAAGTGCAGCGCAGCAATTGCCTGATGACCAAGGTAAAATTCACTCCAGAGGTCATTATGCCAAGCAGAAACATTGCCTGTATCTGGATAGGCAAAGAGATAAGGTGAATTGATTCCTTTTGCCACAGCCAGATATTTTTCAATGCTGTTGATAAATGGGTCATCCATAATTTCAATTGCCAGCATGACCTGCGCCTGCTCAGCCCAATCACATGCTCGTCGTAGATTTTTTAAAAAACGGGCGCGTGTTTCGGGTGATTTTTCTTCATAATAAACATCATAGCCGGCTAATTGAATGACCCGCACGCCTAAATCCTGTGCTAATTCGATACATTGTTTCATCGTTTCAAGCGATTTGGCTTCTAGCTCAGGATCATTTGAGCCCAAAGGATAGCGCCGATGACCGCTAAAGCAAATGCTTGGAATCCGCACACCTGTATCATAGATGGCTTTGATAAGTTCTAGACGTTCTTCTTTGGACCAAGTGAGACGTGCCAGCCGAGCATCGCTTTCATCAACCGACATTTCCACAAAGTCAAATCCCATTTCCTTAGCAAATTCTAACCGTTCCCGCCAAGAAAAATGCTTCGGCGTCGCCTTTTCATAAATTCCAATCGAACGTGCCATGACTTACCCCCAGATTCGTTTGATTTCGTCTTTGAAAGCACGCGCAGCTGCTGCTGGATTTTCAGCTTCTGTAATGCCACGTCCAGCAATAAAGGTAAAGACATCCACTCCTTCAAAAAGTTTGAGCGTGTCCACATTCAAACCACCCGTCACAGACACACGGAAGCCCATTTCAATCAATTTCTTAACTTTATTGAGATCTTTTTCACCCCAAGTTTCACCAGCAAGAAGTGCATCGCGTGATTGGTGATAAATAGCCTGTGAAATGCCAGCATCAAGCCAAGTCTGAGCTTGCTCATAAGTCCAGTCTCCGTAAAGTTCAATTTGAATCTCACCTCGCTCGCCACGTTCTTCTTGAATCGCTTTTAGAGCGGCTTTCATAGTTGGAATCGTTGCACAGCAAATGCAGGTCATCCAATCCGCACCGCGTACGGCATTATTTTTAGCAACTGTCCCACCAGCGTCAGCACATTTAGTGTCGGCTACGATGATTTTATCAGGAAATAAACTACGCAGCACTTCTACCAACTCACTGCCTACTTGCAGGAGGCAAACTGTTCCTGCTTCAATAACATCTACTTCATGCCCGACCGACACAGCCGCTTTAATGGCTCCTTGCAAGTCTGAATGATCTAGTGCAACTTGTAAATTTGGAAGACGTTTTGACATAATTTTCTCTCTTTCTATTCTTTTCTAATGGATTGAAACACAACCATTTACTAACTATCTAAATCCAATCCTTCTAAATAAGGACTATCTTTTGATTCATCAATTAAGGCTAAAACTTCTGCTTCTGTTTGACATGCCAGCAAACGGTCAATAGAATTTTCCAATTCAAAGAGGGCAATAATCTGCGGAATGGCAACACTCGTATGAATTTTTGAACTCGTTGCTGCAAGAGCTAACAAGACACTCACGCCTTTCCCGTCTGAGAAAGTTACAGGCTCTTTCAAAGTCACCAAAGAGAAGGCATCTTTTTGTACACCAGCTTCTGGACGAGCATGTGGCATCGCCATACCCGGCATCAAAATATAATAAGGACCATATCCTTCTGTGGATTTGATGATTGCATCATAATATTCAGGCTTAACAGCTCCGCTTTCAATCAAAGGGTCAACAGAAAGTTTGACCGCTTCTTGCCAAGTCGAAGCAGAAAGCCCTAAACGAATGGATTTGTTTTCAATCAATGCTTGCTTTAAATTCATGGCTTCTTCCTTTCGTAGAAAATGGAAACTCAAAACGGATTGGCAAAGAGAAATCTTCTGCTTCTTTAAAAACACAATAGACTTGAGCTTCCCTATGTTTTCAGTTTCACCTATCCTTTTAAGCGAATGAGGCTTGGACAAACGTCCAAAGCCTCTATATCAATTTCTTAAGCGACGAGGCTGAGACAAACCTCTAGCCGCATCATTCCAGTACTTGTGATAGTTTTTCAGTGATTTCTTTGTCATCCATCAGATTATCCAGACCAATCAATTTACCATTTGTCCGTCCATCCAATTCATGAATCAAATGAAGAGAAGCAATGACAATATCATAACCAGAAGCAAGGCTTTTTGCTTCTCCAACACTGCAAGAATTGACGGTAAAATCTGTTTGTCCTAATTTTCGCAGAGCATTTTCTACTTTCATCTTAATCACCATAGATGAGCCCATGCCATTTCCGCACGCTGTTAATACCTTAACCATATTATTTTCCTCCAATATTTAAATCTATTTTTATTCTTCTGCTTGAACATCACCACGATAGTAGGCTTCCTTGTCTTTTGCTTTGGCAAATTGTAGTTGTGGAATAATCAGCAAGAATACACAAACAAGAATGTAACCTACAATGCCAAGATATTTGAAAAGATAGCCAAATCCAAGCCATGGGAATTCAAAGTCAATATTTCCATGGTAACCGCCGTAAGAAGCAAGACCGAGAAGCGCTACACAGAGAGCACCGAGTGCCACTTGCAGCACACCTGAAATAAAGGACAGGATAACCGCTGCTTTCCAGCCACCACGTTTATCCGCATAAACTGCAATCGCTGCATTGTCAAAGAATACTGGAACGAAACCGGTGATAATGAGAATTGGATTCTTAAAGACAATCAAGAGCATAATCGTAATCAATTGACCAATTAAACCAAAAGCAAATCCTGAAAGCACTGCATTTGGTGAACCAAAACCGTAAGAAGCTGCAACGTCCACAGCTGGGAATGAACCAGGAAGCAATTTGTTAGAGATACCTTGGAAGGCATTGGTCAATTCTGCTACGAACATCCGTACACCTTGCATCAAGACAAAGAGATAAACGGAGAAAGTGAAGGCTGTTTGAATGATATACATGTAAAAGTCTTGCTTAGCAGGATTGTAAACTGTACCTGATGTAATGACTTTTGCATTGGACATGATATCTGGACCCAAGATTAAGAGAATGGCTCCAAAGAAAACCAACATCAATGTCGCCGAAGCAACCACTGTATCATGGAAAATAGACAAGAATTTTGGCAACTTCAAATTGTCAAGATTTTCTTCTTTCTTGCCAAATTTGTCTGCAACTTTATCCACAAACCAAATCGCAAATTGTTGTTGGTGACCAATCGCAAAACCGCCACCACCTGTCAGACGTTGTGTTGCTTCTACTGTCATATTAGAGCTGACTGCCCAGTAAAGTCCACAGATGACACCGATTGCCAGCACGCCCCAGCTATTACGCAATTGAGGAACAAGGAGAAGAACCATCAATGAAACGGTTGCTGCTTGTTGCACCATGATATGACCTGTAATGAACAGCGTCCGCACTTTCGTAATTTTCCGAAGAGCAACGAGCAGGATATTGACACCAAAACCAATCAAAAGTGCTGTTGTTGCTGCTCCGACAAAGTTTGGAAATTCTTCTGCAATCTTTGTATTTGCCGCTGTTAGTCCAAAGTATGGGTCAATAACCGCCGCACCAATCTTAAACTTAAAGTTCAAAGCCGCCAAAATCGGACGGAAAGTTGTTACCAAACCTCCAGCACCAACGTTCAACAGCATATAACCAACTGTCGCTTTGATGAAACCGGCATAGACATCATGCGCTGGCTTTTTCAACAGAGCATAGCCAATTAGAACCAAGAGACCTACAAAGAAGGCCGGATTCTGCAAAATGTTTTGCGAGAACCAGTTCAGAATGTTTAAAATGATGTTCATTTTAACTCTCCTTTTTCTATTTTATTTGTTCTTTATAAGCCTATTATAAACCATGTAAGCGGTAACAAAAAGACCAAGAATTACACAAGCAACTGTTCACTCTTGGACTGTGAAAAATATGGGGAATAAAAAAAGAAGCTGAACAGCTTCTACGATTGTTCTACAATCATAGGAAACTGCCCACTTCTCTGGAGAATTATGCTTTTGTAGCTGAATCATCTGTTGCTTCCTCAATGACTAATTCACCATCTTTCAGGTCAGCTAAGAGATGTTTCACATCCAAATGATCCAGATGATAATCTGTTACTTTGTCACGGATTTGTTGTTCAATCACACGGCGAAGCGGACGAACACCCATGACTTCATCGTAACCTTCTTCTGCTAGATAAGCTTTTGCGGCATCTGTTACCGTCAGAGTGATGTCTTTCTTAGCAAGCGTTTGGTTGACTTCATCCAGCATCAATTCTACAATTTCAGCCAAGTCTTCCTTACCAAGGTGTGAGAATTCAATAACCGCATTGAACCGGTTCAAGAATTCTGGACGGAAGTATGGTTTCAACCGATCCATAATTTTCATATCCTTTTCTTCATCGCCTGTAAAGCTTTCGTAGCCAAATCCTGCGTTAGAAGTAGCAATAATAACTGTATTCTTAAAGTTGACAGTGTTTCCTTGACCGTCTGTCAAACGTCCATCATCTAAGACTTGCAGTAACAGCGTGATGACTTGCGGATCAGCTTTTTCGATTTCGTCCAGCAAAATGATCGAGTATGGATTGCGACGAACACGTTCTGTCAAGGTATTGCTGTTGTCATCATATCCCACATAACCAGCTGTTGTACCAATCAACTTCGACACAGCTGTACGGTCAGAGTATTCAGACATATCCAAACGAATAATCGCATCTTTTGTACCAAACATATCAAGCGCTAATTGCTTAGCCAGCTCTGTTTTTCCGACCCCAGTTGGTCCGACAAAAAGGAAGCTACCAATCGGACGGTTTCCTTCATCAAAACCTGCACGATTTCTCCGAATAGCACGCGCCACCGCTTCAACTGCTTCATTTTGTCCAATGACTTTTGTTTTCAAGCGCGCATTCATCTCTTTCAAGCGCTCAATATCGCTGCTGCCCATTTGGGAAACAGGAATACCCGTCATGCGTTCTACAGACTCTGCCACATCATTAACAGTTGCTGTCACTTTCATGTCTTCTGTATGATTTTCAATTTTCTTTTCCAGTTCTTCAATGCGCATCTTAGCATTCAAAGCCGTTTCAAAATCTTCTTTTTCAACTGCAGCTTCTTGTTTGGCCTTTTGCTCTGCGATTTCACGTTCCACGGCGTGTACGTCTGTAACAGGGTGTTGAGCTGCCAAGTGAGCTGCTGTCACATCCACTAGGTCAATCGCTTTATCTGGCAAACTGCGTTGCGGAATGTATTGAATCGAATAATCCACAGCCGCTTTTAACACTTCATCTGGCAAGATAACATTGTGGTGTTTTTCGTACAAATCACGAATTCCTTGCAAAATCTTATAAGTATCTTCTGCAGACGGAGCATTTAC
>ERZ773269.1397-NODE-1397-length-23038-cov-19.142975_pt1 | contig 23038 bp, 19 predicted proteins | sample MGYA00511958_ERZ773269 | MGnify/ENA primary metagenome ERZ773269 (study PRJEB29015, sample SAMEA2737761) | human gut metagenome | biome: human gut; feature: human-associated habitat; material: faeces | place: China | collected 2012 ... | reverse complement strand
CGGCCTTCCGGGAACGTCTCAGCGATTTTGAGGCCGCCAGCACCGGCAGTTTCAGTCGCGCATGTGGTTAAATTAACAACAGGTCGCACGAACCCCAGGACGGGTAAGGCGACAGCCGCCAGCCGGCAAGAATACTGGTGCCGTGCCTGATATCCTGCCCGGCGGCGCTGCGCTTGCCGGTCCTGGGTGGGGCAAAACGACGGGAGGACTGCGTAGGCCGGATAAGGCATTTATGCCGCCATCCGGCACAACCACAGGTACGGTACCTGACCGCCCGGGGATACCAGGACCGTTACAGCGCCTTCGACAAATAGTGGCGCTGCATGCCTGCGTGGGGGAAGTCGGGCAGCGACATCTGCAGCTGATAGCCTAACTTCTGATAAAACGGCAGCGCCTGGAAGCTAAAGGTATCCACCAGCAGATGGCTGCAGCCCAGCGCCTGCGCCTGCCGCTCCACCTCCTGCATCAGCTCGCTTCCCAGCCCGCGTCCGCGGGTCGCCTCGCTGACCCACAGATACTCAATACACAGCCAGTTGCCTTTGCGTTTGGCAATCAGCCCGCCCTGCATCACCCCTTGTGCATCGCGGGAGTAAACGCCCAGATCGCCAAACTGCGCCGCATCAAGATACTGCTGATTATAGTGCCGCAGACCGGCGAATAATTCTTGTTGATCGTCGGGATTAATGCTTTTTGTAATGATTAACGCCATTAACTATCTCCAGTATCGCGATGCCGAATGGTTATTTTCCCTCTCCACTTTCACAAAAAATTCTTATTTTCTCCATGATTATTTGCCTTAATTTTTTGCGTTCTAAAAGTAAGCAAAAAAACCTTTCCATTATCGCGGCGGATCGTATAATGGCAAAAAATGAGAATGATCATTCTCACCAAAAAACCAGAGGAGATGCACTTTTCACCTCCTGAAGGCCGAAGAGGTTGGCTTCAGCGGAGACACAATAACAATCACGTTCAGGAACATCTGTGTTCCTTTTTTGTCATTTTCGCTTAGCCGAAAATGCCTCAGCGCCCAACCTATTCCCTCGTTTTTAAATAAACGGGGCGGACGTCTTATATCTTGAGAAAATATAATGAAATACATCATAGCTCCCATCGCGACAGCATTATTTCTCCTTAGCGGATGCGATAATGCGCAGACATCTGCCCCGCAGCAACCCACGCCGGAAGTGGGCGTGGTCACTCTGCAAAGCCAGCCGGTTCCGGTAGTCAGCCAGCTCACCGGCCGCACCACCGCCTCGCTCAGCGCCGAAGTACGCCCGCAGGTGGGCGGCATCATCCAGAAGCGCCTGTTTACCGAAGGCGATATGGTGAAGGCCGGGCAGGCCCTTTACCAGATCGATCCCTCCAGCTATCGCGCGACCTGGAACGAAGCGGCGGCGGCGCTGAAACAGGCCCAGGCGCTGGTAGTCTCCGACTGCCAGAAGGCTCAGCGCTACGCGTCGCTGGTCCGGGATAACGGCGTCTCCCGCCAGGATGCCGACGACGCCGCCTCCACCTGCGCCCAGGACAAGGCCAGCGTGGAATCGAAGAAAGCGGCGCTGGAGAGCGCGCGCATCAACCTGAACTGGACCACCGTCACCGCGCCGATTGCCGGGCGTATCGGCATCTCTTCGGTCACGCCGGGGGCGCTGGTCTCCGCCGATCAGGATACCGCGCTGGCGACGATCCGCGGGCTCGACACCATGTATGTCGATCTGACGCGATCCAGCGTCGATCTCCTGCGCTTACGCAAACAAAGCCTGGCCAGCAACAGCGACACCCTCAGCGTGACGTTAACCCTGGAAGATGGCAGCACCTATCCGGAAAAAGGGCGTCTGGCGCTCACCGAAGTCGCCGTCGATGAATCCACCGGCTCGGTAACCCTGCGCGCTATCTTCCCCAACCCACAGCACGTCCTGTTGCCGGGGATGTTTGTTCGCGCGCGCATCGATGAAGGCATCATGAACGACGCGATCCTCGCCCCGCAGCAGGGGATTACCCGCGATGCCAAAGGCAACGCCACGGCGCTGGTGGTCGATGCCGACAACAAAGTTGCGCAGCGCGCCGTGGAAACCGGCGACACCTACGGCGATAAATGGCTGGTGCTGAGCGGCCTGAAAGCGGGCGACAAGCTGATCGTCGAAGGCACCGGTAAAGTGGCCCCTGGCCAGACGGTGAAGGCCGTTGCCGTCAACAATAACGGAGGCAACGCCTGATGTTCTCCCGTTTCTTCGTGCGTCGCCCGGTCTTTGCCTGGGTGATCGCCATTCTGATTATGCTCGCCGGCGTGCTGGCGATCCGCACCCTACCGGTGGGCCAGTATCCGGACGTCGCCCCGCCGGCGGTGAAAATCTCCGCCACCTATACCGGCGCCTCTGCCGAAACCCTGGAGAACAGCGTCACCCAGGTCATCGAGCAGCAGCTTACCGGCCTCGACCATCTGCTCTACTTCAGCTCTACCAGCAGCTCCGACGGCTCGGTCAGCATCACCGTCACCTTTGAGCAGGGGACCGACCCGGACACCGCCCAGGTGCAGGTGCAGAACAAAGTCCAGCAGGCGGAATCGCGGCTGCCGAGCGAAGTCCAGCAGTCCGGCGTGACGGTGGAAAAATCGCAGAGCAGCTTCCTGCTGATCCTCGCGGTGTATGACAAAACCGACCGCGCCACCAGCTCCGATATCTCCGACTGGCTGGTCAGCAACCTGCAGGATCCGCTGGCGCGCGTGGAGGGCGTCGGCAGCCTGCAGGTGTTCGGCGCCGAATACGCGATGCGCGTCTGGATGGATCCGACCAAACTCGCCTCCTACTCGCTGATGCCTTCCGACGTCCAGTCGGCGATTGAGGCGCAGAACGTGCAGATCTCCGCCGGTAAAATCGGCGCCCTGCCGTCGTCCAGCGCCCAGCAGCTGACCGCCACCGTACGCGCGCAGTCGCGGCTGCAAACCCCCGATCAGTTCAAAGCGATCATCGTGAAAAGCCAGGCCGACGGCTCGGTGGTGCGCCTGAGCGATGTCGCGCGGGTGGAGATGGGCAGCGAGGATTATACCGCTACCGCCAATCTGAACGGCCATCCGGCCGCCGGGATCGCGGTGATGATGGCCCCCGGCGCCAACGCGCTGGATACCGCGACCCTGGTGAAAAGCAAGATCGCCGAATTCCAGCGTCAGATGCCGCAGGGATACGATATCGCCTATCCGAAGGACAGCACCGAGTTCATCAAAATCTCGGTCGAGGATGTGATTCAGACCCTGTTCGAAGCGATCATTCTCGTGGTCTGCGTGATGTATCTGTTCCTGCAGAACTTCCGCGCGACGCTCATTCCGGCGGTGGCGGTACCGGTGGTGCTGCTTGGCACCTTTGGGGTGCTGGCGCTGTTCGGCTACTCGATAAACACCCTGACGCTGTTCGCCATGGTGCTGGCGATCGGCCTGCTGGTGGATGACGCCATCGTGGTGGTGGAAAACGTCGAGCGCATAATGCGCGACGAAGGGCTGCCCGCCCGGGAAGCCACCGAAAAATCGATGGGCGAAATCTCCGGCGCGCTGGTGGCGATCGCCCTGGTGCTGTCGGCGGTCTTTCTGCCGATGGCCTTCTTCGGCGGCTCGACCGGGGTCATTTATCGCCAGTTCTCGGTGACCATTATCTCGGCGATGATGCTGTCGGTGGTGGTGGCCCTGACCCTCACCCCGGCGCTGTGCGGCGCGCTGCTCAGCCACTCCAGGCCTCATACCAAAGGGTTCTTCGGCGCGTTTAACCGCCTGTGGGGGCGTACGGAAGCGGGCTACCAGCGCCGCGTGCTCGGCGGCCTGCGCCGGGGTGCGGTGATGATGGGCGCTTACGTCCTGATTTGCGGGGCGATGGCGCTGGCGATGTGGAAACTGCCGGGCAGCTTCCTGCCGGTGGAGGACCAGGGCGAGATCATGGTCCAGTACACCCTGCCCGCCGGGGCCACTGCGGTGCGCACCGCCGAGGTGCGCCGCCAGGTAACCAACTGGTTCCTGACGAAAGAGAAAGCCAATACCAACGTCATTTTCACCGTCGACGGCTTCAGCTTTAGCGGCAGCGGTCAGAACGCCGGGATGGCCTTCGTGTCGCTGAACAACTGGTCGCAGCGCAAAGGCGACGACAATACCGCCCAGGCCATCGCCCTGCGCGCCAACAAAGAACTTGGGGCGATCCGCGACGCCACCCTGTTCGCCATGACGCCGCCATCGGTGGACGGCCTTGGGCAAAGTAACGGCTTCACTTTCGAGCTGATGGCCAGCGGCGGTACCGACCGCGACAGCCTGATGAAGCTGCGCAGTCAGCTACTGGCGGCGGCCAACCAGAGCGGCGAGCTGCAGTCGGTGCGCGCCAACGACCTGCCGCAGATGCCGCAGCTGCAGGTGGATATCGATAACAACAAAGCGGTCTCGCTGGGGCTGTCGCTGAGCGACGTGACCGATACGCTCTCCAGCGCCTGGGGCGGCACCTACGTGAATGACTTTATCGATCGCGGCCGGGTGAAGAAGGTCTATATCCAGGGCGAGAGCGACGCGCGCGCGGTGCCCTCCGACCTTGGCAAATGGTTCGTTCGCGGCAGCGATAACAGCATGACGCCGTTCTCCGCCTTCGCCACCACCCACTGGCAATACGGCCCGGAAAGCCTGGTGCGCTACAACGGCTCCGCCGCCTTTGAGATCCAGGGCGAAAACGCCGCCGGCTTCAGCTCCGGCGCGGCGATGGACAAGATGGAAAAGCTGGCCGACAGCCTGCCGGCGGGCTCCACCTGGGCGTGGAGCGGCATTTCGCTGCAGGAAAAGCTGGCCAGCGGCCAGGCGATGAGCCTGTACGCCATTTCGATTCTGGTGGTGTTCCTGTGCCTGGCGGCGCTGTATGAGAGCTGGTCGGTGCCGTTCTCGGTGATCATGGTCATCCCGCTCGGCCTGCTCGGCGCGGCGCTGGCGGCGACGCTGCGCGGCTTAAGCAACGACGTTTACTTCCAGGTGGCGCTGCTGACCACCATCGGCCTGTCGTCGAAGAACGCCATTCTGATCGTCGAGTTCGCTGAATCCGCCGTGGATGAGGGGTATTCGCTCTCCCGGGCGGCGATCCGCGCCGCGCAGACCCGTCTGCGCCCCATTGTCATGACCTCGCTGGCGTTTATTGCCGGGGTGCTGCCGCTGGCCGTCGCCACTGGCGCCGGGGCCAACAGCCGCGTGGCGATCGGCACCGGCATCATCGGCGGCACCCTGACGGCCACCCTGCTGGCGGTGTTCTTTGTGCCGCTGTTCTTCGTGCTGGTGAAACGCTTCTTCACTCGCCAACGTCCTTCTCAGGAGTAAAGTATGTTTCGTTTGAGTTTTATGTTTATCGCGCTCCTGACCGCGGGCTGCGTCTCGCTTGACCCGCATTATGATCGCCCGGCCGCGCCGGTGCCGGCCACCCTGCCCGGGGCGCACGGCGAATCGACGGCGGTGGTCGGCGACTGGCAGAAAGTGGTCAATGACGCGCGGCTGAAAAAAGTGGTCAGTATCGCGCTGAACAGCAACCGCGATGTGCAAAAGGCGCTGGCCGATATCGAGGCCGCGCGCGCCCAGTACGGCGAGACGCGGGCGTCGCTGTTTCCCACTGTCGATGCCGAGCTGAGCCATAGCCGCAGCAAAACGGTGGCCAGCGGCCTGAGCTCAACTTCGCAGGCCGACGGCGCGGTCTCCAGCTTCGAGCTGGATCTGTTTGGCAAGAACCAGAGCCTGTCGCGCGCGGCGCGCGAAACCTGGCTTGCCAGCGAATTCACCGCGCAGAATACCCGACTGACGATGATTGCCGATTTGACCACCGCCTGGGTGACGCTGGCGACGGATAACAGCAATCTGGCGCTGGCGCAGCAGACCATGGACAGCGCAGCAAACTCGCGCAACATCGTCGCCCGCCAGATGGCGGTGGGCACCGCCTCCGCCGGCGATTTAAGCTCGGCGGAAAGCGTCTATCAGCAGGCGCACGCCAGCGTCGCCAGCTACCGCACGCTGGTGGCGCAGGATAAAAACGCCATTAACCTGCTGGCGGGGGAAACCGTGCCGGAGAGCCTGCTGCCCGGCACCCTCGAAAGTCTGGGGGATAACAGCATCGCCCTGGTGCCGGCGGGGGTGTCGTCGTCGGTGCTGCTGCGCCGGCCGGATATACAGGAAGCGGAGCACAACCTGAAGAGCGCCAATGCCGATATCGGCGCGGCGCGGGCGAATTTCTTCCCGTCGATTTCCCTGACCGCCAGCACCGGGGTCGGCAGCGACTCGCTGTCGTCGCTGTTCAGCCACGGGATGCAGGTGTGGTCGTTCGCCCCCTCCATCAGCCTGCCGCTGTTCACCGGCGGCAGCAACCTGGCGCAGTTGCGCTATGCGGAAGCGGAGAAAAAGGGGCTGATCGCCACCTACGAGAAATCGATTCAGAGCGCCTTTAAGGACGTTGCCGATGCGCTGGCCCGCCGGGAAACGCTGAGCGAAGAGCTCGATGCCCAGCGGCAGTACGTCGCCGCCGAGCAGACCTCGCTGGATATCGCCATGAAGAGCTATCAGGCCGGGGTCGGCGATTATCTGTCGGTGCTTACGGCCCAGCGCACGCTGTGGTCGGCGAAGACGACGCTGCTGTCCCTGCAGCAGACCGACCTCAATAACCGGATCACCCTCTGGCAGTCGCTGGGCGGCGGCGCCAGTTAATTTCACCCGCCGGGCGGCCGCGCCCGGCTTCTGTAAGGAATCGTTATGCCACGTGTTTCCCTCTCCTGGGCGCTGATCCTCGGCCTGCTGTCGGGCATCGGCCCGCTGTGCACTGATTTTTATCTGCCGGCGCTGCCGGAGATAACTCAGCAACTGCAGGCCACCAGCACCCAAACCCAGCTGTCGCTGACCGCCGCGCTGATTGGCCTCGGCCTGGGTCAGCTGTTTTTCGGCCCGCTGAGCGACCGCATTGGCCGCCTGAAACCCCTGGCGCTGTCCCTGCTGCTGTTTATCTTCTCTTCGGCGATGTGCGCCCTGACAAGGGATATCAACATGCTGATTGTCTGGCGTTTTTTACAGGGCTTCGCTGGCGCCGGCGGTTCGGTGCTGTCGCGCTCCATCGCCCGCGATAAATACCAGGGCACCCTGCTGACCCAGTTTTTCGCCCTGCTGATGACGGTGAACGGCATTGCGCCGGTTCTGTCACCGGTGCTGGGCGGCTACGTGATCACCGCCTTCGACTGGCGAATTCTCTTCTGGACGATGGCCGCCATTGGCGGCGCGCTGCTGGTGATGAGCCTGACTATCCTGCGGGAAACGCGCCCGGCCGCGGCAACCAATGCGACCCGCCAGCGGCCCGGCCAGCCGGTGCTGAAGAATCGTCGTTTTCTACGCTTCTGCCTGATTCAGGCCTTTATGATGGCCGGACTGTTCTCCTACATCGGCTCCTCTTCCTTCGTGATGCAGAGCGAATACGGCATGAGCGCCATGCAGTTCAGCCTGCTGTTCGGTCTGAACGGTATCGGGCTGATTATCGCGGCGATGATCTTTTCCCGTCTGGCGCGCCGCTTCAGCGCCGAAAGCCTGCTGCGCGGCGGCCTGACGCTGGCGGTGAGCTGCGCGGCGATCATGCTGCTGTTTGCCTGGCTGCAGCTGCCGGTGCTGGCGCTGGTCGGCCTGTTCTTTACCGTGTCGCTGATGAGCGGCATCAGCACCGTCGCCGGCGCGGAGGCGATGAGCGCCGTTGACGCCGCCCAGTCCGGCACCGCGTCCGCGCTGATGGGCACCCTGATGTTTGTCTTCGGCGGCATCGCCGCGCCGCTGGCGGGCCTCGGCGGCGAAACGATGCTGAAAATGAGCCTCGCGATGGCGATCTGCTACCTGCTGGCGCTGCTAATGGGCCTCAGCCAGCCGCGAAGCGCGCGCTAAACGCCAGGTGCGGTAATAAAATATTCCATCTTTATTACCGCACTATTTCCCGCCATCTCTACCATTCTCGTATTATTCTCCGCGTACTAATCGTGATACTCTTCACATGCAAGGAATAAATAATTCCTTATACTGCGCACGACTGAGAATAACGAGGTTTCTATGAGTATCGACCTGAGCAAACTGCTGACCGAGCGACGCAACGCCAACAGCGCCAACATTGACACCCTTTCCACCCTTGAGATGCTGACGGTGATAAACCAGGAAGACCAGCAGGTGGCCCAGGCGATTACGCCCTATCTGCCGCAGATTGCCGAGGTGGTGGATAAGGTCGCGACGGCGCTGCAGGCCGGTGGCCGCTTGATTTATATCGGCGCTGGCACCTCAGGGCGTCTGGGGATCCTCGATGCCAGCGAATGCCCACCGACCTTCGGCACCCGCCCGGAGCAGGTGGTGGGGATCATCGCCGGCGGACATAAAGCGATTCTCAGCGCCGTGGAAAACGTGGAAGACAACAAAGCGCAGGGGGCGATGGATCTGCAGAACCTGAACTTCAGCCACCGCGATGTGCTGGTGGGGCTGGCGGCCAGCGGACGCACGCCGTACGTCATTGGCGCCATGGAGTATGCCCATCGCCAGAATGCCTTTGTCGCCATCGTCAGCTGTAACCCGCATGGCGAAATGGCCCAGCTGGCGGACGTCGCCATTACTCCGGTTGTCGGCCCGGAAGTGGTCACTGGCTCTACCCGCCTGAAAGCCGGCACCGCGCAGAAGCTGGTGCTGAACATGATCTCCACCGGGGCGATGATCCGCGTCGGCAAGGTGTACAGCAACCTGATGGTCGACGTCGAAGCGACCAACGCCAAGCTGATTGAGCGCCAGGTCTCTATCGTGATGGAGGCCACCGACTGCGATCGCGCCACCGCCCAGAAGGCGCTGGAGGCCTGCGGCCGCCACTGTAAAACGGCGATCGTGATGGTGCTGGCAGACTTAAGCGCCGAAGAGGCGCAGTCGCTGCTGGCGAAAAACAACGGCTACATCCGCAAGGCGCTCAGCAACGCCTGAGCGCCGACAGACAGGTAACGGGCAATGGCAAAAATAACGAAAGAGATGATAGCGCGGATCCTCAGCCACGTTGGCGGCGCCGCAAACGTCGCGCAGGCGGGCAACTGCATGACGCGCCTGCGCTTGACCCTGCGCGATGAAGGCCTGGCCGACACCGCCGCCATCCGCCAGATTGACGGCGTGATGGGGGTTATCGTCAGCGACGAGCAGTTCCAGGTAGTGCTTGGCCCCGGCAAGGCGCAAACCGCCGCCGAAATGATGAACGGCCTGCTGGAGGCGGCGCCCGCCGCCGCGCCGACGCTGGCCGACGTCGCGGCGGAGAAAAAGCAGGCGCTGAAGGGCAAGCAGACCAGCGCGGTGCAGAAGTTTCTCGCCAAATTCGCCACCATCTTTACGCCGCTGATCCCCGGCTTTATCGCCGTCGGGCTGCTGCTGGGCTTCGCCACCCTGGCGGAACAGGTTTTCGTGCTGGAGAACGCCCATCCGAACGCCAGCCTGGTGGCGCTGATTGGCTATATGAAGGTCTTCAGCAAAGGGATGTTCACCTTCCTGAGCATCCTGATTGGCTATAACGCTCAGAAGGCGTTCGGCGGCTCCGGGGTAAACGGCGCGATTATCGCCTCGCTGTTCGTGCTGGGCTACAACCCGGAGGCGACCAGCGGCGTCTACGCCGGGATCTCCACCTTCTTCGGCCACAGCATCGATCCGCGCGGCAATATCATCGGCGTACTGATCGCCGCCATCCTTGGCGCGTGGGTTGAACGCCAGGTGCGGCGGGTAATGCCGGCCAACCTCGATATGATCCTCACCTCGGCGGTGACGCTGCTGATCATGGGCGCGGTGACCTTTACGGTGATCATGCCGATTGGCGGCTGGTTGTTTACCGGCATGTCGTGGTTGTTCCTGCATCTTAATGGCAATCCGTTTGGCTCGGCGGTGCTGGCCGGTCTGTTCCTGCTGGCGGTGATGTTCGGCGTCCATCAGGGGTTTGTCCCGGTCTATTTTGCGCTGGTGGACGCCCAGGGCTTTAACTCGCTGTTCCCGATCCTGGCGATGGCCGGGGCCGGGCAGGTGGGGGCGGCGCTGGCGCTGTTCTGGCGGGCGAAGCGCGATTCGCTGCTGCGAACCCAGATTAAAGGGGCGATTATTCCGGGCTTCCTCGGGATTGGCGAGCCGCTGATCTACGGCGTCACCCTGCCGCGGATGAAGCCGTTTGTCACCGCCTGCCTCGGCGGCGCCTGCGGCGGCTTCTTCGTCGGACTGATCGCCTGGCTGGGGCTGCCGGTCGGCCTGAACACCGTGTTCGGTCCGTCCGGGCTGGTGGCGCTGCCGCTGATGACCTCCGGCAGCGGGATTTACGCCGGGATGGCGGTTTACGCCGGCGGACTGGCGGTCTCCTACCTGTGCGGCTTTGTGCTCACCTGGCTGTTCGGCAGTAAAAATGTCGATTTAAGCTAGAACGCGATTGTCGGGTCATGCCCGGCGGCGACTTCGCCTTCCCGGGCCTGCAAAATCGTTCTGCTGCCGCGGCCAACTACCATTTCCTGCCCCGCCGCCCGGGCGGGCGCATGCTATGATTCCCCTTTGTCACATTTCACCAGAGGAAAAGATGGGCTCCAGCAAAAAAGGGATGCTGAACGTACTGATTGCCGCCGTGCTGTGGGGCAGTTCCGGGGTATGCGCGCAGTTTATTATGCAGGAAAGCCAGATGTCGTCGCCGTTTCTGACCATGACGCGTCTGCTGTTCGCCGGGCTGATCCTGCTGATGCTCGGCTTTGTTCACGGCGACCGCATTTTCCGCGTGCTGCAAAACCGCCGCGACGCTGTCAGCCTGCTGTTTTTCTCGCTGTTTGGCGCGTTAACCGTGCAGTTCACCTTTCTGATGACCATTGAAAAATCGAATGCCGCCACGGCCACGGTGCTGCAGTTCCTGTCCCCGACGATCATCGTCGCCTGGTTCGCCCTCGCCCGCAAAGCGCGCCCCACTCCGTTGGTGCTGGGGGCTATCTGCACCTCGCTGGCGGGCACCTTTCTGCTGGTAACCCACGGCAACCCGACGACGCTGTCGATTTCGCCGGCGGCGCTGTTCTGGGGGATCGCCTCGGCGTTTGCCGCCGCGTTTTATACCACCTATCCCTCGACGCTAATTGCCCGCTACGGGACGCTGCCGATCGTCGGCTGGAGCATGCTGTTCGGCGGTGCGATGCTGCTGCCGTTTTACGGCGGCCAGGGCACCGATTTTGTGGTGAACGGCAGCCTGCTGTTAGCTTTTTTCTACCTGGTGGTGATCGGTACTTCGCTGACATTCAGCCTTTATCTTAACGGGGCGCAGAAGATTGGCGGCGCCAAAGCCGGGATCCTCAGCTGCGCCGAACCGCTGAGCAGCGCCCTGCTGTCGCTTCTGCTGCTGGGGATCACCTTCACGCTGCCGGACTGGCTGGGCACTCTGCTGATCCTGGCGTCGGTGGTGCTGATCGCCATCGACTCGCGGCGGCGGGTGAGAGCCGCCTGAGGCGATGATAACAAACGCCTTTTCAACAAGTTAAATTAACCGCTATTTGCGTGTTTTCCCGCCTGCGCATATAGTTGACGGAAGCGATTACGGAAGGAGAAGCCTGATGAAAGCATGTTGGATGGTATGCCTGGTCACCGCCCTGAGCGCCACGTCGGCGTGGGCCGAATCACCGCTGCAAAGCCTGCAGTTCGAGCAGCAAAAGCAGCAGGTGCTCAAAGCGGTGAAGGAAAAATGCGCGCCAGCAAGCCACCTCAGCGACAACGATTTTGCCAATAAAGTGCTGGCGACCGACGGCAACAAGAACGCGGTCCGCGAAGCAACGCTGGCGAAAGAGCGCAATAACCAAAAAAGCTACCAGGCCGCAATCGACAAAATCGTCTGTCCGGCCAAATAGCGGTTATTTCAGCCTGGCGACCAGCGTTTTCCAGTCAAACGGCGTCAGCTGCCTGTAGCTCAGGCTACGGGCGGCCATCTGCTCCGGAAGCTGGCGCTGGCTTTTCGCGATCGCCTCGCTCATTATCCCGGCGCTCCCCACATCACGCAGGGTTTTCACCACCTCTTCCATCTCTTCGCTGCGCCGAACGCCATGTTCCGCCACCCGGCTGATCAGATAGTCGGGAAACGCGCCTGTCCAGCCCAGAGACGGGAAACTATGATGCAAGGAGCTAAGCACCTCCTCCTCGACGCCATATTCACGGGCCGCGAACAGGCATTCTGTGGTGAGCGCTTCAAGACCTTTGATCATCACGCTACGGCACATTTTTATCGCCGACACCTGGCCCACCGTACTGGCGCCATAGCGGGCATTCAGCCCCAGCCCCTGCAGACGCGGCGCGATCGCCTCCGCCTGCGGCCCGCCGATCAATAACGGTGTCTGCAATCGGGCCGGCGGCACCGGCGCCATCACCGCGACATCAATGTAGGCGCCGGGCAGAAAATGTTCAGCTGCCTGCCGTTTCGTTTCCGGCGCCACGGAGTTGAGATCGAGGAAATATTGCCCCGGCTGCAGCAGCGCGGCGGCCTGCTGCGCGACCTTTAGCGCCTCACCGGCGGTCACAGTAGAAAAAATCAGCGCGGCGCTCTCCAGCGCCTGCGCCAGCGAACTCCCCGCCTGAACGCGCGAATCACCGGCTTTCCTGACCATTGCCTCTCGCTCCGGGCCATTGAGCTTGCAATCCCATATGGTCACCGCATGCTCACGGGCCAGATCTGCCGCCAGAATGCCACCCGCCTCGCCAAAACCAATAAACGCGATTGTCGTCATCATTACTCCTCACGCGGCCAGACGTGGGCCGGAATAAAAACTTCGCCAGCAAACAGCAGTCGCGCCGTGCGTAACAGGCCGCAGCCTGTCAGGGCGCCGTCTGCGTCAAGCTGAAGCGTCACGCTAAATTCGCCTGTCGGATGCTCAACGCTGAGCAGCGACGTAGCGCCTGGCGCGACCTGCGCCATGCCCTGCGCGACGGATCCAGGAAGCAGACAGGCGCTGGCCACGCTCACCGCGCCAAATACGCCGATCGACGCGTGGCAGCGGTGCGGGATAAAGGTGCGGCTGCTGATGGCGCCGCCGTGTCGCGGCTCGGCGATCAGGGTCATCTTGGGCACCGTGCGCTGGCTGACGTCGCCAAGCTGCATCAGCGGCCCGGCCTGCAGGCGAATCGACTCCAGGCGACGTTTAAGCGCGTCGTCATTATCCAGCTGTTCGCGCGTCTCATAGCCGGTGCAACCGAGGTCGCACGCGCGCAGCAGGATCACCGGCATTCCGTTATCGATGCAGGTCACCTCGACGCCGTCAAAACGGTCACGGACCCGGCCGGTCGGCAGCAGTGTCCCGCAGCTGGAGCCTGCCACATCAAGAAAATGGAGCAGGATCGGGCTGGCGCTGCCCGGCACGCCATCGATACGACTCTCGCCGACGTAGTCGACCCCGTCGGCATCGCAGGGGATCTCTGCCACCGCCAGTTGCCCCGTGTTCTCCATATAAATACGCACCCGAGTGAGCGGCGCATCGTGGCGAATCAGCCCACGCTCGATGGCGAAAGGGCCAACGGCGGCAAGAATATTGCCGCAGTTTTGGCCGTAGTCCACAGAGGCCCCCGTCACGTTCACCTGGGCAAACAGATAGTCCACATCGGCGTCAGGCCGTGCGGAGCGGCGGATAATCGCCACTTTACTGGTCAGCGGATCGGCGCCGCCGATCCCGTCAATTTGCCGGGGATCAGGCGAGCCCATCACCGCCAGCAGCACCGCATCACGTCGCACCGGATCGGCAGGCAGATCGTCAGCCAGAAAACAGGCCGCCTTCGAGGTGCCGCCGCGCATCCATAGACAGGGAATTCCGCGTTGCGCCATCTTACTCCTCCACCTCATCTGCGCTGTCGTAATACCGCAGCCCCTTTTCCGCCAGACGCTGGCGCATCGCGTAAATATCCAGCCCCAGCTCGCCATGGCGCATCCGCTCACGCTTCGCAAGCTCATTGCTCATGCGTGCTTCCGCTTTATCGAGCACATCACGCACCTGGGCGTGAGGCAGCACCACGACGCCATCGTCGTCGGCCACCACGACATCGCCCGGCTGCACAAGCTGGCCTGCGCAAATCACCGGGACGTTAACCGAGCCGAGGCTCTCTTTCACCGTTCCCTGGGCATAAACCTGACGGGACCAGACAGCGAATCCCATCTCCCGCAACGTTTGCGAATCGCGAATGCCGATATCGCCCACCAGACCGACCACACCGCGCGATTGGAGAGACGTCGCCAGCAGATCGCCGAAGAAGCCATCGCCGCACGGCGACGTCGGGGCCACCACCAGAATATCGCCGGCGCGGCACTGCTCGACCGCGACATGAAACATCCAGTTGTCGCCTGGCGTCACCAGTACCGTGACCGCGTTGCCCGCCCGGCTGACGCCCTGCTGAATCGGACGGATTGCCGGCCCCATCAGCCCCTGGCGTGCCCAGGCTTCATGGAGCGTCGCTACCCCGGCCGCCTCACAGCGGCGCAAAACCGCCTCGTCATGGCGCGGCAGATGGCGGATCACAAGGCCTTTTTTATTTAACAGCTTCATGCCAGGTTCTCCGTTACGCGGGGGAAGATGCTCTGGAAGGCTTCACCGTGAACGATATCGCGCGCGGCCGTGATGCCGATGTTGCGTTTGGCCTGCACTCCGCGCTGCAGCGCCACGCGGGTGTAGTACTCCCACAAATGCTCCTGGCCCTGCATACACTGAATGGCCTGATACTTTTTCTCCCAGACAGTGGTGATGTCCAGCAGCACATCAGGCTTCCAGTTGCACTGCTCCGGCTGGTGCGGTTCGAAACAGTAAACCGGGGGAGCAGCGACAATTTTCTCGCCGGGGCGATAGCCTTCTGCCTGAGCGATAATCCGAGCCTCCTGAGCCAGGTGGGAGGCCAGCGGGTGATCGTAGTTATAGGGATCCTGCAGCGAGTGCGTCAGAACAAAGTGGGGCTGGATACGGCGATACACATCCGCCAGACGAAACAGCGTCTCTTTATCGGCGCGCAACGGATAGTCGCCGATATCAAAGAATTCGACGCTGGCGCCCAGGATCTCGGCGGCGGCCTGCGCCTCTTCGCGACGGACTTGCTTCACCGCCTCCTCGGTCATGTTGCCTTTACGCCACAGTTTGGCGGACTCGCCGCGCTCGCCAAAGGACAAACAGACCACATGGACCTGATAGCCCTGCAGGGCATGCAGGGCTATCGCACCGCCCGCGCGCCAGACGAAATCGGCCGAGTGGGCGCTGACGACAAGGGCACTTTTTTCGCTAACCGGATGAGACATGATGGCTTCCTCTGTTGTTTTTTTCAGCTTGTCATGTCCCGCCGTTGGAAGGTAATTCGTTAACTTGCGAAGGCTATGATTTTTATTTATGTTGTCGACTCACTCACTATTTCAGGCCTGACGAATAATGCTGAAGAGAAAGCACGATAAAATCATAAATATCATGCAGCTGCGCTTTTTTTGTCAGGTCGCGCTGCGCGGAAGCGTCTCGCGTGCTGCCGATGACTTATTCCGCACGCAGTCAGCGATAACCCGGGCTATCCGCGACCTTGAAGCCGCGTTGAACGTCACGCTGTTCGAACGCCATTACAGCGGCATGGTGCCCACCGAGTATGGCAAGTGCATCCTGCCGCGCGCACGGCGGGCGATTGACGACCTGCAGGCCATCCCGGCGCTGTTGCAGAAGCACCATACCCGCACCAGCGGCCCGCTGGCGGACGCCGGTTGGCTGTTCAATACCCGCCGGTTAGCCATTTTTATTCAGCTCTATCACGTCAACCATACCCAAACCGTCGCGCAACAGTTGGGGATCACCCAGCCGGCGGTCAGCGCCGCGCTGAAGGTCCTGGAGAAAGGGGCGGATTCGGCGCTGTTTCGCCGAACGCCAGAAGGGGTGCGTCCCACGCCTGCCGCAGAACTGCTCTATCCCCCGGTGAGCAGAGCGCTCAACGAGCTGGAAAACATCTGGAGCGATCTCGCCGCCCGTCGCGGGGTGCTGGAGGGCACCGTGCGCATTGGCGCCCTGCCGCTGAGTCGCACCCGGCTACTGCCCTCCGCCATTGCCGCCTTTCTGGCCCAGCACCCGGGTATTACCCTCATGACCAATGAAAGCCCGTATGAGTCGCTGGTCGCCGATATGCGCGCAGGTAATATCGATTTTATTATCGGCGCCCTGCGTCAGGATGAAGATCTCCCGGACCTCTGTAGCGAGGCGTTATTCGAAGAGGATATGCTGATTTTACTGCGTAATAACCACCCGCTGCTGCGCCATCCGGACCCGCGCAGCCAGCTGGCGACGGCGCAATGGGTGCTGCCGCGCGCCAACGCGCCGGCGCGCCATTTGCTGGATAAGGCGTTTGTCACCCTGGGGCTGCCGCTGCCCCAGCCGACGGTGGAGACCGGGGATGCGGCGATGGTGCGAGGATTGCTGCAGGACTCCGACATGCTGGCGGCGGTTTCCGCCAGCCAGATGCGTTTTGAAACTGACAATGGGTTGCTCAGCGTGTTGCCGGTCCCCCTGCCCGATACCACCCGGCGTATCGGGCTGACGTTTCGCGCCGGCAGCCTACCCTCCCCGGCGACGCAGGCGCTGTTGCGTTTTATTTATCAGCAGGTTCAGGACGGGACTGTTTAACGTTTACCCGCCACCGAATAGGTTACCTGTTGGTTGCGCGTTTGCTGAAACGCCTCCAGCGTCTGCCCGCGCATCGCGGCGTAAATATGCAGGTTGGATACGCCGACCACCGCGCCCATTTTCTCCAGCAGGAAGAAACTGGCGCCATACTGAATCAATCCCCGCCAGTCGCGTGCGTTGAGCAACTGCTGTTCCTCCTCACTCAGTCCGGCTTCGGCATAAAGCGACTGAGGCGACTGCAGAAAACGTTCGCGCCAGGCAGGCTCAATCAGCCGATGCAGGAAACGGTTAAGCCGCAAGCCATTCAGGCTGCGCTCGTGGGTAAAAGGATAGGTTCCCGGCAGTTTCTCCACCCCGGCCAGCTGCTGCGCCATATGCTGGCGATGGCGCGTCAGGGTATCGACGGGGGGCAGGCGCGCATTGTTCTCAAGGATCAGCGTAGCGATACCGGTCATCGACGGCAGGTAATAGTCGCGCCAGGTTTCGGTGACATTGGCTGATAGCGCGCCGCGCATCACCAGCCACATGATCACCTCAGACCCTTCCATTCCCCCCAGCTCGGCATATTCGCCAAGGGTCATTTCGGTAAGCTTTTCCGGGTCATTAACCAGCATGTCAACAAACTGGGCATCCCAGTCGGGATTATTAAATCCGCAGCGCTCGCCATGAACCTGATGCGAGAGCCCGCCGGTCGCGACAATCGCCACATTGATATCTTCCGGGAAGCTTTCAATTGCCCGGCGCAGCGCCTGGCCGAGTCGGTAACAACGGCGCGCGCTCGGTACCGGAAATTGCAGCACGCCGATCTGTAACGGGATCACCGCCGTCGGCCACCCCTGCGCTTCATCCCAGGGCAACAGCGCCGAAAGCGGCGAGAAAAGGCCGTGGTCGAGCTTTTTATCCATAAAGAACGACATATCAAACTCATCGGCCATCAGGCTGGCGCCAATGTGCCTTGAGAGCGCCGCATTGCCCTGGACCGGCGGCAGACAGCGTGGTCCGCCGCCTTCATCGGCAACGTCATATTGACTATCGATTCCCAGCGTAAATGTCGAATAGTGATCGAAGAAAAAGGCGGTCACATGGTCATTAAAGATGTACACCAGCGCATCCGGTTTTTTCTCCTCCAGCCAGCGCTGCAGCGGTTCGAAGCTCTGGAAGATCGGCGACCATGCCGGGTCCTGCTGTTTATGATGATCGACCGCGAAGCCGATAGTCGGGGTATGAGAGACGGCGATACCGCCGAGAATGTTAGCCATCAGATAACTCCACTTATCGGTGTTCCAGGGGGGATGACAAAGCGTCCAGTTCTGCCTCTGTGAGTCGAGGCTTAGCGTGATTCATACGGTGCAACAAAATACAGGTCCCCGCCAGGCAGGCCGGCAGCGCAAGCACCAAAAAGATCGACGAGTGTCCCGGCACGACCAGCATCAGCATCCCGCCCAGCGTGGAGCTGAGAATAGCCCCGGTACGGCCGATACCATGCATCCAGCTGACGCCGGTAGCACGGATCTCGGTTTGATAATAGGCTGGCGAATAGGCCTGCAGACCGTTCTGCGCGCCGTTAATGCACATCCCGCTGATAAAAATCAGCACCGACAGCGCCGCCGATCCGAAGTCCATCAACCCCTGGGACAACAGGCACAGGCAGCCGAGGAAATAGGTTGCCGCAATCACCGCTTTCGCCGAAGCACGATCCATCAGCATACCGACAAGGATCCCGCCCAGCGGGCCGCCGAGCTGGAACAAGCCGGTCATCATCGCCGCCTGCTGCAGCGACAGCCCGCCGGAGCGGAGAATGGTTGGCAGCCAGCCGTTCAGCAGATATATCACGAACAGCCCCATAAAATAGGTTAGCCACAGCGCTATCGTGCCGCGGGCATAGCCATGCCGAAACAGCTGTGCCACTTTACTGCTCCGCGTGATGGGCGGCGCATTCAGCTGGAAGACGGTGTCAGCCGTAAACTGGCCTCCAAGCCGGTTAAGCGCCCTGGCGATCTGCTCGCCCGGTAGTCGGCGCGCCACCATGCTCATCGCCGACTCCGGCAACATCACGATCATAAAGGGAAGCACCACGAGCGGCAGCACGCCGCCAAAAATCAGCGCCGAGTGCCAGCTGTAATGCGATAACAACCCGGCAGCGATAAAGCCGCCGAGGCCGGAACCCACGTTGAATCCGCTGTACATCAGGGTGATCATCACCCCTTTACGCCGCTCCGGCATATATTCCGCCACCAGCGTGACGCAATTGGGCATCACGGCGCCAAGTCCGAGGCCGGTGAGAAAGCGCAGCAGCGCCAGCTGCGACGGGCTTTGCGCCACGGCGCCGGCCAGGCTGAACAGCGCAAACAGCGCCACCGACCAGAGTAAAATGCGTTTTCGGCCGTAGCGGTCAGAAAGCGGGCCCGCCACCAGCGCGCCAATGGCGACGCCGAACATAGCCGCCCCAAGAATCGGCCCCATTTCAGCCCGGCTGATGCCCCAGTCCTCGATGAGCGCCGGGGCGACAAAGCCCATCACCGCAGCGTCATACCCATCCAGCATAATGATGATGAAACAGAGCAGCAGCACGTTCCATTGAAAGCGCGAGACCGGGCGGGCATCTATCCACGCTTTCACATCGACAACGTTCATGTGATTCATAGGGTGACTTCCTCAAGCAGGCGGTACGAATGTTCTGGTTAGTGTTTTTTTTGAGTGGAACTTTCGTACTCAACTTAAGGCAGGTCACGCAGGCTGTCCGGTTCGAAAACCCGGCGACAGATATGAGTTTTATTTATAATGTGAGGGATACGACAAAAAACAGCCAATAAAAAACCCGCAGCCAACGGCGGCGGGTCAGGGCAAGAGCGACGATCAGTGCTTTGGAATAATTAAATCGCCGCGCAGCGGGCTGCCGCCCGGGTTGTCCGTTTTCTCGGTCAGCCAGTTGACGATCCGCGACGCCATCGCGTCCATGGAATATTCAATCGCCGGGATAGTCGGGATTCCGGGCAGCTGTAACGATCCGGCGAGGCTAAACACCATCACATTTTGCGGAACGGCGCGGTTAAACGCCTGCAGCTGCGGCACCACGCGCTGCGCCTGCAGCTCATCGCTCACCAGCAGCGCGTTAAAGTTCAGCGTCGTGGCGTTATTGACCAGCTCCTGCACCGCCACCGACGGCGAGGTGTTATCCAGAAACACCAGATTGCGATTAAACGGCAAAAAGTTTTTTTCCAGCGCGTGCTTGTAGCCCAGCAGCACCTGATCGGCAAAGCCGCTGCTCTGCGGATGGATCAGCGCAATCTGCCTTCTGCCCTGGCTTATCAGATAGTGGCAGGCGGTTTCGGCGGCGAAGGCGTGATCGAACTGAATGCTGTTTTCGCCCTCGCTGTCGAGGCAGTCCACCAACACCACGTCCGGGCGGTTAATATTCAGAGGAAAACGCGCGCCGATGATCAGCACGTTATCGCACAGCCCGCAGGTTAACTCCTCCAGCGAGTTCATCACGCCGCTGCTGGTGTTGGCGAAGCGCAGCAGCAGGTGCTTCTGGTGCTGGCTGAGCTGTTTTTCCAGGGCGTAGAGATAGCTGGTGGTTTGATTGATATTGTCCTGGGCGCAGATGACGCCGATGCAGCCGGTGGACTGGCTAAGCAACGACTGGGCTATCATGTTTGGCCGGTAATTGAGCGCTTCCGCCGCCTGCAGCACCGCCTGACGACTGGCTTCCTTCACGCCACGTGAGCCGCTCAACACTCGCGACACCGTGGCTTTGGAAACCCCGGCAAGTCGTGAAACATCATTGATTGTCGACATCATTTTCCCCTGCGCGGGCGCCACGTCCCGCCAAAATCCTGTAAACCTGAATCGCTTCAATTATGACCAGCGCAGTATAGCCATTTCGCCATTTGTTTGGAAACCGATTTTCCATTTCAGCGCAAAACATCGCCAAATCGACAGAATAATGTGAGCCAAATCCAATAAATCCGCCCCATAAGCAGGAGATCTTGACCACTATCACAGTTCTGCTTTTTATAAATGGAAACCGGTTTCCGTCTGATATCAAATCATCCACGCAATAACTTTTTACATTTTGAGGATGGTCGTCGATGTACAAGATTATGCTGTGCTGCTCTGCCGGAATGTCCACCAGTCTGCTGGTCAGAAAGATGGTGGAGGCGGCGAATGAACGTGATCTGCCGGTGCAGATTGACGCCTATGGCGTTTCCGAATTTGACATCCAGTTTCCGCAGTATCAGGTGGTGTTGCTAGGCCCCCAGGTGAAATACATGTTGAAAACCCTGTCTGACAAAGCGGCTTCCCTGAACATTCCCGTTCAGCCCATCGATACGATGGACTACGGTATGCAGCGGGGAGACAACGTCCTGAATTATGCTCTGTCGCTGATCGCAGCGGCGCACTGAGAGGTGTTGAAATGAGTTCTCTGTATCAGTCCATGATTGCCGTGATCGAGCAATCTATTACTCCGCTGGCAGGACGCCTTGGGCAGCAGAAATATGTTATCGCTATCCGCGATGGCTTCACTGCCGCATTGCCGTTTATGATCATCGGCTCTTTCATGCTGGTATTTATCTTTCCGCCGTTTTCACCCGAGACCACCAACGGCTTTGCCCGCGGCTGGCTCGATTTCTCCCAGCACTACCGCGAACAGCTGATGCTGCCGTTTAACCTCAGCATGGGCGTAATGACCTTCTTTATCTCGGTCGGCATTGGCGCCAGCCTCGGTCGTCAGTTTCAGCTGGATCCGGTGATGTCCGGTCTGCTGGCGTTTATGGCCTTCCTGCTGGTCGCCGCGCCCTATGCCGATGGAAAAATTTCCACTCAGTATCTGTCCGGCCAGGGCATTTTTACCGCCCTCATCACCGCCATCTACTCCACCCGCGTCTACGCGTGGCTGAAGCAAAACAACATCACCATTCGACTGCCGAAAGAGGTACCGACCGGCGTCGCTCGTTCGTTTGAAATCCTTATCCCGGTGCTGGTGGTGATTGGTACTTTGCATCCGCTAAACCTGTTTATCGAAGCGCAGACCGGGATGATCCTGCCGCAGGCGATCATGCATCTGCTGGAGCCGCTAGTTTCCGCCTCCGACTCGCTGCCGGCGATTTTGCTCTCCGTCCTGATGTGCCAGATTTTCTGGTTCGCTGGGATCCACGGCTCGCTGATTGTCACCGGCATTATGAACCCGTTCTGGATGGCTAACCTCTCGGCAAACCAGGCGGCGCTGGCGGCCGGCACGGTGTTGCCGCACGTCTATCTGCAGGGCTTCTGGGATCACTATCTGCTGATTGGCGGCGTCGGTTCGACCCTACCGCTGGCCTTCCTGCTGCTGCGTAGTCGGGCCACGCATCTGCGCACCATCGGCAAGATGGGCATCGTGCCGAGCTTCTTTAATATTAACGAGCCGATCCTGTTCGGGGCGCCGATCATCATGAACCCGATGATGTTTATCCCCTTCGTCTGCGTACCGATGGTCAACGCGGTGCTGGCTTACGGCGCGACGCGTCTTGGCTGGCTGAGCCAGGTGGTGTCCCTCACTCCGTGGACCACGCCGGCACCGATTGGCGCCTCGTGGGCGGCCAACTGGACGCTGAGCCCGGTAGTGATGTGCCTTATCTGCATGGTGATGTCGGCGGTGATTTACCTGCCGTTCCTGCGCGCCTATGAACGTTCCTTAATGAAAACCGAAGTTGAGAAAACCAAAAATAGCGTTCCGGTAGCAGAAACCGTTAGCTAATTCCTCTCCGCCCCGGAGAGATAATATGATGGCAGCGTAATAATGCAGAAAAAGGACTTTCACTGCATTATTAAATAATAAAGACCTCAGGAATACACATGATTGAATTAGAAGATGCGGTAATGGAAATTATCGTTAATGCGGGACAGTCACGCTCATTATGTTTTGAAGCGCTACATGCGGCCCGAACCGGAAATATCGACGAAGCGCGTTTACTGTTAAATGAAGCCGACGGTTACGCCCGTCGGGCGCATCAGATGCAGACCCAGCTCATCGAGCAGGATGCCGGTGAAGCGCGTCAGCCTATGACGCTGATTATGGTACATGCCCAGGATCATCTGATGAATTCGCTGCTGGCCCGCGAGTTCTCAGAAGAATTAATCCATCTGTACCAGCGTTAATTAATATGGAATAACGCCTGCGAGAATATTATTCTCCGGCGTCGCTGTACCCTAAAAAACAAATCAGCTTATTTTGGCTATATATTTTAGCCAGAATGGGATGGTTATTATCTGAAATATATTAATTATTAAAGCGAGATAACCATGAATACTGTGAAAAAACTGCCTTTAGCCATGGCGGTTGTCGCCGCGCTGTGCCCAATTTCCGTAATGGCGCAAGAATTTACTCAGGAACAGATCGACGCCATCGTCGCCAAAGCCG
>ERZ773269.1382-NODE-1382-length-23224-cov-8.896500_pt1 | contig 23224 bp, 21 predicted proteins | sample MGYA00511958_ERZ773269 | MGnify/ENA primary metagenome ERZ773269 (study PRJEB29015, sample SAMEA2737761) | human gut metagenome | biome: human gut; feature: human-associated habitat; material: faeces | place: China | collected 2012 ... | reverse complement strand
GGCTCTTCATCTGGTTCTCCATGCCGATCTTCTGGTCGTTGAACCACCAGCCGGAGCCGTGCTGGATCTTGCCGGGGATCTCATCATTCTGGAAGCAGCCCAGAATGGTGCCGATCTGCTCGTTGTCAGCGGGGTTCAGGCTGTAGATGATGACCTTGGGGCACTCATCGGTGTCGTTCAGGGCGCTCAGCAGAGCAGCGATCTCGCCGCCGCACTTGGCAGTGTTGATCATGTCGAAACCGGTATCGGGTCCCAGCAGGGCGTTCATCTTACGGTTGACACCGCGCAGGCAGTTGTAGTGCATCTGCATGGCGATGTTCAGGCGGTGATACTGCTTGCCCAGGTGGATCAGGATGTAGGTCTGGTACTTCTCAGTCTCTTCAGCGGTCACGGTCTCACCGGCCATAGCCTTCTGGTAGATGGCGTTGACCTCTTCCTTGGTGGCCTCACGGTAGGGCACATAGTCCAGGCCGTGGTCAGATGCGCGGCAGCCCATCTCGGCAAAGAACTCGATGCGCTGGGTCAGAGCGTCGGTGACGCAGTTGATGCACTCCAGCTTTTCCTTGCCAACGGCCTGAGCCAGCTTGCCCATATACTCCACGAAGCCGGGCTTCTGGATGTTGAGAGCCTTGTCGGGGCGGAAGGAGGGAGCAACGGTGAACTTGATGGAGGGATCTTCCTTGATCTTCTTGTGCCATGCCAGATCGTCGATGGGGTCGTCGGTGGTGCCGATGAAAGCAACATTGGACTGCTCGATCAGGCCGCGGACAGTCATGCTGTCGTCGTGCTGCAGCTTGTCGTTGCACAGGTTCCAGACTTCCTCAGCGGTGTCGCCGTTCAGCACGCCGTCGTAGCCAAAGAACACATGCAGCTCGAGGTTGGTCCAGTGGTACATCGGGTTGCCGATGGCCATGGGCAGAGCCTCTGCAAACTTCTGGAAGCGCTCGCGGTCGGGCTTATCACCGGTGATGTACTCCTCGGGCACACCGTTGGAACGCATCACGCGCCACTTGTAGTGGTCGCCAAAGTAGCTGCCGTCCGGGTTGCGGCCGCCCAGCCACACCTGAGCGATGTTCTCAAAGCGGCGGTTCTCGTAGATCTCCTTCGGGGAGATATGGCAGTGATAGTCGCAGATGGGCATATCAGCAGCGTAGGTGTGATACAGATGCTGAGCCACAGGAGACTGGAGCATGAATTCCTTGTCCATAAATGCTTTCATGGGTCGAAAACTCCTTTTCATTCTAATGTACTAATATATCACTATGGGGTACCTTTAACAGCGCCCACGCAGGGCGTGTTAAGCCTATCTTTAGTATAGCGGAAAACGATAATGTATACAACTGAAAAACTGACAAATTTTCAGACTTTTCCTTGTAAAAAACGCTGGAATTTATAAAAATGGCCTGTTTTGGGCCGAAAATCTGGCAAAAAACACTTGACTTCTTTGTATACAACAGCATACAATAGAGACAGGGTGCGGGGCACAAAGGGGTGCCCCGGAGAGAAGCAAAGCAAGCTAAAAGGAGAACACGTGATGTGGAAACTCTGAATTACAAGGTTCTGTCTGAGACCGGCTACAACGGCTACATCCTCAAGGATGCCCCTGTCAAGGTCATGCAGTTTGGCGAGGGGAACTTCCTGCGCGCATTCGTGGACTATTTCTATGATATCGCCAACGAGAAGGCCGGCTACAACGGCAAGGTCAAGCTGGTGCAGCCCATCGGCAACTTCCCCCAGATGGCTGAGTGGATCAACGAGCAGGAGGGCCTGTACACCCTGTATCTGCGCGGCAGCGAGAAGGGCCGGAAGGTGGATGCAAAGCGCGTGATCTCCTGCGTGTCTGACTGTGTCTGCCCCTGCATCGAGGGCAAGTGGGATGAAGTGCTGGCTCTGGCCCGCTCTGAGGACCTGGAAACGGTTGTATCCAACACCACCGAGGCCGGCATCGCTTACACCCAGGGCGACAGCGCGTTCGATCAGGTCCCTCCCAACAGCTTCCCCGCAAAGCTGACCCGCGTGCTGTACGAGCGCTACAAGGCATTCAACGGTGCTGCGGACAAGGGTCTGGTCATCCTGAGCTGCGAGCTGATCGACAACAACGGCAAAGAGCTGAAGAAGTGCTGCAACAACTACGCCAAGGACTGGAACCTGGACGCTGCTTTCATCGACTGGATGAACAACGCCAACACGTTCTGCTCCACTCTGGTGGACCGCATCGTCCCGGGCCGCATCCGTGACCCGAAAGAACTGGCTGCCCTGGAAGAGGCCAACGGCTACCACGATCAGGCGCTGGATGTCGGTGAAGTGTTCGGCGTCTGGGTCATCGAGGGCCCCGCGGGCCTGGAGGACAAGCTCCCGTTCAAGAAAGCCGGCGTCAACGTCATGGTCGTGCCCGATGTCACTCCTTATAAGAAGCGCAAGGTCCGCATCCTGAACGGTGCCCACACCGGTTTTGTTCTGGGCGCTTACCTGGCTGGCTTTGATATCGTCCGTGACTGCATGCACAACGACACCGTCCGCGGCTTCATGAACAAGATGCTGCACGAGGAGATCATCCCCACCCTGCCTCTGGACAAGAAAGACCTGGAAGACTTTGCTTCCGCTGTGGAAGACCGCTTCAACAACCCGTTCGTCAACCACGAGCTGATGAGCATTTCCCTGAACTCCACCTCCAAGTGGAAAGCCCGCAACATGCCCTCTTTCCTGGCCTATATCGAGGAGCAGAAGCAGCTGCCCAAGTGCCTGACCATGTCTCTGGCAGCCTATATCGCATTCTATTCCAACGACATCCAGGAGCGCACCACCGATGGTCTGATCTGCAAGCGCCCGGCCGGCAACACCTATAAGATCCAGGATGACGCATGGGCTCTGGACTTCTACTATGCACACAAGGACGACACCGCTGCCCAGCTGGTGAAGGCCGTTCTGACCAACACCCAGATGTGGGATCGGGACCTGACCAGGATCGAGGGCCTCGAGGCCGCTGTTCTGGCAGACCTGGAGCTCATCCGCACCGAGGGCGCCGAGGCTGCTTACAAGAGCTGCCTGTAAGCTGAAAATTTGCACAAAAGGGCTGCTGCTTTGGGCAGCAGCCCTTTTGGCTTATACCTTTTGTCTTATAAAAGAGTAGGAGAAAAACTATGCCGCAGGCGATCCATATCAGCCCCATCGACAACGTCGTTGTCGCTCTGCATCCCATTGCCAAGGGTACCCTCGTCGAGGTGGACGGCCTTGCCGTCACCGCTTTGGAGGACATCCCTCAGGGCCACAAGATGGCCGTCAAGCCCATCAAGAACGGCGAGAACGTCATCAAGTACGGCTTCCCCATCGGCCACGCCACCGCCGACGCTGAGCCGGGTACCTGGATGCACACCCACAATGTCCACACCAACCTCTCCGGTGAGGTGGAATACAGCTATAACCCCTCCCCCGATCTGGCCCCGCTGCCCAAGGTGGAGCCCGAGACCTTCATGGGCTTCCGCCGCAAGGATGGCCGCGCCGCCATCCGCAACGAGATCTGGATCATTCCCACCGTCGGCTGTGTCAACGACATCGCCAAGAAGATGGTGGCCGACAACCAGGATCTGGTCACCGGCAGCATCGAGGGCCTGTATACCTTTACCCATCCGTTTGGCTGCAGCCAGACCGGCCATGATCACGCACAGACCCGCAAGCTGCTGGCGGCTCTGGTCCGCCACCCCAATGCCGCTGCCGTTCTGGTGCTGTCTCTCGGCTGCGAGAACCTGACCCATGAGCAGTTCCTCGCAGAGCTGGGCGAGTACGACCACGACCGGGTCAAGTTCCTGACCTGCCAGGACGTGGACGACGAGTTCACCGCGGCCCGCGAGATCCTCAAGGAGCTGGCTGCTTATGCCGGTCAGTTCCAGCGCGAGCCCATTCCCGTCAGCGAGCTGGTGGTCGGCATGAAGTGCGGCGGCTCGGATGGCCTGTCCGGCATCACCGCCAACCCCACCATCGGCCGCTTCTCCGATATGATGGGCCAGCGCGGCGGTTCCACCGTCCTGACCGAGGTGCCCGAGATGTTCGGTGCCGAGGGCTTCCTGATGGACCGCTGCATCAACAAGGAGGTATTCGTCAAGGCCGAGCACATGATCAACGGCTTCAAGGAATACTTCATCAGCCACAACGAGGTGGTTTACGACAACCCCTCTCCGGGCAACAAGCAGGGCGGCATCACCACCCTGGAGGACAAGAGCTGCGGCTGTGTCCAGAAAGGCGGCACCGCCCCCATCATGGACGTCATCGGCTACGGCGACCCTGTGGTGACCAAGGGCCTGAATATGCTCTACGGCCCCGGCAATGACCTGGTCTCCGCCACGGCCATGACAGCAGCCGGTGCGCACCTCATCCTCTTCTCCACCGGCCGCGGCACGCCGTTCTCGGCCCCGGCCCCCACCCTGAAGATCTCCACCAACACCCCGCTGGCCCAGAAGAAGTCCGGCTGGATCGACTTCAACACCGGTGTCATCGCGGATGGAGAGAAGACCATCGACGAGGCCGCGCACGACCTGCTGGATCTGGTCATCCGCGTTGCCAGCGGTGAGCAGACCAAGGCCGAAAAGCACGGCTTCCGCGAGATCTCCATCTTCAAGGACGGCGTTGTTCTGTAATGGATCAGAGGCTGCTGTGTGCCCTGTGGTGCACGGCGGCCTTTTTGTGCATTGATTCTTAATTTCGACCCGCGGAACGCGGGCAGAAAAACAGGAGGACAAACTTTATGAATCAGATCACCACCCAGTACGTCACGGAGAACGGTGCCTGCTACGAGCAGTACGTCATCACCGACCCCGCCGCCAAGACGGCCCTGACCATCACCCCCGAGCGCGGCGGCATGGTCACCGGCTTTACCCTGGACGGCGACGAGTACATCTGGACCCGCCGCCCCAACTTCAGCGAGTGCAACCGCCCCCGCTTTGGCGTGCCCGTGCTCTTCCCCAGCTGCGGCAACCCGGACAACGGCGTGCATCTCTTTGACGGCAAGGCCTATCCTATGGAGTGCCACGGCTTTGCAGACCTCTGCGCCTGGGAAGTGGAGAGCGTCGGCCCGGACGGCGTGAGCCTTGTGCTGGAGTCCACCCCGCTGACCAAGTTCCTCTACCCGTTTGATTTCACCCTGCTGGTGAACTACAATCTGGAGGGCAGCAAGGCCACCATCAGCATGACCGTCATCAACGAGGGCGACAAGCCGATGCCGTTCAGCTTTGGCTACCACCCCTACTTCAACGCCTCCGCCCTGGAGAACGTGGATTTCAACATCCACTGCGCCACCTGCTCTGAGAACGCCAAGGGCGAGCAGCCCGCTGCCCCGGAGAAGATCACCCTGACCCGCAAGGAGGGTGCCGACAACTCCATCCGCCTGCTGACCGGCGTGGAGTTCCCCATGAGCTTTACCGACAAGGGCAACGGCCACAAGGTGACTGTGGACGCCGACGAGACTTTCACCAACGGCGTGCTCTGGCAGCAGGATGCCGAGAGCTTCGTCTGCATGGAGCCCTGGAACGGCTGGGCCAACAGCGTCAACGAAGAGGGCAAGCACGAGGTGCTGGAGCCTGATGAGGCCATGACCAGCGAGTGGAGCATCACCATTGAGAAAGTCTGAAAATCCGCTTTCCTGAACATCTGAACAAAAAAATCTCCCGCAGTGTGCACAGGCATCCGCGGGAGATTTTTTATTTAAATCACATAATCGTTTCCGGCTTCTTCCGGGGCCGCCAGGTCTGCGAGGGTGATCTTGCTGAAGTAATCCGAGATCATTTCGTCCAGGCCTTTCCACATGTTATAGGTGCGGCATTCGGCCATCCGATGGCAGGTGGGTGCTCCGGGAGTCAGGCAGCTCACCGTTGCCAGATTGCCCTCCGTCAGGTTCAGGATCTCCTCCACCGTGTACTGCTCCGGGCTGCGGGTCAGGCGGTAGCCGCCGCCCTTGCCGCGCAGGCCCTCCAGAAACCCGTTCTGCACCAGCACCTTGAGGATGTTCTCCAGATATTTCTCCGAGATCTCCTGCCGGGCGGCTACTTCTTTCAGGGGGACATATTTATCTGACTGGTGTTCGGCCAGATCGATCATCACACGCAGCGCATAACGCCCTTTGGTTGAAACAATCATCCGTTTTTCTCCTTTGATTGCAAAGTGATTTACCGTTTTTGATTTTAAACCTATTATACAACAGGGTTTATAACTTTTCAATCCGATTTTTTCGCATTTTTCCATTGACAAGGGCAGGGCACAAGCGTATAATGCTATCAAACCCACAAACCATATTGGTTTATAGAGTTGTGTGAACAGCCGGGGCCGCCCCGGAACAGCAGGGCCAAGCGCCCACATAGGGAGGACAAAGTATTATGAGCAAGATTTATACTTCCGCGGATCAGCTGATTGGCCACACTCCGCTGCTGGAGCTGACCCACATTGAAGCACAGGAAAACCTGCCTGCCAAACTCCTGGCCAAACTGGAGTATTTCAACCCGGCCGGTTCCGTCAAGGACCGCATTGCCAAGGCCATGATCGACGACGCCGAGGCTTCCGGCAAGCTCAAACCTGGTTCCGTCATCATCGAGCCCACCTCCGGCAACACCGGCATCGGCCTGGCTGCCGTGGCGGCTGCCAAGGGCTACCGCATCATCATTGTCATGCCCGAGACCATGAGCGTGGAGCGCCGCCAGCTGATGAAAGCCTATGGCGCGGAGCTGGTCCTGAGCGAGGGTGCCAAGGGCATGAAAGGTGCCATTGCCAAGGCCGATGAGCTGGCAAAGGAGATTCCCAACGCATTCATCCCCGGCCAGTTCGTCAACCCCGCCAACCCCAAGGCTCATGTTGCCACCACCGGCCCCGAGATCTGGGATGACACCGACGGCAAGGTCGATCTCTTTGTGGCAGGCGTCGGCACCGGTGGCACTGTGACCGGTGTTGGCCAGTACCTGAAGAGCCAGAACCCGAATGTCAAGGTCGTGGCTGTGGAGCCCGCCTCCTCCCCTGTCCTGAGCAAGGGCACTGCCGGTGCACACAAGATCCAGGGCATCGGCGCAGGCTTTGTCCCCGATGTGCTGGACACCAAGGTCTACGATGAAATCATCGCCGTGACCAACGAGGACGCCTTTGCAACGGGCCGTCTCATCGGCCACAAAGAGGGCGTGCTGGTGGGCATCTCCTCCGGTGCAGCCGTCTGGGCCGCCATTGAGCTGGCAAAGCGTCCGGAGAACAAGGGCAAGAACATTGTGGTCCTGCTGCCCGATACCGGCGACCGTTACCTCTCCACCCCGCTGTTTGCGGAATAATCTCCCCCGAAATACGTTACGCCGCTGCGCATCCTCTTTGCGCGGCGGCGTTTTTGTGTTACAATAAGCTCATCTTATCAATTGGAGCGTATGACATGAACTACTACGTTGCCCCCATGGAGGGGCTCACCGACCGGGTGTGGCGGCAGGCCCACCAGAAATGGTTCGGCTGGGCAGGAGGCCCGGCCCGCTATTACGCGCCCTTTTTGTCCCCGCCGGAAAACCGCGTTCTCATCAAAAAGAAGATGGCGGAACTGGCCCCGGAGGCCAACCCCGGCGTGCCCGTTATCCCGCAGCTGCTGGCCAAGGATGGCGAGCTGGCTGCCTGGATGATCGGCGAGCTGCGGAAGCTGGGCTATACCGAGGTCAATCTGAACTTCGGCTGCCCCGCCGGAACTGTTACCGCCAAGGGCAAGGGTTCCGGAATGCTGCGGGACCCGGCCAAACTGGACGCCTTTCTGGAGGCTGTTTTCTCTCATGCAGAGGGCCCCATCTCGGTCAAGACCCGGCTGGGCGTGGAGAAACCGGAGGAGTTTGCGGCCATCCTTACAATCTATAACCGCTACCCCATCTCTGAACTGACCATTCACCCCCGTGTCATGCGCCAGCTCTACCGCGGGCAGGCCGACCGGGAGGCCTTTGCCGCCGCCCTGCCCCAGTGCAAGCCGCCGGTCTGCTACAACGGTGATCTCACCACCACAGGACAGCTCCATGCGCTGGAAGCGGAATTTCCCACCCTTTCCGGCATCATGATCGGCCGGGGCATCATTGCAGACCCGGCTCTCTTCCGCAAGGCACTGGGTGGCCCCGCCGCCACCAAAGCCGAGCTGCGGGGCTATCTGGACGACCTCTACCACGGCTATACCGAGCTCTTCGGCAGCGCCGGGTGTGCCATCAGCCGGATGAAAGGCCACTGGTTCTATCTCATCCACTGCTTTGCCGACTCTGAAAAGTTGGAAAAGCAGCTGAAAAAGCTGCGGGAACCCTGGGAGTATGAGACGGTCGTGAATCAGATTTTTACTTTGCCGCTTATTTAAAAAAGTCCGCTGCCATACAGACAGCGGACTTGAAAGGACAGATGGAAACTCAGACGTTCAGATAGCTGCGCAGCAGCGCCTGCAGCAGGTCATCGCGGTCCACCTTGCGGATCAGCGAACGCGCGCCCTTGTACGTCGTAATGTAAGTCGGATCTTCGGAGAGGATATAGCCCACCAGCTGGTTGACCGGGTTATACCCTTTTTCTTTCAGTGCGTCGTACACCTGCTGCACGACTTCGTGGATCTCATAGTCCTTTTGATCGTGGATCGAGAAAATAGCAGTTGCGTCACCCACGCAAGACACCCCCTTCGATAAACTATGATTTATTGTACACGAAATGCGGCAAAACTTCAAGATTCCGGGGCCGTATTTGCACATTTTGCTCAAAATTTTCTGACAATTCCATGCAATTTGGCGGGTGGTTTTCCACCGAAAGGAGCGTTTTATGCTATATGGCATTGGGTGCGACCTGTGTGAGGTCGCCCGGATGGAAAAAAGCCTCTCCGGGGCCCATAGCCCGGCCTTTGTTCGGCGGGTGTTCGGCCCGGCAGAGCAGGCCGCGCTGGGCCTTGGTGCAGAGGCTGAGCCCTGGCCCGCCGGGCGGGCTTCCGCCCATAAGGCTGCCAGCGCGGCGGCTGATTTTGCCGCCAAAGAGGCATTCCTCAAGGCGGCAGGCACGGGGCTCGCCGCGCCGTTCTCCCTGTGTGAGATCGAAGCCGTCCGCCTGCCTTCCGGGGCCCCGAACTATCGTTTCTCCGGCAAAACGGCGGAGTGGGTGGCGGCACACCACCTGACCGCAAAGCTCTCTCTCAGCCACGACGGCGGCATGGCACTGGCGTTCTGCACGCTGGAACAGCTGCCCCCGGAAACCTGACCGCACCTGGTGCATACAATGGAATAAACCGCGCCGCGTGCATAGCGGCCCTCTCCCCCGCCCATACTAAGGGCAGCAGGGAGGCCTGCGCACCACATAGCGGCGCTGCCTCCCCAACTGCAAGGAGGGAGATTCCATGGAGGTACACAGAGGAGAAGTTTTCTACGCCGATCTCTCGCCCGTGGTCGGCTCAGAGCAGGGCGGCATCCGCCCGGTGCTCATCGTGCAAAACGAGATCGGCAACCGCCACAGCCCCACCGTCATTGCGGCCGCCATTACATCCCGGCTGGACAAAGCCCGCCTGCCCACCCACATCAATATCCGGGCAGAGGACACAGGCCTTGCCAAGGACAGCGTGGTGCTGCTGGAACAGATCCGCACGCTGGACAAACACCGCCTGCGGGAGCGGGCCGGGCAGATCACCCCGGAGGACCAGCGGCGGGTCAATCAGGCACTGGATGTCAGCCTGGGGCTGGATTCCTATTAAAAACAACAGACGAAAAAAGCACAAAAATGCCGCTCCCATCCGGTCTGGATGAGGGCGGCATTTGTTGTTTTGTGGAAGATCTTCTGTTTACCCGTTCTTGGCGGATTCCTCTGCATCGTGGAGCAGCGCTTGCTCGCGGATCTTGGCCAGCGTTTCCTCGCTGAGGATATGCTCTGCCTTGCAGGCGTCCTCGGCAGCGATCTTCTCGTCCACGCCCAGCTGCATAAAGAAGTGGGTCAGCAGACGGTGGCGGCTGTAAATGCGTTCCGCGATCTCACGGCCCGGATCCAGCAGGGTCAGGTTGCCCTCGCCGTCCACCGCGATATAGCCGTTTTCCCGCAGTTTTTTCATGGCAATGCTGACGCTGGCTTTGGTATAGCCCAGCTCATTGACCACGTCAATGGAGCGCACCCGGCCCATCCGCTGGGTCAGCATCAGGATCGTTTCAAGGTAATCTTCCGCGGATTGGTGGATCTGCATGGTTTGTTCGGCCTCCTGCCTTTTCCCCGCAGGGAATTTGTTCGCCGGGCATAACAGCCCGGTTAGTATATAATAGGATATCACATTCGGCAGGATGTTGCAAGCCGTTCTCAGTAGGTTTGTATAAACAAACTAAAATCATTCTTCGATTTTGTGTTATTTCACGGATTGCCCTTTGAAAAAGCGCTCGCCCGGCAGCACCTCTCAGGCGCTTTGCGCCAGTCGTCCTCCCTTTGTCGCTAACGCGACATCTCCCTCCGGCCGGAGGGAGTCTTTCCTAGCAGGGGAGCCCTTGGCAGACCGGGCAAGCCTTTTATTTTCGCTTACAGCTCTTTGGCTCCTTCGCCCTGTTGCCTTTTGTAGGCTGCAGGCCCAGATAAATACAAGTCTCCGCCGTGGGCATCCAGAATCACCGTCAGGGGCATATCCTCCACGGTCAGGCGGCGGACGGCCTCACAGCCGAGGTCCGGCCAGGCGATGACTTCCAGCGTTTTGACGCTCTGGGCCATCAGGGCTCCGGCTCCGCCCAGCGCCGCCAGATAGACTGCCCCGTTGCGGACGACCGCTTCCTTGACCGCCGCGTCCCGCTTGCCCTTGCCGATCATGATTTTGTTGCCCAGGTCCAGCAGACGGGGGCTCATGGCGTCCATCCGGCCGCTGGTGGTGGGCCCTGCCGAGCCAATGATCTCGCCCGGGCGCTCCGGGGTGGGGCCAACATAATAAATGGCACTGCCCTCCAGATCAAAGGGGAGCTTCTCGCCCTTGTCCAGTGCCTCCAGCATCCGCTTGTGGGCCTGGTCACGGGCGGTATACACCACACCGGACAGCAGCACGGTGTCGCCTGCTTTGAGAGGAGCCAGATCTTCCGCCGTGCAGGGAGTTGTGAGTTTGTATTGCATGGTCGTTTCCTCCTTACAGCTGTGCACTGGCCCGCCGAGTGACATGGCAGGAGACATTGACGGCTACGGGGAGGCCTGCCACATGGGTGGGCATCTGCTCAATGGCAAGGCCCAGGCAGGTGGTCTTGCCGCCAAAGCCCTGGGGCCCGATGCCCAGCTCGTTGATGGCCGCCAGCAGCTCCTGCTCCAATGCTGCGTAATAGGGGTCCGGGTTGGGGACATCCAGCGGGCGGAGGAGGGCTTTCTTGGCCAGATACGCCACCTTATCAAAGCTGCCGCCCACGCCAATGCCCAGCACGATGGGCGGGCAGGGGTTGGAACCTGCCTGCTGCACGGTGTCCAGCACGAACTTTTGAAAGCCCTCCACGCCGTCGGCGGGCTTGAGCATCTGGATGCGGCTCATATTCTCGCTGCCAAATCCCTTGGGGGCCACCGTGATGGTGCAGCCGTCCCCGTCCACCAGATGCACGGTGATGGCTGCCGGGGTGTTATCGCCGGTGTTGCCGCGGCGGAGCGGGTCGGCCACGATGCTTTTGCGCAGGTAGCCGTCGGTATAGCCCCGGCGGACGCCCTCGTGGATGGCCTCCTCAAAATGCCCGTCAATGTGAACATCGGTGCCCAGCTCCACAAAGACGCAGGCCATGCCGGTGTCCTGGCAGATGGGCAGGTTCTCTTCTTTGGCGGCGGAGAGGTTGGACCAGAGCAGGTCGAGGGTGTTTTTCGCCAGCGGCCAGGGCTCTTCTGCCCGGGCTTTGGCCAGCGCTGCCTCCACATCTTTGGGCAGGCGGGTGTTGGCCTCGATGCAGAGCCGGGCCACGGTATCGGTGATGGCCTGTGCCGAAATGGTTCTCATCTCAACGCCTCCCTCTTACAGGCGGGCGACGCCCGTTTCCCGGGCAGCCTTTGCCACGGCGTTGGCCACAGCCTCGGCCACGCGGGGATCAAAGGCACCGGGGATGATGTTCTCCTCGCTGCGGTCTGCGTCGGTGATGAGGTCGGCGATGGCGTAAGCGGCGGCCAGCTTCATCTCGTTGTTGATGTCCCGGGCACGGACGCTCAGGGCACCCTTGAACAGACCCGGGAAGCAGAGCACGTTATTGACCTGGTTGGGGAAATCGCTGCGGCCGGTGGCCATCACGCGGACACCGCCCGCCTTGGCCTCGTCGGGCATGATCTCGGGCGTGGGGTTGGCCATGGCAAAGACGATCGCATCCTGATTCATGGTCTTGCACAGCTCGGTGGTCAGGATGCCGGGCTTGGACACGCCGATGAAAACATCGGCCCCGGCCAGCGCCTCTTTCAGGCCGCCCTTGATCTGACGGGGGTTGGTCACCTCGCCCAGCCAGTTCTTGTGGGCCTCCGCACTGTTGCAGCCCTTGTACAGGGTGCCGAACTGGTCTACCGCAATGATGTCCTTTGCACCGGCGGTCATCAGCATCTTGATGATGGCCGTGCCGGCCGCGCCGGGGCCGTTCAGGACGATATGCACATCCTCCATCTTCTTGCCCACCACACGGAGGGCGTTGATGAGGGCGGCGGTCACGACAATGGCGGTGCCGTGCTGGTCATCGTGGAAGACCGGGATATCCAGCTCTTTTTCCAGTGTCTCCTCGATCTCAAAGCACTCGGGGCTCTTGATGTCCTCCAGATTGATGCCGCCGAACGTGGGCGCAATGGCCTTGCAGGCCGCGATGACGCTGGCCGCGTCGTGGGCGTCGATGCAGATGGGGAATGCGTCCACCCCGCCAAATTCCTTAAAGAGCACGGCCTTGCCCTCCATAACGGGCAGACCGGCCTCGGGGCCGATGTCGCCCAGGCCCAGCACAGCGGTGCCGTTGGAGACGACTGCCACCATGTTGCTCTTGAACGTGTACTTGTACACGTCATCGGGGTTTTCCTTGATCTTGCGGCAGGGCTCTGCCACGCCGGGGGTGTAGGCCGTGGAAAGGTCGTCGCGGGTCTTCACTTCCACCTTGCTGACGATGCCGACTTTACCGTGATGGCTCTCGTGCATTTCGAGAGCAGCTTTGTTGTAATCCATGGGGCGTTCCTCCTGTTTTTGTATTAGCTCCTGCTTTTTATAATAACAAAACCCGGTGGGCATTTCCACCGCTTTTCCCAGTTTTCCGCCCGGGTTCCCGCAAAAGTCCGACAAAGTCGAACGTTTATTTGTGGAAATTTTGCAAAAAACTTTTCTTTTTCATTTTTACCCCTTATAATAGAGCATGTTTGATTTGCGCACCGCCGGGGCTCCCCGGCATTCCAACAGGAGGTATTCTTTTGAAACGTAGCATCACCAAGGCGCTCTGTCTGGTCTGCGCCGGAGCTCTGGCTCTGGGCGCGGCAGGCTGCAGCAAGTCCGACAGCTCTTCTTCCGCTTCCAGCGAGGCCGCCAGTAGCGTTCTGGGCTCCGCGGCGGATTACGATTACCAGAACTTCACTTACAGCGATGGTCTGGATGAAAACGGCTACTGGGAGGGCATCCGGGCACTGGATTATGTCACCCTGCCGGAGGATTACGCTTCCATCCCGGTCCAGCGTGCCGATGTAGAGCCCACCAGCGAGGACGTGCAGGCCCAGATCGACAGCCTGCTCAGCCAGAACTCCACCACCCAGGACGTGACCGACCGTGCCGCGGCCAACGGCGACACCGTCAACATTGATTACGCCGGCACCGTGGACGGCGTGGCCTTTACCGGCGGCACCTACACGGGCTACAGCCTGACGCTGGGCAGCCACTCTTTCATCGACGGCTTTGAGGACCAGATCGTTGGCCACAAGCCCGGCGAGACCTTTGACGTGACCGTCACGTTCCCGGACGGCTACCGCGACTCCACCGATGCCGACGGCAACGCATTGGTGCTCAGCGGCAAGCAGGCGGTCTTCTCTGTCACCCTGAACTCCATTGAGGAGGAGGTCCTGCCGGAGCTGACCGATGCCTGGGTGGACGAGAACTACGGCACCAGCGATGACCTGCACAGTGTGGAGGCCCTGCGGGCGTTCTGCCAGCAGCAGCTTTACACCTCCAACCTCAACACCGCCGTCATGGATTACCTGATGGACAACGCCACGTTCAGCGAGGTGCCCAAGGCCGTGACCGATTACCAGGTGACCCAGTGCCTCAACTACTATGATAAGATGGCCCAGTACTATGGCTACGATCTGGACACGTTCGTCCAGTCCATGCTGGGCTATGACAGCGCCGATGCCATGCTGGCCGCCATGGCCGACAGCATTGAGTCCTACGCAAAAGAGGCCCTGCTCTACCAGGCTGTGGCCGAGGCCATGGATCTGGCCCCCACCCAGGAGCAGATCGACGCCTACTCCGCCTACACGGACACCTACGGAGCCAACTACTGCACCATGATCGCCATGATGGATACCGTGACCGACGCCCTGACCACCGGCGCGCAGGTAAAATAATTTTCCCGCGTTCTTTTCCAGCATTCTGCACTCTCCCGCTGCCGGGAGAGTGTTTTCATTTGCAAACTTTTTGTGAATTCTCCGCTCAGCTTCTTCCGCCCTATTGACAAAGTGGGTTGTTTGGAGTATATTTTTAGCAGTCAAACAGATAGAGTGCTAATACAGAATTAGCAAAGTTCAATCTTGTTTGACAAATCTCATTTAAAAACCAACTTCCGGTATGAATGGAGGTCGATTCTATGAATACCAATCAATATACCCAGAAGACACTGGAAGCACTGCAGGCTGCCCAGCAGCTGGCGGTGGAGTACCAGCACAACGCCATGGAGCCGGAGCACCTGCTCCATGCACTGGCCACCCAGGAGCAGGGCCTGATCCCGCAGCTGCTCCAAAAGCTGAATGTGGACGCGGGCAGCTTTTCCGCCGCTGTGGCTGAAAAGCTCTCTGCCATGCCCCGGGTGTCCGGCTCTGGCCGTGACCCCGACAAGGTCTATATCTCGCAGGCAACGGATAAGGTCCTGAGCGCTGCCGCCCGGGAAGCCAAGGCCATGAAAGACGATTACGTCAGCGTCGAGCATGTGTTCCTCGGCATCCTGGATGAGCCCACTCAGAACGTCAGCGAGCTGCTGCGGGCGTTCAGCATCAGCAAGGATAAGTTCCTGCAGCAGTTGACCGCCGTGCGCGGCAACCAGCGGGTGACCAACGATAACCCCGAGGACACCTACAACGCCCTGCAGAAGTACGGCCAGGACCTGGTGGATCTGGCCCGCAAGCAGAAGCTGGACCCCGTCATCGGCCGTGACCAGGAGATCCGGAACGTCATCCGCATCCTGTCCCGTAAGACGAAAAACAACCCCTGCCTCATCGGTGAGCCGGGCGTCGGCAAGACCGCCATTGCAGAGGGTCTGGCCGAGCGGATCGTCCGCGGCGATGTGCCCGAGAACCTGAAAGACCGCACCGTGTTCAGCCTGGACATGGGCGCTCTGGTGGCCGGTGCAAAATACCGCGGCGAGTTTGAGGAGCGCCTGAAGAGCGTGCTGAACGAAGTCAAGAAGAGCGAGGGCAAGATCATCCTCTTCATTGATGAGCTGCACACCATCGTGGGTGCCGGCAAGACCGATGGTGCCATGGACGCGGGCAACCTGCTCAAGCCCATGCTGGCCCGCGGCGAGCTGCACTGCATTGGTGCCACCACGCTGGACGAGTACCGCCAGTATATCGAGAAAGACCCCGCCCTGGAGCGCCGTTTCCAGCCGGTGCAGGTGGATGAGCCCACGGTGGAAGACACCATCTCCATCCTGCGCGGTCTGAAAGAGCGGTACGAAGTGTTCCACGGCGTCAAGATCAGCGATAACGCCCTGATCGCCGCCGCTACCCTCTCCGACCGTTATATCACCGACCGCTTCCTCCCCGATAAGGCCATTGACCTGGTGGATGAGGCCTGCGCCATGATCAAGACCGAGATGGACAGTATGCCCAGCGAGATGGATGATCTGGCCCACCGCATCACCCAGCTGCAGATCGAGCAGGTCAGCCTGAAAAAGGAGACCGATGCCCTGAGCCAGAGCCGCCTGCATGAGCTGGAAAAGGAACTGGCCGAGCTGCAGGATAAGTTCCGCAGCATGAAGGCAAAGTGGGAAAACGAGAAGAACGCCATTGGCAAGGTGCAGACCCTGCGTGAGCAGATCGAGCAGACCAATGCCGCCATTGAGAAAGCCCAGCGTGAGTATGACCTGAACAAGGCTGCTGAGCTGAAATACGGCAAGCTGCCCGAGCTGCAGAAACAGCTGGAAGCAGAGGAAAAGCTGGCCAACGAGAAGAAGGAGGACAGCCTCCTGCGTGACCGTGTGACCGACGAGGAGATCGCCCGCATCGTGGCCCGCTGGACCGGCATCCCCGTGGAGAAGCTGGTGGAGGGCGAGCGCGAGAAGCTGCTGCATCTGGACGATGTGCTCCACAAACGGGTCATCGGCCAGAATGAGGCCGTGACCAAGGTGAGCGAGGCCATCCTGCGCAGCCGCGCCGGCATCGCCAACCCCAACCGCCCCATCGGCAGCTTCCTCTTCCTCGGCCCCACCGGCGTGGGCAAGACCGAGCTGGCTAAGGCACTGGCACAGGCACTGTTTGACGACGAGCGCAACATGGTGCGTATCGATATGACCGAATATATGGAGAAGTTCAGCGTCAGCCGCCTGATCGGCGCGCCTCCGGGATACGTCGGTTATGAAGAGGGCGGCCAGCTGACCGAGGCCGTCCGCCGCAAACCCTACAGCGTGGTGCTGTTTGATGAGGTGGAAAAAGCCCACCCCGACGTCTTCAACATCCTGCTGCAGGTGCTGGACGATGGCCGCATCACCGACAGCCAGGGCCGTACCGTGGACTTCAAGAACACGGTCATCATCCTGACCTCCAACCTGGGCAGCGACATCATCCTGAACGATCTGGAGCAGCGCCGCGCCAACGGCTCCAACGAGCTGAGCGACGAGGCAAAGCATCAGATCGACGCCCTGCTCAAGAGCAAGTTCCGCCCCGAGTTCCTGAACCGTCTGGACGAGATCGTCTACTACAAGAGCCTGACCAAGGACGAGATGCGGAGCATCGTGGACCTGCAGCTGGACGACCTGCGCCGCCGCATGGATGAGGGCAAGCACCTCAAGCTGGACGTGACCACCGCCGCCAAGGACTTCATCATTGATTCCGCCTACGACAGCGTCTATGGCGCGCGGCCCATCAAGCGGTTCATCCAGAGCCGGGTGGAGACCCTCATCGCCAAGGCCATCATCCGGGGCAGCTACGCCGAGGGCGCTACCCTGACGGTGGATTATGACGGCAATGCCCTGACTCTACGCTGAAATTTTCCTTAGATTTTACCTATTTTGTTCCCACGGACAGGTGGTAACGCTTGCACCGGGGGACTGAATATGATATTATAATCTTTGAACATGTGCTTTTCATCGCGGAACAGTCACGGTGGGAAGCACATTTTTAGTATCAGCAGCCTGGAAGCAGTTTTCCCGCCACCGGCGGGGAAACTGCCCCGTCATCCGCTGCGTGCCCGTTTGGGCCAGAAAATATCAAACAGAAAGTTGAGTGTGATTTCCCTTTATTATGGACGATGGCAGTATTACGCTCTTGGTAGCGCTGGTGATTCTGGTGGCATTCTCCGCCTTTTTCTCCGCCTCCGAGACCGCATTCTCTTCCCTGAACCAGATCCGTCTGAAAAGCCGCGCGGAGGACGGCGACACGGCCGCCGCCCGGGTGCTGGCCATGTCGGAAAAATACGACAAGCTGCTCTCCACCATCCTCATCGGCAACAATATCGTCAACATTGCCGCCGCTTCCATCGGCACCATCCTGTTTACCCAGATGCTGGGGCAGGAGCGGGGCGCGACAGTCTCCACCATCGTGCTCACCATCGTGGTGCTGATCTTTGGCGAGGTAACGCCCAAGAGCCTGGCCAAGGAGATGCCGGAAACCATTGCCACGGCAGTGTCCCCGGTGCTCAACCTGCTGCTGCTCCTCTTTACCCCGCTGACCTGGCTGTTTACCCAGTGGAAAAAGCTGCTGGGCAAGTTCATCCACAGCCGTGAGGAAGATACCATCACCGAGGGTGAGCTCATGACCATGGTGAGTGAGGCCGAAAATGACGGCGAGTTGACCGACCGCGAGAGCCAGCTCATCCGCAGCGCCATTGAGTTCGACGACGTGGAGGTGGAAGAGATCCTGACCCCCCGCGTGGACGTGGTGGCCGTGGAGGACAACATCTCGCTGGAAGAGCTGGCCCAGACCTTTGCGGAATCCGGTTATTCCCGCCTGCCCGTCTATCATGATACCATCGACAACATCATTGGCGTGGTACATGAAAAGGACTTCTACCTGGCCCGGCTCAAAAAAGCCACCACCGTGGAAGACCTCATCGCACCCACCCTGTATACCACGGGTTCCACCCAGATCTCCCAGCTGCTGCGCACCCTGCGGGAGCAGCACCACCACATGGCGGTCGTCGTGGACGAGTACGGCGGCACCGAGGGCATCATCACCCTGGAAGACATCCTCGAGGAGCTGGTGGGCGAGATCTGGGATGAGCACGACGAGGTGACCGAGGACTTCCGCCAGCAGTCGGACGGCAGCTGGCTGGTGTCCGGCTCTGCCAGCGTGGATGACCTCTACGAGACGCTGGGCCTGCCCGAGGACGAGGACATTGATTCCAACACCGTCAACGGTCTGGTGCAGGAAAAGACCTGCCACCTGCCCAAGGTGGGCGACCATTTCACGCTGGACAATTTCAACGGCGTGGTCACCCGCACGGCCAAGCGCCGCGTGACCGAGGTGCGGTTCACCCCCATCCCCGCCCCGGCGGAGAAAGAGGACGACCATGACCGGGAAAAATGGCTGACCTCCCGCCACCTGCAAAACCACAATTAAGCAAAAACCCCTGAGACGCGGCTGCGTCTCAGGGGTTTTGTGTTCGATTGCGTTTGAAACGGTTACTGCTTTTTCCAACGGCGCATAACGCCCATGCCCAGTGCATAGGGGCCGGTGTGCACCGCGATGGTGCAGCCGATCTGCAGCAGCTCTACCTCACAGGCGCTGCCCGGGTACCTGGCCAGCAGGGCGGCGCGGGTCTGCATCCAGAGCCGCTTGCCCTCTTCCTCATCGTAGCCATAGCCCACGGTGACGCAGTAGTCGTCCGGGTTTGCGTTGTTGCTGTCGAGATAAGCCATCAGCTGCTCCAGCGCCTTTTCAAAGCTCTTCTGGCGGCCGCGTGCCATGCCGCCGGAGAAGATCTCGCCCTCTTTGAAGAGGATCATGGGCTTGATGCCCAGAATATTGGCCGCGCGGCCCGTCACCTTGCCGATGCGGCCGCCCTTGATGAGATAATCCAGGTTGCCCACGGTGAAGAAGATCTGGTTTGTGACGCGCTCGGCGCTCAGCCAGACCACAGCCTCTTCCAGCGTGCAGCCTGCGTCCCGCATGGCCACCGCGTTTTCCACCATTTCCGATTCCGTCACGGTGGCCGCCGCGGAGTCCATCACCTCGATCTTTGCATCGGGGTAATCCTCCAGCACCAGCTCCCGGGCGTTGCGGGCGCTGCCCACACAGCCGCTCATCTTGCTGGTAAAGCACAGGCAGAGGGTGGGGCGGCCTGCTTCGGCCTGGCGGCGGAAGATCTGCTCAAAGTCCTCCAGCGAGGGCAGGCTGGTCTTGGGGTAAGCGGAGGGGTTATCTACCATGAACTGGTAGAAATCCCGCACCGCGATCTCCTTGCCCTCCTTGCGGTAATGCTCGCCATCCAGCGAGACATAGAACGGCACAACTTCCACATTGTACTGCTTTGCCTTTTCCGGGGTCCAGTCACAGGCACTGTCGGTAATGATATCAAACATAAACGCACGCTTCCTTTGTTACGGATAAACGCCCAGTGGCTCAGACCACGTGGTGGATATAAGCCTCACGCTCCGCGCCGACCGAGATATAGGTGATCTTGCAGCCCACAGCCTTTTCCAGGCACTCCACATAGTCACGGGCCTCCTGGGGCAGGTCCTCCCACTTGCGGGCTGCGGTGATATCGCAGTGCCAGCCGGGCAGATACTCCACCACGGGCTGTGCGGTATCCAGTGCCTCGCCCATGGGGAAACGGGTGGTGGTAGTGCCATCGCTCAGCTTGTAAGCGGTGACCATGGGGATCTTCTCCATGTAGTCCAGCACGTCCAGCAGGGTCAGAGCCACTTCATCGCAGCCCTGGCAGAAGACGCCGTAGCGGCTTGCCACCAGGTCGATGGGGCCCACGCGGCGGGGACGGCCGGTAGCAGCGCCATACTCGTGGCCAGCCTCACGCAGGGCGTGCTTCTCTTCCTCGGTCATCGCCAGCTCCGCGGTAAAGGGGCCGTCGCCGACGCAGGAGGAGTAAGCTTTCATGACGCCGATGGAGTTGTGCAGCTTGTGGCCCGGGATGCCGGCACCGATGGGTGCGTAAGCGCCGATGACGTTGGAGGAGGTGGTGTAGGGGTAGATGCCGAAGTCGATGTCACGCAGAGCGCCCAGCTGTGCCTCAAACAGCACTTTCTTGCCGGCGGCGTCCGCATCAGCCAGGTACTGGCCCACATCGCAGATATAATCCTTGAAGATGGCTGCATACTGCTCCAGCCATGCCCACATCTCATCCACGCTGATGGGAGCGGCGTTGTAGCTGCCCTCCATCACCAGGTTCTTGGAATCCACCATGGTGACCAGGCGCTTCTTGACAGAGTCGTCCAGATGGAGCAGGTCGCCCATGCGGAGGGTCTTCTTCATGTACTTATCGCCGTAAGCGTAAGCAATGCCGCGCTTGGTGGAGCCGAACTGCGCGCCGGTCTTGGACAGGCGTGCCTCTTCCAGACCATCCTGCTCCACATGGTAGGGCATGGTGATGGTCGCACGGTCGGAGATCTTCAGGTTGGCGGGGCTGATCTCGACACCCTGCTTGCGCAGGCTCTCGATCTCGCCCGCCAGATGGTGCGGGTCGATGACCATGCCGTTGCCCATAACGCAGACGACGTTGGGGCGGAGAATGCCGGAAGGCAGCAGATTCAGCACAAATTTACCGCGCTCGTTCTTCACGGTATGGCCGGCGTTGTTGCCGCCCTGATAGCGCGCGACAATGTCGTACTCCTGGCTGATCAGGTCGACCATGCGGCCCTTGCCCTCATCGCCCCAGTTGATACCCGTAATTGCAGTAAGCATAATAAATGACCTCTTTGTAATTTTTCAAAAGACAGCCTTTTCCGTGCACCTTGCCCGGGATACGCCACCTTGGAAACAACATTTGGCCGCGCCGCCCGCGCCCGGCAGACCGCAACAGCTCAAGTATATTATAGCACGATTGCGCAACCGAAAAAAGAGGGAAAGCCGCTTTTGTACGACTTTTCCCTCTCTTTGCGCTGTTTTGTCCGGCAGACTCAATCTTTCTTTGCCAGCTTATGGATGGTGCCGTCCGGCTCCTGGATGGAGGTGTTGTTCAGCTGGGCGCGGAGGCTGGCCTTGATGTCGTCCAGGTACTCCCGGCGCAGGGCCTGCTGCTCAGCTTTTTCGGCCTCCGTCAGGCCCGTGGTCTTGCTTTTGTGTGCCAGCTCGTTGATGCGGGCAATTTTCTCATTCGTCATGGTGTACTCCTGTATTTTATCGGAAAGTGTGATATAATTAGCATAGCCTCTCAGGCGCTCCGCTGGGTGACGGAGAGGTTTAATCCAGTATACCAAAGGATGAAACCCATGTCAAAGCAGTTGAATTTTGCACAGCAGATGGACGAAGTGTTGAAAACATTGGCCCCCGCCCGGCCAAAGCTTCTGCTCCACGCCTGCTGCGGCCCCTGCTCCAGCGCCGTGCTGGAACAGCTGTGCCAGTATTTTGAGATCACTGTCCTCTACTATAACCCCAACACCTGGCCCGCGGAGGAATACTACCGCCGGGGCGAGGAGCTGAAAAAGTTCGTGGCCGCCGCCCACCCGCTGGGGGTAACAGTGGTGGAAGACCACTACGACCCGCAGGAGTTCTACACCGCCGTGCAGGGGCTGGAACAGGAGCCCGAGCGGGGCAGCCGGTGCACCGTCTGTTACCGGCTGCGGATGCGCCGGGCGGCCCAGTATGCCGCCGAGCACGGGTTCGACTGGTTCACCACCACCCTCTCCATCAGCCCCCATAAGGACGCCAGGCGGATCAACGAGATCGGCCAGCAGCTGGAAGAAGAGTTCGGTGTAAAGCACCTGCCCTCGGATTTCAAAAAGCACAACGGCTACCTGCGCAGTTTGCAGCTCTCGGAGGAATACGGCCTCTACCGGCAGGATTACTGCGGGTGTGAGTTCAGCGCCCGGGCCCGCGGGCTATAACAAAAACGTCCACCCTGACGGATGGACGTTTTTGTTTTGCCGCCTTAGTTTTCTTCCGGCATCCGTGCCACCAGAATGGCAAAGATGACAAGGCCGATGCAGGGCACGATGTTACAGGCCATGCCCACGGCAAGGCCCGCGCGCTCTGCCACCCGGCCAATGATCCAGGGCATGAGGATGGCACCGCTGGACGCCGCCGGGAGCATGATGCCCATGCTGGTCACACTGGTCATTTTACCGGCGCTGGCCACAGCCGTGGGGTTCATGCCCGCCATGGCAAAGGCAAAGGCGAACAGCAGCAGTGCAAAGCGCTGTTTGTGGATACCTACGGGTTTCAGAAGATTGCATGTGTGACAGAAGGCGGAAAAGAACGCTATCATTCTGTCTATGAAGGATTGAAGGCTCTGCAGAAGTGCGATTATGTGCTGATCCATGATGGAGCCAGACCGTTGGTGACGGGGGAGATTATTTCCCGCGCGGCTTACGCGGCTATGCAGGATGGAGCCTGTGTGGTGGGGATGCCGGTGAAGGATACCATAAAGGTGGCCGATCCAGACGGTTTTGCACAATCTACCCCGGACCGTTCCAGACTCTGGCAGGTGCAGACACCGCAGGCATTTTCCTATCCGCTGGTGCGTGCGGCTTACGACTGTCTGATGGCGGACGAATCCCTTCAAAAAGGAATCACGGACGATGCCATGGTAGTGGAACATTTAAGCGGCACGAAGGTCCGTCTGGTGGAAGGCAGCTATGAAAATCTAAAGGTGACAACACCGGAGGATCTGATCCTGGCAGAGGCATTGCTGAACAGGCGCGGCTGCACATGCATGTGCGGACAGCAGTGACCTTGTGAAGAGGTATTA
>ERZ773269.1368-NODE-1368-length-23384-cov-56.351494_pt1 | contig 23384 bp, 18 predicted proteins | sample MGYA00511958_ERZ773269 | MGnify/ENA primary metagenome ERZ773269 (study PRJEB29015, sample SAMEA2737761) | human gut metagenome | biome: human gut; feature: human-associated habitat; material: faeces | place: China | collected 2012 ... | reverse complement strand
TTCAGTTATTTCTAAATATTTTGAAAGAGTATTTTTATTAAAACGATACTCCTCAATTAAAGAAGTCAACATTTCTGAAATATTTTTTGTTTTTATCATATTTGTGCCTTAATCTCCACTTGTATCATTTACAATATTGCTTATAACAAGTGTCCCTATGTGAAAGGCACACTCTACACTTTATTGTTGTTATCTTCCATTTTCCGAGCAATTATAACTTTTCCAATCTACGTTTATCAAATGCTCCAAAATTTAGATGCCAGCTCCCGATTTATGATAGATGAGAGAAAATTAGGATTATTATTCTGGAACACTTTCAGACTTTCAAAAAAAGCCGCTCTATTCTCTGTCTTTATATCTGAAAAAGTTGCATCCAGCTTCTGATCTTTTACATTTTTCTCCACATATTCCTCCGACTGCTTTTCGTAATTATCAACCATCGAAGGATTCTTTTTCACTGCCCCTTCATACCAGTTTGTAAGATATTTTAATGCATTAAGCTGTCTGTCCTCATTGCTGCTTTCTTTACTAATCTTCTGATATTCCGTGTATGCACTGCCGTCCATCGTCCTCATCATATCAAGCGCATTTGTAGTCTTTACAAGATTGCTGCCATGTCCAAGATATGTACCTTTCCCTACTCCATAGTCCATATTTCCGTTATTGTCAGCTTTTCCTGCGCTCGCAAGCTTTGCGATAGACTCCATTGCTTCCAAAAATGATTTTCTGCTATCTTCCGGGATAAAATTCTCTGCCGCATATTCCGCTTTTTTCATACCAAGTGAAATATTTGCCTGCCGTTCTTCCTCTGTCATAGAGCCAGTATTTCCAACAAGGAAATTCTGACGGATGATATCATACACAAATCCCTGTTCCTCTTTGCTGCAGTTCTCTACCGCAGATGCAACCGCCTTGTCTGCACCATACATTCCGGAATATGCCGGAAGTTCTAGTGAGTTATCAACCTGCGTAATTTCTTTTTGGAACGCTGCATTTCTCGCCTCCATTGATTCCCGCTGCTCCTGTGTTACATTGGCATCCACTATACCTTTCTTGTTTTCCACAAGTGCAGCCATTCCATCTCCCGAAAATTCAACAATAACCGCATCTCCATACTGCGAACCGATGTCCTTCATCGCCTGCAGGGTTTCTTCCCTTGACATCTTGTCCATAATCTTATTGCCATGTTCATCTGTAGTGTTAAATTCATACTTTACAAGGGCGTCTTTCTTATATGTACCATTCCCATATGAGGGAATATTCGTTGTTCCTCTGTAAAACTGACTGTAATCAATATTCATAATATACACTCTCCTCTACTTTATTTTTTCTTAGGTATTTGTGAAATACCAAAAGTCTCATAAATACAATATTTTTACCACATAAAACATACAATATTTTTATAGTTTCATACTTGTATATATATCTTATGCAAACATACAATATCTGCCTAAATCATCAACTTTATATGCATTATTTTCCTGAGTGGCGCCATAATTATCACCATAATATATCTTTATTCCTTTCAAATTTTTTGTCCATGCACTTATGTCTGCACAATCATTTTCTGCCGCCAAACATTTTCTGGCAGTAGCATAACAGGAACCCGGCATATCAATTTCCCATGCTTTGCTGAAATCACCATCATACGGAATATATGTAATTCCATTAGGAGTCAAAAATGTAAAACCATCTTTTTCGCGTTTCAGATTTCCTGATATCTCAAGTAAAGCATATAATCCTGCCGTAGACCGTTGCGAACTTACCGGATATTTTTGAAATTCATCGGCTAATTTATTCAGCGTTTCTATATCTTTATCGGATGTTATGATTACCGAAACTCCTTGTGCCTCATTTCCTTTTATCGACAAATAATTTAACCCTGTCTTTGAATCACGGTTTACTACCAATCCCCCCTGTAGCGGTATTTCCTTTATATCAATATTTCTTTTGTCAGACAAATCATTCAAAAGATTTTTCAGTTCACTTGTCATGGTTACATTATACGAAAATGGCTGATCCATATTAATCAGGAACTCCATTCCTGTTTTCTCATCTCTTTGAATTGCTAATTGATCTTCTCTTATATAAAAATCTTTTCCTGCCTGCTTATCTACAATCTCATATGCTGCTACTCCATTTACATATGTAGCATCTTCGATTTTATATCTTTCTGTTTCTATTGGTAATTCAACATCTTGAGATATGCTATTTTTTGTATAAATTCCAAAGTTACTATAATCTGTACTGTTTACATAGGAATCCCTTGTGCTAATCTTATTACTTATACACTCTTGGGCTTTATTCATTGTATCAGAAAAATTTCCTACTGCATTTCTATTATTTTTACTGCATAACATACTTTGTTGTAAGTAACCATTCTCTATTCTCATGATTCTCCCTCCCAATCACTTGGGTTTTATTGAATACTCCATTATAAACTTTAATCTTTTATCTGAAATGTACCGTCTGCTATGACAAACTGTACATTCAACCCGGACATAATATCTTTGTGCTGTGTCCGGTTATATGCTAAAATTTCCCGGATATCGCTTGCATAATCCTGATAGGTCAGGTTATCGCCTGGATTATTCAACAGATCATCCAGTGTTTTCGGCAGACCATGTATCGCTGTATTTTCCACGGAGAGGTCTCCAAGCGATACGCTGCCGCCAGATGCCTTATATAAAAATTTTCCCACATCCACCGCAGCTTGCAACAGATATTTTTCTTTATCTGACAACTCCTGTATTTTTGAATCCGTGCAAAAATAAATATCCATCAGCTCATCCGAATACTTTGACAGAACATTCTCTATCTTCTGTTTCATTGCATGATCCTGAATACCGTCCACACTTACCTGACCATCCGCCCCAATTTTTATGGAAAACGTGGAATCTGAAATATCAATTCCCGCTTCCTGCAGATCAGCAGATATCCTATCTTTTACTGTGGTATTCATTTTTGCACTTGCATTCGCACGATCCAGCTCTGCTGCAGTACAAAAGATATTTAAAAGAGCATTTTCCTGTTCCGTCAGTTCTCCTCCTGCTGCTTTTTTTTCCAGTAAATTATGAATCTGCTCATCATCCGGCACTGCCCCACCCTGCATAACATCTTCTGCCTGTTTCTGATGCAGTTTCTCCATCTGCTCTGTATAATAGGCTTTGTACTTCTGCCGGATTTCCTTAATTGCACGCGTTTCCTCAGTATCGGTTAAGCCTTCCTGCATCTGCTTCCTGACTGTCCCTTCATACTTCTGAACCTCTGCCATTTCCTGATAAGCTCCATGGCTTTTATCCGCCTGCGTTGTCTGGAAGGAAAGATGATATTCGGCATCCGGGTTTACCGTCGAACCGTTCTTTGCCTGTACCTTCACGGTATAACCTCTGTTGTCCGAATTCCAGTTCGGTATGGTAATACTAAGACCGCCGTTTCCATTCTCTTTCCCAATGCCGACCTGATTGCCTTCCTCATCATACAAAACCATCTCATAATCACAGCCTTCCGGTATATGATCTAAAGTGATCGTAATATCCTTATTATAGGTATCCTTCGCGAAACTTAATGCCCGGTACTCTGTAATATTGAATTCGTAATAGTCCACATCCTCCGTATCCGATAAACTTCCCTTTAAATATCCGTCCGGCTTATTGATAAGTGCCGTCAGATCCAGTGTTCTTCCAAACACATCCTGATCCGTATATTTATTTGTTTTCCAGAAATAATCATTGGAAACTTTACTATTTTCTACTGCAATATTTTTATCAGTGGGTAAACCTTTTTTCTTAAAATCATATCCCACAAGCTGCGCATGCATCTCTACTGTGCGGGTTATTACCATCTTTTCATTCTCCTTGCGTACAATTTTCCATATGTACTATTTGTCAGATTTTCGTATCAAGCGTTGCCTGTGCAGGTGATTTCCCAGACTCTGCTGTTTCTCTTGTAACACTATCTAATGCGCCATCTTTGATTGGCTTACCAATTTCCCAGTTAGGATCAGCCTTTTTTGCGGCATCATAAAATGCCTGTCTGTAAATTCTCTCATATTTTTCAAGAGTGTATCCGGCAGCCAGCCTGTCCTTTTTGGACATTTTACGATATAAATTGTTATATACGTCTGTGCGTTTTGTTGTATCTCCATTGTGGACACCGTTTTCACACAGGAACTCTTTTTTTGTCAGTTCATACATTTCTTCTTTGCTACTATCCGGAATTGATATGATCCTTTTTCTCGAACTTTCATTTTCATCTGTCACTAAAAGTCCTGCCAGTCCATTTACAGGGTTGATATAATCTCCATCCTTGTCATAATGACTCATCAGATTTTTTATTCCCTGAATATTGCCATACATTGCACCATTTCCAGCAGACATCATTTGTTTTACTGCGGCTTTATATTGTTTGCTGTTTGTGTTAATCCCGGCAGCTTTTAACTTGGACTTAACAGAACTGCTGTTCAACTGGGACAACTGAAAACTGCCTATTGCATTTACTCCTGATGTCCCAAATGATTTTTGAAACAAAAAGCATAATCCGTTATTTTTGACATAAAACATCCTCCCATATTAAACCTGTTATCTTACCTATATCCTTACGCTTTCCTATCAATAGACGTTTTCTCTTCCAAATAGTTCGGCAGTTCTTTCAATTCTGAGCTTTGGGCATTCTTTTGCGTATGGTATTCATTGAAGTAAATTCCGTAAAATTCTCTTTCCTTTTCCCGCTCAGCCGGAGTTCTTTCGCATCCCCATCCATAACTATCTCCCAGATAGGTCAACACTTTTGTTCCTTGATAAGAAATGTCGGCACCATATCCTTCGCCTGTCAGAATCGGACATTCCAGTGTGCCTCCTCCCGCCAGAGCAAACTTCTTTTGCGCAAGGTTGTTATTTTTCCCCTCTGCCCTCTCCAGAAAATCGAGCAATGATAATTCTCCGATTCCTTTGCATTTCGGATTACCATTTTGACTTTTTACCGCATTTTTAGCCTGCTGATATAATGCCTTTCTGTCAGGGGATACATCGGATATGTATTCTGCACATAACCTTGTTCTCTGCCTGTGAATAGATTCTAATTCCGTTTTACTCGTAGTGTTGGCAGCTCTCTGAGCCAGTTCCTTAATCTCAGAGACAAACTCTGCCTGTGACTTATTGCTTTTCCCTGCACTTGGAATCATAGACCAATCAGGTTCTCCACTTCTCAGCGATACACTATATTTTGTAATAGCAGAACTCGTTGCATTTGAAATCGAAATTCCCATGAATCCACCTCACATTTTTATCTTCTCTGCATATATCTTAACCTCTATTATGCTTATCCATTTATCAGGTTCATTCCTTTCGAAATGCCTTCAACTTTCACCGAATCCTCAAATGTAACTGTCATCTGCGTATCGTAAGTTTTCCATTCAAACTGCGACCAGCTTACACCGTTACCGGTATGATCATAAGCCTTGATTGCATCGTTATATTGCTTTTTTTGTTTTTCTGAATATTCCGGCACATTTTCAGTATTATTTATTTCCAACAACATTCTTAAACTATCCGGCACTCCATCTAACGCTTTTCTCCACGCTTCACTCTGTTGCTTTGCAACCGCCATCTCATGCTGCATAACATAATCCTGATATGCCTTTTCTCTCGCAGCACTTGCTTCTTTGTCTGTCTTTAACAACTGCTGCTTGGTATCTTCCGTCAATTCCACCTCTTTACCATTGACCGTAACATATCCTCTTGCAACTGCCCTGCTGACCATTGCAGAATCAGAGAAATGCACAATATAAGAATTTTCTTTATCTCCTTTTGTGATACCCAATACATCCTTTCCAGATGTTGCTGTGATTTTTTCTTGTTCGCATACCTTTTTACTTTCTGCATTCTGTTGGCTATAATGCGGATATTTACTATATAAATTTTTCTGTCGGTCATAGATGGAATCAATCTGTTTATTTAAAATGTTCATAGTCCACTGCCCTCCCTTGCTTTTTCCTTATTATTTCAATATTTCTCAAACATTTTAATACCCGCATTAAACAATAAAACCAATTTTTTCAAACAGAAATTCACAATATTTATGCATATCCTGATTTCCGCTTCTTAAAACAGAAGAAAACAAAGACTTTATATCTATATTTCCTCCCGTTCTTTCATATTGCTCCAGATAAAGTGAACGGAACTCTAAATAAGAATCTTGAATATAGTCACATGCTTGATTTATATCAAAGGTATCAAACGATTCATCCAATTTTATATTCTGAAATTTCCGCTTATTTTCTGCATTTTGCTTTTGACTTTTGGCAACCATTTTATCCCATTTTATCAGTTCATCAAAACCTTTATTTAGCTTTTCCAATTCTTCATCCATTGACAGCAAACGTCTTTTTCCACTCTCTGAATCATCGCATACATACACTTCTCTTGTTCCATTCCTATATCCTTCTACAATTTTTTGATACATAGTAGAATAGGCATATGCAGCTCCCATTCCAATATCATCGAAACCATACCCATTTTTACTTTCACGGATACTTTTTAAATATTTAGCATTTTCATCCCATAATTCTCGAAGATAATCATTTGACCAAACAGTTTTAGGCACCGTTTCTCTGATATAATTTGCGTAACCAGCGTCTAAGGCAAAACTATCATGTATATATGTGTTTTCCTGATTTCCCCCATCTACTTCATCTGAATGTCCTATCTTCCGCTGTTTCAGCTCACTACCCATATGGATATCTGCAACACGTTCTCCTACCCTTATCATCAATCATCTCCTCCATTTGGTTCTTTTCCATTCCAATAAGGATAATAATATTTCATGGTATAAGGTCTGGTAAAGGAAAGTCTATAATTTAAGTTCTCATAAAAATAATTGTACCATTCAATATCTATCACTTTACCTGTATCCGGATCAATATATAAATTTGCCATGTTCAAATCTTTCCAGCATGTCATGTCACTGGAACTTCCTGTCCCTCTAACATGAATCCAATAACAAGGCGTACTCCAGTCAAATACCGATAATGTTAAAACATACTTATCTTTTATTCCTGAAAATGATGAGTTTAAAACATATACCGCATCAGGAATTACCTGCTGATATTCTAATGGCAGTGATGTTCCTTCTGTTTGTAAAAGACAAACATTAAAATTTGATGTTCTTCTCAAAGAAATATCATAATTTACCGAGCTTGAACTTCTCTTGTAAGAATATGAGAAATCTATCTCATTTCCATTTACATAAAAATTTGTTCTGGCGGCATTAAATTGAAAAACTATATTTGCCCTATCACAAACGGCGTAGAATTTTGCAGTTGTATCTGTTGATATTGGCGCAATATTATGTATATATAAGGTATAACCTCTTGTTGCCGAATAACTGCCATCCGTACTTAAAACAACAAAATAATGAGTTCCTTCATCTAATGCGTATAGATTATCCTTGACTGCATACAGTGCATCGCCAGAATAATAATAGACCGCATACTTATCTGAAGTATATTTTAATTCGAACCTTACAGCACTAGCCTCTGAAAGAGTAATCTTATAAAAATCAACATCATATGGACTGTCAATAACACCGCATGTTCCATTTAAATCAAACACACCTGAAACTTCCGTTGCAGTTGAAGGAGAATCATTAAACTCATAGTCCACATCTCTTGTACTGGTATAAAGACCTAATGAAAAATTGCCGCTGCCTTCATACCCTCTTACCGCAATAAAATAAGTTCCTGCTTCAATCTTTCCAGCGATTGCCTCATCAACTCCAGTTCCTTCGTTCAAACTGTTTCCTATGATCGACAATTCTCCACTATCAGCATTTAAACTAAGCAAATATAAATCTGCATCAATTGTATCGTCCATTTCTAAATATATCGTTAATTTGCTTAATTGTTGTATGGTAAAATGATACCAACGAAACTCGTCTGTTATTAACGAATTTGTTTTCTTTTCACCATTCAGTATCTCTACCGCATTATTCGGATCAGTATTGTCCTCCTCATCATTCGTATCCAATGTCTGAATCCCTTCAAAGAAAAAGGTCTGTTCACATTTTTTATTTCCTTCAGCATTATAAGTAATTTCCGGCACTTCAACTGTCGGTATCTCGATTTCTTCTTTTTCAAAATTCTCAAATGTAGTTACAGGAGCTACACTTTCATCATTTTCTGTTGCTTGAACATTCATACTGCTACTAATACCTACTGTAAAAAAAACCGCTGCTGCCATTAACATTGCTAAAAGTTTTCTTTTTACCATTTTGTTTCCCACCTTTCCACTAAATTATTGATAAAGTAATTAAAATTTCAATTTTACAATAGCAAATTCAAATCGTATTTACAATGTACCTTGCGAAAATGACCTGTCTTTGCAGAAAATGACCATCCAAATAAAAAATCCCCTTGAATCACCCATAAATCAACCCTAAAGTTCAATCAAGGTATTTTTTACAAAGCAAATAAATCTATTGTTTTTAGTCCATTCTGGTTATTTCTTGAAACATCCTCCAGATCATAAACTGTTTCAGACAAATAAAAAGGACGCAGGATTTTACTCCCACGCCCCTAAACTTATCTGGCTTTATCTTCTCTGACTTTTGGCAGCTCCTTCCCTGCCGTTTCCTGCTTTGCCTCCGATGTTTTTCTTGCCGCAAAAGCATCTGCATTATACTTGTACTCCTGTGGTTCAGCTACCATCGGTGAGTAGATGATCTCTCTTTCTGTATCCGGTGCTTTCTGTTCCTTATCCTTTGTCTGCTCCATACGCTTTTCCTTATCAAACTGCACATTCATAGCCAGATTATCCAGCTTATCAATCGAGGCATCCAGATGCAGCTCCATTGATACAAGCAGTTTTTTCACTGCTTTCATAGGGGCAAGCACCGCCTTTGTGAAAGGGTGTTTCTGTTCCTTCTGTGAATAATCCACCTCCGGCTTATCTGCAAAGGTATGGAACGCATTGTTTACGATCTGACCAGCTTCACGGAGTCCCTTTGCAAGAAGTGCTATCCTTGCAATATCCCTGTCTGTAGATACAATCATATCTTTTACCGCTGTTCTGACATTGAGAAGTCTTTTCTTAATTCCTACAAATTCTGTCACCCTGTAAAGTGCCGCCCTGCCCTTTGCCTTTGTTTCATCAACAATATTCTTGGCAGTAGATTTTACCTGTACTTTTATCTCAGATACCTGTGACTTTATCTGCTCACATCTGGCATTGAGTCGCTCCTGTGCTTCTGTTAATGCTTTTTTTGCATTATTGATAAGGGTATCTTCCTGCATTTTCTTGATCTGGTCCTGCATACTGGTAAGTTCTTCTGTCATAGACACAATCTTTTTTTCCAGACCATCCACATAGGTGCATATCTCAAATACATCATTTGCCTGTTCTTTCATAGTATTCTTTTTTAATAAATCGAGAAGTTCTCTTATGATCTCCTCATTAGTAAGTGTCTTTTCTGCTTCCATCTGCTTTTCCTCCTTATAAACAGGGCAGCATATGCCGCCCCTTAGCCTTAATTATCGAAAGGGTGTATCCTTTTTATCCCTGTCGGGATTTCCGTGGTTCTGTTCGGCATTCTCCCTTGCTTTTTCGTTGCTCTTATCCTTTGCTTTCTCATATTCTGCAATAATCTCATTATAGAGCTTCTCCCTGAAATCCTTTGTGACCGGATAGCAGACATCCTGATAAATCGGTTTGCCGTGCTCGTCCACCTGCTTTGTTTTATAAGAAGGCATTGATACAAAGATTTTCTCTTTGCCCTGAAGGATGTTTACATTATTTACAATGAAGCTGTTTTCAAAGTAAATACGGGCAAGTCCCTTGATATTACTGCCTTCCCTTTCATAAGGTGTTACCGTCACGGAAAACTCCGGCATTTCCTGAGTTTTTCCCTGTGTCTGTGTTTCTGCTTTCTCCGGCTCCCTGATTTTTGCATAAGCCTCAAGGATATTAGTATAGAGTTCCTCACGAAACTCTGCCGTGATAGGATTGCATACATCCTTATAAATCACGCTGTTTTTCTCATCACGCTCATTTGAACGGTATCTTGGCATTGATACAAAAAGCTCTCCCTTTTCCTTATTTTCAAGGATTGCGATATTGGTAATCTTGAATGAATCACCAAATACCACGGTCGCAAAACCCTTGATATTGCTGCCATCTTTTGCTCTTACCTCGTTTACCTTAATTGAATACTTCATACGCTGTTCCTCTCTTTCTTATACTTCTGAATTATCATTGTTTTCTGGTATGATAAGCTCACACCAAAGCTGTTCTATCTGTTCACAAGACAATCTGCCATTTAACCAGTTGCCAAGTGTAACAACCATTCCGTCCTGCTCATAGTAGAGCCATTCCTGTGTTTCGATGTTTCCCTCATACACGATAGTCACATCAAAATCAGGCATAAATAATCCTGCCTCCGTATCCCAGATACAGGCAACTCCCTGTCTGAGTGTCAGATTCAGCCTTTCGACATACACAGACCAGCCGCTTACGACAATCTGAAAGTCATCATCAATCTCTGCAATATCATCCTGAGTGTCGATCAGCTCCTCCATTTCCGATACTGCTTCTTCTATCTCCCCCAGTCGGTATCTCTTATTCATCTGCCGCCTCCTTATATCTGCACCTGACAATAAAACGCATTGTTCCCTGTCCCGGCATTCAGCATTTCACTTCCGGTTTCTTCCATTACCGGGTATCTGATATCTATTCCCGGTATCTCAATAATGCCGATGATACTGCCTTCTTTAAGAATGGCTTTCTCCTCTTTACTAACGGTGGTTTGCTCTTTCTCAACCTCTGACCTTTCATCCTGCTTCTCCTCCAATGTCTGCTCAAATTCATTTATGAGCTGGTTCGTGTTTCTCTCTCCGGTTGTACACCAGAAAAAAGAGACTGCCATAATGGCAATCCCTGCTGTAATCAGTAGTCCTGCGACCACTTTCCTTATGCTCATAGAGTTTCACTCCTATCTTTTCCTGTTTCTGTCTGGCATATAGATTCCCTTATCCTCTGCAACAATACCCGCATTTTCTATTCTGTCCTCAGACTTTTCTTCGTCCGGTCCGCCAAGATCTGCATCCATAGCCTTTGCGTTCTCAAGGTCAAGCTGGGCATTTAATTCATACTGCCTTGCAAGTTTTTCTTCCAGTTCTGCACTATATGCAAACGGCTTATCATACTCCGCCTTTGAAGCCTCAAGGTCATTCTGGTACTGTTCAATCTTCTTTTCCAGAAAATCAACATTTTCATGAAGTCCGTTGAACAGGTTCTCCAGCTTTACCATACTTCCCACCGGACTTGTGGAAAGTTCTGCCTTGTATTCCGTCTTTCCACGAAGCACCATATAGTTGATACTGAGGAAATTCTTTTCCACCAAAAGCTCAAAGCCGTGGAACTTACCGACTGGAGTGGTTTCGCCTGTCTTACATTTGCTGATTGCTTCAAGCATTACGGTTCCACCATCCACTCGCTCTGTATAAGTTGCATTGCCTATGGTAATGGCAAAGTCCGGGTTATCAATCAATTCCTTATCCCTTGCCTTTATATCCTCCCTTACATTGGCAAGTTTTTCTGTCGCAGTTTTGATGAGTTTTGGATATTTGATCATAAAATTATCCTGCAATCCGTATCTCTGATTATCATACGACGCTTTTAAGAGCTTTAATCTCTGGACATCATTGTCAACCTCCATCTTTTCCCTGATTAAAGGGTTGCCTGTCGCAACCGCCTTAATCTCCGCATAAGAAAGTGTTGCCTCATCAATGTCCTCACAGCTTCGGCTCACTGCCTTGCTTGTCATAACCTGACTGATGAAACGCTGCTTGTTTTCCACAAGTGACCAGTTGTATGCATCAAAGGTTTGTTTTGTAACATATCGGTAGATTGCCACCTCATCGTTTTTATTTCCCTGTCGGATACCTCTGCCTTCCCTCTGTTCAATGGAAGAAGGCTTCCACGGGCAATCGACATGGTGCATTGCAACAAGGTGTGTCTGTACATTAACTCCGGTTCCGCACTTATCTGTCGAACCGATAAGGACTTTTTTCTTACCTGTCCTCATTTCCTTAAAGAGTGCATCCCTCTGTGCGTCTGTTTTTGCATCGTGAATAAATGCTATCTCCTCCGCAGGGATACCATATTGGATAAGTGACTCCTTCAGATAATCATAAATCGTAAAGTCCTTGTCCGGTCCCGGTGTTCCAATATCCGAAAAAATAAGCTGACAGCCTATATGACCATCAGCATTTCCTTTTACATATTCTTTCCAGACATTTTCCGCTACCTTATTGAGCTTTCCGTCCGGGTTGTTCGGTGCGTCCTTATCAATCAGTCTTGCGTCTGTTCCAAGAAGTCTTGCTTCGTGCGTAATCTTTAAGAAGTTGTCAACACTTGGATCAACACCCCCGCCCCTTATCCTTTCTGCCCTTACAACAAATTCTTCCATTACCTGCTTCACATACCAGTCCGGCTCCGACTCCACGATGATAGGCTTGCCGCCACGCAGAGCTGGCACATCAAGGTCAAGCATATCCGCTGTCTGCACATCGGCAACCTCACGGAAGATGTTCATAAGCTCCGGCAGATTGGTAAACTTATTGAACCTGCTCTTGAAACGGAAACCACTGCCCTCAACCGTAAGCTCCAGTGCCGTTGTTACTTCTCCAAAGTTAGCCGCCCACGAGTCGAAATGATGAATTCCCATCTCCTCAAGTGCCGATTTCTGCAAATAAAGCTGCATAACATACATCTCACACATTGTGTTGCTTATCGGTGTACCTGTTGCAAATACAATTCCCCTGCCATCATTTATCTCTGATAAATACTGGCATTTAAGCTGCATATCCGTTGACTTTTTAGCCCCACTACTGCTGATTCCCGACACATTATTCATCTTTGAAAATGTGGCGAGGTTCTTAAAATTGTGTGCTTCGTCTACCATAATAGAGTCAACACCCAGCTCCTCAAAGGTAATGAGGTCATCTTTCCTGCTCTCATCGGTCAGGGATTTAAGCTGTTCCTCCAGCTTTTTCTTCTGGCTTTCCATCTGCTTTACGGTCCAGCGTTCCCCGTTCCGCTCCTTCATATCATCAATCGCATAGGTGATCTCATTTATCTGTTCATTAAGCATTCGCTCCTTTCTCTCTGCCGAAATTGGAATTTTTTCAAATTGCGAGTGCGACATAATGATGCAGTCATAATCGCCTGTCGCAATCCTTGACACAAACTGCTTTCTTCGGCTCTTTTCAAAATCACGCTCCGTTGCAACCAAGATGTTTGCTGACGGGTAAAGCCTTAAAAATTCACTTGCCGTCTGCCCGATAAGCGGCTTTGGCACTACCATAATTGTCTTATTGGAAAGTCCGAGTCTTTTCTGTTCCATACACGCAGCCATCATTTCAAACGACTTTCCGGCTCCGACGCAGTGGGCAAGCAGGGTATTTCCTCCCATAAGGATTCGTGCCACCGCATTTTTCTGGTGCGGTTTTAATTCAATCTCAGGGTTCATTCCTGGAAATTGCAAATGGCTTCCGTCATACTCACGCAGGCGGATATTATTGAAGGTTTCATTATAATATTCCACATACTTCTGTCGGCGTTCCGGTTCTGCAAACAGCCATTCCTTGAACTTCTCCTTGATCATATTCTGCTTTTCCCTTGCAAGCATTGTCTCATTCTTATTGACTTCATAATGGTACTTGCCATCACCGTCATCAATCCTGTCCCTGACAGTGACTGTTTTTAAGTTCAGGGTATCCTCAAAAATAGAATAAGCGTCCATTCTGCTTGTACCATAAGTTTTCGTTGCAGCCACGGAATGTTTATCCATACTTTTATTTTCAATGAACCATTCCATACTCATTTTATTCAAGTGTACCTGAATACCGGAATTATAATACTCTGTTCTGATTGCCCTTGCCCTCTTTGGTGTATTAAGCAGCTCATAGATAAACTGCTCATAATCAAGCGGCTCAATCCAAGTTGTACCAATCTTTACATCAATATCCGAGGCTTCAATCCATTCCGGCTGAACTTCCTCTAGGGCTGCGGCATTGGCGGCAAATCTTTCTGCCTGCGGATTATCGGTATCCGCCGCCATTGCCTTTGCAACACGCAGCTTATCCCTTACATTTCCCGACAGATATTCGTCTGCTGTCTCCCAGCCTGCGTCCGGGTTATTTTCATTGTAACGGTCAGGATTAAGAAATATAATTCCATCAAGTTCCTTTATGAGAGTATCCCTGTCTGCTTCATAAATGGAGAGCATATAAGGGATATTTACATATCCAAACTCATTGACCGATACATTAAGAGCCTCTACCGCAGTTTCTACCCTGTCCACCACGGACTTTGCCTTAATCGTCTGCTTATAAAACATATCAGCCTTCTTCACCTCCCCGTCCTCATTTACTTCTTCAAGACTGCAAAGAAGCGGATAATCGCTGTCATCCCTGAACGCTGTACGGTTTGCTTTGGAAGTGATTGCTCCATACTTTCCAACGAATTTATCATATTTTACATTCAAAAGCTGCTGTTTGTCTGCAAGCTCCTCATCACTACAGCCCTCCATCTGGATATCAATCAGCTCTCTTGTTATCTGTCTGATTTCATCAAGGCTCTTGATACGCTCCTCTGCTGTCGGTGATACTTTCTGCCTTACCATCTCTGAATTTTCCCTGTAATAAAGTTTTCCTTCAAAGAATGTGTAAGTATAATTTCTGACATCCGGATCAGCGGGAATGACTTCCTCTGTCTGTTCCTCATTATCTGCCAGTCTCTCAAAATCTGTCATCTGTGCTCTGATGTTACAGATTGCCTTATTGAGTGCTTCATACAGATTGAAGTTCTCATCATTATTCACACAGACGGTATATCTGCTGTCCTGTCCGAACATCCTTGTGTCATACTGCATTGTACCAAGCATCATCTCCGGGTGCTCTGCAAAATAGGAATTGACTGCTATGCCATCACCTGTGACACCAAGATGTACCCAGTCAGGCTCTATATCAATTTTTCGCTCTCTTTTCTGTAAAAAAAGAATGTCCGCAGTCACCTCAGTTCCTGCATTATCCTTAAATGCAGTATTCGGAAGTCGGATTGCTCCCACAAGTTCTGCCCTCTCAGCCAGATACTTTCGTATAGTCGGATTGCTCTTATCCAGTGTTCCCTTTGTGGTAATCACTGCAACCATGCCGCCCGGTCTTGCCTGATCGAGTGCTTTTGCCAGAAAATAATCGTGAATACGGAAGTTATACTTGTTGTACTTTGGATCGAATATCTTATAATCTCCAAATGGCACATTTCCCATAACAACATCAAAAAAGTTATCCGGATATGTGGTGTTTTCAAATCCCGTAATACTGATATTGGCATTCTGGTAAAGCTGTTTTGCAATCCTTCCTGATATGCTGTCCAGCTCCACTCCATACAGCTTACTTTGCTGCATTGGTGCTGGCATACTTCCGAAGAAATTGCCGATACCCATAGAAGGCTCCAAGACATTGCCGCCTTTAAAGCCAAACTGCACAAGTGCTGAGTTAATACACATTGCAATCTCAGGTGAAGTATAAAAGGCATTATTTACGGTTGCTCTTGCGGCACTGTATTCCTCATCGGAAAGAAGTTCTTTCAGTTCTGCATATTCTCTGGTCCACCCTGCATTATTCTCATCAAATGCCTGTGACAACCCGCCCCAGCCGACAAACTTTGATAAAACCGTCTGCTCCTCCTGTGTTGCAAGTCTGTTTTCTGCTTCAATCTGCTTTAGTGTACAGATTGCATCAATGTTCCACTGGTATCTGGTCTTTACACCGCCCTTTTCTGTTTCCCACAGGTTATAATGGAAATTGAGTTTTGTCTGGTCTTGTGTTTTTTCTTTTCCACGCAGACCTTCCGCTGGCGGTAATACTTCCTGTGCAGGTGTTTCAGGGGCAGCCTCCTGTGGTTCGGTATCATTCTGCGAAATATCTGCCGATACATTCTTATCCTCATCAGAAATTATACGACCATCCGTGTCAATCTTGGTATTCAAGCCATATGCAATCGCCCGTTCTCTGGTTTTAAGACGGCTTTCTCTCACACTGTCCTCAATATCAAAGAACTTGCGGTAAACAGGATTCATCTTTTCCCTGTCAATCTTATTTTTTATGGTCTGATAGATTGCCTTCTGGTCCTCTCCACAGTAAAATGGCTGTTTTACCATATAGGATAAGATTTCATATACCTCACGCCACGATACGGTATCCCCTGCCCTCTCTCCATTTCTGTTTTTGTAGCTTACTTTCACATCTGCACTGCTTAAAGTGTATTCTGTGAGTCCATACTGATTATTGCAATATGCCTTTCTCTCACCCTGAACATTTCCCATCGCTATCTCACAGATCAGTTCCAGCTTATTCGGCATAAATGCAAAATCCGATTGCACCACATCCATAAGGAAAGCACGGAATGGTGTGTAACAGCTACATTCTGACACAAGTATCTCAATGGCATCTCTTAAATCTTCATCCATTGCAGCTACACGGTCAGCATAATCAATCGGCTTGATATACCGTAACTCAGCCGCCTTTCTGTTTACAGCATAACTGTCAGGCTCATCAGGAATAGCATAATCATCAATTTCTGATTTTTCCTCCTGCGTATCAACTTCACGGTACTCTGCGTCAATGACTTCATCATCTTCACGAAGTCCGTCCATTGCAAGCTCATCAATACGAGGTGTCTCCGACTGGTATTCTCCGGTAAGGATAAGTACACCGATTTCCTTTTCGACATTCTTCCACGAAACATATCCTTCTACTTCTCCATCTTGATCTTTCCATTGGATACGAAGTCCCGAACCGTGAAATGTGTCATACCCGTGCAAGCCCAGACCGTCAAGCGGCCAGCTTGCACCACCCTGACCATATTCTGCCTTGATACGCTTTGCTCTGGTTCCAGCATCTATCTCTGTGCGGTAAATTTCACACACTCTGCCTTTTCCACCGACAAAGCCAGTCCCTCTCATAAGTATTTGTTTTACATACTCACTTGGTACACTTTCTGCCTTTTTCGGATTGAGATAGTTATATTTTCCTGCAAGGGCAGTCTTTCTGTCCTCCTCATACTGACGCATAAATTCATTGTGTCTGGTTTTCTCTGACTGCTTCACACCAAAACTAGCCTGCCCGTTTTGGTCGAAAAAAAAGGAAGCCTGTGTATATTCGGCTTCCTTACTGACACCCAATGAATTGATTTCATCAAGTTCCCTATTCAGTTCTGTATCATCTGATTCTAGTGGAATCGCATCACTATCTGATGGAGTACCACTTCCTCTGCCTGCATCTTCGCCTGCTCTCTTATCTTCCACATCTCCATTGTCGATGACGGATTCTGTGGCTTGTGCTTCATTAGATACTGTTCCTCCAACTGGTCGTAAAGCTGGTTTGCTTCCTCCTCTACTGCCGACATCTTCTCGTACATCTTCCCGAATCTCATCAGTGTCTTGTACCTTGCCGGTTCGTTCTCCAGAAGATACTTCATTGCCATTCTCCCGTATCTGCCCAGCTTCGTTAAATCCTCTGTCTCGTCCGGCATTGTCAGCTCCGGATACAGCAGTCCGTCCACTTCCTTGTAAGTCATTGCTTCTAACATATGATATTCTCCTTTCGCTCTCAATCGTTTGTAAATTCCTACTAAATTCTCTAAGAACACTACAGGAGACATCGCATACAAGGGAACCAAGACGGTAAACTATCTCCTCATCTTTGATGTTTACAATCTGACTGAAATCCTGTTCTTGCACAGATAAGTCAAATCCACATCTCGTCCCTACAGCATACATAACACTGGAATATACTAACTGCTCCATATCGCTATCCTGCTGTAAGCCCTTGCGTTTTTCGTTGAATTCCTTTATCACACTACCTGATAGCTGCATAAGTTCGGACATTCTATCTCCGAACTCCTCTTTTATTATATCCCAAACATTTGTTCCTGTAAACTGTTTTTAGCGTATTTTTTAGTGATTCCCTGTCATCGCTTTTATACCGCTCCATCTGTCCTTCCGATACCAGAAAGTCTGCATAACTTTTCAGGTTTTCCCCCTCCAGATCCCATGTCAGCTTCACATTCTTTCCGCCTGTATCACTGATATCGAAAATATATCTCATACGGGGATTAAGTGCCCTTGAGGGGAAGATAGCACAGCCCTTTGCTCCACGCTTTACATATCTTCCCACTTTCTTCCAAGTGTCATAATCTGCCATAAGGGTACTTTTCTCCGGTGATCTCTGAGCTGTTACCATAACGATATTATCAAATTCATAGCGATATAACTGACCTGCAACCTTTAATACATCTTTCCAGTTCTTTTCAGAACGGGTGATGTTGCTGATTTCTGAATCATATATCGCTTTGACCTTCATATCAACACTCATGTGTCACCCTCCTTTTACTTCAGTAATTCTGCAAACATTTCCTTAAAGAGCTTTGACTCCTCCCCGTCAAGCTCAATCACAAATTCTGCATCAACCACCTGTCTATCACATTTGCCCTTTCCTTTTACAATCTTTCGCATAATCCTGAGAAGCACATAACACTGCTTTGACTTGGCTATGCTCTGCTTAAAGGCAAGTCCGTCGCTGTCAGCCGACTGCTGTGTCTCATAGACAATCACATTCAGCTTTCTGCTGATTTCCTCAACTTTCTCATATGGAATACTGACAGACGATTTTACCTCTCCCGGTCTTTCCCATTCCTTATGAAGTTCGTTTAATAAAAATTCCATATCCTTAATAACTGCTGTCTGCTCATTTTTCATCGTGTCTTTCCTCCATTTTCCTTTAATGAAGAAGGGAGCTGTTCTTCGCTGTATGGCGAAAAATCAACTCCCTTCATATCCTCCGCATCAAGGACTATCTGCTCTGAATAATACATATCCATTGCCTTGTTTATGGCATCGTCAAGTGACTCTGCCTTTACTGTCTCTACCCTTGAGAGAACTTCTTTTATCTCAATATCAAATTCTCTTTCCATTCGATATCAGCCTCCAATTCCATTTTTCCTCATCGGCTCTTTTTTTCTTTTACCTGTCTTTCCTTAAAACCTTCATCATACTTTCCATCTTCAAGCCTGTCATAAAAATATTCCTCCTCTATCGTTCCAAATTCCTTATACATCTGGTGCAGGAAATCATTCTGCATATTTTTGGGAATATCATCATCCTTTGACAAATCCTGATAAAAATAAAACTTCTGCTTGAGTTTCGCCCTGTAATCATAAACATCTTTTATCTTTTCAGGTGTTCCGTATTCTCTTTTATATGCCTTAAAGTTGGTCTGCGAAAGTGTGGACCCAAGATAAATCCCGTGCTCCCACGATACCCCAATCGTTGTGTTATCCTTTGTTGGCTCCTCGTCTTTCGGATATCGCTTATACTCTGTTGCTCCGAGAGCAATCGTGAGAGAGCCGCTTTTCATATCCATTACCACAAGATTGCGTGGAGATAATGCTTCAAGTACCATATAATCGTGGTCATTAAAATTATGAAATGTCTGCCCTCTTTCAAATGTCCTGTCGCATTTTTCATAATGCAGGATAAAGTCATCTATCCAGCCTCTATCCGTCATTCCAATCTCATCCATCTTTGTAATACACTCTGGGGAACTTGTTGCCTTATCAAAGTAAAATTTCTTTGAATCATTATAATATCCTTGCAAAAAGCGTCCCAGTTCCACATCATCTCTACAGAATTTTGCAAAAACTGTAACATTTGCTGCCCTGTAATACTCTGTAAAACCTTCCGCAAGCGTTCTTCCAAGAAGCAGCATCTGATCTGCAAGCTCTGACATATCATCAATGGCAACGAACTTCTTATAATCTTCCAAAGTCATAAGCATATTTCTTTCTGTTCCCTTATAATTCTCCATTACAAGAATCATATCTTTTAAATCCATTCTTACCTCCTGTTCCAGAGAGGACTTTCGCCCTCTCTGCCAATTTTCTATGGTCTGCCAATTACTACAATTTTTCCGACACTTGCCACATCACGGTAAACTACGCCAACTCTTTCATTCAGGGCTTCTACCACCTTGCCATTGCCGACATATACTGCCACATGGCTGATATTCTTATATCTTCCGTTGTTTGTGAAACTGTAAAAGATAAGATCACCAGGCTGCATTTCATCATAAGATACGGTCTTTCCTGCTTCATCAAGTCCCTGTGCTTCTGCCGCTGCTGTAGTTGCTCCTCCATGACTGATATTCACACCTGCATCCTTCCATGAATAATACGCAAGTGAACTGCAATCATAATAATTGCCACTATCTCTTAATTCCTGACTGTAAGGATAACCCACTCTGTGAAGGGCATAAGAGCAGACTGCTTTCTGCCTGCTATCTGTAATACCACTGAGGATTGCATTTATTTCATCCTCTGTCATGGAACTTACTCCGGGGCTTCCACCGCCTCCACCGCTTCCACTTCCGGCATATCCAAGCTGTCCCATAAACTCAGGACTCATGATCTGCTCAAGCATTTCTATCTGATCAGAATTAAATCCATAAACGGAAATCATATCTCTGTATGATTTGAGCGTAACATTTACATACAGTACCGACTTCGTAACAGTTGTTACATTGCCATCTGCGTCTGTTTCCTCCACATCTTTTGTTCCACTACTTGTAGTATAAGAACACATATCATTTACTACAGTCTGCAACCACCCCTTTGATATATCATTCATAATTGTTGCAGTATCGCCTACACCATACTTGACCATGTAGACCGCCATAATGTCGTAGTAGTTACTTGGATTTTCATCCATTCCCTCATAATCTACATACACCAGTTCGCCAAAGTCATATCCGGTATGTTCATTCACTTTGGTATTCACATCACGGTTAAATTCAGACACATAAGCACTTGTAACTGTCTGCACTGTATCTCCTGACTCCAGCGGCGGTAAAAATAAGGCAAATGGTGAATTATAAAGAATCGCTATCACAGCAATAACCGGAACTGCAACGATTACCACTAAAAGAACCAACAGCAAAAGTACAAGTCCGATAATCGGAGCTGCCGCCTTTATCCAGAGAACTGCCTTTTTTACAATCAGATCTTTTACCAGTTTTACAACACTGTCCGTCTGATTTTCCTGTTCTTTCATCTTATCCAGAAAAAATTTAATCTTTCTGCTACGGTTCGCTGCTTTCACATCCTTCGCCTCAATAGATACACCCGTGGCATAGCCTGCCGCCATGCCGACTGCTGTACCTGCTCCCGGTGCAACCGCTGTACCTGCCGCTGTGGTTGCCGCTTTTGCCGTAGTTTTGGCAGTTTCTTTTGCAGTGTTCTTGGCAGTTTCTTTCGCAGTTTCTTTCGCTGCTGTCTTTGTCGTGTCACCGGCAACCTTTTTTGCCGTATCACTGGCAGCTTTCTTTCCCATCTTTTTTGCCAGCTTCTTTCCTGTTTCTACCTTCTTGATACGCCTCTTTGCTTCGGCTGCCGCTTTCTTTCTGAAAAGTGACGCTCCCCTTGAAGCAGTTCCCGTAACCGGACGGCTTGCTTCATATGCAAGATAAGCTGCCTGTGACACTTCCTGCCCGCCTTCCACCTGCTCTGTAACTGCTCCAGTCGCAAGTGCTCCCGTTCTTCCTGCTATATGAAGATTGGTATTCTTCGTCTTGATAGAAGTATTGGACTCCCGTATATTTCTCTTAAATTTTGAAGGTTCCTTTTCTTTCTTCTCTGCCTGATGAATGGTACTCTTACGATAAGACTTCTTTTTACCTGTATCATTTATCTTTGCACTGGCAATTTTCGGACCACGCTGTACAGTGTAAATGTTACTGCCCTTAATTTTAGCTTTCTTCGGTTCATGCATATGAATCTTAGCTTTTTTCTTAGTGTGAATGACCATAGGCTTGTCATCCACTTTTTTTATCTTCAATGTTCCCACCTTCTTTCTGTATCCTTAAAAAAGGTAAAAAGTAGCCATCCGGAACTTAGTCCAAATGGCTGATACATTGCAATTCTAATCAGCAAATTTTGCCTCCCTTTTCTTCTGCTCCGCAATCTTTTCGTGGATATTGGTGTTATACAGTCTGTAAAGGTCAGTGTCCTTGCTGATCTGGTTATCAAACGGAATTACCACGGAACCACACTTGATAAGTCCCATTCCCGATGCAGTATTGGTTACGAAACGAAGCTGTGCCTCTGATACACCGATAACCTCTGCCATCTTGGAACTGTCTGTATTCGCCTGCTTTAAGAGTGCAACAAACTCCGAGTTTGCAAGCATTGTAGTGGCGGTGTAGTTCTGTAAAAGATCCACGACGTTCTGAGTGATACCCGTGCACAGTCCACCTTGTTTCCTCACCTTCTTCCAGAGCTGCTGTAAATATTTTGCAGAATACTCCGAATTAAGCAGGACGTGGAACTCATCAATATAGAGCCAGGTTGCCTTGCCCTTCTGCCCGTTTTCTACAATTCTGTTCTGAATGGACTCCATCATAACAAGCATTGTGATAGGACTAAGTTCCGTGCCTAAGTCCCTGATACCATATACCGTGAATCGGTTATCTACATCAACATTTGTCTGATGGTTAAAGATATTGAGGGAACCATTTACAAAAAGTTCCAAAGACAATGCGATATCCTTTGCTTCGTCCTCCGGCTGTTCCATAAGGATATCGTAGAAGTCACTCATTACCGGAATATACTTTTCCCTGCCCCTTGCGATGTCGATATACATCTTTCTCACGCAGCGGTCAATGATTGATTTCTGTCTGGAATTTAAGCTGTCCCCGATACACTGCTCACAAAGACCAAGCATAAATTCCCCTTTTTCCCTTATCATTCCCTTTGAATCATTCGGATCAAGACTCCACACATCCATCTCAAGCGGATTTACATAGTTGTCCGTGTATGTGGACATATTTACCACGGTTCCGCCATAAGTCTGTGCAATATCAAAATATTCGTTCATCGGATCAATGACGATAATCTCATCATCCCCCGATAAAAATACGCTGCCCATTTCCATCTTACAGAAGAATGATTTGCCGGAACCCGGCACTCCGAATACAAAGCCATTTCCGTTGATGAGCTTCTTTCTGTTGCCAATATTCACATTCTTACTGATCTGGTTTATACCGTAATAATTACCTGTACTGTCATTCAGTTCCTGCACATTGAACGGCATAAGCACCGCAAGCGACTGGGTAAGAAGGGTACGCATTGTTTCCACCTGTCTTACACCAATCGGAAGTGCCGTGTTGAGTGCTTCCCTCTGCTTTAAGTAGTGTGTATCAATCGTACAACTGTTACGTTTTCCGATTGTTTCTACTGTTTCGCAGACACTCTCAAGCTCCTTCTTACTTTCTG
>ERZ773269.1359-NODE-1359-length-23456-cov-26.732063_pt1 | contig 23456 bp, 30 predicted proteins | sample MGYA00511958_ERZ773269 | MGnify/ENA primary metagenome ERZ773269 (study PRJEB29015, sample SAMEA2737761) | human gut metagenome | biome: human gut; feature: human-associated habitat; material: faeces | place: China | collected 2012 ... | reverse complement strand
CAAGGTCGATCATTCATGCTCACGGCGGCGAGCTGTCAGCAGAACAGCAGGGGCGGGAAATTGTGTTCAGTGTGCGTCTGTTAATGGATTAATACCGTTATTCAGGAGAAACCCGGAAGGTGACAAAAATGTCATCGTTCAGTCACGCGATAAACAGAGGCGGTTTTTTATAATCAGCCATAAATCAGGACAGCGTGATAATTCAATCGCCCGGTTCCTGGCGTGATGATCAACCAGCCCTGAGATCAAATGCTTTCTCTGTTATAAGCATTGATTGTTCGGGTATGAAAACACCGGAGACCCAACCATGAAAAAGATCCTTGTATCCTTTATTGCCATGATGGCTGTCGCTTCATCTGCCTGGGCTGCAGAGACAATGAACATGCATGACCAGGTAAATAATGCCCAGGCGCCTGCCCATCAGATGCAATCATCCGCTGAAAAAAGTGCAGTTCAGGGGGAGAGCATGAAAATGATGGATATGAGCGGTCACGATCAGGCCGCAATGTCCCATGAAATGATGCAAAACGGCAATTCTGCCGCCCATCAGGACATGGCTGAAATGCATAAAAAAATGATGAAAGCCAAACCTGAGAACACCCAAGAAACTGCTAAGCCATTTTCCGAAATGAACGAGCATGAGAAAGCCGCTGTTGTGCATGAGAAGGCGAATAATGGTCTATCTTCCGTTATTCATCAGCAGCAGGCTGAAAAGCATCGCAGCCAGATCACCCAGAATTAACCCGCAGCTCCACTTGTCAGACCCTCATTTGACGCCGAAGTCACTGGCTTACGCTCCCGTCCGGGAGCGTTTTTTTTATAAGCGAAATGAATAATAATGAAAGAGTCCATACACAATGTTTTTTTTGGTCATGTCGACCTCACAATTAACTTATATTGTTTGAGAATCCTGTTCCCCGGTCATCTCCAGGGTGCATGTCGCGCCGTATCCTGAGACTGGCTGAGAATACGAATGACCGTAACCATAGAATGTGATGATACAAAATAGATCGTATGCCGGTTCTACCGGCAGTGTGCAGATATCGTCTCCCAGCTCTGCACAATGCGTGCCGATATCATGCATGGCCAGCACATCAAATACTGCAGCTATACGACCGATCTATGCATCCGCCTGAACAACCCCGATCTGTCTGAAGCTGAAGTCCCAGATGGCCTCCAGATCCTCTTCTGCTTTGGGTGTCAGCTCAATCTCTTTCATTTGCCACCCTGGCCCTGACATTCCTCAGGAATGCATTCTTGTTCCATGGTTTCGCCTCGCCGCTGCTGATCCCTTCGGCCAGCAGATCGCGCAGTTCCTGAAGTCTGGATTCAGCCTGCTTTTCATGCAGCTCATCACCCACGTCCACCGTCATCGTACGAGCCATAACCCCTCCATATCTTAATGTAAGATTTATTCTTACATCATTAAATCAGCTTACTACGCTGCTTCCATCTCCGGCATTTTTTCAAAACAGCCCTGCTGCAGTCTGGAGATCCGACTTTGCCTTTTTTCGGATCTGTGCAAAATGAAGAGAATGACGCTGGAATCATAACTTATCCTATGCATCAAATTCATCCTGAAAAATGCAGATATAAAATATTGCATCACATTTACGCGTGTGAGATTCTGATATCAGAATGCAGTCAGTAGTCGTTAACAGGGTGCCCGTAATGAAAGATGCCAAATCAAAAGACCTCTCTGAGTTGTTTAACACCATTACGGTGCGTAATGTGCCATCTGATGTGGATGAAGCTATCACGCGGCAGGCTAAAGCCGCCGGCAAATCAAAGAGTGATTTTGTGCAGGAGTTTCTGACGGCAACATTTGGCGATCTGATCGGCAATTTCATCCGCACCAGTGAACTGGTTGCCCTGATGGACCAGGAAATGGCGAGGATGGCCGGAACAGTACTGAGCGAGCATGTTTATGATCTGGAGATGACTCAGGCCGGCCACCGGGAGTTCTGCCGTATTCTCGGGATAAAAAACAACGATGATTTGCAGCGCATTATGCTCGCGGGGATGCCATACCTTCAGATCCGCGCCGGACAGCTGAGAGGGATTGACAGCCTGGCAAGGGGGAACTCCCTGTATGCCGCACTGCTGGTCAACGGGGCGTCCCGGGATGAAGAGACGGTACAGGCGCTTCACCGGTCACTTTTTAATATGTTCCCGGAAACTGTTTTTCAGGAAATGATTAATGAACTGCGAAAGGCAATGCGCATGGACGCTTTTGAATGGTCGCTTATCTGAGACAGATATAAACGAGAAAAGCCACCCCGAGGGATGGCTTTTCCGGTACTAACTTTAACGCACGGGTCCGAAGAAATCCGCGCCTTGATGGGATAAATTTACCAGTTACTGGTACGCCCGTCAACCTGACCCTCAGTTTAGCCCGGGAGGGCTGTATGCAGCTGGAAGACTATATCTCGGCCGGGCGGCTGAACATTTACACTGACGTGCTGAAGCTGAAACCTGGTGAAGAACTGGGCGGGTATAACTGGAACAAAGCCGTTTCCGCCGCCATGCAGCCGCTGATGCACTGCCTTGAGGTGACGCTGCGTAACGCCATCGATTACAGTATTCGCCATGCCCGGCTGCCCGGCGCTGCCGGACACTGGCGAACCGATACCAACTGGATCTTTGATTTACCCCGCTATATCGGTGACAAGACCTGGATACGCCAGAACAAGCGCTACAAAATCGATGCCCGTGGCCAGAAGCTCATGCGTGACGGGAAACCGGTGTATGACCGGACAGCCTGGGAAGAAGACTGTATCCGTAAGGTGTCAAAACGTATCCGTGCTGCGGGCAAGGCGCCGACGGCAGAGCGGGTGATCTCCGGACTGGACTTTGGTTTCTGGACCAATTTTCTCACGAAAAACTACGATGAACCGCGGAACCGCTCGCTTCTGTGGCCCCAGTTGCTTCCGTCGGTGTTCCCCGGCGCCCCGGCCGGCACCCCCCGTCACGTGCTGGAAAAGAAATTTACCCGTATCCGTGACTTGCGTAACCGCCTGGCGCACCATGAAGCAGTCTGGAAATTCCAGGAGGAAGATCCGGTTACCGGTGCGCCGGATTACAACCGCCCGGTATATGGTCTTCAGGCGTCCCTGCAGCTGTTGCGTCGGGCATGGAAAGATATGCTGGAGGCTCTCAGCTGGCTCAGTCCTGCAAGGCATGCTGCGTTTCTGGCAGAAGGTCATCATCTGCGTTTCGAGGCACTGGCCACGCACGATGGTTTGCTGAGTTTCACCGGACGGGCACAGCTGATGCACGACCTGAACGTGCGGCGCAGTAAAGAGATCAGAAAATTATTGCGGGGGCTCGGACAGCAAAAAATCATCCGCCTGACCAGCCGTACCCGGATCATTGCCATTATTGGTCCCGATTTTATCCGTACCCTCTGACCTTTCCCCTCCCTTGTGGCAGGGGATTTTTCACAAAACACTGAAAGCTGAACGGCTTCCGTTGCCATTTTCAGCAGGACATGAGGCACGTCCCACTTGCTTTCCGCATAGCCAGACATGCCATGCTGACGCAAAGCGTTAGTCGCTCATCCACTGAACCGTAAGTTGCTTATTAATGGCAGATACATCATCCGGCATAGCCAGAAAATAAAAATGAGGTGTTCCAGACCGCTTCAGTACCTCATAACGATGGGTCCCGTCCCCGAAATGAAATCCACCATCTTGGTGCACAGATAACAGGACCGGTGAAACAGGCCATCCTTTTGCGATATGCAGTATGGCCTTTCCGAGTTTTGGGTTGGTAATTTCCACCCAGAGGCTGGAATCTGTCAGTCGAAAGAAGGAATTAATAAGCGGGTCAAAATCAGCAAAAGAGGCTTTCCCCAGCACCAGAGAACTGAGATCAATTTGTTCACAGTCAGCAGGCTGCAATACCCGTGGACCAGGAAGGTAAATCGAATGTCTGCGCCCCGGAACAGACAGATCCCAGTTAATGTCTGTCTGTCCTGCCGTTGGCCATCTGTCCGGAGACAACCCCTCCAGGGCATCAATCTCATCATCTGAAATCCGGAACAATTCTTCCTGGTGATCGCCTTTAAACATTAAACTCAACGCTTCGGCCCACATATCGCGAGCTTCATTGTTCTGGTCTGTCATTGCCATGTTCTCCTGTACTAAGAAGGCCACATTGTGCGCCTTTTCACGCTCTGGAGCCTAATACAGGCATGTGATAATCCTTGCTTCCTACTTAGCATCTTTTCGGATCTGCCCGGCGGAAAACGCGCAAATGATATGATAATCAAACAACACACATAAAATCATACTTGATATGATATTTATCATTAATCATAAAATCATATCTGATATGATGTTTTCTAAATGTGATGTAAATTATACGAAGTATGATTTTTGATTAAACCGGACATGTTCAGACGGAGTGTGCAGGATGTATGAAGATATGTTGTTTTCGCTCAGCTATGAGCAGATGACGCAGATGGCAGAAGAGGAAATAAAGCAATGCGATTTTCGCAGGGATGGCACCCATTATGTCTGGGAAGTGAACAAGGCTCATGACATCCTCCGCTTCTGGTATCTCCTGGCGCTGCGTGGACACACTGGCCTGGCCACAACACGGGTCGAAGTAGACTATAAACGGCTTAAAACGCTCATTTCCCAGAGGAATGAGGGACAATGATGCGGGAAAAAGCCCGACGTCCGTCGCCGCTGCAGCGGCGGGTGCTGATTGTGCTGGCCGCCCTCGATGCGAAACGGCCGGGCCCGGTGGCGACGCGGGATATCGAGCGGGTGCTGGAGCAGGGCGGGGACGCCCCGGTGTACGGGCCGAACCTGCGCGCCTCCTGCCGGCGCATGGAAGCCGCGGGCTGGCTGCGCACCCTGCGCGCCCCGAACCTGCAGCTGGCCGTCGAGCTGACGGAGGCCGGTCGCGGCATTGCAGAACCGCTCTTCCAGGCAGAACGCGAGGCTGAAACGGCACGACAACGACTGACAGACGTCCGGCGTCTGCCGTTACGCCAGACGGCTGCCGGTGACGCGGTGGAGCTGCAGCTGGATGACGGCCATTACACCATCAGGGAAGCGGCCTACGTGATCCGTCTGGACGGTACCACCTGTCTGCAGCTGACGGATGCCGGCGGCATACGCCGGATAAAAGAGGGCGATCCCCTGCAGGTGGCCAGCTGGTATCAGACCTGTTTTGATGCAGGCCTGCCGGTCACCGTCCAGGTGAATGAGAGCCGGGACTGATCGCCACCACACAAGGAACATGAGCATAAAATGAAAGTCACTGAACCCGGGCTGAATAAGCTGATCGATAACCTGAACACCCTGATTTGCGAGGACAGCCTGCTCACGCGCCAGGAGCGTGAAACGCTGGTACTGGCCGTCGCCGCTATCGGCGCCATGAAAGCGCGCGTCGGCTTGAAAAAAGGCGATGCGCCGACCGTTGCCAGACGGGAAAAAAGGGAGAAAAAAGACCGCCAGCCTGATCCGCGTTTTCCGCGAGCCGGTCATCCCTGGCAGGAAGACGAGAAAAACTTACTGAGTGATGCGCTCGATTCGGTACCGGACGAAGAGATTGGCAAGCATCTGTTCTGGCTTTCCGAGAAACTGGGCAGAACGCCTTTCAGTGTTGCTTTCCAGATCGCGGCAATCAGGGAGCTGCAGGACGGGTGGGAGGAGCAGTTCAGGGAGATTTCGGATAACATTCGTTTGTCCGGTTTGAGCATCAGTGATTATCTGAAACAAAATGGCGCGGACCTGAATGCCTGAATGCCATATGCATTACCGACAGGCTATATAATGAAGGAAAAGGGGAATATTCAGTGAGGTTCGTATCCTCATTATTGGTCTGACTGACCAGGACAGATAAAGGGGCTTTTACAGAACTCTTCGGAATTCCGGCGTAGCCCCTACTTTCCTTTCGGCAACATCAGAACGGCTTAGCTCTGATCTTCAGATTCACGCCAGCCATTCTGGCCTGGTAATAAACCCCGGATTTAATAATGCAATAATTTCCCTGCTTTTTCGTTGGCCTTTAGCAGAGTGTCGGTCAATTTCGTAGCCCACAAAACCATCAAAGCCGAGAGCCCGGGAGCCTCTGACCATTTCTTCAATCAGCCCCCGCGTCAGGTTATGCTGAAAAATAACCTGGTAGATATCCAGAGGGATCTTCATTTTTTTGGCCTGGTCTCTCATGCTTCTGTCGAGTTCACTGGCCAGAAATTCGTCCTGATAGGTAAATCTCAGAACATCCCCAGTCTTCCATCCTTCATGCCAGAAAGTTTTGTTGGTATTCAACGAACGGGCCATCTACGGGTTTTTCATTACCTGTAAGCGCAGTCGCTCACTGCTTTCATAGTTATTAACAGTATCAATAATTTTGGGTAGCTTAATAAATTTAACAGCGCACAAATACTTTCCTGCTCCCTGAGCATAATCTTTTTCAGATGTCAGAAATACTGCTGTATGCGGTACCTGCAGTATTTCATTGCCTTTTTTTCTGGGAGGTGGAAAAGACCACGCTTCAAATTTTTCATTCGTACCATGGAACCATTTTTTCTCATATAAGCTCATCAGTGTCACTCCTGTCTTCAGTTTGTAATTATCAGGCTATCACAGTTTTTTTTAGCCGAAGAAGCTAAGAAGGTAAAAAGAGCGATTTATCATTTTTTTAGGGCAGTTTCTGGGAAAAGTAACTTTCAGCATCTTTTAGCAACAACAAACATCAACGTATCTTATTGATATTTAACATAAAACGCATTATCGACACTTTGAGATGTGTAGCATTTGCTATACGTTCGTGTTGTGTTATTCTTGTATACCAATTGCTATACAGGAGAGGTGTGTATGAAATCAGATGTTCAACTCAACCTAAGAGCTAAAGAGTCTCAGAGAGCACTCATCGATGCCGCTGCAGAGATCCTTCATAAATCGCGAACCGACTTTATCCTAGAGATTGCCTGCAAGGCTGCGGAGAATGTGATCCTTGATCGCCGTGTTTTCAATTTTAACGACGAACAGTATGCAGAGTTCATCGATATGCTCGATGCACCAGTCGAGGATGATTCCGCCATTAATAAACTACTGGCAAGGAAACCTCAGTGGGACGTATAACCGCGCCCGAGCCGTTATCCAGCGCTCATCAGCTGGCTGAGTTCGTCAGTGGAGAGACAGTCCTCGATGAATGGCTAAAACAGAGAGGTTTAAAAAATCAAGCTCTTGGCGCTGCCCGAACGTTCGTTGTTTGCAAGAAGGGTACGAAGAAAGTAGCTGGTTTTTACTCTTTGGCCACCGGTAGCGTTAACCATACGGAAGCTACAGGCAGTCTTCGGCGTAACATGCCAGATCCTATACCGGTGATTATACTCGCTCGCCTGGCGGTAGATGTCTCATTGCACGGAAAAGGGGTTGGTGCCGATTTACTCCACGATGCAGTTCTACGGTGTTATCGCGTAGCTGAGAACATTGGCGTTCGTGCGATAATGGTTCATGCGCTTACTGAAGAAGCCAAAGGTTTCTATGCTCACCATGGATTTAAGGCATCACAAACTCATGAGAGGACTCTGTTTCTAAAGCTTCCATGACTGGTTGCTGGAGTGGGAAAGTAGCAGGCCACTGCCTCAACATATTGATTTTTATTTCGTTTATTATTGAATTTAACATAATCTTTGTTGTGCGCACTAACATTGTCAGCACAAAGCGTTATTGTCGTCTCAGCACAATTCACACGCGTCGTGTACGCTAAGCCTTCATTTTGCTCAGCACAGGACCGCGATCTTATGTTGGTGACTATGACAGACAAAGAACTTTACCGGCTTGGCATCATTCAGCGAGTATTTGACCGGGCTTTGCTTCAGCGCGACGCAGCAGACATACTTAAGCTCAGTGTTCGTCAGGTGCAGCGTCTTGTGCGTCTGTACCGGACAGATGGAGCAACCGCATTTGCATCTTCCCGCCGTGGACGTCCTGCAAACAACCGGATCGATGAAGAAACACGCTGTAAAGCCCTGGATTTGATCCGGTGCCACTATTCAGATTTTGGCCCAACGCTCGCAACCGAAAAACTGGCTGAACGCCATCATATTTATCTCTCCGTTGAAACCATCCGTAACTGGATGACAGCCGACGGTCTCTGGCGTCCTCATTCCCGCCGGCGAACCCGGGTTTACCAGCCGCGCTATCGTCGCGACTGTCTCGGCGAACTGGTTCAGATCGATGGCTCTCACCATGACTGGTTCGAAGGCAGAGCCCCAAAATGCTGTCTTCTGGTCTTCATGGATGACGCCACCGGTCGCCTGATGCACCTGCGATTCTGTGATTCAGAAAACGCGTTTGACTACATGATGGCTACCCGGCAATACATTGATAAACATGGTAAACCTGTCGCATTTTACAGCGACAAGCATGCGGTGTTCAGGGTCAGCGGACCCGAAAGCCGACGTACCGGCACAACCCAGTTCGGACGGGCTCTCCGGGAACTGGCGATCGAATTGATTTGTGCCAACAGCAGCCAGGCAAAAGGTCGCGTGGAACGGGTAAATAAAACGCTCCAGGATCGCCTGATTAAAGAGATGCGCCTGCAGAACATCAGCTCGGTTGCTGAAGCCAATCAGTGGATTGAACATTTCATGTCTGATTTTAACCGTCGCTTCTCCCGGCCGGCAAAATACCCTAAAGATCTGCACCGTGCGGTCACACAGAGTCCACTGGAGCTGAATGATATCTTCGCCTGGCAGGAGCTGCGGACCTTATCGAAAGCACTGACTTTTCAGTATGATAAAGCGATGTATATCATTGAACCCACCGAACAAAATACGCGCATAGCAGGTGAAAAAATTACCGTTTATGATTACCCTGACGGAAGCATTACTTTCCGGCATCAGCACCGGCCACTGGGTTATAAGATTTTCGATAAACTGACCTGCGTTGATCAGGGGGCGGTTGTTGATAACAAACGACTGGGTGCCGTTCTGAGGCTGGCACAGCAGAAACAGGACGAGCTGCAGGCTGAAGGAAAGCGAATGCGCAGTACAAAAATGCCCCGCAGGCGCGCTCAGGAGCGTGCACTGGAAGAGCTCAGGGCGATCAACCCGGTGCTGGCCAGTCCGCAGGATTTTATCCCCAGCCTGAAGCGATGAGCCCTTCCCTCACCTGCGGATCTGATATGGCCGACAGATGAGAGAAAAATGGACGACAACAAACCAGTGCTCCTGACACTTCACGAAGCGCTACGCCTGGATTTGATTGAAGCCTATATGGCGCGGGAAATTACGCTGGCAGAAGTGGCAGAGTCCATGGAGCTCACCCGTCGTCAGTGCTCCCGCCTGATTAAACGCTACCGCGAGCTGGGGTCAGCCGGTCTGGTCAGCCGGCGCCGTGGAAAGCCAGGCAATCATCAGTTAAACACCACCATCAGAGATCAGGCACTGCAGCTTATTCGCTCACGCGGCCGGGATATGAATCCGTCAGCCATCTGGCGAATTCTGACCACAGAATACGGTGTCCGGATTTCAAAAGAGACCGTACGTAAACTGATGATAGCCGAGAAAACCTGGCAACCACGTTCTTCCTCCAAAGCCTGACTCAACCTTAAAAAGGCATTGTCCAGACTCTCCACTGACGTCAGGTCAGCTTTGTTTTCAGCACGACATTTCAACATTGGCTAGACACCCACTGAAGTGGCTAAATTGAGATGTTCGTCTCGGGGCTGCGCGCGGGATGTTTTCCTAGACTGTTATGTTGTGATCCCAAGATGCTGCCGGTACTTCACCGGACTCATTGCTCCTAATGATAGCTTGATACGCTTCTCGTTATACCAGCGTATGTATCTGTCCAGAAGTTCCCTTGGCTTTAAATCTCTGGGTAAATCGTCCTTCTGTTCATAAATCCGCACCCAACGGCTCAACTGTTTTGTGGAAGGATATCCCAGCTCTCTGACAACCGCAGAGGTCTTTTTACCGTACCGGTAATAAAGTTCGACTGCCCAAATACGATCCTCGTATGAATGCATAAATTAACTCCTGAAAGTCCAGGAATTCGTCCGCCCCCCCTCTGACCAAATAGACATGTCCGCGCTACAATCTCACCACAGCGATCACTGCTTTCAAAGGATGAGACTCATGACGGCATACGGAACGGAGTTTTTTTCAATGAACGATGTAAACCGACTCAGGATCCTTCAGGACGTTATCGACCGCCGTCTTACCACACGTCTTGCAGCAACCCGGCTTGAGATATCTGACAGACACTGCCGACGGTTGCTGGAGCGCTATCGTGAACATGGGCCGCTTTCACTTGTTAACCGTCGTCGTGGCCAGCCTGGCAACCGGCACCTCATGCCGGGCCTCGCTGAACGAGCACTACGTATTATCCGCGAACGCTACGCTGATTTTGGCCCGACTTTACCTGTGAAAAGCTCGCCGAGGTTCATGGGCTGTATCTGGTCAAAGAGACGGTACGCAAGCTGATGACACAGGCTGGTTTATGGCTCCCCCGCAAGTCACGGCCGCCTCGTGTACATCAGCCACGACCGCGTCGCGCCTGCACCGGAGAACTCATCCAGATTGATGGCTGTGAGTATCGCTGGTCGAGGATCGTAGTCCGGCCTGCACGCTGCTCGTTTACGCTGATGATGCGGCCAGCCGGCTGATGCAGCTTCTGTTCGTCAGTTCTGAGTCCACTTTCACCTATTTTGAAGCCACCCGGGGCTATCTGGAGCGTTACGGTAAGCCTCTGGCGTTCTACAGCGACAAGGCCAGTGTCTTCAGGAGCAACAACAAGCAGGCCAATGGCGGAGATGGCCAGACGCAGTTTGACCGTGCCATGAACGAGCTGAACATCACTGGTATCTGTGCCAATACCAGTTCTGCCAAGGGCCGTTTTGAGCGGGCTCACCTGACGTTGCAGGATCGCCTCGTCAAGGAGCTGCGGCTTCGCGGTATCAGTACACCCGAGGCAGCAAACGCCTTTGCCGAAGAGTTCATGGCTGACTACAACCGCCGGTTTGCGAAGCCCCCACCCGATGATTTCGATGTTCACCGCCCGCTCGAGAATGATAAAAACCTCTATCTGCCTGAAGGCAATGAAGAAAATCGACGTTGACTTGCAAAAAAATTAACGTCATATACCCCTATTTTCTGCTTAATGATTATCTATAAATCCAACCAGCTAAACCAATGATGATGCCCGTAAGGAAGCAGAAGATTGCAGTTTTATGCATCAATACGCCGTATAAAGCAAGCGAAAGCCCAATAAATAACACCATAAAAACTGGCCACATGCTGAATAACAGGAATAAATAACCCATTAAATTGTCGTGAAACGTCACATCTACTCCAAAACCATTACTGTAATTTCAATTGATGACTTGTCTAATCGCTAGACATCTTTCAATCATACTTAAACATCAGGCATCACATTATCACAGTCACAATTGTAATGTTAGTGATAGAGTCATCAGGTGATCTGTAATGTATTACAATACTCAGGTGAGTCAGTTACTTACCATATGAAATGGAGTATATTTCAGACAATCAGATACTTTATCTTAATACGATTTACTCAACCTTATCTGTACGTTATAAGCCATAATTGCTAAGTCATTTATCTGTCACAATTGTTAAATCCAAAATGTTATCTATACTAACTAGTGACTTTACTCTGCCATGACAAAGTCCACTGTTCTACCCGTGAGTTCAGGGATGAGCCACTTCCTTTAATGTCTGATATTCCTTTTTTCAAAGCACTAGAAAAATACCCGAAAGCTGTTAATCTAATACATTGACTGACCATACAGTTCAGCGTTATTTTGTTGGGTTTACTTCACGTACTTTTTATTGTCGGATACTGTTGGGAAAAGACACAAAGAAGCAAGCCATTAAGCGGAATACTGCGTAGGGTTAGAATATACAATTAACTTTTCCGTGATAGGACTAGTGATAACAATACTTCCAGCATGGGCTAACAGGAGTATAGATGGAACTGCTCTCCATAGGTTAATACATCTCGCAATTAACACGCCCGCATATACCACAAAACAGACGCCCATTCTCGGAATTTTTTTGCCATTATCTTTCCTGCGGCCTAATTACTTTCCCCACAACTATGGTTTTTTATTAGAGTCTTCACCACTAAATAAATTATAATAAATTGATTTTATTAGACATCTGTCAGAATATATATGGTCAGCACGTATTGCATGCTCTAATGTTTCAAATGCTAAATTATGCGCGGCCTCAGAAAATATCCCAGGCCAACCCTTACTCAGCATAGACAGTCCTTTAAGGACTCTTATCTGAATCTCCCTCATACCGGCACCATCGCGCGCGACAGGTGAGAAAAAGTCTTCCAGTAGATCGTTATTCTGAAGTGGTGCAACATGAACTGAAGGATATTTCACTTCTATTTCATCAGATTTATTCTGCGCGTAAGTGGAAAGTATACGAACACCTCTGCCAATGACATCAATGGCGGTTCCAGGATCGTTCACTGCGGGGGAAAGTGCCCGGCAGGCTATTTCGGCCATGACGCTAAGACAAAATCGGGGATCCTGAGCAAATGAACGTACATCCGAGACAATAATCGTCTCAAGTAAATCGGCGCTGATTGATGACTCCTGGCCTTGACTCAGGTACAAAACGGGCATGGATGGATGTATGAAACTGCCTGGCTGCGCCACGAGGTATACATGACGGGGATCATTGGTCAGCAGCTTGCTAAGTTTCACCATATCAATATATTCAACATAGCCAATCTTCTTCGGATAAACTGCAACCGTTCCTTTCGGCTGTTCATTGTTCTCAAACCATGGATATCCGCCGAGACAGGGATTTCTTGCTCTCGCAATAAATGTTTCGATGGCCGCCTGTTCTACTTTTGCCGTTGTCTCACCTACCCTTCCCAGAGAGGTCAAATGCTGTATCCAGCGAAGCAATGTGATGAGGATTAAGGCAATGACAACCAGTGTGACAATGAATAAAATGACTCTCCCCCTTTCTCCATAAGCTCCCATACTGAGGGCAATAATCCCTACCAGACTGAAGAGAAAAGAACCGATGAAGGTGGCCAGTACATTTTGTGTGGTTACGTCTTCAACAACTAAACGCGTAGCTCTGGGAGTCACATTAGTAGTGGCTGAACCGTAGGCTGTGACCATGATACTCAACGAAAAAGTGGTCACTGCCAGCATACTCGATGCCAGTATGTTCAGAATGTTATCGACTGCTTCCGCACCAACCTTCACGGAAACCGACTCAGGTATCATTGATTTAAAAAGAATTGATAAAAGGGCCGTTATTATCGCGACAATGGCGAATAACGTTGCCCTGAACCATAGCTTTTTAACTGTCTGCTTCATAATCCATTTCCAGCGTGAAATCATTCTGCATTCCTCATATTGCGGCTGGGATAAATAATTGCCGCCCCCAGGACGGCATGTTGCTATTAACGAACCAGGTGCAGGAAGTGCAGATGTTTTTCGTACTGGTCCAGTATGTCATTAATCAGCTGCTCCTGGTTCCAGCCCATCACATCATAATTTTGACCGCCTTCTTTGAGATATACCTCAGCGCGATAATATCTATGTTGTTCAGTCTGCTGCTCATTATTATCCATCGCGGCGAGCGCGAAGGTCGGTGAGCTATACCCGCGAAGCCTCACTTCATATATAAAATTCAGCTCGTTACCCAAATCGACTTCAAGACGAATACGATCCTCGACTGCGTCACTGATGTGGCTTATCGTCCCCTGCTTGTTCAGCTCTTCCTGAACCAGCGTCATGGCGGGCTGGATGACGTCGTCCATAAAACGTTTCACAAGAGATCGCTTCGGCAGATACGCGATATTGCGTAACCTTCTCTGCCAGGGAATTGGGTTACGTGCAGCCGTAGGAGCAATTGTCGCCATGCTCAGGCTTTCACGCTTGGTCAAATCCCGGCGCAAAGCTTTTAAAAGTCCGTATATGGATATCAGTAAGATCACTGAGAAAGGCAATGCACTCGCTATTGTCACTGTTTGCAGCGCACTTAGCCCTCCGGCAAGGAGAAGCGCAATTGCGACAATGCCCATGAGCGAGGCCCAAAATATTCGCTGCCAGACGGGTGTGTTTGCCACTCCACCTGATGCCAGAGTATCAACTACCATTGCCCCCGAGTCAGCAGACGTGACAAAGAAGACGATGACCATCGCCATTGCGATGAATGACAGCACGGAAGAGAACGGGAAATGCTCCAGGAAATTAAACAGGGCCAGCGCCACATCCTGCTGAACAGTATTGGCGAGGTCTGTGGCCCCCTGGTTCATAATGAGATAGATCGCGCTGTTACCAAACACTGTCATCCACATTAGCGTAAAACCCGCGGGAACAAACAGCACGCCGGTGACAAACTCGCGAATGGTTCGCCCGCGGGAGACCCGTGCGATGAACATCCCCACAAACGGCGACCATGAAAGCCACCATCCCCAGTACAGTAATGTCCAGCCCCCCAGCCAGTTGCTCGACTTAGGCTCATACGCGTAAAGGTTGAACGTTTTACTCACCAGTTCCGAAAGATAACCGCCCGTATTTTCCACAAATGACTTCAGCAGAAGCACGGTTGGTCCCAGACACAGGACCAGCGCCAGGAGCAACAACGCCAGACCCAGATTGAGCTCAGACAGGATACGTATTCCCTTATCCAGGCCGGACACCACTGAAATCGTCGCTAACCCCGTGATGACCACGATCAGAATAACCTGCACCGTTTCATTGATGGGCACCCCGAAAAGATGGTTCAAACCGGCATTCACCTGCAAAACACCGTAACCCAGCGATGTCGCGACGCCAAAGACCGTGCCTATAACAGCGAAAATATCAACCGCATGGCCTACAGGCCCGTATATGCGATCGCCAATAATGGGATAGAGTGCGGAGCGCAGAGTTAAAGGCAGACCGTGACGGTAACTGAAGAACGCCAGAATCAGCGCCACAATGGCATAAATTGCCCATGCGTGCAGTCCCCAGTGGAAGAAGGTCAGACGCATTGCTTCCTTGGCTGCCGCAACGGTTTCTGGAGTGCCAACGGGAGGCGAAAGATAATGCATTACAGGTTCGGCAACGCCAAAGAACATCAGGCCGATCCCCATCCCTGCCGAAAAAAGCATCGCAAACCAGGAATGGTAGCTGAAATCAGGCTGCGCATGGTCCGGGCCCAGCTTGATATCACCGTAGCGTGAGAGTCCAAGGAACGTGACACTTAGTAAAATCAGGGCCACAGCAAGGATGTAGAACCAGCTGGCATTCGTGAAGATTTGTTGCTGTAGTAGTTTAAAATTTTTGTCGGCGACCTCCGGGAATACGGAGGCAAAGGCGACAAGAAGGAAAATTAGCAAAGCAGATGTAAAGAATACCGCTTTGTTAATCTGGCTTGTAGACTTCTTCGGGATTGTATCATTATCACTCATAATCATTTATTCCATTAATTAAATCCGCACTGGATAGACGGTACTACCTTTCACAGAGTAGCAAAGTTCAACTGGCTATGCGGCGTTAATCGGAACGCATGGTGTAATGAGTGCCGATACAAATCATCCGATATTCTAAGGGGTTCTTGGTTACTCAGCCTGCCGCTTCCTGGCGCATTTAATTTGCATAATCTACATCAGACTTGGGATATACGTTTGACCCTGATCCGAGACCCAGCATCATTTAGAAACAGAATGCCGGCATGGTCTACAGTCCCTGAACGGATGTGGTGCCGATGAAAAAATCACTATCCACCAAAGAGCAGATTGTTACGCCCTGAAGCAGGCTGAACTGGGGATGTCCGTCCCGGAGGTCTGCCTTAAGCTGGGTTGTGCGCGGAGGTATGTCGGTGATGCACAGATAATCAGTCCCCAACGTTGTCATCGAGCTGCACTTCTGGCAGAACGTCCGGGTAGCGCGACAGTACTCGTCAATGACTGGCCATAAAACTGGTGTGAAGGCCGAGCGTGGACCTACACTACGTAACGGACCGACAATCTCGTCATTTGCCTGCCTTGCACGCGTAAGGGCGTGGTCCAGTACCGCCAGTGCCGGTTGTGTGGCTTCCAGCAGTTGCCTGCCCTCATCTGTCAGAGAGAGGCTGCGAGTTGTGCGATGAAGAAGACGCACCCCTAGTGAGTCTTCAAGTTGAGCCAGTGTCTGGCTGGCGGCCTGTAAGGTCACTCCTTTCGCGAAAGCTGCCTGGCGCAGGCTGCCCAGTTCCACAGCTTTTGCCAGTATGTCTATCGCGCGAATATACGCAGCACACTATAGCACTGGTAAGATTGCGGTATTTGACCGCCAAGTTTCCCTTATGGCACGATTCCATTGCCTGCAGGATGCAGGGCCTGGTTCAACCAATATGGCATTTTAATACGGGTACCTGTACGTCACATAGTCGCTAAGAAATGAAGTCTGGCGCGTTCGCCTTAACCACGCTCAACCGGGAATACAACCATGAAAACTTTTCTGAGTATCGGCTCGGGACCGGGTATTGGTCTGGACACTGCGATTCGTTTTGCGCGTGAAGGGTACAGGGTAATTCTGACATCACGTAATAACGTACACCTGCAGGAGCAGGTACTGGCTTTACAGAGTAAAAGGTTACCAGGTGGAAGGTCGTTTTGCCGACGCTGCTAATATCAGTTCCATCACAACATTAATCCATGATGTGGAAACAGCAACGTAAGGGAATGATGTTCTGCACTTCAATTCCGCTGCGCTTCATGACGGAGGTCTGGATGAACAGTCTGTTGATGGCCTCTTAACGGGGTCTGAAGGGCAATGGAACGAAAACGTACGCTAAGGAGATAATCAATTGTTATAATTAATATTACTCATTCTTCGCTATAAACTGAAAGCCCACACTAAGCAATGTTTTATCCTCAAATGACTTATTTCCCTACCCCACTAAAGTAACGCTCGCACATTAGGTCGTTTTTTAACCACACAGTAAAACTCGAAATAACATGCGAAAAAACGCATATGATTTTGACTTCTTGTTTGGGTGGAGAGACAATGCCCATTCATAGCAGGAGTACATAATGCCAGAAATCGCATCCCTACAACTTTTCAAAATACTATCTGATGAAACACGCCTGGGTATCGTACTACTGCTCAGGGAGATGGGGGAGCTGTGCGTTTGCGATCTCTGCACAGCGCTGGAACAATCACAACCCAAGACCTCCCGCCATCTGGCCATGCTTCGGGAAAGTGGCCTGTTGCTGGATCGCAAGCAGGGGAAATGGGTTCATTATCGCTTATCCCCGCATATTCCTTCCTGGGCTGCCCTGGTGATTGAGCAGGCCTGGTTAAGCCAACAGGACGACGTACAGGCCATCGCCCGTAAGCTGGCATCAGCAAACTGCTCTGGCAGCGGTAAGGCTGTTTGTATCTAATAAATTTGCCTGAACATATATGTTTTTTCGAATGCGAGGTGTTAGAGATGAAAACGTTAACGGTGTTTGATCCGGCGATGTGCTGCAGTACCGGCGTTTGTGGTTCAGATGTCGATCAGGTTCTGGTCGATTTTTCTGCTGATGTGCAATGGCTGAAAGGGCGTGGAGTTCAGATCGATCGTTACAACCTGGCGCAACAGCCGATGAGCTTTGTTCAGAATGAGAAAGCAAAAGCATTCCTTGAAGCTTCTGGAGCCGAAGGGCTTCCGCTGCTGTTACTGGATGGTGAAACGGTGATGGCCGGGCGATACCCAAAACGCGCTGAACTGGCTCGCTGGTTTGGTATACCGCTGGAAAAGGTGGGTTTAGATTCCACCAGTTGCTGTGGTGGTAAAACTTCCTGTTGTTGAGTATGTCAGGAGGACATATGAAATTCTTAAAGAATATCCCGTCTTACCTGTTTTTCACCGGTAAGGGAGGTGTAGGTAAAACTTCGATATCCTGCGCAACGGCTATACGTCTGGCTGAACTGGGAAAGCGTGTTCTGCTTGTCAGTACCGACCCGGCTTCTAACGTCGGTCAGGTATTCGATCAGACTATCGGTAACACTATCCAGCCCGTGACTGCTGTGCCTGGACTTTCGGCTCTGGAGATCGACCCGCAGGACGCCGCCCAGCAATACCGCGCCAGAATCATTAATCCTATTAAAGGTCTTTTGCCTGATGAAGTTGTTAACAGCATCAGTGAACAGCTTTCAGGAGCTTGTACGACAGAGATTGCTGCGTTCGACGAGTTTACTGGCTTACTGACCGATACTTCTCTGCTGACCCGCTTCGATCACATCATTTTTGATACTGCCCCAACCGGCCACACTATTCGTCTTCTTCAGCTTCCCGGAGCCTGGAGCAGCTTCATTGAAAGTAACCCTGATGGTGCCTCCTGTCTTGGGCCGATGGCGGGGCTGGAAAAGCAACGCGAACAATACGCTCATGCTGTTGAAGCATTATCCGATCCTGAACGAACTCGCCTGGTGCTGGTCACGCGATTGCAAAAATCAACACTACAGGAAGTCGGGCGTACTCATGACGAATTATCAGCTATTGGCCTTAAAAATCAGTATTTAGTCATTAACGGTGTTCTGCCAGCTAGCGAAGCAGAACGTGATGCACTGGCCGCCGTAATATGGCAACGAGAGCAAGAGGCGCTGGCAAATCTTCCTACCGGGTTATCTGATTTGCCGACAGACAACTTATACCTTCAGCCGCTGAACATGGTTGGTGTGCCCGCATTGAAAGGCCTGCTCAACGAACACGCTGAGATAGCATTGCTTCCTGAACAAAGCATACAAAACAAACCAGAGAATATGTCGTTCTCTGTCCTGGTCGATGATATCGCCCGCAGTGAACACGGTCTGATTATGCTGATGGGCAAAGGCGGTGTGGGTAAAACCACAATGGCTGCGGCTATCGCCATCAGTCTGGCGGATAAGGGTTTTAATGTGCATCTAACCACCTCAGATCCTGCTGCACATCTCAGTACAACGCTGAATGGCAGCCTCAAAAATCTGCAGGTCAGCCGAATCAACCCTCAAGATGAAACCGAACGCTATCGTCAGCATGTTCTGGAGACGAAAGGCAGGGCTCTTGATGAGGCCGGAAAGCGGCTGCTCGAAGAGGATTTACGTTCTCCTTGCACAGAAGAGATTGCGGTGTTCCAGGCGTTCTCACGCGTAATCCGTGAAGCAGGCAAACGGTTTGTGGTCATGGATACGGCACCGACCGGGCATACGCTATTACTGCTTGATGCTACCGGGGCTTATCACCGTGAGATTGCTAAGAAGATGGGGAATAAAGTTCATTTTACCACTCCGATGATGCAGCTTCAGGACCCGGAACGCACCAAAGTCCTGCTGGTTACTCTGCCTGAAACCACTCCGGTACTGGAAGCGGCAAACCTGCAGTCCGATCTTGAGCGTGCGGGGATTCATCCCTGGGGCTGGATTATCAATAACAGCCTCTCTATTGCACAGACTCATTCACCACTGCTGTGTCTGCGTGCTCAACAAGAACTTCCTCAGATCGAGGCTGTGAAGAACCAGCATGCAAGGCGCATAGCGTTAGTACCCCTAATGGCATCAGAGCCTAATGGCATCGAGAAACTCAGAGAGTTGGCAGTTTAATTTTTTGGCATACACAGGGCGGCAGAGCAGTCCTGTCTGGAGGATTTATGTTACTGGCAGGCGCTATTTTTGTCCTGACCATTGTTTTGGTTATCTGGCAACCAAAGGGATTAGGGATCGGCTGGAGTGCAATGCTGGGCGCAGGACTGGCTCTGATATCTGGCGTTGTGCATGTGGGCGATATTCCGGTGGTGTGGAATATTGTCTGGAACGCGACGGCGACCTTTATTGCCGTGATTATTATCAGCCTGCTGCTTGATGAATCAGGCTTTTTCGAATGGGCGGCATTGCATGTTTCGCGCTGGGGTAACGGTCGTGGCCGTTTGCTCTTTACGTATATCGTTCTGCTCGGTGCAGCGGTGGCGGCACTGTTTGCCAACGATGGGGCGGCACTTATTCTGACGCCGATAGTCATCGCCATGCTGCTGGCATTAGGGTTCAGCAAAGGCACCATGCTGGCATTCGTCATGGCGGCCGGATTTATTGCCGATACGGCCAGCCTGCCGCTTATCGTGTCGAACCTGGTGAATATCGTCTCGGCGGACTTCTTTGGACTGGGTTTCACTGAGTATGCGTCGGTAATGGTGCCGGTGGATATTGCCGCTATTATCGCTACGCTGGTGATGCTGCATCTGTTCTTCCGCGAAGATATTCCGCCGACTTACGACCTGGCTCTTCTGAAAGCACCGGCAAAAGCGATTAAAGATCTGGCAACCTTCAGAACCGGCTGGATAGTGTTGAGCCTTCTTCTGGTTGGCTTTTTCGTCCTTGAGCCGTTGGGTATCCCGGTCAGCGCGATTGCTGCTGTAGGGGCTGTCATTCTGTTTACGGTGGCGAAGCGAGGCCATGCCATTAACACTGGCAAAGTGCTTCGCGGTGCGCCATGGCAGATCGTCATATTCTCTTTGGGAATGTATCTGGTGGTCTATGGTCTGCGTAATGCCGGACTAACAGAATACCTCTCCGGTGTACTGAACGTGCTGGCAGATAAAGGACTTTGGGCAGCGACGTTTGGTACCGGCTTCCTGACGGCTTTCCTGTCTTCCATAATGAACAATATGCCTACCGTGCTGGTTGGTGCTCTCTCTATTGATGGCAGCACTGCAACAGGCGTTATCAAAGAGGCGATGATTTATGCCAACGTGATTGGCTGCGATCTGGGACCGAAAATTACACCTATTGGTAGCCTGGCAACGCTGCTCTGGCTGCATGTCCTTTCACAGAAGAACATGACCATCACCTGGGGATACTATTTCCGCACCGGGATCGTCATGACTCTGCCTGTGCTGTTTGTAACGCTGGCCGCGCTGGCGCTACGTCTCTCTATCACTTTGTAATGAGATACTGATATGAGCAACATTACCATCTATCACAACCCAGCCTGCGGCACGTCGCGTAATACGCTAGAGATGATCCGCAACAGCGGTACTGAACCGACCGTTATTCTTTATCTTGAGACTCCACCTTCACGCGATGAGCTGGTCAAACTAATTGCAGATATGGGCATTTCCGTCCGGGCGTTGCTTCGTAAGAATGTCGAGCCGTATGAGGAACTGGGTCTTGCAGAAGATAAATTTACTGACGACCAGCTCATCGACTTTATGCTGCAACATCCGATTCTGATTAACCGTCCGATTGTAGTGACGCCACTGGGAACTAAACTTTGCCGTCCTTCGGAGGTGGTTCTGGATATCCTTCCTGATGCCCAGAAAGCGGCTTTCACCAAGGAAGACGGTGAAAAAGTCGTTGATGATGCAGGTAACAGACTGAAATAAATGCGGTCTGGTGATGAAGGGCGAGAAGAACTCGCCCATTTTTATATAAAAAATCGGTGCTAACGGATGATCAGAAGCGGTTGTGAGGTATTTTGCAGCATTCCAGCGGTATGGCTACCGATTAAGAATCGCCGCAATCTGGAATGGCCGTAGACCCCATGATTATCAAATCGACATCATTTTCCTCTGCGTAACGAATAAGCATATCCCTGACTGACGGCCCAGAAAGATGCATTGTGCTGTTTTCTATTCCCGCGTCATGTAAAATTTGCTGTGCGTTCAGCAGTTCTTCCTTCTTGCCATTTACCATAACAAGGTGACATTCCAGCCGGCTGAGTAAGGGGCTCACTGTCAAACGCTCCAGATTTCTCCGGCTTTCTTCACTACCGTCATAAGCGAACATGGCTCTGGAAGGCGCTGAGTAGCTCTCCGGAACAACCAGCAGGGGGTTCTTTTACAGATGTATCACGCTTTCCAGATGTGAGCCTACCGGATGCTGGCTTCCCCGACGCCCCAGCACCATGAGACGAAACTCGCTCAGCTCAGCCAGAACTTCATCCGGTGTACCGTGTTTTTGCATCAGAAACACATCCGGTGTTCCCTGCTTTTGAAGCAGTTCCGCACAACGTTCAAGTATTGCTTTCCCCTGCGCCATCAGCAGGCGATTACGATGCCCTTCGATTTCTACCAGCTCATCGATCAACAATTGCTGACTGTCTATGCCGAGAGTGCCGGTCAGGTCTGATACGACCGAGGCGCTGCGTGCAACAGTGCGAGCTGTGATTGCAAAGCGCTGGCTGCCCACGCCGCATATTCACACACGGACCGCGTTGAAAGTGAACCGTCGACACAGGCTTTAACAGTATTACTCATCGTTTTCCCTCCGGTCTATTAATGACCACCCATCAGTTTTTCAACTTCTTCAGGTTTATCGTGGACACCAAACCGGTCAACGATGGTGCGGGTGGCTTCATTCATCCCACGTATTTCAACCCCGGAGCCCTCTCTTCGGAACCTGATGACCACTTTATCCAGGGCGCTGACGGAAGTAATGTCCCAGAAATGGGCCTTTGAAACGTCTATCACCACATTCTCAATCGCTTCCCGGAAATCAAAGTAGCTGGTAAAGCGGTCTGATGATGCAAAGAATACCTGGCCGGTAACGATATACGTCCGGCTTATCCCCTCCAGAATTGAGGTTACATGCATGAACCGGGATACTTTAGTAGCAAAGTTGAGCGAAGCAATCAGTACACCGGTCAGCACACCGAAGGCCAGATTATGTGTTGCCATCACAACGGCGACAGTGGCAAGCATGACCACGCTGGTTGAAAGGGGGTGTGTACGCAGGTTTGTGATGGAGCGCCAGGAGAACGTCCCGATGGAAACCATAATCATCACTGCGACCAGCGCTGACATCGGGATTTGGGATACCCAGTCGCGCAGGAACACAATCAGGCAAAGCAGTACCACGCCTGCCGTAAGGGTTGAAAGGCGTCCACGGCCGCCGGATTTTACGTTGATAACGGATTGCCCAATCATCGCGCAGCCAGCCATTCCTCCGATAAAAGATGTGCAGATATTCGCGATCCCCTAAGCTTTACACTCCCGGTTTTTGTCGCTTGGCGTGTCGGTCAGGTCATCCACAATCGTGGCAGTCATCATCAACTCAAGCAGACCAACCACTGCAAGGCCCGCAGAATAAGGCAATATGATGAGTAACGTCTGGAGATTTATAGGCACGTCAGGAATCAGGAAGACCGGCAGGCTGTCGGGAAGTTTTCTCATATCGCTGACGGTTCGCACATCCAGATGCAGCCACATGGCAATGCCGGTTAGCACCACGATGCACACAAGCGGTGAAGGAATAGTTTTATTGATATAGGGGAAGAGATAAATGATCCCCAGCCCTGCAGCAGTCATGGCATAAACGTGCCAGGTCACGTTGGTCAGTTCGGGCAACTGAGCCAAAAATACCAGTATGGCCAGTGCATTAACAAATCCCGTAACTACAGAGCGTGAAACAAAACGCATCAGCCCGCCGAGTTTCAGGTAACCAGCGGCTTTGTTGAATAAATAAGATTTCTTGCGAACGACCCTGTAGCTGGCTGGATT
>ERZ773269.1357-NODE-1357-length-23462-cov-9.237322_pt1 | contig 23462 bp, 18 predicted proteins | sample MGYA00511958_ERZ773269 | MGnify/ENA primary metagenome ERZ773269 (study PRJEB29015, sample SAMEA2737761) | human gut metagenome | biome: human gut; feature: human-associated habitat; material: faeces | place: China | collected 2012 ... | reverse complement strand
GCAGCGGCATGATCAGGTTGACCGCTGCAAAGGCTGTTTTGCCCACAAAGTTGGAGACACACAGACCGTCCACGATACCATAAATGGACGTGAACAGCATGGTACCGATGCAGGGCAGCACAAAGCGCAGCAGGCGCGAATAATTGAAGTGATCGGATAATTGGATCGTTTGCTTTGCCATGAAATCTCCTTTTTCTGGTAGATACAAAAAAATGCAAAAAGGCCGGACAAGACCAGCAGCACGATGCCTGCCCTCCTCTGCTGTGTGGCTACGGCCAACACAGCCTCCGGGCAGACACTCGCTGCGGCATCTTATCCGGCCTTTCCATTACGTTGAAACAGCCCTCCGATGAGCAGAAAAGAGTATAACAAAGTTCATTTTTATTGTCAAGCTTGTTTTTTCGTTTGTACGGCAAAAAAGCGTCTTTTCCACTCCAAAAGCAGGTTGCAATCCGCCGTTCTCGTGTTATACTAAAGAGAAATCACTTTGTTATGGAATGCTTTTGACATCCCCTGTACCCCACATTCTCACAGGCATTCAACATAAGCGGTGTAAGCGAGGTCAAGAGTATGAACACCCAACACAAACCCACATATATCAGCTTATTCAGCAGTGCTGGTGTCGGCTGTTATGGCTTCAAGATGGCTGGCTTTGACTGCATTGCCACCAACGAGCTGCTGGAACGGCGGCTCAACATCCAGCGCTATAATCAGAAATGCAAATACCCAAGCGGTTACATCTGCGGTGACATCACGCAGGAACAGACCAAAAAGCTCCTGTACGATCAGCTGGAGCTCTGGAAAGCCAAAGAGCACCTTTCCCGCGTGGATGTCGTCATTGCAACGCCTCCCTGCCAGGGCATGTCCATTGCAAACCAGAAAAAGACCGACACGGAGATCGTCCGGAATTCTCTGGTGGTCGAGTCCATCAAGATCATCCAAAAGATCAACCCGCGCTTTTTTGTCTTTGAAAATGTTCCCGCCTTTATGAAAACGGTCTGTACAGATCTGGACGGCACCAACAAATCCATTGCCGATGCCATTGAGCGCAGCCTGGGGCAGGAGTATTCCTATGCTGCCCGGATCATCAATTTTAAAAACTACGGGGCCTGCTCCAGCCGCCAGCGGACTGTCGTGATCGGCGTTTCTAAGGATTATGCAGACAGCATTTCCCCGCTGGAGCTCTACCCGGATCTTCTTCCTGAACGGACTCTTCGGGAAGTGATCGGCGATATGCGCCCGCTTAAAGCATTCGGTGAGATCGACCCTGACGACATTTACCATGCTTTCCGGATCTATCCGGAACATATGCGCGCCTGGATCACAGACCTCAAAGAAGGGCAGTCTGCTTTTGACAACCCGGATGACAACAAAAAGCCACACCAGATCATCAACGGCGAAATCGTCATCAACAAGCAAAAGAACCACGACAAATATAAGCGCCAGTACTGGGACAAAGTCGGTCCTTGTATTCACACCCGCAACGACCTTCTTGCCAGCCAGAATACTATCCATCCCAGCGATGACCGCGTGTTCAGCATCCGCGAGATCATGCGGATGATGACGGTCCCGGACTCCTTTCGATGGGTGGATTCCGACCTTGATACACTGAATAAATTACCTGAAAAAGATAAGCGTGCTTTTTTAAAGAAAGAGGAGACGAAGATTCGGCAATCTCTGGGCGAAGCCGTTCCCACTGCCATTTTCCACTCCATCGCCCAGAAGATCGCAGACGCACTGGCACACCCTCCTCTCTCGACCCTTGAGATCAACAAGATTATCGCGGCCAATCGCCTGTCCGATGCTGAGGCCCTGAAAGAGTTCCTCACGGAAAATCCTCTGGACCTGGCTTTCTCTACCCTGAGCCGAATCGCAGAGCTTTCCAACACCAACCGGACGGAGACCGCCGCTTTTTTTACCAGCAAGACCCTCATTACCGAAATGATGAAGACTCTCCCCGTCTCCGAGCAGGAAACCGTCCGGATCCTGGAGCCTTCCGTCGGAGTTGGAAATTTTATCCCGTTCATCCTCAAAAAATTTGAGGGGAAGAACCTCCAGCTGGATATCGTGGATATCGACTCAGCCAGCCTGGAGCTGGCGAAAATCCTCTTACAAAAGTATCACGTTCCCGACACTTGCACCATCCGGTACATCAACGATGACTTTCTCCTGCATGATTTCCCGGACCGGTACGACTATGTGATTGGGAACCCTCCCTTTTTTAAATTAAAAGCCAGTGATCCCCGCCTCTCGCTCTATCGTCTGGAAGCGAAAAACAAGAACACCAGCAACATCTGCTCGTTTTTTCTGGAAAAATCGCTCCGCCTTGCCAAATACGTTGCGCTGGTTTTCCCCAAGTTCCTCCTCAACACGCCGGAGTTTTCCACCACCCGTGCAGAGCTGGCGCAAAAATCGGTGGATGCCATTCTGGACTTTGGCGAAAAGGGCTTCCCGGGCATTCTGGTGGAGACCATTGCCATTTTCATCAACAATCTAGCGGCCCCTGCCAACACCAAAGTTTTTTCGCTCACGCACCGGCTCCATCTCACCCAGCCACAGGCGTACATTTTTGACCCGGAGCTTCCCTACTGGATCATTTACCGGAACCAACTGTTTGACTCTGTTTGCCGAAAGCTGGATTTTGATGTCTTTGAAGTGTTCCGGGACCGCCAGCTCACCAATAAGCTCCTTTCTTCTTCCGGTGAACTTCGGGTGCTGAAATCCCGCAACCTGAGCGATGACGGAAAAGAGATTCTGGACATTCCCGGATACGATTCCTACATTTCTTACGCTGCGGCTAAGCCCCTTTCCGTCTTCCAGTATCTCGATGCGCCCAATGTTTATCTTACCCCGAACATGACCTACAAACCGCGCATGATGAAAAAGCCTCCCCACTGTGTGGTGAACGGCTCCCTTGCCATCCTGATCCCCAAGAAAGATTTCACGCTGTCTGAAAAGCAGCTCTCCTATTTTTCCACAGAAGAGTACCGCACTTTTTACCAGATCGCACGGAATTTTCAGACACGCTCTTTGAATGTGGATTCCTGCTCCGTTTTCTTCTATGGTCTTTTGCGGGACGAACCCAAAAGCTCCCGCTCTGATTCTACCGAGCCTATCCAGCTTTCTCTTGATGATTGTGTAAAGTGAGGGATGTATCATGTTAACTCAGCAGGCGATTCATGATTTCTTCGAGCAGTCCGATTATGACATCCGAAAAAGCGGAAATGGCCGTTGGATCGATCAGAAATGCACAGCAGATGTTGTAACTATCATTTCTGACTTCATCTATGATTATGTTGCCAACCACCCCGGCTGTAGTTTCAGTTCTTCTGATATCTGGTACTCCGAATATGCAAGCCAGACCGTAGAAGCTGTTTTCAAAAAACCTCGCGTCGATAATAGTAACGCAAAACATGAATACGACAAATTTTTCCAGCAGCCTATGGAAATGCTTGCCAATGCAAAAATTCTTTTAAAACGTAAGCAGGGCAACCGGAATGTATATCAAGTCAACCGAATGGACATTCTGGAGTACATTGCACTGCGGGAACGGAATGCCCTGACGTTCCTGACGATCTATATTGAAAAAGTTCTTCACGACAGCGGCCTTTCTCCGGTTTTCAACGCTTTCTTTCAATCGCCTTCCAAGGAGTCTTTTGATGCCGTCCGGAATGCATTCTTTGCTTTCACGATCCAATATACCAAAATCAACAAACCTCTCGAATGTGGCCGGATCTTTACCAAAGTCCTCAATCCTCTTTCGTATGCTCACAATACTTACGGCACCGTAGGCGGCCATCTTTCCAAGCAGATCATCACCTATGATATGCTGATGTATAACCGTCCCAACTTCCGGGATATCTACGCGGACAAGCCCAAAGGTGTTACCCGCCAGGAATACGCTGCAACGCATCCGGTTGTCATCAACGAAGCCTATTACCGCTATCAGTCCAACAAGGCAACTCGTTTTCTCCGGATCTTCAACGACCAGAACCGCAATGGGCAGACTGAGCATCCGGAACCCGCTCATCTTCAGGATCATGCAACGCACATGCACCATATTTTTCCAAAATCGCTTTACCCGGAGATCAGCTTCTATCTGGAAAATATCATTGCCCTGACGCCTACTCAGCACCTCAATTACGCCCACCCCAATGGGCATACACAGGAGATCAACGAACAATATCAGCATCTGTTGCTGCTCTCCAAAGCAGACCGTATCCAGGAGAACCTTTCTTCTGCAAACGTCGAGCACATTTATGAGTTCAGTAATTTGCTGTTCGTGCTCTCCACCGGCTTTGAAGAGGATACCCCGCTTTCCATTGCCGATATGGATTTCTGCGCCGTTGTCAATGCCATCAACCGGCATTACGCTTAAAGAGCCTCAGATGCAAAAAGAGCACGCGTTTGCGTGCTCTTTTTTGCTGTGTTCCTTTCTTCTGTTTCACATCCCAGGCCGCCAGCCCGTGCAGTAGCGGGCGTAATCGCGGTCGGCCTGTTTGACGTAGAGCACCAGCTCCTCTTTGCCCTCCTTGTTGGTCCGCTCGCGGACCTTGGTGGGCAGGTTCTGGCGGTGGAGCAGCTCGATCTCGTCGTTCAGCTCCTCTTCGGTCTCAAATACATCCAGCTCTGTCCAGTGGGTGGCAAAGAGCCAGAATTTTGCCAGCGTTTCATTCATCTTCGTTCTCCTTTTGGGCCTCTTCGGCCTCCGGCGCGGGCGGCGTCAGCCGGTAAAACGGCGCGATGGCGTTGGCGTCGCCATGGCGCACAATGGAATAGGTAATATCGCAATAAGGCTGGATGGCCGTGCTCTTCTCCACCGTGGAGATGAGCAGCACCTGCAATTGCAGGCGGCGGAACAGCTCCATCATGGGGCGGATGCGGTCGCTGGTCATCTTGCTGAACGCCTCGTCCAGCAGCACCAGCCGGATGCTGTTCTCGCTCTTCTGGTAAATTTGCAGCAGGCTGGCGCAGATAGCCACATAGAACGGGGCCTGATTCTCGCCGCCGGAGGAATCCCGGCTGACACGGGAGAGATAGGCCTGCTGGCCGGACACCGTGTTGGTAACTTTGATGTCGTAATCCAGATAGGTGCGGTAATCCACATAGTCCGAGAGGGTGACGCCCTCGGGGCGGCGGCCCTCCTGCCGGGCGCGGGTGTTCTCGTCCACGTCGGCCATGATCTTTTCCATCAGCTCGTCCACCTGCCGCTCGTAAACGGGGTCGGCGGTGGCGGCGATGTTGTCCAGCGAATCGGAATCGGTCATCTGCTGGTTGCCTTTGTCCACAATGACCTGATAGAACGCCGCCAGCTGGGGATCCCGGCTGGGCTCCAGCTCAAAGCGGTAGACCTCTTCGCCGTAGGTCAGCTGTTCCATCACCTTGTTCAGCTCCCGGAACTGCCGCCGGGCGTTGAAGATATCGTCTTTCATCCGGAAGAGGATGTCCTTGCGGAAGCGGTCCTTGCAGTCTTTCTGGGCCTGCTCGAGGCGGGCGGCGTACCGCTCCAGGTCAATGCGGACCAAGCTCTCGTACTGGGTACGGTACTGCTCTACCCCCGCAAGGCCCAGCGGATAATCGCAGACGTACCGCTTGTTGTAGGCTTTCTGGGCAGGCTCCAGCGTCCCGGTCAGGTAGAGCTGCAGCGCCTCGTCCAGCTTGGTCTGGGCCTTTTCGGCGGCCTGTGCCACGGCACGGTCGGGCTTTGCCTTGTCCGGGCCGGAGAGGGCCGCCCAGCGCTCCCGGGCCAGCGGCTCCAGCAGCGGATACTTTGCAAAGAATGCATTGGCGGCATCGGCACTGGTCTGCGCTGTCTCCACCGCCTTTTTCCGCTCAGCCTCACAGGAGGCCAGCTGCTTCTGGCAGACGCGGATGTCCCCGCCCACCTGCTCCACGGCAGCGCGGGCAGCGTCCCAGGCTTTCTCCCGGGCTTCTTCCTCTTTGTAGAGCTGCTGGAGCATGGGGTTTTCCCGGCAGTCGGCCAGCTGCTGCTCCTGCGCCGTGTAGGCCTGCCGGGCAGCGGTCAGGGCCGCGCGGCTGTCCCACAAAGCGCCAAGCTCCTCCAGCGTCTTGCCCCGCAGGGCGTTCTGGTACTGGTCATAGGCCGCTTTCAGGGTCTTTTCGGTCTGCTCGGCGGCGCGGCGGCGCTCGGCCAGCGCTTCCAGCTCGACGGTCAGGGCCTCGGCGCGGGTGCGGCGGGCATCCAGACCAATATACCGCTGGGGCGCGCGGAGGCGTTCCAGCCGGAACGGATGGTGGCGGAGCAGATCACGGGTAGCGCTGTCCGGGTACTGTTCCAGCGTATCCGGTGTGTCGCAGCAGACGATGCGGCCCAGAATGGTCTCCGCGTACTGGGCGGCCAGCGGGTTTTCACTGGTGACCTGCGCGGCCAGACTGTCCGGGGCGATCTTGTCCGTCCGGCGGTTGGCCTTGCGGATGCCCGGGGTATCCAGCAGGCTGATGGGCCCAACTTTCTCTTTCAGGGCCACAAAGGCGCTCTTGGCGGCGGCATAGTGGGCAGGCGGCACCAGGATATCAAAGCGGCGGTCGCCGAGGCAGGCCTCCACGCAGTCCTGCCAGCTCTCGTCTTCCACGGCCAGCAGCTCACAGAAGATCTTGGCGTCCGGCGTCATGCCCCGGCTCTGCAGCTCGGCATTGACGGCGTCCCGCACCTTTGTGGCGGCGTCGCCGTGGGGGTAGACCCACTTGCCGCCCGAGACCGCGTCCAATTCCGCCCGTTTGGCGCCCTGCTCCCGGAGCAGGTCTGCAACCGCCTGCCGGGCCGCGAAATATTGCTCTTCCAGCGGTTTTTCCACGCCGGAAAGGGCGTCGGTCAGGCCGGGGAGCGTCTCCGCGCGGAGGGCTTCCGGCCAGAGATCTTTTCCAATCGCAAACCCGCTGCGGCCAAGGCTCTGCAGCAGGGCTGTGACTTTGTTTGCCGCGGCTTCGGCCCCGGCAGCACGGCGGGCGGCAGCGTCCAGCGCGCTCTTTTTCCGGGCCAGCTCCTCGGTCATGGCGTCGAGAGCGGCCCCCTCTCCGCTGGCGGAGGCGGCACTGTGGGCGGCCAGATAGGCCCGGCGGGCTTCGGCCTCGGCGTTCTTCGCCGCCTCATACTGGGCGTTCAGGGTTTCCAGCTGGCGGTTTCCGGCCTCCAGATGGCCCTGCCAGGTGGCATCTTCCCCGGCATCGGCAGCGGCACGGGCCAGCAGGGCCGCGCCCCGGTTCACAAGGGCGGCGGTCTCTTTTTCGGCGGCTTCCCGGCCATCGTTCACGATGGTCTCCAGCGCGGCGGCACGGGTCTGGGCTTCGGCCAGCACCGCGTGGAGGTTTTCCAGCTCCACACGGTCGCCCTGCAGGGCATCCAGGTCTAATTCCGGCTGGGGCAGGATGTACTGATACAGGAATTCCCGGAAGTTGGGGATCTCGTCCATGCTGGTGCCCATCTGGAACACTTCATTGAACTTTTTGCCCAGCGGGCTGGACGCGCGGCCAATGCCCAGCGCCCGGCAGATGCGGTCCCGGGCCTCGCTGGGGCTGCGGGTATAGGAAAGCCGCCCGGTGGCGGGCTTGAAGTCTTCTTTGGCGCTGGGTGCCCCGGTGCGGGGGTCGATAAACGGCAGCTGCTCCAGCGTGCAGCCATCCTCCGAGAGGTACCAGGTCTGGTCGCCGGGGTGCAGCTCCTGCATGGGGCCCTCCGACTCCACCCGGACGGCGATGACAAAGGGCACCCGCTTGACGGTGTCCCAGAATTCCGCGCCGATGTAGGCCACGGTGCGGCCCGGGCGGCGGTAAGCATTCTCACCGCGCTGCTTGGCGTGGACGGAGCCCTGCAGGGTGCGGCCGCTCTTTTTATTGCCCAGGGCATTGAAATTGCGGTTGGTGGTCAGGCAGTAGCGGATGGCGTCCAGAATGGTGGTCTTGCCCACGGCGTTGACGCCGATCATATAGGTCAGGCGGGCACAATCAAAGGTGACGTTTTCAAAGTTGTGCCAGTTGATGAGTCTCAGGCGTTTTAATTCGATCATTCTTCCACCTCCGCAGCGCCGTCCCCGTCAGGGCGTTCGTATAAGGCAAGCTCGCTCCGGGTGCGGCTGCTCTCAGCGGCGGCATCGGCCAGGTCGGCATCCGGCAGGGCCAGCAATACCGTGGGGAACACCTCAACGCGGCTGTCCAGCCCGCTCAGGCGGCCCACCGGCCGGGCCAGATTGTAGCGGCGCAGGGTACGCAGCAGCCGCTCCAGCGTGGGCTGGTCCAGGCGGCGAGGCAGGTTCATCTTCTGCAGCTCCGCCTGCACCTCTTCCACCGTCACCAGCACCTGATCGGCACTGGCGGAAAGGCTCTCCCGTTTCTGCAGATAGAGCAGCCGGAGCACCAGCAGCAGGATGCTCTCGTATTTCAGCAGCCGGGCCTGGCTGCCCTCATGCTCGTTGACAAGGGCCGCCGCCTGCAGCGGGGCCGGATAGAGGAGCACCGCATAACCCAGCGGCGCAAACACGGCCCGCACCTCCGGGAGATGATCCTGCACATAGAGATATTTTGCCCGCTGGTCTTCCACCCCGCCCAGCACAAAGCAGTGGTTGAGGAGATAGTTTGCGGTTTCTTCCAACATTTTATTCGGTTCGGCCATCGTTTCCGTCCTCCCTGCGGGGTGTCAATACAAATTCTTCAAAGCGGAAGCCGCCCCGCTCCACCCACTCGCCCGTGAGGGTGATGTCATAATCCCGCCGGGGCGATTGAGAATAGGTGTGCAGGCCGATGACCCGGGCAAAATCGTCCGGGTACTCGGCGGCCAGCGTGGACGCCGTGACCCGCGGCCGGGCGGCCAGCGCCTGCCGGGCCAGCAGCTCCACGTTTTCCTCTGTGACTGCCATCCGGGCGTAATCCAGCAGGAGTTTCTGCTCCTTTTTCAGCTGTTCCGGGTCCAGCGCGGCCTGCCGCACCGGGGCCAGCGGGGCCTCGCCGCGGGGAGCCGCCGGCGGGTAGAGGGGCTTTGCCCCAAACACCTGCACCGGGTAGAGGTGGAGCCGCGTTGCCACCGGGCCGTCGTCGGGCTCAAAGAGCTGGTCCGGCGTCTTGATCTCCTCGGCATAGCGGCGGAGCAGCGCCGTAACACTGCCCTGGGCCGAGCGGTCGCTCAGGAGCAGGAACTGCGCCCGCTGCACCGCCCGCTTGCGGTAGCGGATGTGGCTGTCGTCGATCTGGCGGATGAGGCCGCTCATCTCTTCCAGCGCGTCCCGCTGCTTCTGGATGAGGGCCCGCACCCGGGGCGCGGCCTCGCCGGGGGCGCAGCGCTCCACCCGGGCGTAGTCCAGCGCCAGCTGGGGCAGGTAGCGGCTTTCACACTCGTCCAGCCCTTCTTCGAGGTAGGCGCGGTAATTGAAGAGGTTATCACTGGTCTTGAAGCGGTGGTACGCCGCCGCCACCACCTTTTCCTCATACTGGTCAAACAGCTCCAGCACTTCCTGCGGGGTGCGGTTGCGGGTAAGACGGTCGATGTAATGCCCGATGGAAGCATTGAGGGCCCGCAGGGATCTGTTCAGCGCTTCCAGGTCGGACGCCACCTCGTGCAGGACATTCTCGTAGGGGCTCTTTTCTTCCCCGATGCCCCGCAGCAGCTGCCAGGCTTTGTAAAGCTTGCCCGTGTAGGTGACGACGCGGGGGTTCAGGATCTCCTCCAGCGCTTCCAGCAGCGGCGTCACCTCGGGCACGAACGCAAGGGTCGGTTCTTCTTCATAGCTGCCAGGCTGCTCTTCCAGCCAGCCGGTGCGGCGGAGGCGGAGCAGAAAGCCCAGCGCCAGCAGATGCGGGTCCCGGGTGGGCTGCTCGTCCTCATCCCCCGCCCCATCGGCATCCAGCGCCAGCGGCTTTGCCACGGCGGCAAAGTAATCCTCTGCCCGGGAGACGGCTTCCGCCCGGGAGAGGCTGTAATCCGCCGTGTGGCGGCACTCCTCCCACAGCAAAAGCAGCAGCTCCGCATAATAAGCCCGGTTGGGCCCCGCCAGCGGGCGGAAAAGCTTGGGGCTGACCAGTTCAAACAGCTGCATCAGAAGCTTCCTTTCTTTCGATAAAATCCAGTTTTTATTGTACCACATTTGCCGCTCTTTTGCCATAACGACAAAAAGCCCCGGAAGCACGGGGGTTCCGCGCTTCCGGGGCATCAATTTGTAACTTTTAAGCAGTTTCTTCCCAGCGGATAGCAACTGCCATATAGGTCTTGCCATCAATTGTCTTTGTTGCTACGCCAATAACCTTGATTTCATCCAGCATTTCCTGGTCCTCATCACCTTCAACCCTTCCCAGGTTCGATGCATATTTTCTAGCCGTGTCCATCGTCATCGCTTCGGGCGTAACCAATGCATTTTCAGGATAATTCTTAATATCATCTTCTACCGTCGGAATTACAATAGCCTGCATATACGCACTGCCATTCGCACTACTTGCACCAATGTCAATCTGATATGCATACTTGACAGCGATCATACCATTATTGATATGGTTCAATGCTTCGCTCGCTTTTGATTTCATTCCTGCATTGTTAGTCAATGCCGGACTACCCTTACTGCGTGCTCCATTTACGGCACTAACAATTAAATCCTCCATCTGAGAATTGCTAGGGCCAGCAGAACTGCCACCGCCGCCACCGCAGGCGGTCAGCATTGCCATTGCCATAACGCCCACCAGAATGAGCGCCACGAGTTTTTTGAATTTTTTCATAAAATTGCCTCCTCACAAATTGTGCAACTTTGGGTTGAACTTATTTTACCCCCCCCCGAATGTTTTTGTCAATTTGCAAATCAGCTGAAAATAATTTCGTTTTTTGGCAATTTCGTTCAATCGATCCTTTCGAAATAAAAAAGCACGGGCCAACCGAACAGCTGTTGCTGCTCTGCTGGCCCGCGAGGCGCTCCCCTATTTCCAGAGCGGTGCTTTGCAACGCGCCGCGGCTCTGGCAATCTTCCGGGGCCTGTGCCGGTGCGTAAACGAGTACGCGCGGGCAAACCCCTCAAAATTAAGTTGATTTTAGCACACACTGCGCAAAGTGTCAATAAAATTGCTGCATTTTGACATTCTTTTTTGGGAAAAATCGCCCCAAGAATTTCCGCAAATTACACAATTCTACCACGATTGTATGCTATGCTATGTTCAGAAACCAGAAGAAAGAAGCTCTCTGTGCACCGGCCCTATTTTCCCGCCAGCCAGGAACCGCTTCTCTGTCCGCTGGACCTGCGTCGCAGGCATCCGGTCTGGCGGCCGACGGCACTCTGGCTGCTCCCCAGCTTTCCCGGAACGCTCCCCTCCGGGCGGCTCTCCCTCTACAAAAACTTTGCAGGCTAAACTGAAAAGCCCCCGGAACACGGTGTTCCGGGGGCTTTAAGTTTTGTGTTTAATAGCCGCGCACCGAGAAGCCGCGCTCCCAGGGGTCGGGGGCAATGTCTTTCTGGCGGATGGCGGTGATCTGGATATAATCGCTGCGCTGGATGAGGGCAAACAGTTTCCGAAATTTGACGGGGTCGCCCTGGACTTCCAGCGTGACGGAGCCGTCGTCCTCGTTTTCCACCCAGCCGGTCAGCTCCAGGCTCTGGGCCGCATACCGGGCCCGGTAACGGAAGCCCACGCCCTGCACCTGGCCCTCGATGGAATAGCGCCGCCGCACCGTGCCCTCGGGCAGAGCGGGCGGCTCCCCTTTTTTGTCTTTCAAAAATTCAAACATTGTCAACCTCCTGCTGTTGCCGCGTCTCACCGCAGGGCCCGGCAGTGTTCCAATACACGCAAGCCTGCCCGGCCTGCCAAGGGCTCCCCTAATAGGGAGCTGGCAATGCGAAGCATTGACTGAGAGGTTTTACAGCTCCTGATATGCCGTCATCATGGCGGGGATGAACTGCTTTTTGCGGCTGACCACGCCGGGCAGGGTCCAGCTGCCGTCGGCGGCGGGCTCGATCTCAAAGCCGCTGCGGAGCATCTCGTCGGCATGGCGGCCCGCGCAGATGACCACGCTCTCCTCCTTGGGCACGTCGGTCAGCAGCATGTAGAGGTCTTCCACATTCTGCTTGTTGCGGGCCTCTTCGAGGTAGGGCTGGAGCAGTTTCTGGGCCGCCTGGAGGTTCTTGCGGGTCATGTAGCTGCCCTGTGCCACGCCAAAGCGGACATCGCCGCACATGAACACCTTGAAATCCTGCAGGAAGACTTCCTCCGCGGTCTTGCCGGCCAGATTCTCGCCTGCCTCAAACATCTCGAGGGCAAACTCGTCGATGTCCACACCCGCGATCTTGGCCAGCCGCTTGGCGGCGGCCACATCAATGGGGGTGCAGGTGGGGCTGCGGAACACCAGCGTGTCCGAGAGGATGGCTGCCAGCAGCAGGCCTGCGATCTTGGGCTCGATCTCCACGCCGTTTTCATCGTACATCTGGGTGATGATGGTGGCGGTGCAGCCCACCGGCTGGTTGCGGAAGTAAACCGGGCCGTCCGTTTCCAGGCTGCCGATGCGGTGATGGTCGATGATCTCCAGAATTTCGGCCTGGTCAAAACCCTCCACGGCCTGAGTGGCCTCGTTGTGGTCCACCAGGATAATGCGGCGCTTGCGCAGGGCAATGATGTTGCGGCGGCTGACCATGCCGCAGTATTTGCCGTCCTCATCCAGCACCGGGAAATACCGGTGGCGCACCTTGGTCATAACGCGGGTGACGTCCGACACCGGGGTGACGAGGGTGAATTTGACGATATCGTCTCTTGTCATGTAATAGGAGATGGGCGCGCACTGGCTCATCAGCTTACCGGCGGCGTAGCTGTCGCAGGCAACGGACATGATGGCCACGCCCGTTTCCTCGGCGATGCGCTGGATGGTACGGCCCACCTTGGCCCCGTTGCAGATGATGAGGAGCGAGGCCTCTTTCTCAATGGCGCAGAGCTGGCTCTCGTAGCGGTTGGTCAGGATCACGATGTCGCCTTTTTCCACGGCGCTTTCCAGCATTTCCGGGGTGGCGGTGCCGATCTTGATATGTCCCGTGGTGCAGACGGCGTTTTCGTCGCCCACCACCATGGTGCCGCCCAGCGTCTCCAGAATATTCTTATAGCTCGTGCGGCTCTTGGCCAGCACCTCGGTATCGAACACGTCCATGTTGGCGGTGGCGATATCCTTGACCGTGATGAGGCCCAGCAGCTCGTTGCCGGCGTCCGTGATGGGCAGGGTGTCGATCTGCTTGTCGCGCATGATCTCCCAGGCCTTGCGCAGGCTGGTGCTGCCGTTGATGCCGGGCATCTCACGGAAATCCACGTCCCGGATCTTGGGGTTGACATCGGTACACATCCGGGGCGGTGTGACCCCGAACTTTTTGAGCACGAATTCCGTCTCCTGGTTCATGCGGCCCGCGCGGCGCGGCTCGCAGACCAGAGAGCTGGTTTTATTCTTGAGCTCCGCATAGGCAATGGCAGAGCAGATGGAGTCGGTATCCGGGTTGCGATGCCCGATGACCACGACTTTGTGGGCTGCTTTTGGCATGGTTGTTCTTTCCCCCTTGTGGGTTGTTTCAATTTCCTTCTTCGCTTCGTGTGTGCTTGCTTTGCGCGGCCGCTCCTGCACAGCGGCTGCCGGGGAGCCGACAGGCGCTCCCTCTGCATCCCATTTTAACACAAGTGCGGGCGGGGGTAAACCGCATGGAGCGGGAGTTTTCCTTAAAATTTTGCGAGAAACTTGTATACATCTATTGTTTTTTGGAAGAGGGCGCTGTATGATTAAGTTACGATTGATACTTTACCATGCTAGCCCTCTCCGTCATCGCTGACGCGATGCCACCTCTCCCAAAGTGAGAGGCCTTGGCAATCCCCGCAAGCGACACCTCTTTGCCAAGGGCTCACCCCTCCGGGAAAGACTCCCTCCGGCCGGAGGGAGATGTCGCGTAAGCGACAAAAGGAGGATGCCTGTCGAGCGAAGCGAGACTGAGAGGGCACATAGGAGGAACCATGACGTCCACAAAATTCAATTCCCAACCGCTGTTTACCCGCAGGCAACTGACGGCCCTGCTGCTGCCCCTCATCGCCGAGCAGGCACTCAGTGTGACCATTGGCCTGGCTGACACCCTGATGGTCTCCTCCGTCGGCGAGGCGGCTGTCTCGGGCGTAAGCCTCGTTGACACGTTCAACACCCTGATGATCCAGATCATGAGCGCGCTGGCCACCGGCGGCGCGGTGGTCGCCAGCCAGTACATCGGCCACCGGGAAGAGAAAAACGCCCGGGCCTCCGCCGCGCAGATCCTGTTCATCCTCTCGGTGTTCAGCCTGGCCGTGGCCGCCGTGGTCGTGGTGGGGCGGCACGCCATCCTGCGGGGCATCTTCGGCTCCATCGACGCCGACGTCATGCGCTACGCCGAGACCTATTTCCTGCTCTCAGCCCTGAGCTACCCGTTCATTGGCCTGTACAACGCCGGTGCGGCACTGTTCCGGGCGCAGGGCAACAGCAAGGTGAGCATGATGTCCAGCCTGGTGATGAACGTTGTCAACATCGGCGGCAACGCCATCCTCATCTTTGGCTTCGGGATGGGCGTGCTGGGCGCGGCCCTCGCCAGCCTGATCTCCCGCGCCATTGCCTGCATCGCGGTGCTTTTCCTGCTGCAAAAGCCCGGCTGTATGCTCCGCATAGAGGGTCTTGCCGCTCTCCGGCCCAACGGCAGGCTCATCCAGCGCATCCTGCGGGTGGGCATCCCGGCCGGCATTGAGAACGGCATGTTCCAGATCGGCAAGCTGTCGGTGGCCAGCCTGACCAGCACTCTGGGCACCGCCGCCATTGCCGCCAACGCCGTGGCCAACACCACCTCCACGTTCCTCAACATCCCGGCCAGCGCCGTGGGCCTTGCCGTGCTCACCGTGGTGGGCCAGTGCCTGGGCGCAGGCGAGAAAGAGCAGGCTGTCTGGTACGCCCGCCGCCTGCTGCTGCTGGCTTATGCGGGTGCCTGGATCATGAACCTGTCCGCGTTCTTCTTTGCGGACAAGCTGGCGCTGACTCTCTTCCATCTCTCGCCGGAAGCGCAGGCCATGGCCCTGCAGGTGATGCAGTGGTTCAACATCTTCTCGATCTTCTTCTGGCCCTCCAGCTTTACCCTGCCCAACATCCTCCGCGCGGCAGGCGACGCCTCGTTTACCATGTCGGTCAGCATCGTGTCCATGTGGGTGTTCCGGGTGGGCTTCTGCTACCTGATGGTGCTCTGCTTCCACGGCCAGCTGCTCAGCATCTGGATGGGCATGTTCCTGGACTGGGTGTTCCGCTCCGTCTGCTTTATGGTCCGCTTTGTGCGGGGCAAGTGGCTGGAACAGCACGTGATTTAAAGTTTCACATTTTTCGATGCAAGATTTTGCCCCTCTGTCTCGTATGAGAAGACAGAGGGGCTTTTTCGTCAGCCTTGCACAAAATCTGGAGCACTATTTTAGGAGTGTTGTCCAGTTTTCGTCTTGTATTTTTCATAATTGGGGCGTATAATTTTTTGCCGTTGAAAGGTATTTCAACCACCCCGCACAAAGGAAGTGTGTTTTGATGCGTACTTGGTTTTCCCGCCATCCCGTCTGGTTCATGGCGTTTTACATGGTCTTTTATCTCACCGTCTTCCACTGGCTGGAAGTCCATGTCACGGTGCCGGACATCTGGGTCCACTGTCGGCTGGACGATTTCATCCCGTTCTGCAAATACGCCATCGTGCCGTATCTGGCGTGGTTCGGCTGGATCCCGTTCACTTTGTTCTACCTGCTCTGGAAAGCGCCCCGTGCAGACTTCTGGCGACTCTGCCTGCCTTTGTTTGCGGGCATGACCTTTGCACTGGCCTGCTATGTCGTCCTGCCCACGGGGCTCTACCTGCGGCCCGGCCAGGTGTATGGCAATGATATTTTCGCGCAGGCCGTGCGGCTGCTCTACGCGACAGATACGCCCACCAGCGTCTGCCCCTCCATCCATGTCTTCAACTCGGTGACGCTGATGCTGGCCTACTACCGCAGCCGCATCTTCGATGCCCCGCAGCGCCGCTGGATGCGCCCGGCGGCGGCCGTGCTCTGCGTGTCCATCGTGCTGGCCACCGTGCTGCTCAAGCAGCACAGCTGCATTGACGTGATGATGGGCATTCTGCTGGCCCTTGTCCTCGACTCGGCCATGACCCTCCGGGACAACGACACCAGCCGCGTGCCGCAGCGCCTGTAATTTTTTCGATCTGCCTGATCTATCCAAAAAACGCCCGCTCCCGCAAGGGAACAGGCGTTTTTTGTTAGAATAAATTTTCCGGCAGGCAGATATCTTCTTTGGGCACATTCTCCCAGCTGAAATCTGTAATCAGGCTCTCCGGTGTGCGGGGAGCAGGCTCGGGCTGCAGGCCATACACATAGGCCAGCCTGCCCACGATCTCCTCCGCCGTGTACTTGGCACGGAGATTTTCCAGGCTCTGGTCACCATCCCGCTTGGAGAGGCGGCGGCCATCCGGGGCCAGCAGCAGCGGGCAGTGGGCAAAGCGGGGCGCTTTGAGCCCCAGCAGACGGTACAGATAGAGCTGCCGAGCCGTGGAGGAGAGCAGGTCGGCTCCCCGCACCACCTCGGTAACGCCCATCCGGGCGTCGTCCACCACCACAGCCAGCTGGTAAGCAAACACGCCGTCGGCGCGGCGGAGGTAGAAATCTCCGCAGTCCCGCAGGAGGTTCTCGGTGTGGGGGCCCATGCAGCCATCCACAAAGCGGACATTCTCGTCCGGCACCCTGACCCGGTAAGCCGGGGCTTTGTGCTTCCGCTTCTCGGCGATCTCCTCCGGCGTCAGGTCCCGGCAGGTGCCGGGATAGATGACGTTGCCGTCCGAGGTATGGGGCGCGCTGGCGGCATGGAGCTGAGAGCGGGAGCAGAAGCACGGGTACACCAGCCCCTGTGCGGCCAGCTTCGCGTAGGCCTCCTCATAGACGGGGGCGCACTCGCTCTGGTAATAGGGGCCGTGGGGCCCGCCGTGGCTGCCGCCCTCGTCCCAGACAAGGCCCAGCCAGCTCAGGTCTTCTTCCAGCTGGTCGGCATATTTGCGGGGGCAGCGCTCGGCGTCCAGATCCTCAATGCGGAGGACGATCTTTCCGCCCTGATGCTTCGCGCTCAGCCAGGCCAGCAGGCTGCAGGCCAGGTTGCCCAAGTGGAGCCGCCCGCTGGGGCTGGGGGCAAACCGCCCGACCGTGCCGCTCACAGGCCCAGCTTCCACTCCCCGTCTTTCGGCTGGAAGATGGGGGTGTTATAGTAGGCGGCCACGGCCTTTGCCATGTACTCGGCATCGGCGCAGCTGGCGGTCTCCATGGCGGAGTGCATGGCCAGCTGGCCCAGGCCGATGTCCACCATCGGCATCAAAATCTGATGGCCCAGCAGGTTGCCCAGCGTGGAGCCGCCCGGCACATCGGCGCGGTTGGCAAAGGTCTGGACGGGGACGCCCGCCTTTTTGCAGATGGCGCTGAACGCTGCCCCGGTAAAGCCGCTGGTGGTGTACTTCTGGCTGGCATTGGTCTTGAGCAGGATGCCGCCGCCCATGACGACGGGGTTGGCGGGGTCGCTCTTCTCGGGGTGGTTGGGGTGGGTGGCGTGGCCGTTATCGGCACTCAGCAGCAGGGTGTTGGTGCGGGCACGGATGCTCTGCTCTTTCGTCACACCAAGGCTCTCCTCAATGCGGGCCAGCACGTCTGCAAACAGGGTGCCGCAGGCCCCCTGACGGCTGGAGGAACCGACTTCCTCGTTGTCAAACATGACCCAGACATCGCCGCGGCCCTCTTCCTCGCCGCGGCCCTGCAAAAAGCCCCACAGGGTGGTGTAGGCGCACTCCAGGTCGTCGATGCGGCCAGACATGAAATACTCGCCGTTCAGGCCCAGACGCTCGGCCTTCTCCCGGGTGCAGAGGACGATGTCGGCGTCCACGATCTCTTCGGGCTTGACACCGGCTTCCCGCGCCAGCACAGCCCGCAGGCTGCCGCCTGCCGCGCCGAAGATGGGCTGCAGATCGACCTGGGGGTTATACTTCATGCCGTTGTTCAGGTCACGGCTGAAGTGGATGCAGAGGTTGGGGATGCAGGCCACGGCCCGGTCCGGGTGGACCAGACGGCTCTCAATGCCGCTTTCCGTCTCCACCAGCACGCGGCCGGCCACGCTCAGGGGGCGGTCCAGCCAGGAGGGCATGATCATGCCGCCGTAACCCTCGGTCTCCGCCTTGGCAAACACTTTATCCTCGGCGCAGTCCAGTTTCTTGACCCGCCAGGTGGGCGAATCGCTGTGGCTGGCCGCCGCGTGCCAGCCGGTCAGCGGGCCCTTGGGCATCCGCCATGCCATGATGGCAGAGCCGTTGCGGGTGGTATAATATTTGCCTCCCGGAGCCAGCTGCCAGGCAGCACTCTCAGGGCAGTTCTGGTAGCCGTTCTCTTCGAGGATGGCTGCCGCCGCTGCGGTGGAGTGGAACGCGCTGACGCCGGCGTTCAGGAAGTCGAACAGGCCGTCGATGGAAAATTCGTGGTTCATACGATGCTCCTTGGTTTTATATCCGTTGGATTTTTGTTGGATTCACGTTCGGTGCCTATTATAACTGCTTCTGCTTTAAAGGTCAATCGCAGTTGAAATTCGTCCCACGAGCGCCGATTGACAACCGCCGGGGAGAACAGTATACTAGAAGTAAGACCCAAAATGCTCCCCCGGCGGCGCGCCGGGCATTGATAAAAGGAGGAATCCGCCATGATCCAAAAACGGTTCGTTTCGCTGCTGCTCTGCGCGGCACTGGCCCTCTGCCTGCTGGCTGGCTGCGACACCGCCGCCAGCGGCAGCACCGGCTCCGCTTCCGCCCCGGCCAACAGCTCGGCCAGCGCGTCCAGCGAGAGCGTCCCCAGCACCACCAACGAGGCCAACACCTCCGGCCTGCGCCCGAATTTTGATGAGAACTCGCTGTTCAGCATCACGGGCACGTCCGATGCCTTTGAGCCCTGCCTGGGCTGGGGCCCCGGCGTTTCCGGCTGCTCCCTGAAATCCGTGCTGGCGGCGGCTTCCCTGCTCCAGTGGGCCGAGCAGACCAACCTGACCAGCCGCACCACCGACGCCATTGAAGACGCGTTCAGCCAATGGTACGACGCGCTGGACTCCATTGACCAGGAGAGCTTTGCCGAGGCATGGCCCCTCATCAAAGAAGCGGCCGACGGCCTGCTGACCGATAAGGACAGCCTTTCCGGCCTCATCGAGGATGCCGGCCTGGACCCCGCCGACCTGCCCGGCTGCTCCGAAAAGAACTGGGACGCTTTGCAGGACGTCATTGACCGCCTGACCCCCGAGGCCAAGGGCGAATTTTGAGCAACATAGCAAAAGAGGCATCGTGCAGTGCACGATGCCCCTTTTTTTTGCCGTTTTGCCGTTTTAGACTTTTTTCAGCGTATACTTCCGGCTGCCCATGCCGATCTTCTCGGCCTGCTCCAGCGTGGCTTTCCACTCGATGTTGGGGTTGGAGTCCTTGAAGTTGTCGTGGTAGCACTTCCAGTCGGACTTGGCCAGGTTCTGGCTCAGCTGACTGTTGGGCAGGGGCTGGGCTGCCAGGCAGGCGTCCACGCAGGCCTGATCCAGTGCCACCGGGTCAAAGGAGGCAAACATGCCGATATCCGGCAGGATGGGGGCATCATTCTCGCCATGGCAGTCGCAGTTGGGGCTGATATCCTGCACCAGGCTGATGTGGAAGCAGGGGCGGTCATAGCAGACAGCGGCAGCGTACTCGGCCATCTTGCGGTCCAGCTCTTCGTTTGCACTGCTGTCGATGGAGTAAATGGCATCGAAATTGCAGGCACCGATGCAGCGGCCGCAGCCCTTGCATTTGTCGTAATCGATGACAGCCTTATTCTGCTCGTTGTAGGTAATGGCGTCGGAGCCGCACTCCTTGGCGCAGCGGTGGCAGCCGCGGCAGAGGCTGTCCTGTACAGCGGGCTTACCGGAAGAGTGCTGCTCCATCTTGCCTGCGCGGGAGCCGCAGCCCATGCCGATGTTCTTGATGGCACCGCCGAAGCCCGTGGCCTCGTGGCCCTTGAAGTGGGTCAGGCTGATGAAGATATCGGCATCCATGATGGCGCGGCCGATCTTGGCCGTCTTGCAGAACTCGCCGTTGGGCACCGGCACTTCCACCTCATCGGTGCCCCGCAGGCCGTCGCCGATGAGGATCTGGCAGCCCGTGGTCATGGGCCAGAAGCCGTTCAGCTGGGCGCAGGTCAGGTGCTCCAGCGCATTCTTGCGGCTGCCCGGGTAGAGGGTGTTGCAGTCGGTCAGGAACGGCAGGCCGCCCTGCTCCTTGCACAGGTCTGCCACCACCTTGGCATAGTTGGGGCGCAGGAACGCCAGGTTGCCCAGCTCCCCAAAGTGCATTTTGATGGCCACGAACTTGCCGTCCATATCAATGTTCTTGATGCCAGCCGCCAGGCACAGCCGACGCAGCTTTTCCGTCAGACTGGTGCCCACCGGACACCGGAAGTCGGTATAGTAAACAGTCGATGCTTCCATTGTTTTCTCCTCCATTTTGCAGTTGCGGCGCACTCCCCGCCGCAGGGTTCTCTCTTGGTTTTGATTATAACACACTGGGAATAGAGGCGCAATAAAGGTAAAGTTGGGTTCCGGGTGATTTTTTTGCATGAAAATGCCCCGCAGGGGTGAGCTGCGGGGCGTTCATTAGAACTCTTTTTAGTTGGTAGGAGGCACAATCAGCTCGTCCAGCTTTTTAGCATTCGGGTTGCGCTTAAACAGCGACGGATTTACACTGTAAGTAATAGACTTTACAATGGCAATGCTCTCATCAACCTTTCCGGTTTTTTCATCAACGGTGCGCTCGACAAGCAGTTTCAAACTGCCACTATTATCATAGCAGTAAATACTCTTGTTACCATGTTTATCCGTCACAGTTTCAGAATGATAGACAGCCCCGTTTTTCTTATAGGTATAGGTTCCAAGTTCTACTGTCTGGTTCTGGTCAAAGTTGTTGAGCGAAGCACCTTCCTTATCAGGATCATAGGGAAATTCCGCATAATACGGAACCGTCATTTTATCCGTATTGCACCCCTGTTTAGTGTACCACTCTTTCATACCCTGATACTCTGCGCTCTCCGGGTACAAGACATAATAACCCTTATTTGTTTTTCCGTCATTGATCAATTCCGAAAAAACAGTGTCACCGCTCTCATTTGCTGTTTTCAGATAAGTACTCTTTTCTCTCAGTGCCAGTGTCTCCTGAGGATAGGTTTTATTATCTTCGTCATACTCATCACTTACGAGAACAATGCAAACCTGACGATTTTTCAGCACGTTATTAACGATAATACCCGTACGGCTCTTGCTTAAAGTGGTAGTCCCCTCATCCGTAGTTGTGCCAGAAGAGCTGGAGCTGCTGCTAGAGCTGGAGCTGCTGGACGAACCGGAGCTGCTGCCAGAGCTGGCGCTGCCGCTCGAAGAGCTGCTGGAAGAGCTGCCATTGTTGCTGCCAGAAGAGCTGGAGCCACCATTGCTGCCGCCGCCACCACCGCCGCAGGCAGTCAGCATAGAAACAGCCATGACCGCAGCCAGAGCAACCGCGGCAATTCTTTTCGATAATCTCATGATTGAATTCCTCCTGTTTTTTGATTCAATTCCAAAACAAAAACCCCAAATGTCATTGTTTGTACGCCCATCTTACCCCCCCGGCACCTCTGTCAAGGGAATCCAATAATTTTGTCGGTTTCTGCAAAAATCTTCATTTTATATGGTGCAACATGACAAATACACACCTTGCGGGCAACACAAAAGGGCCGCCCAACGGGCGGCCCTGAGACGCGTTTTTGATCTTGTTTTATGCGATGGCCGTAATGGCGGCCACAGCCAGGACGATGGCACCCAGCACGATGCGGTAGAGGCCGAAGAACTTGAAGTTGTGGCGTTTGACGTAATCCATCAGGAAGCGGATGGCAACCAGGCTGACCACAAAAGCAACCACACAGCCCACCACGAGAACGGCCACTTCGGTGCCGGTCATGGCAGCGCCGGAGAGGACGAATTTGACCACCTTGAGCAAGGAGGCACCGGCCATGACCGGGATGGCGAGGAAGAACGTGAACTCGGCCACGCAGGCACGGGAGAGGCCCAGCAGCAGGCCGCCCACGATGGTGGCACCGGAGCGGGAGGTGCCGGGGATGATGGCCAGCATCTGCCACACGCCCACGAGGAACGCTTCCCGGTAGGTGATCTGCTCCAGACGGGTGACATGGGGCGTGGCGCGGCGGTTCTCCACCAGAATAAAGAGGACGCCGTACAAGATCAGCATAGCAGCCACGGTGATGTAATTGTAGAAGCGGGCCTCCATCCAGTCGTCCAGCGGGCTGATGACCAGCACGGGCAGGGTGGCAGCCACCACCTTGAACCACAGCTGCCAGACCTGGGGCTTGGAGACCACCCGGCCATGCTGGAGGCCAAAGGGCCACAGTTTATGCCAGAACAGCACCACCACGGCCAGGATGGCACCCAGCTGGATGACCACCCGGAACATGGACAGAAACTCTTCGCTGGCGTTGAACTGGATGATCTGCTCCACAAGGATCATATGGCCCGTGGACGAGATGGGCAGCCACTCGGTAATGCCCTCCACGACGCCCATTAAAATGGCTTTCAATATCTCTAAAAACATGGTTTCCTCCTGAAACGCACACCGCGCTTATTGTCGCTTTTTGGATTTTGCAGCTATCAGTATACCATACTCTATGCCACAGCGCACGCGGAATGCGAAATTTTTCCCGGCCGTGCTGTATTTATCTCCCGGTATAAATGTGGTATACTGGTTTCAGATCCCATCGAAACCATAAACGGCTTTTTTTGCGTTTTAAACAGTTTATAAAGTTGATAACATGAGGTGACTTCCATGAACATTCTGGTGATCGGCTGCGACCAGGTAGGCGCCGCGCTGGTGCGCGACCTGGAGCGCATTGGCCACGACATCTCGCTGGTGGAAAGGGACTCCGAGCAGCTCAAGCGGCTGGACGGCTTCGACGATTATTCCTTTGGCGGGACGGCCCTTGTGGGCGACCCCACCGACCCGGACGTCCTCAAGCAGGGCGGGATTGAGAACTGCGACGCCGTGGCAGCCGTCAGCGAGGATGACTCCGTCAACCTGATGGCGGCGCAGATCGCCAAAAACATCTTCCAGCGGGAGAAAGTCATCTGCCGGGTGTCTGACCCTCATTTGCAGATCCTGTACCACAAATACTACGGCCTTGAGACCATCTGCCCCACCATCCTCACCGAGCAGGCAGTGTTCCGGACGCTGTCCAAGTAACCTCTCCGTCATCATCGCTTCGCTCGATGCCACCTCTCCTGTCAGGAGAGGCCTTGGCATTCCGCAATGTTTTCGATGATGACAATGATCCCTCCTGAAAACCAATCCTCTTTGCCAAAGGCTCCCCTGACAGGAAAGACTCCCCCGGCCGGGGGAGGTGGCACGCAAGTGCCG
>ERZ773269.1355-NODE-1355-length-23495-cov-10.744710_pt1 | contig 23495 bp, 25 predicted proteins | sample MGYA00511958_ERZ773269 | MGnify/ENA primary metagenome ERZ773269 (study PRJEB29015, sample SAMEA2737761) | human gut metagenome | biome: human gut; feature: human-associated habitat; material: faeces | place: China | collected 2012 ... | reverse complement strand
TATGGCTTCTTCTTGGTGCGCTCTTGTCGTGGCGGCACTTCTCCGAAAAAGCATAGTGGCTTGCAGCCGATCATGTTGTTGTCAAGGTACGATGTTGTCTTGTAAGAAGTTGTGGACTTTCCAAAATGCAAAGGGGTTCGTTTCTGAAAGTAGTCCCTACACCCTATACAAACTTAAAGGGGTATTTTTAAACGGGGTCTTATGAAAATTTGGGAAATTTTCACTTTTTCAAACAACCTCCTATACCTATAACATTCTAAAAAGGGTGTTTGGCAACCTGATTTTCAAATTTTGTTTGGAAAACTTCTTACACCAATATGAATTTATAGGGCCGTTTTGGAATACAATTTTGGACAAAAAGAAAAACGGCAAAGTTCACAATAGAACCTTACCGTTTTGGGGAATGCTGCACAGCAGCACCGTATTATTTGTTTGGGCTTACTATTTCATAACTGCGTTCAGCAATGTCTGATAGTCACTCACCACATCGTACACCACGTTTTCATCGTTCAGTGCCTTGAAATGTGCACGGGCACAATCAATTTTAGCCTGTTCTACCGGGGTGATGTGATTGAGCTTCATGGAATCCAGTGTGCCTTTGGTTTCAGCAACAAAGTAGATGTGCTTGACTGTGCCCTCATAGAACGCAATCGCCCAGTCGGGATGGTATTTTCCAACAGGTGTGGAAATATAGAATCCATAAACGTTAGATAAGATAGTGCTCCCCATCCACAATGCTGGACTGGGAGCACTAATTTTGTTGTTGCAATTTGATGGCAAATAGTATATACTATGTTTAGTAATGTTTGGAGGTTACTAAACATGGCGACTAATGTAACATTAAACGAAGCTGCTACTTATCTGGGTGTAAGCAAAGCTACTTTACGAAATTGGGATAATGACGGGAAATTAACCGCTATACGAAATCCTGTAAATGGATATCGCTTATATGATATGAATGAACTAATGGCTTTGAAAAAAGCTATGGGAGGAACTGTTGTAAAAGACAATGATAATGCACCCGAAATGGATAGCAAGGCAGTTAAGAGGGTTATTAACAAGCTACATTGTCTGATTCGTGACGGCGATGCAAACAGCAATATTGTTACACGTTTTGATGAAATTTCTAAACTTCTTTTCGTGAAACTGTATGCTTCAAGCAAAAGCTATGATCCTTTTGAAATGCGCATGGATGAAAATGCGCAAGCATATTCTACCAGAATACAGTCAGAATATCTCGGTGCTGTAGAAGATGCCCAAATTGAAGTGCCTGACCAGTTTAGAAAAATCAACTTAGATGCAGCAACACTTTATAAATGTGGCACAGAGTTGAGCAAGGTTGATCTTTCGAGTGCTGATTACGATATCAAAGGTCTTGCCTACGAAGACACCATTAAGGGCACTTTTGACAAGAGTGATAATCAGCAGTTTTTTACTCCACATCAAATTGTTGACTTTATGGTACATATAGTAGAGCCGTATATTGATGGAACCGTATGTGATCCTGCTTGCGGAACCGCTGGTTTTCTTACTCAGGTGGCAAAGACGAATCCAGAAGTTTTCCTTCAGGGAATGGAAGTTGATGAACGCTTAGCATGGGTATCAAGAATGAATTTGTTGCTGCACGGGCATAGTGCTTTCGATGTAGCTTATTTGCAAAATGGCGGAAGTCTTGGAGAGAACTCAAACAGATATTTTAACTCCGTAAATACAATTTTAACGAACCCTCCGTTCGGTAGCGATTATACCGATGAGGATATTCTCAATAGGTTTGATCTTGGTAGAGATAGATCCTCAAGACGTAGAGGTATTCTATTTATTGAGCAATCTTGGAATTTGCTTGTCGAGGGCGGAGTCGTTGCAATTATCATTGATCAGGGTGTTCTCAATGCTGGTTCAAATTCCGATGTGCGAAAGTATATCCTTGATCACTTCAGAATCTTGGCTATTATTGATTTACCTGAAACGGCATTTATGCCATACGCAAGTGTGAGTTCTTCCATTTTGATTCTTCAAAAGACTTTGGCTCCTGTTGAACAAAATGGTGTTTTCTTTGCAAAATCATCAAACGTTGGTCGCAAATCTAATGGCGATGATGATTACATTTACTCATCTTCTGGCGAAGCAAGTTTGAACAGCGATCTTCCGCTCATCATCGAAAATTGGCGTAAGTACAAAAACGGCGATATTGCATTTGACGACCTATGCTATGTCGCTGATGTTAGCGAAAACCTTGAAGATGACAAGAGTTTGCGTTTAGACTATGCTTTTCATCATCCTTTCAGAAACGAAAGCAAGGAAACTCTTGAAAGAGCAGCATACCCTTTGTTGACTTTGGCCGAAATTTGTGATGAACGAAATGAATCGTATATTCCTGCGTCAGATTCAAATGCAACAACAATTTTGTTTACAGGACTTGCAAATATTGAGTCTCTCAGCGGAAAAGCCCAGCAGGTTGTTACGCCTGCAGCATCTATAAAGAGCGCAGTAAAGAGGTACGAGCCTAACGATATTGTTTTCTCGAAAATGCGTCCATCTCTTCGCAAGACCGCCACTATGAGATATGAAGAAGGTGGATATGTTTCATCTGAATGCATGGTTCTCACTGTGCGAAAAGACGAAGATGGATCTTATATTGTAGATCCAGAACTACTTTCAACGATTCTCCGTTCTGATTTTGTTTATGGTCAAATCATGGGATTTGTTACCGGTATTGGTCGTCCTCGAATTGGAGGAAAAGATTTGCGAAAAATAAAAATCCCTCTTCCTCCTCAGCATATACAAAAAGAGGCATTGGGATCAATAAAAGCATCTCAAAGTGCAGTAAGCCAGCTTCGTGAAAAGGCAAGAATGTTAGAAGCGGAAGCTGAGCGGATGGAACAAGGATCAATTAACGAGATTGCAAGGTTAATGTCAGGAGAGAAATAATGAATAGAGAAGAAGTAATGCAAATGCTGACCGCAAATGCGTCAGCTTTAGAATTATCAACATGGCTTAGAAATACATATTTTCCTGAAATTGTAGATCGATTTAACCAAGAATCTTCCAGAAAAAGATTTGGTCTATATCAGAACGAGCAAATTCCTGCAAATGAGAGAAATCTTACCGATGTTCGTACTCGTATGGGCACACTAATTGAATTTGAACTTGCAAGAATTTCTAACGAGCTTTTACCTGAACTTGGTATTGATGATATCTTCTGGAGCTATGTTGTTGCAAACCGATTTCCTGATTTGGAAATTCGCAGAAATAACGGAAATCGTTTGCTTCGTTTGGAGATTAAGTGCCTCCAATGTATTGCAGAAGAAAAGTCTGCGAACTACGACACCTTGAAGAAGGATATCGATCCGAACACAGACTTCGTTGTGGTATGTTTATGGGATTGGATGCCGGATGGCGCAAATGCTTGTCAATGGGATACTGCTCCGCAAATCATGAAATCATCTGTGTTTCATGCTTACTCCTTGACACTTCTCCGAGATACTTATTGGTTAAATAGACCGCCTGCAAATCTCGGCGAAGGTTATCAAGGTTTTGATGTTCGCTTTGCGGTAACTTGTAATAATAGCGTGTTCTCTAAAGAGCAAGGAAATTATGGAAAGTTAACTCGCATTTGGAAGCAAGGTTTTGAGTACCGTCCAGTCGAAAGTGCTGTTTTGCTTGATACAGAGTCCGAGTACTTTGTTTTTCAGGAGCAAGTCATCAGGTCCGGCTTTGATATCCTGGCCAAGAGACAATTATCACAGTTGACTGAGACAGATATCGAAGAAATCGTCGTAAATGCTGTGAGTGTAGGCTATAAGTCCAATAACATTGCTTATATTACGGCTTCGGCAATATTGCCAAGAAGGATTTTAGAATTCGCAATACAGCAAAGTGTTGAATATGTTGTGACAATGACCGAGAAGTACAAAAGCACAATATATCAAATTGCTGGCAATCAGGCAAATAAAATTGCAAGAGACATAAAGCCGAAAAATATTGTTTCTATCATCAATCAGTGCGAAAATTGATGCTATTTTGGCAATATGTTAGCATTTCTCTATCGAAGAGAAGACCGGATGCGTGATTGATAAACCTGATCAGCTGCTCCGGGGCAAACATATCAATATCGTCTCCTTCGATTGTCTCAAGGTGCATTTCTTCAGAATGCTGACTGTTACGAATGCAGAAGAAATGCCCACCCCTGTTAGGATGACCATTTTCTGATCTTACGCAAAGCGTAATAGCATCTAAGCCGTCAAAAGCGTTATTAAGTTGCTCCAGAGAAATTGGAGAATTGGTATCGATTACCTTAATGGGATACTGTGGTTGTTGTTTTAAGTCGAAATTTGGCATAGTGACACCTCCTTAATTTTCTATTATAGCAAAAGCTGGAGGAAAAGTATATTCCCAAAAGCAAAAAAAGAATGGGTATTAGAAGAATACTACAAAACTTAAATTTCCACGCTAAGTTGTAGGATATATGTACACATGGCATTTGTGACAGATGCGTAAAAACAAGGAGTAAGGTACATGGAAAACACAAACTTTTTAAAAATAGTATATTTCGATGAAGCATTTGTCGCAGATTTCATGCAGATTATTGCAGGTGGAGAACTTAAGAAGACGACAGAGTTTATCACTGAAGTCAACTCTGGAATTGAAGGAACTGCAGGCGTAGAGGGTGGCATAGGAACTGAAAAGAATGCTTTATCCAAAATCTTCAGTTTTCTGAGCGGTGCAACGATCAATGTAGAAGCTGGTGTGAATGCAAATCTTTCAAGGAAATCTGATAGGATCGCAAAGAATATTCTTGAAAATACTCTGTTGGCAGATTTTATTGCCCTGCTTGATGCAGACAAGCGCAGGACAAAAAATAAGCGCTGTAGCGGCATTAAAATATTTCCCAAAGTAGTGGTCAAACCAGAGGTGAATTCTTTTTCGTATATTATGTTGATTGCTCCTTTTCTTAGCATGATCGATGGTGAACTGCCGTTCAAAACCAGCGATGGAGATGCAATGAAAATCGATATAACTAAAATAGAGGAAGCCATAGAAAAGGGGCGTGGCTATTATGAATTTGTGGCTACTGTGGATAGCAAGGATGTCATTTTAAGATTTAATCGTAGTGCTTTCAGAAACAGCTATACGATGTCTGATTTACCTAAAATGCGACTTACATACTATGCGATTCATGTGGGACAAATCGAGAAGTCTGATTTGCAGGTGCAAAAGGAGTTTGAGTTTGGAACCACAAAAACGGCTAAACGTGTAGATTATGCTTCTGCATCCGAAGGCGGTTCTGTAGCTACCGAAACCGATGTATACGATGTTGTGTTGGCTGGGGTTTTGGAGGGTTAATGGATAGAATAGAGATATATTGGGGAGCAGACAAAGATTTCGAAGAAGCAACCGAAACACTGGAAGATGTACACTTTTTAGTGGACGTTGTTAATCATATCAATAAAACCGACCTAAAGATCGAAGGTGTCGGTGGGCAAAAAGATCCTCCTATGGAAGTGGAGAATCTTCTGGTTCACACGGACGATTACGGCGGTGTGAGAGAGTGGGCGCTTCTTGGCTTTTCTAACAATGTTCTGCGAAACCTGAAAGTCAACGTTAAAAATCTATGGCTTTGCAACCCTCCGATAAAAATTTATGAGGATGTTGTAAAGAACTACGATAAAGAAATAATCATAGAGCACAGAACTCTATATTCTGGCATCACCGTGGAGGACATGCGCAAAATGTCTGAAGGATTTAATGATGCTGTAATAGGGCAACCTCATGTAATGAAACAATCGTTGGCATCAATTTATGCTTTGCGAAATAGCGAGCGTAAAAGGCCAGTTACGCTTCTGTTTTTGGGCGACTCTGGTATCGGAAAAACGGAAACTGCAAAATATATTAGTTCCTGTTTAGGTACGGATATGGTTAGAATCCAGTTTTCGATGCAGCAGACTAATAGCGCTTATCAGTACATTTTTGGTGCCGACCATGGCGAGGATAGCTTGGCTCGTGAATTGATTAGACGCAGTTCTAATGTTATTTTGCTGGACGAATTTGATAAGGTATCTCCTTCATTCTACAATGCGTTTTACCAAATGTTTGATGAAGGTACTTTTGTCGATGCAAACTATTCTGTGGATGTTTCCAAGTGCATAATCATTTGCACTACGAATTACAGGACTGAAGAAGAAGCGGAAAAGTATCTGGGGACGCCAATCTATTCAAGGTTTTCTAAAGTTGTTATTTTTAATCCGATTAGCGTAGATGACAAATTGAAAATTGCCCAAAAATGCTACGCAGGGTTGATGGCACAGGTAGATGCCGAAGATAAAGAGCTTATTGAAAACAATTCCGTTTTATCGCTGTTTGAAAGAGTTATTAAAAAGGGGGCCTATCCCAATATGCGTATGTTAAGGAACGACATAGAGGATGCAATAAACTTTGAGATCTTGAAAGCAAGGGGCATCATTCAATAATAATCAGCCGAGCAGCTAATCACTGCCCGGCTGATTATCGTTATTCATAAGAAAAACCACAAGCTATGCTTGTGGTTTTTCTTATGAATAAAAATAACGCCGTCATCTGTCAATAGATTCCGTGCTAGCATCAGCCGGGAATACATCATGCTGCACCAATCGGAGTGAAAACGTCCGTTGCTGTCATTGTTCTTGAACAGCCGATTCTCGTCCTCGTCATACATCCCCATCTGACGGTTTTCTTCATCCTGCGAACGCATAAAATCGTCTGCATAGATAAAATCGTTGCCCGTATTATACGGCGGGTCAATGTAAATCATTTTGACTTTGCCCAGATAACTCTCCTGTAACAGCTTGAGCACTTCCAGATTATCGCCCTCAATGTAGAGATTCTCGGTATCATCCCAGTTTTTGCTTTCTTCCGGGCAGGGGGCGCAGGGCCTTGCGGATGGGCTTGTTGGCTTCCACAATGGATGCCTTTTGCCCACCCATGTAAATTCGTATGCTTCATCCCCATCCACAACGTCCGGCGAGAGCATCTGCTTCAGCAGTTCAAAGTTGATACCACGCTTGTAAACCTTGTGGTCGGGGGTGCTTTTCTCCTTGTCCAGCATTTCCGTGATGCAGTTAGGAAAAAGCGCGGCGATTTTATCAATGTTCTGGGATGTCAGGTTGGGGGTCTGCATTTTTAGCTTGTTCATTCGGATTCTCACTTTCTTCTATGGGAGGAGTTTCACCAATATTTTTCTCTAAATTATCTTGGGGCTTTGAATGTTCGTCTTGCTGAGCTTCAAGAATACGGAGGATATTTTGATATCGCTCCTTGATTTCGGGAGAACTTAACGTTTGTGCCAATTTTACGTAGGCTGGCATTTTTTGTGAGGCTTCTTCAATAGTCTTTGCCAATTCAGAATATTTGGACGATACTGCTTCTTGGGCAAGTAAAACTTGCAAATTTCGAACAGCAGGCGGAATTTCAGATTGCAACACAATATCGTGAAAAAACTTCTCGTACGAAGAATTTGACACATTGACGGATATTGCCGTAGCCGTTTCGTGGTCTCTAAGAGCTTGGTTTAGAGTGGAGTTAAAAGACTGTGTATCATTCGCTTCTTCTTTTTCTGGGGATTTAACAAGTTTGTTTAACTCGTCATCCAACTGGTCATTTATCTTTTTGATTACACCTAGTGCTGAAGTATAAGAAGCTGCATCCATATTATGTGCGTGCATAACATCGTTTCGATAATTTTTCACCCGAATAAAGTCGCTTCGCAGAACAGAAATGGTTTCATGGCCGATTAGAGAATCCCATACGGTGTTTTCAGAAAGATTATTGATAATATTTATAAGCTCATCTCTTGTAAATTGCCATGATTTTTCATTGATGTTCTTTTTGACATCTTTTATAAATTGAGCATCTGTAAAAAGCAGTTCAAAAATCGTGCCAAGATCTTTGCTCTCTAACTCCTTGATATTCTGAGAAGCGGTAGCATCATGTTGCAAAGCACTTTTTAAGTATAAAAGTTTTCGTAGTTTTCTTTCAAACTCATTAAAGTACGGATAAAGAGATTTGTTGAAATAAGCCGCACTCTCGTTTGTCAAAATTGTCGGATTGAATTTTGATGTAATATAATCATTGGTTTTTGATAATGTTTTTGCGCTTTGAAGATTTTCACCGGAAACCTCATAGACTGCAATCCAACAAGTGGAATCTTCTATGTTTTGAATTGAACAGCGAACATTTTCTGGCTTATAAGATTCAATTTCTGCTTTGTGTGTATCTTCAACGAATAGCTATTCCTGTTTCACCTATTTTGCCATTCCTTTCGCATTTCATCGACAGATTTTCCGAGAATTTTTGCTTCAAGATAATATGCTTTCCACTGCAAATCTTGGTACAGGTTTTCTTTTGATGCTTGCTGAATCGAAATCCCAGAAGGAATGTTTGCATGAAGCAGGTTCCAAACGGCAGTGTTTTCTGAGTGCTTTGCGTTTACTTCACAAATCTTTTGACGCGCCGCATTCTCATCAAATGGAATCGTTTGCAAAATTTTCTGAATATCGTCAATAGTTGACCGCATATCTGCTATCTCAATAGCGGTATAAACTGAAGAAAGATCATTATCCATCTTATAACTCCTCCTTTGTAAGTTGTTCCAGATTCTTTTTTAATTGTTTCAGTTCCGCATTCATCTCCACCTGACGATTGAACTGCTTCTCTTTCCGAATCTTATTCTCCAATGCCGCAATCTGCTTTTGCAGTTTTTCACGTTCCGCAGAGCGTTGGATGTTCTCCGCAATGCTGTATGCGGCATTCCAGCTCTCACCCTGCAATCGGGCAATCTGCCGCACCAGTCCATCGTAAACTGCCTCTAAGTTCAGGCCGCTTATCGCAAGAGACAATTCTGTTTCTGGCATTCAGTCTGTATGCAGATAGCGGCTTACCTTGGCACTGCTGTGCGCAGATGTATCTTTACAACCGATCCAAGCCTGCACCTTATTCTCATAAGAAAGAACAAACAGAATGTGATAGGGGATTTCACTGTCGATTTGGCGCAGAACAGCTTCATCCAGTTTTGGTCCGGTCAGACACAGCTCGAAAATCTCGATCTCTGTCACCCGCTCTCCGGCAGTGAGATTCAAGGTGGACACTGCCAACTTGTTGCGCCAGTAGATACAGCGCAGCTGGTCTGCAAACAATCGCTTGACTGCCGCTGGAACGGCAGCGTTTTCATAGAACTTCTGTTTCGGAATCCGTTTGTTAAACTCCGTGGAGGGTGGAAAGCCCAGCATTGATCTCACCTCTTATTGTACCACAAGGAAGCAAATCAGTTCAAAGTTATCCAGCCCGGAAATCGAAGAAAACAGGGCCGTCGTACCGCCCATCTTGAACAGACTGTCAATGTCGCTCTCTTCCTTTGCATCCAGAATGGAACAGATGGCCTCGCTCAGCAATTCAGAATAGGCAGACATATTCTTTCCATCGTCCGTGGCCTGATTGAACTGTTGGCAAAGGCTCTGGTCGGGTTCGGTTTTGCCTTTGCAGAGCAGCCGTAGACGATCCAGCAGCTCTTTCGAAAAAAGATAATCGCAGACAGTCGAGCCATCCTGCCCAATATAAACCATGTAGAATGGATGCAGACGGTTTTGCTGATCCACATTGATCTCATTGTTGATGTTTTTCAGAACAAAGATCACACCCGGAGGTGCATCGGGCGTAGATGCAACAATTGCGTGCATCCCAAGCGGCGTATGCTCCACATCATCGTGTTTCTTCATATAGTCCAGCAAGTCCAGCCGGAACTCGTTCAATCCCAAGTCCATAATAGAAATGCCGCCCGACATTTCTTCCAGATCGACCACCTCGTTTTTCAGCCGTTTGAGCAGGTTAATACTCATCAGACGGCGGATTCCCTCTTCACGGCCTGCCTGCGTCAGTCCCTTTCCATGCTGGCTGGGGTCGATGTATTTGGAAATCCGAGAGGACAGAATAAAGCTGGTTGGTGTGTAAATGTGCAGCGTCAGCGAATCCAGTTCATTATAGATCTGCTGATAGTTGGTTGCATTAGACTTGTCAGGCACGGCTGCACAGAGATCGGCTTCAACCGTTCCGGGAAAGTACCAACATCAGAAATATTATAGTATTTTTCGATATGTCGGCGAGAACGTGCAATCGTCACACTGTCCAGCACCTCAAAGAAATGAAGTCCAGTGCCGCAAGCAGCGCATTTGTGGTACGCTCTGTGACAGGAAGCTTGCTCCATGTATTGAAAGCCTTTTACGCCTGTCGGAAAATTTCATCAATCGGAGACGAAGTATTCAGCTTTTCATTGATTTTTCCGGCATCTCCCTCATAGGCAAGCGCAAGTTGGTTTTTCAAATCCACAAAACGATTATTTACGGGTGTTGACGAAAGCATCAGCACCTTGGTGCGCACCCCAGAACGAATCACGCGATTCATCAATTTTGTGTAGCGGTTTTCTTTCTCATCAGTAGAGGTATTACTGCCATTGCGGAAATTGTGGCTTTCATCAATCACAACAAGGTCAAAGTTCCCCCAGTTAAGTGCAGCAAGGTCAATACCGTTAGAGGCTCCGCCGGAACGGCTCAAATCTGTATGGTACAACAATTTTCATAGAAAAGTCCCCGCAATCGATTGACTAAAGCGAAAATTAACTTTCAACGACAAGACACAACAATTCATTTTAATGATACTCTAATCAGGTTGGAAAATCAATCGTTGCTCAGGCAGGAAAAGCTCAGCAGGCACGAAACAGATAAAAAGTTTTGAATTTGGCCTTCAAATAAGGTATAATGAATTTACAAACGCTAAAGATTAAGAAGCGAGTAGGTGATACCATGCCTTTTCCCCTCGACCATTACATTGAAGCCTCTCATGTTGATTACAAGGAACGTCTTGAAGAGAAAAAGCCGCGCAGCTGGCTGAAATCCGTGTCGGCATTTGCCAATACCGAGGGCGGACACCTGTTTTTTGGCGTAAAGAATGGGCCGCGCGAGGTCGTAGGATTGGAAAATCCGCAGGCTGTGGTAAGCAGATTGACGGAACTTATCAAAGTCCGCATTGACCCTACACCACGCTATCGGGTGCGGGAGGTCGAAATAGAGGGCAAGTCCTGCGTTGATTTGGAAGTACAGGACGGCCCGGCGTATCCATATTATTATGCCTTTGACGGTTCCCATACGGCCTATGTGCGGCATGGCGACCAGTCCGAAGAAGCCACTTCACGGGAACTGAACGAGCTGATCCTACAAGGTATGAACCAGACCTTTGATGCCCTGCCCAGTTCTTATCGAGTGGGTGATGTCAGTTTTACACTGCTGGCCGCGACATTTAAGAATCTGAAAAAAGAGGATTTCGACCTTGAAAAAGACTTGCCCTCCGCAGTATTGGTAACAGATGATGGACAAATCACGAATGGCGGCCTGCTGCTTTGCGATCAGGGCGTTCTGAAGCAATCCCGTATTTTCTGCACTCGCTGGAAAGGCAACTACAAGGGCAGCATTGAAGAAGATGCTCTGGATGACAAGGAATTTCAGGGTGCAAGTCTGATCACGCTGCTGCAAAATGCGGAAGATTTTGTTCGCAACAACAGCAAAAACCCGTGGAGCATCCGTGGTATGACCCGCGAAGAACGCAGTGATTACCCGTATAAGGCCGTTCGTGAGGTGCTGGTCAATGCGCTGATCCATCGGAATTATCAGATTCTTGGTTCGGAGATTCATGTGGAAGTGTTCGATGACCGACTGGAGATCACCTCACCGGGCGGTATGATGAATGGCCGCAGGGTGCAGGATATGGATATCCGGCATATTCCGTCTATGCGGCGCAATCAGGTGATCTCGGATGTGTTCTCACGGCTTGGCTTTATGGAGCGCCGTGGCAGCGGCATTGACCGCATCCTGAACTCTTATGTGGAAGTAGCCCAGAAGCCGACTTTCTACTCGGATTCGGATTTCTTTATCGTCACACTGCCGAATAGAAGTGTAGCGACTCCGGCACAGATCAGTATGGAAAGTGTGGCAAGTGGTGCGGAAAGTGCGGAAACCTCTGCGGAAAGTGCGGAAACTTCTACAGTGCTCCACGGAATGAGTACGGATGCCGAAGTGAGTGAACTTTGCAAAAGGCTGGATAATACCAGGCTGACTGCAAGTACAAAAGAACGGACGCTTGAACTTTTCAAGAGATATCGGTATCAATATCAGTTCCGCAGCATAAACGTTGCACAGCTATATGGCGTTCAGAAATCGCGTGCATCCTCTATCATCAAGAATCTTATCAAGCATGGATTGGTGACGTCACCAGAATATGGCGTATACCAATTTGTGAAGAAGTAACACCGCTATCAACAGGTGCTTTTTGAAAACCAAGCGGTGAAGCTATTACAGCCCATGGAACGTCTTAATATAATTTGAATTATCATAATTGAAATTATATTAACCGCCTGCGCAGAAATGCCCACTCCCCTGAGAACTCCTCAGACAAGTGGGCATTCTTCTTCCTATATATCAAATATACCTTTGTGGTCACTCAAATCGCCACCAAGTCATGGATCAAAAATCATCATTTTTCATTTGTCCCAGAGTAAGTGCACGGTTTCTGCACTGTTTTTGCACGGTTTCAAGGGATGCAATGGGCACTCTGATTTGCAAAATACGACAAAGGGTGCAGAAATTGCCGGGCGGAAAATCACGATGCTTTGCACAAAAATAACGAAAACCAGAAACTTCTAAAATCAGAGTGTTCTGCCCGGTGGGCTCTTTTAATCAGAGGGCCAGGGATTCGAGTTCCCTCGAGCGCACCAAGAAAAACCCACGATTGACCGTTGAAAACGCGGTGTAAATCGTGGGCTTTTTCGTTTTTATATGCTAAAATCAAGCCGGAAAATGCGACAAAAACGCGACAAATCCAAAAATTCTTCAGGAGTAACTGCTTTGTCCGCAGGGACGAGCGTCTGCCAAACGTTTTTGATGTGAACTCACAAACGGTACAAGCGGAGTCTGGGCAACGGCGGTAAAAATTTTTCAAGCGAACATAAAAAGAGCGCTGCCACCCTGAACTACAAGATGGAGCGCTCTGAAATCTCAACCAATCGGAAGAGGTCGCAGACGACAACATTTTGGCGGTGTAAAATCGGCACTCGTAAATTGCTTACGCACGCTGAATTTGCATGGTTAAGATCGTCCCAGACCGACCTTATGCGGCAAATTTTGCACTGCGGTTTTACGATGATACGTCAATTCCAAAATCAGGAACACTACGCAGAATCTACACTTATATACAACATATTGCCATCTATATCGGTTCGGTTAGGGTGTCCCTAACCAATGAAAAGAGAAGCGATAGTCGTTAGGTGTTCGTGTGTTTTGTCCAGATCGGACCAGCTCAACAAAGCCAGCATCTACAAGCTCCTTGATGTATTTGCGGGCGGTTCGCTCTTTGATTCCAAGAGCTTTCATCTTGAGCGCGGGGAATTGAAAATCACGACTTCCAGCTGCTTCATTTGCGGCCAGAATGTACAGATATCGTGCTCCAACGCTCAAAGAGGTGAATTTTTTATCGAACAGGAGCGTGTTGCCGATTTGGACAAAGCGCTTCTCCCTGCAATCAGAGGATGCCGTCAGCCACCGCTTCAGTGGTTTGGAACTTTGACTTTTTGCCATTTAGACCTCCTTTCCTAATGGGGTGACAGGTGGCTCCGTTGGCGAGATCATAGCCTTGGTGAGACTCTTCGGTGGGAAATGGGCATTGAGAATTTGCACGTTGGCAGAAATTTCCTCTTTGAGAAGCTGTGCCTTTGCCAGAATCTGCTGTAGGTTCTTGACCTCCCGCGAAACGACGCAATCATGAATCACGTTGCGGACAGCAGCTTCCATAGCCTCGGTGAGCGAACCATAGGTAATGCCGTTCATAAGAGAACGACGGCCGCCCTTTTTGGTCTGGAGCGTTCCCAGAACGTAACCGCCTCTGCTGGGCTTCACGAAATAGTTCTCTACAATATGAATATGCCGCCGCAGGCGGACAGGTCCGCAAACATGGTGGGGTCAGCACACCGGCCAGCAGTTTGCCCACTCCGAACACAAGGAGCAGGATGACCACCTGGGGCAGCGGGATAGCGCAGATGGCTGCCCCAGCGTGGAGGCAAAGATCATGGCCGTGAAGCCGTCCAGCACGGCTTTGGACATCAGCAGTGAGGGATCGCCGGTGATGCCCTCGGTCAGGGTGCTGTACCAGCCGAAGCCGCTGCAGCAGAACAGGGCCACCGCCGAGATGGAGAGTGCGCACCAGCTTGTGGAAGAACGTGCTGGTCCATTGTTCCAGATGCAGGCTGTGGCCGATGGCGAAGCCCACCAGGATGGCCAGCACCACGGCCGTCATGCCGGATGCCTTGATGATGGAATTGACGCCGATGGCGATGGAACAGAACCCGAACAAGGTGGGCAGGTTATCTTTCAGCCCCTGCGGCAAAATTTTCCCCAGTGCTGTTCCCAGTAGGCCGCCAAGCAGCACGGCGGTACAGTTCGTCAAAACTCCAATCGGCATACTGTCAAATCGGAAAATTCCAAACGCAATTGAGTCTGCATTCATTTATCGACACAGAAGATGCCCACCAGCATATGGCAAGAACCATAGGTCGGTGGGCATTGTATTCTTTATGAGGTGCGCTCAATCTTCCAGCCTGCCATAAAACCGGTGATTGATTTGTCATTGAGCTTTGTTTTGCCCGTCTGCACATTTTTGCACGGTCCACTTCAATAATATGCCCTGCATCCTCTCGATGCAGGGCCTCTCTTCATAAATCACTCTTTGCAAAGTTCTTCTGCCAAAACATTTCCACCAGCTTCGCCCCTATCCATCCGCAGCCGACGCCCACCAGTACACCGCCGATGATGTCCGTCGGGTAATGGACAAAGAGATACATCCGCGAGAAAGCGATCAGAACGCCCAGCGGCAGTGCAGCCAACGCCCACTGTTTCTTCCCGGCCAGCCAGAGAGCCGTCACCGAGGCGAAGGACGCAGCCGTATGGCCCGAAGGAAAGGAGAAATCGTCCGGGCGAGAGATGAGGAGCTGTACGTCCGCCAGAATATCACAGGGGCGGATGCGGGCCACCAGCGGCTTGAGAATGAGGTTGCAAAGAACAGCGTCGACGAGGAGTGCCGCCGCCAGCACGCAGCCGACCCGCCGCGTCCTGCGGAAGACCAACAGCACCGCCGTCAGCGCGGCCCAGATGAAGCCAGCGTCTCCCAGATGGGTGAAAAAGAGCATCCCTGCATCCAAAATCTGGGTGCGCAGTCCCTGCAAAACCGTCAGAAGCATCAGTTCAACGTTCATAAAGCGCTCTCTTTCTCGTTTCGTTGTGTACAGGATACCAGAAGTTTATGAATAGGAAATCACAAAAAATTAAACAGTGGTTAAATCAGGCTCACCCGCCAGTAGTTTCCCGATCTTTTCCGTCAGCTTTCGGTAATCGAGCGGCTTCAGGAAAATCTCGTCGATCAATCCCTCCTGCTGCATCTGCACGGCATCCTGCTCCACAAAGCCGGTCATCAGAATGGCAGCGAGGTTCGGGTTCTCGCTGCGCATCCGCTGGATGAGGGCAGTACCCTTATACTTGGGCATGGTGCCGTCCACAAGGGCCAGCTGCCAGCGGGTGGGCGACGCCAAAAAGGCGTCGAGGGCCTCTTCCGCATCGGTGAAAACATCCACCGTATAGCCGCTGCGAGTCAGGCGGCGCTTGAGGTAGCGGGCCACCCGCTCCTCGTCGTCTACCAGCAGGATGGGCTGTTTCCCACTGTTGAGCCGGACGGGCGCACCAGGCGCGGCAGGGCGTTCGGGAGCCACTGCCTGCGCTGTGACGGGCAGGTAGACCAGAAACTCGCTGCCCTCGCCCACCGTGCTGTGGGCCTCAATGAAGCCGCCGTGGCTGATAAGGATGTTCTGCACCACCGAAAGGCCGAGGCCGGTGCCCTCCCCTGCCGCCTTAGTGGTGAAGAAGGCATCAAAGATGTGGGCCAGCGTCTCGGAGGTCATGCCGCAGCCGGTATCCGCCACCCGCACCCGCACAAAGCCGCTGGCGACGGCGGGGTGATAGTTGGCAGGCAGGGCGTCGGCGGAGATCTTCTCCGCCTGCACGGTCAGGGTGCCGCCCTTGCCCTCCATGGCCTGCACAGCGTTGGAGCAGAGGTTGAGCAACACCTGATGCAGCTGGGTGGCGCTGCCGTAGACGGTGGCGTGGATATCTTTATACCCTTTTTCGAGCCGGATGTTGGAGGGCAGGATCATCGAGACCATCTTGGTGTCATCCTGCAAAACGGCTTCCAAATTCACGGGGCCGTAGGCGGTAGAGTCTGTCTCGCGGCGGCTGAAGGGCAGCAGTTGCTCCACGATCTCTTTCGCGCGGGTGCCCGCCTCGTAGATCTCGCTCATGTCATCGTAGTATTCGCTCTCGGGCCCCATCCGCTCCCGGATGAACTCCGAGTAGCCCAGAATGGGCGTGAGCAGGTTGTTGAACTCATGCACGATGCCGCTCGCCAGCGCGCCGATGGTCTGAAGTTTCTGGTAGTGGTACACCTGCTCGCGGCTCTGGTGCAGCTCTTTCAGGGTGTGGTTGATGTCCTTGAGGTAGGCGGCTTCCAGCTTCAAATTCTGCTGGTTTTTGCGCATGGCGTAAAAGCTGATGACGCACACGCCCAGCACAAAAAGAATGGCGGCCACCAGCATACCAAACTGGCCCACATTGCGGTCGATGAGGTTTTTGACGGTGGAGTAGGGCAGCACGGCCGAGACGTACCAGGCCGTGTTGTTGACGTTCATGCGGGAAAATGCCGCGATCTCATCCTCGGGCGGGGCGATGCCATTGGAGTAATCGCGGTAAATGGCCGTGCCCTCCTCCTGGCTGTACTGCCGTGTGAGCAGCTCGTTCAGACCCTTGTACTGGGGCAGAGTGTCCAGCCCCTGGATCTGCCGGAACGGATTGAACGTCAGCAGCTTCGCGTTGGGGTGCATGATGATGGTGCCTTTTTCGTTTTTGACGATGATGTCTCCCGTGTTCTCGATGTTCAGGGGCGCAAGATATTCCTCGTACACCTGTTCGAGGTCGATGACGATCACCACGGTGCCCAACGACTCGCTGCCATGAATGACGTCGTTCACCAACGTCAGGCCGTAGTGCTGGGGCGAGATGCGGAAGACCGAGCCAATGCCGCTGGTGTGGGCGGCGGCATACTCTTTCAGGTGCAGTAGGCTTTCGTCAAAGACTTCCAGGAAAGGATAATCGTTGTACTGGTACATCACGTCGCCGTTTTTGTCCAGCAGGTAAATGCGCTTGACGCCCCGCTTTTGGCTGAGCATATAGGAGACGATGTGTTCCCTCAGGGCGGTGTCACCGCCCGTCTCGTAGTAATTTTCAAACTCGGTGAGGAAGCCCGGCGAGCGGGTCAAAATTTCAATGTCCCGCAGCTGCCCGGAGATATAGAGGGAGAGCGTTTTGGAGACGGCGCGGGCCGTCACCAGCAGGTACTGCTGCTGTTGCTGCACCACCATGTCCGTATAGGCGGTGTAGGTGTTCACCACCGCAAAGGCCAGCACCCCAAGCACCGCCGTCAGCACCAGCCCAATTAGAAAATGGTGCACCCGCTTTGGAATCTGCTTTAATTTCTGCATTCTCGCCCCTCCTCTTTCAAGCTTTATTATAGCGCAGCCGCCGGGCAGAGAAAAGCCCGATTATTTCGCGGCGTTTTTTTCTGCTGCCGGGCGCAGCTCTGCCTTGCAGGCCGGGCAGCAGCTGCCCTTGAACAGCGGGTACTTCATATCCAGCTTTTTGCCGCAGTGGGGGCAGCGGTAGCAGCTTTTCTCCAGCAGGTAAGCGCCCAGCAGCAGACACAGGCCGGTGATCCAGCTGCCCGCTGCAACAGCAAAGATGCCCACGAGAACGGCGGCGATACAGACGGGCTTAACATACTGGAGTGGGATACGCACTTTGAATTTCATAACAAAAACCTCCGAAAAAAGAGGAGGGCGAAGCCGTTGGAGAGATCGGCTTCGCCCCGGGTGGAAAGGTGAGTGAAGGAAAGGAGGTTCGAGTAATTACTTCGCGGCTGCTTCTTTGTTATGCTTCTTGAGCAGAGGCTTGTACACGGGGCTCAACAAAACAAGGATACAGATTAGGATGATGATCCCGGTGACGGGGCGGGTCAGGATATTGATGGTTGCTTCCATCAGGGTATCACCGGCCACGATGGTGTATGCGCGGCGGAGGTTGGACTCGCAGATGACGCCCAGAACCAGACCGAGGATCATGGCCGAGCTGTTGAACTTGCAGGTGGAGAAGACGAAGCCGATGAGGCCGGAGATGGCCATCAGGATAACGTCAACTGCCGTGTTCTTGGTAGAGTAAGCGCCGATGGTCGCCATCATGATGATGGTGGGGCCAAGGATGCTGTAGGGGATTTTCAGCACCTGCACGAAGATGCGGGCGATGATCATGGCTGCAAAGACCATGACGATGTTGGAGACAAACATGGAAGCAAATGTGGCCGACAGGAACTGGGGCTGATTGACCAGCAGCAGGGGGCCCATGGTAACGCCCTTGAGCACCAGAGCGCTCATCATAATGGCAGCCGCGTTGCCGCCGGGGATGCCCAGGCTCAGCAGGGGGACCATGGAGCCGCCGGTGGCGGCGTTGTTGCCTGACTCGGGAGCGGCGATGCCCTCCAGGCAGCCGGTACCGAACTTTTCAGGGTGCTTGGAGATCTTCTGCTCTTCCGAGTAGCAAAGGAACGAAGCGATGGTAGCGCCTGCACCGGGCAGGATGCCAATGACCGTGCCGAGGATGGAGCAGCGGGCGATGACACCCTTCAGGCTCCACATTTCTTTCAGGGTAGGCATTTTGGCAGACATATCCGCCTTGCCGTCCTTGCCGGTGACAGCCTTCAGCTTGGAAGGCTTGTTGGTCTGCTTGAGGACTTCGGTGACGGCGAAGAAGCCGATCATGACGGGGATCATTTCAATGCCAGAGGTGAGGAAACGGGTGCCGAAGGTCAAGCGGGGCACGCCCAGCAGGGGGTCCAGGCCGATACAGGCCAGCAGCAGACCCAGCAGGCCGGAGATGATGGTGCGGCAGACATTGCCTTCTTCCAGGCTTGTCAGGATGGACAGGCCCATGAAGGAGATGGCAAACAGTTCCGAGGGGCCAAAGCTCAGGGCAGCCTGGGTCAGCTGAGGGCTGAAGATCAGCATACACACGGCTGCGAACATGCCGCCGATGGCCGAGGCGATGAGCTGTACGCCCAGAGCTTTGCCGGCTTCGCCGCGCTGTGCCATGGGGTAACCGTCATAAGTAGTCGGGGCGGAGGACGGGACGCCGGGGATCTTGAACAGGATGGCCGTCATGCCGCCGCCGGTGATGGATGCGCAGTAAATTGCAACAAGGAATGCGATGGCGCTGACAGCGTCCATCTTATAGGTGAAGGGGATGCCGAGGGTGACAGCCATGGTGGCCGAAACGCCGGGCAGAGCACCGAACAACGTGCCAAGGAAGACCGCGAAGATGATAAGGATGAACATCTTCGGGGCAAAAACGACCGACAGGCCGCTGGTTAACAAATCTAGCATTTCATGTCACCTCCTGTTAGAAACGCGGGACGAGCGACTCAACGAACAGGGCGAAGTTGCGTAGGGGGAGGATCTGTCCGCGAGGGAGCAGAACGCCCAGAAACACGGCGAAGCCGATGTACAGGATGATGGTGATGATGACGGAAGAGAGGATCAGCATGGGGATGTTCCGCTGGCCCAGCAGCAGGCCGTAGGCAAACAGGAACAGCAGGCAGGTGAGCATAAAACCCACCGGCTCATACATCAGCGCCATGACCACCACCAGCACCATGCCGAGGAAAAGCTTGCTCTTGACAAAGCGGCCGATGGCAGGAAAGAAATCCTGGAAGCCAGCCTTGATATCTTCTTTTTTATTGATCTTGAAGAAACGGATGACGTTGAACGCCAACGCGATGAGCATCAGCACCAGGATAGCCTGCGGCCACTGCTCGGCACCCAGCTCATTGACGGCCGAGTGGGGCATAGTGGTACTGACATTGACAAAGCAGAAGATGCCGCCCGCAATCAGCAGCAGATTGACGATCAGTTCCAGAGCCATAAAATCAACTCCTTTGCATTATTCTCAAAAAAGCGGGGAGGGTGAACTCCCCGCCGGATACGATTCTGTTTTCAGCCGTGGTCCTTTATCAGATCAGACCTGCACCCTTCAGGTAGTCTTCAAAGGTGGTGTACTCTTCGTCGATAAGCTGCTGGAACTCTTCAGCGTCGGCGTAGCCGGGACGGTCGAGGTAGCAGGCATTCTTCAGGAACTCCTGATAATCGGGGGTGTTCCATGCTTCTTTCAGGGCATCTGCCATGGCGTTTACGGCGGCATCGGGCGTATCGGTACGACAGAGGATGCCGCGCCAGGTACCAACGTAGGAGTCGATGCCCAGCTCGCCGGTGCACTCCAGATCGGGCAGGGTGGACATGCGATTTTCGGAAATGGAGATCAGCGGGACGATGTCGCCGGACTGGATGAGGCCCATGATCTCATCGGCACCGGTGATGTTGATGTTGATATGGCCGCCGACCATGGCACTGGACAGCTCAGAGCCGGAGCTGTAGTTGACGACCTTAACGTACTGCTCCACTTCGGTAATGTCACAGCCAAGGCCGCCTGCCAGGGTCTGCTTCAGAGCCACAGAGTCCGCGCCGGTAGCGGTCAACATGCCGCAGGTCAGTTCCTGGGGATGTGCCTTTGCGTAGTCCACGAACTCGGTGAAGTTGGAGTACTTGCCTTCCTGTGCCTTCTTGGAAGAGGCGATGATGTTGATGGAGTGGACCAGCTTTGCAACGGGGCGCAGCTCTTTCTTGAAATCCACGGGCAGGATCTTCTGCAGGTCCAGCATGATGTGGGACTGGGTGCCCAGAACGTAAGTATAACCGTCAGCGGGCTGCTTGCAGGTAAAGTCGATGCCGTTTGCGCCGCCTGCACCTTCGACGTTGACGATCTCAACAGGAACACCCAGGATGGGCTCCAGCACGGGCTGCAGGGGGCGCAGGGTGCCGTCAGCACCGCCGCCGACGCCCCAGGGGCAGACCAGCGTGACCTTGCGCTCCCAGGTCCAGTCGGAAGCAGCGGCCGATGCCGCAGCGGAACCGGCGGTGGACGAAGCGGCAGTAGACGAACCGGAACCGCCGCAGGCAGCCAGGCCCAAAGCAGCGGCAGAAACGCCAGCGGCCTTCAGAAAGTTGCGGCGGGTGATCATCTTTTTCATAATGTTTTCCTCCTTGTCTTTTGGACAACATTTTCAGGATCTGCAGGGGGTCTTTCCGTTCCGCCCCTGCTGTTGTTAGCTTTATTCTAGCAAAGATGCCTTAACTGTCCATCGTGCTCTTTCTTAAAATTTCGTAAGGTTCAGCAAAAAGTTTTTGCTAAAATCCACAAAAGTGCTATAATACACTTGAAAATAGGAGGAAGTGCAAGATGGAGCGTTCAAAAATCTTAGTCGTGGATGATGAAAAGCTGGTGCGGCGGATGATTGCCCGCGTGCTGGAAAGCGAGGGCATGTCCATTGTGGAAGCATCCAACGGGCTGGACGCCGTACAGATGGCCAAGGCCCAGCCCTTTGACCTCATCATCCTTGATATTATTATGGAGGGGATCGACGGTTTTCAGGTCATCCACCAGCTGCGAAGCGAGGGGATGCTGACGCCCGTATTCATTTTAAGCGGACGTCAGGCCGACAACGACAAGGTCTTTGCACTGGGCATCGGGGCCGATGACTATATCACCAAGCCCTTCTCACCCTCGGTGCTCTGCGCCAAGGTCAAAGCCTGCCTGCGTCGAATGAGTCTTTCCGCTCCCAGCAGCAGCGGCGTGCTCTCTGCCGGACCGTTCTGCTATTTCAGTGACGAGATGCGGCTATTGAAAAAAGGCATCGAAGTCCCTCTTTCCAGCAAGGAGAGCTTCCTGATGAAGTATTTCCTCACCAACCAGAACAAGGTGCTGACCAAAGAGCAGATCTACCGCAGCATCTGGGGCGACAATGTGGTAGACGACAACACCATTATGGTACATATCCGCCGCCTGCGCACGAAAATTGAGGATGACCCCAACAAGCCGCTTTATCTGCGCACAATCCGAGGCGTGGGATACCAGTTCGTGGCAGAATAGTTTATCAGACTTCCAGATCTGCGCAGCTGCTGCCAAGTGCTTCCGTATCATCCGCTCCATAGGGCACACTCTACTTTTCAACTGTGCTCACCTTTGACCAGATGGTCCAGCGTGGTATGGAAGTAGTCAGCCAAAAGTGAAGCGGACTGCAAATCAGGTGTTCTCCGGCCAGTCTCCCACAGGCTAACAGCCCGGCGGGATAGATTGAGGACATCAGCTAACTGCTGCTGTGACAAGCCTGCATCCTTGCGCAGTGATACGATTCTGGTACTGATGGTTTCCATGGTATCCCCTTTCTTTGTATGTGCACTCACAAAATGGACTACTCTCACTCGTCCCTTGCCTCTCTGTCTCTTGGGGGCTTAGTCAGCCTTTACGAACAGCTCCATACAGTCGGCACAGATGACCCGTACTTCCTTGGTGCTGCGAATAATAGTCCCGCACTTCGGGCATACCCACCGCCGGGTGCTGCTTTTGGCCTTGGGCGGTTTCGGGGCTCCTGTCTGGCTGCTGCCCGGTCCCTTGCTGGCCGTACCAGTGCCGCACATATCTGCCCACGTCAGGCCCTCTGTCATCTGGATATCCTGCCAGCCCATTATCATAATTGAAATTATATTATCGCACAAAAAATGCCCACTCCCCTGAGAATCTCAGACGAGTGGGCGCTGTTTTATAAATCTCTCAGTGGTGGCAACCGCCGCAGCAGCCATGCTCACCGCGGCTATGGCCCGCTTCACGCCTGTTTTTCGCGCGGAGCCAGCAGGGAGTCGATGGTTTTCACCAGTGCTTTGCCCCGGCGGCCAAGGAGCTTGGGCAGCAGGATCCGGGCCATGGCCCAGACACCGGCAAAGTTGTACAGGATGATGCCCAGCGTGATGAGGCCGGTCCAGAGGCCATAGAGGGGCACCTCGGCCAGCAGGACAAGAGCCTCTCCGGCCAACACTGCAAAGTTGAGCAGGACGCGGGCGGGGTGGATGCTCATGCCGATCATGTTGTGGGCGTCGATGGCGCGGGGGGTGAATACCACGCCCAGGCCCAGGAACGACGCGTAAGTCGCGCCCACAGGACCCCACCACTTGATGAAAAAGTAGTTCATGATGCAGTTGCTCACGGCACCTGCCAGCATGGTCCAGAGGCTGTGGGTGGATTTTTTGTTGACGACGTAGACGCTGTTGAGGAACTGGTTGAAGCAGCTGCAGGTGGACGCCAGTGCCAGGAACGGCACAAAGTGCCAGGCGGTGTAGTAGTTGGACTTCATGATGTGCATGACCGGGCGGCAGAGCCAGATGATGCCCG